>JAABUS010000351.1_pt1 | contig 117456 bp, 115 predicted proteins | sample 5560161 | NCBI WGS metagenome assembly JAABUS01 (sample SAMN10711885, study PRJNA513376) | rock metagenome | isolation source: Antarctica rocks | place: Antarctica: Victoria Land, Trio Nunatak nord | collected 2016-01-04
GCCCTCCTGAACTGCGATAATGGTGCTGTCTAAGGCGTCGTTACGCTGCGCAGGAGGGGCATCCGCTAAGTGCAACTCTCCCACGCCCCCGAGGACCCGCAGGGACGGGTGTCCATCAAGCCGCATTGCCGCCGCCCTACCCTGACGCACCTGCCCGCGCTGCTCCTGACGTCAAGTTGAGCTACACCGTGAACGACACCGCCCAGGCACCCGCCCTTAGCGCACGATCCTGCAGCGCTGCTACTCAGACCCCCATCTGAGGCCTGGTCGTAGCGCGGTTCTCAAGCGTTCCCAGGCTAGCTGCGGGTGGCTGACCGGTCGGCGTTCAGTCGTCGCCTCGTTCGGGAAATGTGGCCGGGGATCATCACCGTGCCGTGGATGGCGATAGCGGGCACGCCTAGTTCGCAGTCGGAAGTGTCCCCTCCACCAGCGTTGCCCCCGCCCCCCGACGCTTAGACCACGTGCGCCCCTCCAGTACGAAAGTCGCGACCGCTACCCGCGTCCGCATCTCCCTGCTGCTGGCTTCGTCTTGGGGGATCACGTACTCCTCCGTTACAACGGTCCACCGACTCGAGCTCCCCGCCGCGAGCGAGGTCGGGTACTCACCCGACTGGACGCCGATTAGTTCGATCAGCGGGTCGAGCTCGACCCGGATTTTGCTAATGGGCTGCGCGGCGCCGTTGGTGAGCAAGAACGTGACCTGTTGACAGTGGACGAAGCCGTCGGCTGTCCGTCCACCGCCGCCCAGACCCACGACGTCGACTGCATCTGCCTCGGCAACGATCCGCTCGCGCTCCTGCGCGATGTCCCGTCGCCGGGCTGCCTCCCGAGCGACGCGGTCGTCTTCGTGCTGACGCCGGGAGTAGCGGCGGTCGGATTCTTGCAGGGCCACGTTGGTCGCGGCCACGGCGACTCCCGGCACCGTCGCAACGGCGCCGACTCCCACCCAGGTCAGGTTCCCGGCGAACGACAGGCCCGCCACGAACCCCCCGATGACTCCGACCGCGACGCCGCCACCGCCCCATCGGATACGGACGCGGCGCGGGCCGCGGTGAGCCCGGCCTGAGTTCGCTCGCGGATGAGCTCCCGCTCGAACTGGGCGAGGCTGGCGAAAATGTGGAACACGAGCCGGCCCCCGGGGGTGGTGGTGTCGATTGCCTCCGTCAGGGACCGGAACCCGACCGCGCGGTCCTCGAGCCCGCGGACCGTATCGATCAGGTGAGGCAGCGACCGGCCGAGCCGGTCGAGCCGCCACACCACCAAGGTGTCCCCTGGCCGGAGCGAAGCCAGCACCTCGGCGAGCTGGGGGCGGTTGGTCTTGACTCCGGACGCCGTGTCGGTCCAGGTGCGCCAACAGCCGGCGGCGCTCAGAGCGTCGTGCTGCAGCGTGGCGTCCTGCTCGGTGGTCGACACCCTCGCGTACACCAACAACTCGCCCATGACCCGACACTCTGGCAGAACCCACCGACACGACAGCTCGTGACCGACCGGTAGTGACCTCGAGTTGTGACCGACCCGTCCGCCGCGTCGACCAGTACCGACCGATCAAGGGTGGCGAGGACCCGGAACCGGTCAGAAACGACCGTCTGCGCTACTGCTTGCTGGCTGCGGCGCTGGTTGACCGCGATGCCGGCCAGCTGGCTCCCCCCGCGCGTGTGTTCTCGTGCTGGGGGTGCAGGCGGAGGACACTGCGGGGGTGGAGCCTGGTGAGCGGTTGGTGACCGTGCTGGTGACGTTGTCGGTCCCCGACACAGCGGACGCCGACGACGCCGCCACCCTGGTCGCGGTCGCCTCCGACAGCACCGCTCTCACCGTGGTGCACACCACCGCGGTCGAGGGCCACCTCCCCCTACCGGGCACCACCGTCCTACGGGGCCGCCAAGAACGACCCTGGATGGTCCAGTCCGTCACCGCCGACGCCGCGATCCTCACCGACCTCGCCGGCGGGGTCATCCACGTCGCCCTGACCTCCCTGCACCCCGATGACGTCGACTCCCCCGTCGACCCCACCCCGTCACACTCCACCCCTACCAACGACCACCGCGCCGACCTCACTTGAGGCTCGGGCCGGAGCTGGGTGACCGGTGCCGGGACCCGCCCCCCGGCGGCACCACGACGTAGTCGTCCACCGCCCGAACACCGAGCACATCAGGGGCCTGAGCGGGTCTGGGATTGTCGCAGCGCCTCGGTGTGGTCAACCGGACTCGACAGAGCTCGCCGATTCGTCTGTCAATGTCATACACTCATGGGGTGGTGGTCGACTGGAGTTACCGAGGTGACTACATCGCGATCCGCCACGGTGTCCACGCCCAAGATGCGTAAGAGGCGTTGCCTGATCCGGACGCGGTGGTGTTCGACCCGGACTACGCAAGCCAGTGCGGGCCCAGCGTGCGGACGATCGGGTGGTCTCCGAGCGTGGGGCGGCTGCTCACGGTGATCACCATCGCCGACGGTGCACTGACGTACGGGGTGAACGCCTGGCCGGCGAACGACGGTGACGCCCGCCGCTACAGGACTGAGGAACGAGCAGGAGATGACGATGAGCGCTGACCCGAGAACGCTGCACGAGCTGATCGACACCGAGGCAGACCACGCCGAAGCCCACCGTGGCGACCCCATTCCCGCCACGGCGCGAGGAACACGACCCCACCGAGCGAAGTCCGGGATGCTCTCGCTGCGGCTGAACCCCGACGAGCTGGCCGCTATCCACACCCTTGCCCACGAGCGCAACGTCCCCGCCTCCGCGCTCGTGCGCGGATGGATCCTCCGGCAGCTGACCAACGAAGCAAGCACCCCCACCGACACCGCCACCGTCGTCGACCGGCTCGAAGCCGACGTCCGCGCACTACGCAAACTGGTGACGTCCTAACCCCCACCACACCAGCGCCGTCGGACGTGCAGCCCCCCCCCGCCAACGTTCCAAAACCGGTCGATTTCGTGCTTACCCAGGCCCGTGCATGAACATGCAGCTGGGCCTGCCTACGCCGCAGCACGCGGGACGAGGGGCACGGGGTGCGGCGGGTACCGCTGGACGTTTGCGCGGGCGATCTCCGTGACGCCAGAGCGTCGACGCGCACCAGCTGCCCGGGTGCGTTTCCACCACCAGCGCAGAAGGAGAGCCCCGTGCCCATCTCCGGCATCGCGGTCTACGCCCACGTCCGCCTGACCGTCACCGACATCGACCGCAGCCGCGACTTCTACGACAACGTCTTCGGCTTCGACTTCGGCTTCGACATTGCCGTCGAAATGCCCGCCGACGCCGACGAGAACACCCAGCAGGCTCTGTGGTTCCTCTTCGGCGGCGTCATCTACTACTTCCCCGGTGGGCTCCTGGGACTACGCCCCGCCGCCCAGTCCGACGACGCCTTCCACCCCCACCGTGTGGGCCTGGACCACCTCAGCTTCACCGTCGCCAACGTCGACGCCCTCCACGCCGCCGCCACCGTCCTCGATGACCTCGGCGTCACCCACCACGGGGTCCAGATCGACAGCGGCTTCAGACTCCTCGAGTTTACGGCCCCGACGGCATTGCCCTTGAACTCAGCTGCCAAGCCTGACCACACTGTGAGCTCATGGCGTGCTCGGCCGGAGGCGCCCCGCTCCGGGTCGGACATCCATCACTGCCCGCGGCCGGGTCACCGACGAATTTTCGCTCTGCTCATGGCGTCGCTGGGGCAATGGGTCGGTTGCTGGGGTGGCCTTTGCCTGCGTGGAGTTGCAGACCGCTGGTGACGAGGGGGAAGTGGCTGAATGCCTGTGGGGTGTTGCCCAGTTGGCGTCGGGCTTTGGTGTCCCATTCTTCGCTGAGCAGCCCGACATCGTTGCGTAGGTACAGAAGTCGCTCGAACAGCTCAGTGGCCTCGTCCTGTCTGCCTGCGAGGTGGAGGGCATCGACGAGCCAGAACGAGCAGGCCAGGAACATTCCTTCGCCCCCGGTGAGGCCGTCGCCGGAGTCGGTGGTGTCGTAGCGCTTAACGAACCCGTCCTCGGTCAGACCCTGCTGGATCGCGGTAATGGTCCCCAGCACCCGGGGATCGATCGGGGCAAGGAAGCCCACCCGCGGGATCATGAGCAGGCTGGCGTCCAAGCCGGGCGCGCCGTAGGACTGGGTGAAGGTGTTGCGGTCGGCGTCGTAGCCGTGGGCCAGCACGTCGGCGTGGATCGTCTCGCGCAACGCCTCCCACTGGCCCACCGGGCCGTGCAGGGCGGGGTTGGTGCGCACGGCGGTGGCCATCCGGTCGGCGGCGACCCAGGCCATGACCTTGGAGTGGGTGAAGTGGCGACGGGCGCCGCGCATCTCCCACAGGCCGTTGTCGGGCTGGTCCCAGTTGCTTTCCAGGTGGTCCATCAGCGCCAGCTGCAGGTCCCACGCGTCGTCGTTGGCGGCGATGCCGGCGTTGCGGGCCAACGCCAGGCCATCCAGCGTCTCGCCCCACACGTCGAGCTGCAGCTGGTCTGAGGCGGCGTTGCCGGTGCGCACTGGCTTCAAGTTCTCGTAGCCGGCGAGCCAGGGCAGCTCGGCTTCGGGCAGACGGCGGGTGCCGTCGAGGGCGTACATGATCTGCAGCTGGCCCGGGTCGCCGGCCACCGCCCGGAGCAGCCATTCGCGCCAGGCTTTGGCCTCGTTGAGGTAGCCGGCGGAGATGAGGGCTTGCAGGGTGTAGGTGGAGTCACGCAGCCAGCAGTAGCGGTAGTCCCAGTTGCGGGGCCCGCCGATATGCTCCGGCAACGACGTCGTGGCCGCGGCGACGATTCCCCCTGTTGGCTGGTAGGTCAGCGCCTTCAGGGTGAGCAGCGAGCGGCGGATGGCCGCCTGGTAGGGCCCGGTCACCGGGGTGCCGCTGGCCGACCACTCGCTCCAGAACGTCAGGGTGTCGCGCAGCGCGTCCTCGGCGTTCACCGCTTCCGGCGGCGGCTCGTGGCTGGGGTTCCAGGTGAGCACGAACGGGATCCGGTCCCCGGCACGGACGGTGAACTCCGACACCGTTGACATGTCCTCACCCCGGGTGGGCACCGGGGTGCGCAGCCGCACGCGGTCGGGGCCGGCGATGGCTTCGATCCGGTCGCCGTGGCGGCGCACCCAGGGCGTGACCCGGCCGTAGTCGAAACGCAGGCGGAGCTCGCCGCGCATCGCCACGCCGCCCTGGACGCCGACCACGATCCGCACCACGTCGGGGGCGTGCCCGCGGGGCGGCATGAAGTCGATCACCCGCACGCTGCCCGTCGGGCTGCTCCATTCGGTCTCCAGCACCAGGGTGTCCTCGACGTATCTGCGGGTGGTGCACACCCCGGCCCCGGCCGGGGCCAGTCGCCAGTGCCCGGCGTCCGGGGTGTCCAGCAGCGCGGCGAAGCACGCCGGAGAGTCGAATCTGGGCAGGCACAGCCAGTCGATGGAGCCAGCCGTGCTCACCAGTGCGGCGGTCTGCAGGTCGCCGAGCAGGGCGTAGTCCTCGATACGGCTCATGCGCTGATGGTGCCAGGGTCCGGATACCCACTGCGCTCTGCCTGCTGCGCCGCAGGTTCCCATGTCACGCTGGGCGAGAAGAAGGTCTGAGCTCACGCTCAGGCTCCATGGACACACCCAGTCAGGAGCGTTGATGATGTTGCAGGGGAAGTCGATCGTCGTGACCGGTGGCAACAGCGGCATCGGCAAGTCCATCGTGCTGGCGGCCGCGGCCGAGGGCGCGAACGTGGTCATCGACTACGTCGCCCACCCGGAGGAGACCACAGGGCTCATCGCCGAGGTCGAGGCTGCCGGCGGGCACGCCGTCGGCGTGCAGGCCGACGTCTCCCAGGCTGCGGACATCCACCGGATGGTCCAGACCGCTGTCGACTCCTACGGCCGCCTGGACGTGCTGATCAACAACGCCGGCATCGAGACCCGCACCTCGCTGCTGGAGACCACCGAGGCCGACTTCGACAAGGTCATGGCCATCAACCTGAAAAGCGCGTTCTTCGGCACCCAGGCCGCCGCCAAGGAGTTCATCAGCCAGGGCGGCGGGGGGTTGATTCTGAACATCTCCTCCGTCCATGAGGACTGGCCGATGCCCGGCAACATCGCTTACTGCGTGTCCAAAGGCGGCATCCGGATGCTGACCCGCACCGCCGGGGTCGAGCTGGGCGCCCACGGCATCCGGGTGGTCAACATCGCCCCGGGCGCAGTCGCGACGCCGATCAACGCGTCCACCGAGGCGGACCCGGCCAAGATGAAGTCCCTCGACGCTGCCATCCCGCTCGGACGGATGGCACAACCGTCCGAGATCGCCGATGTGGTGGTGTTCCTGGCCTCCGGCAAGGCCGGGTACATGACCGCGACCACCGTCGTCATCGACGGCGGCATCATGCAGGGCAGCGTGGGCCTGTGAACGCCGAACCCGCCCCGGACGGCTCCGACCACTACGACGTCCTTGTCATCGGCTCCGGCCCCGGTGGCGGCACGACCGCCGCCAAGCTCGCCGAGACCGGCAAACGCGTGCTGCTGCTCGAACGCGGGGACTACCTTCCCCGCGAGCGCAGCAACTGGGACTCTCGAACCGTTTTCTCCGAGGGCAAGTACACCGCCGACGAAACGTTCTACGACATCGACGACAACACCTTCCACCCCGAACTGCACTACTTCGTCGGCGGCAACTCCAAGGTCTACGGCGCGGCGCTGTTCAGGCTGGCCCCACACGACTTCGACGACGTCGCGCACCCCTGCGGCATCGCACCGGCCTGGCCCATCAGCTACCAAGACCTCGAGCCGTACTATGTGCAGGCCGAGCACCTGTACTGGGTACACGGTCGCCACGGCGAGGACCCGTTCGCGGGCCCGTCGAGCCAGGACTACCGCTACCCACCGGTCCAGCACGCACCGCGCATCCAACAGCTCTCCGACGGGCTGGTGAAGCTCGGACTGCACCCGTTCCACCTACCCATCGGGGTCGACCTGACCCAGGACGAGCACGGCAACGCGACCCCAGACTCCCGCTGCATCCGCTGCGACCGGGTCGACGGGTTCCCCTGCCTGCTCGGGGCGAAGGCCGATGCGGAGTGGGCCGTAGTTCGTCCGGCGCTGGCCGCTCACAGCAACCTGACGCTGCTCACCCACGCGACCGTGACCAGGCTGCTCACCGACCCCAGCGGACGCACCGTCACCGGGGTTGTCACCAGCATGGCCGACGGCTCCACAGTCACCTTCACCGCCGACATCGTAGTGCTGTCGGCGGGTTCCATCATGTCCTCGGTGCTGCTGCTGAACTCGGCCAACGATGCCCACCCGACCGGGCTGGCGAACTCCTCGGACGTAGTGGGCCGGCACTACATGCGCCACAACAACCTGGCGTTGATGGCGTTCTCCCGAGAGCCGAACCCCACCGTGTTCCAAAAGACCCTCGCGCTCAACGACTTCTACGGGCCCAGCGCGCAATGGGAGTACCCCATGGGCAACATCCAGATGCTCGGCAAGTCCGATGACTGGCAGGTCAAGGGCCAAGCCCCCAAGGGCCTGGGCTGGGGACCGAACTTGCCCTACGGCGTCGTCGCGCACCACTCGCTGGACTTCTGGTTAGCCAGCGAGGACCTGCCGTTGCCCAACAGTCGTGTCACCGTGCGCCCGGACGGGTCGGTGAAGCTCGCCGTGCAACCGGACAACAACAGTGAAGGGCTCAAGCGCCTGCGCAAAACGTTCGACTCACTGCTGACCGACCTCGGCCTGCACTCCTCGTCGTTCGAACGCAGCCTGTATCTGCACAAGGCGATGGACGTCTCAGCGACCGCTCACCAGGCCGGCACCGTCCGGTTCGGGCACGACCCCCGCTCCTCCGCCCTCGACGTGAACTGCAAGGCCCACGATCTGGACAACCTGTACGTCGTGGACGGCAGCTTCATGCCCTCCATCGGTGCGGTCAACCCCACCCTCACCATCATCGCCAACGCGCTCCGCGTTGCCGAACGAGTCGCCACACGCCTGACCGGATAACCGCAAAACAGCCCGCGCCACCCCAGCGTGCCCTCGCCCTACGCGCGAGTCGGCGTGTTCCAGAACCCACCGTCACCGGGGCGTTCGACGTATTTCAAGCCGCGGGTCAACCCGATCACAGCCAGGGGGTCGCGGCGAGACCCAAGTGGTGTTTCACAACGGAGCGAATCTGCCACTGCCTGCTGGGCGTCGCCACGAGCAAGCAGTGGCAGTGGTGTTGGTCGAGATGCCCGGCTTGCGTGTCGGGAAGCGCCCCACTGCGGAGGCGCGCAGCGCTGTGCCGCGATCGTCTCGGTGGGGGCTCACCCATCCCCACACCGCGGGTCAGACGAACTCTGCGCCGAGGTCGGTGGCCAGGGATGAGCCGAAGAGGGCGGCGGGGGTGAACGCGCCGGGGCGTGGCGGGGTGAGCAGGCGGGCCGCGACCTCTGCCGCGGCGGCCTCGGTGAACTCCTGGGCGTCACCCAGACGCAGCCAGACTTCTTGCGCCGTGCCGTCGGCCCACTCGCCGCGGGCGTGCCCCCACGACCACGGGCGGGGGCGGTCCTCGGTGGGTAGGCGGACGCGGGCGAGGCGCGCGAGTGCCTGACGGCGCAGCGCCGGGGAGCGCAGCGCCAGTCCCATGACCGGGAACGCGGCCCGCACCGCGAGGCCCGAGGGGATCGCGGAGGTCGCGGACACCACCGAGGTGGCCCCGCTGGCCCGCCACGCCGCCAGGAGGTCACCCGACGGCAGCGACGCCGTCGTCACCGTGGCCCCGTCCGGGGTCCTGAGCACGCGCCGCGCGCCGGCCACCGGGAAGCGGACGAGCCGACCGCCCGCCACACGTCGGCCCCCCGCCGGAGCCCCGTCGAGGATGCTGCCGGCCAGGGCCTCCCCGATCGCGTCACCGGCCGTGGCCAGCGACGGGACCGCATCCACCCGGAGCGAGCTCGGGGCGGCCCGGCCCCCGCACACCACGATCGCCGCGGCCTCTGTGGCGAGGGCGCCGAAACCCGCTGCCGTCACGAACGTGCTCCCCTGGGCGACGGCGTGGTCGTGGCGGTCCAGGACCGCCTGCGTGCCGGGGAGCTCGTTGCCGATGTCCACGTAGCTCGTGCCCGGCGGGCAGGCGTCAACGACTTGCGCGGCCGTGTGCGCGAAGGGTCCCACCGTGCTCACAACTACGGCGGGCGCGGCCCTGCGCAGCAGGGCCAACACCTCCACCAAGCTGCCCGTCACCACCTCCACACCACCAACGTCCCCACCTCCGACTCCGGCACCTCCCAGCGTGGTGGCCACGGCAGCGAGGCGGTCCGCGTCCCGGCCGGCGAGCACCACCCGGTGCCCGCTCGCGGACAGCCGTGCCGCGATAGCGCGCCCAGATCGGCCCGACGCACCCAGCACCCAGACGTCCTGTCCCATAACCACATCCTCATCTCGCCCCGACAACATGCGATGACATGACGTGCCGTCACCCTACAGCGGCACGACACGCCGTGTCATCAGTAGGCTCGCCCGCATGAGCCGGTGGGAGCCCGACGCGCGCGGCCGGCTGGAGCGCGCCGCCCTCGACCTGTTCGTCGAGCACGGCTTCGACCAGGTCACGGTCCCGGAGATCACGGCGCGGGCGGGCCTAACGACCCGGACGTTCTTCCGCCACTTCACCGACAAGCGGGAGGTGCTCTTCGCCGACGCCAACCGAATGCCGGCCCTCGCCGCCCGCCTGGTGCTCGACGCCCCCACCGGGCTCGGCCCGGCCGACGTGCTCATCCAGGGCCTGGCCGAGCTGGCATCGGTCGGCTTCGAGGGTCGCCTGCACGAGCTCGTCCAACGTCAGGCCATCGTCGACGGCCACGACGGGCTACGCGAGCGCGAGCTGCACAAGATGGAGACCCTCGTTGAGGCCATCGCCGACGCGTTCTGCCAACGAGGCGTCGACGAACTCACCGCCGCGGTCGTCGCGGAGACCTCGGTCGGCATCGTCAAGGTCGCACTCCGACGGTGGATGGAATCCTGCGGCAGCGAACAACTACCCGATCTCATGACCCGCTCCCTGCAGACGCTGCGCGACGTGTTCGCCTGACGCAACACAGCGCCAGCAGTACGCACACGACTACCCCGCAGCGCGGTCGCCACCCCGACCCACACCCGAAAGCTTCATGACCCAGCCCGCCCCCCCCTGTGGCCGGGGCGCCCCCACAGGACCGCACGTGACCCTTGCACAGCTGTGTCACCGCCCCGGTGCTGAGCCGGCGTTCCACAACCAGTTGTTTGTGAAACATGCTCGCGAAAGCGACGATGGCTTGCCGACGACGTCCCAGGAATTAGGGGCGCAGTCTGATCCGGGCAGGCAGTCGGATCTGGCTTATGAGGAGCTGCCGTAGGTCGGCTTGCTGCAGCTGTTGATCTTCAAGTGTGACGGCGAGGCCGTAGCGCTGTGAAAGGTACTCGGATCGTCTCGGGCCCGGCTGGGGGATGCTCGCCGATGCGCCTCCGGTTTCGTGCCGGCGCGGGCATCTCGCCCACCCCCTCCCCCGTCACCCGCGAGCCGAGCGGGCCCAGCCGGTCAGGCCCCGGTGTGGTCGGGGCGCCTAGGCTCAGCCCATCCTGCGGGCCGCGACGCGTCCTTGGAGAACCGGCACGAACGCTGTCACACCAGCGACGCGGTCGTCCCGGGACCGAGCACGCCGACCCCCCGTTAGGACGAGCGCCATGGCCGACAGCACCCCCGACCCCCCATCCCCGGCGGGTCGCGCGGGTGATCCTTCGGCGGCGCTGCTGCGGGTGTTGCACGCCCGACCGGACCTGGCCACCCCCATCCTCACTGCGCTGAACCGCCCCGTGACCGACGACCACGACCTGGCCCAGGTCCTCCACCTCACCACCAACGCCGCAGTGAGCTGGTTTCCCGACGCCCAGTGGGCCGGGATCACCGTGCAGTTCAACGGGAAACCGGTGACCGTCGCGGACACCGGCCCCCTGGTCCTCGCCGTCGACCAGGCCCAGTACGAGACCGGCGACGGACCGTGCCTGCACGCCATACGCACCGGTGCTCTCACCACCATGGACACCACTGAGGTCACCCGCCGCTGGCCCACCCTCGGCGCCACCGCCACCGACAACGGTGTCGGGTCCTTCCTCGCCGCTCCCCTTACCGGTGGGGGCGACCCCCCCAACCACGTCGGCAGCCTGAACCTCTACAGCACCGCCACCACCGGGTTCACCAACATCGAGGAAGACCTCGTCACCGTGCTCAGCGGCCTGCTCAACCGCGCCCTCACCGAACACACCGCCCTGCGGGCCGCCCACCTCGAAACCGCCCAGCTCAAGCAGGCCATGGCTTCACGCGCCGTCATCGAGCAGGCCAAAGGCATCCTCATGGCCATCCACCAGATCGACGCCGACGCCGCGTTCCACCTCCTGCGCACCGAGTCCCAGAACACCAACACCCCACTACGCACCCTGGCCGCCGACTTCGTCACCGCCCACACCACCCGCCCCATCACCCTGCAACCCGGCAAACCCCACCCCTGACCCCCACAGCGGTGAACGCCCACCGAGGCCTACAGCGGTAATCGGGCGAATTGCGGCACCCCAGGTCGACCGCGTGCGAAGGGTGGCGGGACCCGCGTCTTCATGCTGCTGCGGCAAGAAGCGCTACCTCGTCATCAGGGCGTGGGTGACCAGTCCGTGAACGACGCCGCCTTCTCCCGCTCGACGTCTTTCTCGTAACTGGCCACGATTCGCTCCGCGAGTTCAACGGATTGTCTGGGGCTCTTCAGGATCGACTTGTAGTCAAAGTTCAGGGGCTTCGACTCATAATTCACGTCAACGACGACCGTCTTGAGAATTTCCGTCCACAATGGATCGCCCGGTACGCAGAAAGTACGCAGTAGTTCCGTCCGATGCCATATCTGCCCAACGGTGCCAACTGGCAAAGGGTACAGGTAGCCAGCACTTCCCAGCGCTCACCAACGCTGGTCGCTGTCAGCAAACCTGCAGGTCGGCTCGTTCGGGACGAAGAGGCCGCAGGTTCAAATCCTGTCACCCCGACCCAAAGGGCCTGATCAGGGCCCAGATCGACGATTGCCCCAGATGGCGAGTGACGAGCTGGGTGGTTATCGATCCACGCAGTGATCGAAATGTCGCCTCGCCGATGCCCGGGTCGCGACCGCTGCTGAGGTGCTCTCGCGACGCGGTCGGCGCGGCGACCGCCCATCTTGATCCCCCGGGACGGCGCGCTCATTCCGGCTCGGCTTTGTCGGCGGTCGGGCCGATCAAGCCGAGCGGCAGCAGCTCCGCTCGGATCGGTCGACCTGGGGTGAGCGAGAACGGTGCGTTGCCGCGCTCGAGGACAACCCGCTCGATCGGTGGAAGGCTCGCCGTCACGAGCAGGCGTGCCCGCGTGCAGCACCAGGGCAAGATCAGCGGGTCAGCTGCGGTAGCCACGCCCTCCTGCTCGGTGTGCAGGGCATCGTGACCCTCCACCTGGAGCAACGCGCTGTGCCGTCGCGGAAGGTTCTGGTCGACGAGCAGCTTCAAGCCGGTTCCTGCAGCGGGATACACCTCACGATGCGCGAGGGCAGCCGCATAGCCGAGCGTCTGGCGGACATCCTCGTCCTCGATGAAGGGGAAATCCGACTGGATCCGTTCGAGATCCCAGCCGCCAGCCAGCAACTCCAGCAGGTGTTCGACCGTGAAACGGTAGCCGCGGATACAGACCTGACCAACGAGTTTGTCCGCCTCGACGGTCAGCCGATCGAACCGGTGAACGGTCTGGGGCAAATAAGTGTGTAGGCGCCCCTAATCCCAATCTTCCCGTGAAAGCCCCGGGCTCGGCGCTCACGGCCGCCTGGCCACCCACACTGTGCGCGCCGTGCGGACGGTGTGGTCGTCGCGCTGCAGGAAACTCGCGGGTCCGTCGCTGTCGGCAGGGCGTCGAGCGTGGCCAGATCGTCCGCGCTCATTCGACCGTCAAGATTGGATCGCCTGCGGCGCAGGCAGGCTTTCGCGTAGCGGCCGGTGGCGGCGGGCAGCGGGGGCTTCAGGTCGATGGCGAAGGTCCGCTCGGCCTCGATAGTGAAGCCGGCGCCGGCCAGGCGTGCGCCCCAGTCCGAACCGAGATGCGGAACCGCAGCGGCCCGCTCGCCGCCCAGCGCGCCGTGGCAGCGCGCTTCCAGTCCGGCGCCGACGTCGTCGGGCAGGAAGCGTGGGAAGGAGTCCATCTCGGCCGCCACCAGGAGCCCACCAGGGCGGAGCACGCTGCGGACCTCGGTGAGAACGCGATCGGGTTCCGCCATGTGGTGCAGCGACGACGACGCCCAGACAAGGTCGACGGTGCCGAACACCGGCCACACCGCGTCCAAGTCCGCCACAACGGTCTGCACCCGGTCGGCCACACCCAGGGTGCGGGCTGTGCCCTCCAGACGGTGCATCAGCCTCGACCAGCTCAGCTCAATCGCCCAAGCCCTGGGGACCACCTTGGATCAGCTGGTGGAATCCGTCGCCGAGGACGACGTCGTGATCAGGCCGCAGCACGATGCCCAGCGGGGGGTGACCACCTGGATGCTCAGCCGGGACCCGGGGCCGCACGGTACGACCGTCGCGAAGATGCGCGTCACCAAGCCGGAACCACGGCGCGACACCGCCGAGTTGGCAGTCCACCCCGGCAGGGACTGGTTCACCGTGCTGTCCGGAACCATCGTGCTGCTGCTGGGCGAGCGGACCATCGTGGTCGAGGCCGGTCAGGCGGCGGGGTTCTCCACCATGATCCCGCACGCCTTCGGGGCTCGCGGCGGGCCGGCGGAGATGCTGGGCATCTTCGACCACGACGGACAACGCACCCACCTCCTCGAACACCCGTGACCCCTGGGTGGGCCTGGGCCGGGTCCACGTCGCCGCGGTTAGGCTTGCTCGGTCATGCCTAGTAATCCGCCACCGGCCACCCGCTCCACGATCCAGATCCGGCCGGTCGAGTGGGACCACCCCGAGGCGGTGGTGTTGCGTTCGGCGATGGGCGCCGAGATGTCCGCGCGCTACTCCGATCGCTCGGTGCCCGAGTCGGCGTTCGCAGTGCAGGACGACACGGTGGTCTGGACAGCGTTAGCGATGGACTCCGCCGACCGCGCGGTAGGGCACGTCGCACTGCGCCTGCTCGGTTCGGCCATTGAGGTCAAGCGGATGTTTGTCCTGGAATCCCAACGCGGCCTAGGGGTGGCGACCGCCCTGCTGCAGGCCAGCCACCGCGCCGCACGCGACCTCGGCCACCAACGGGTGCTGCTGCAGACCGGTGACCGCCAGCCGGATGCGGTGCGGGTATACGAGCGGGCGGGCTACTACCGCATCCCGATCTTCGCGCCTTATCTGCAGGTGCCGTACTCCATCTGCATGGCGTGTGACCTGGCAGGATCGCCGGTGTGACTGCCTCCGCCACCCACCCCGCTGCCCCGGTGCCTGCCACCCTGTTCGACGACCCCGCCGCGGAGACCCGCTGGCGGGCGAGGTTCACCGCCGCCCGGATCTCGTTGCCGGACTGGGCGTTGCACGCCCCGGACCGGTCGGTGTTCGTCTCCAACGCCTCCGGCACCTTCGAGGTCTACACCTGGGACCGCGCGACCGACGTCCGCCGTCAGGTCACCGACCGGCCCTCGGGCACCCACGACGTGGCGCTCAGCCCGGACGGCGAGTACGTGTGGTGGTTCAACGACACCGACGGCGACGAGTTCGGGGTGTGGGTACGCGAACCCTTCGCGGGCCGCCCAGACGGGTGGACGCCGGTTCCAGCAGTGACTGACGTCCACCCCGGCTACCCCGCCGGTCTGGAGCTGGGCGCCACGGTGACCGTGGTGGGCGCCTCCACCGACGACGCGACCACCATCTGGACGCAGGTCGGCGAAGCGCCCGCGCAGGTCGTCTACACGCACACCGAGTACGCCGGCGTGGGCGCGTTGTCGCTGGACGAGACGCTGCTGGCGATCAGTCACTCCGAGCACGGGGACTCCCGGCATGCGGCCCTGCGGGTCTATCGGTTGGCGCCGGACGGCACCGTCGTCGATGTCGCTGGTGAGCTGTGGGACGGTCCAGGCAAGAACCTCGATGTCGGTGAGTTCGCCCCGCTGCCGGGTGACTCCCGACTGCTGGTCACCCACGAGCGGCGCGGCAAGGAGGAACTGCTGGTGTGGGATCTGGCCAGCGGCGAGCAGACCGAGCTGCACATCGACCTCCCCGGGGAGCTCAGCGCCGACTTCTACGCCGACGGGACGGCTCTGCTGGTGGCGCACACTCACGCCGGGCGGAGCACGTTGCATCGCTACGACTTCGCAACCGGCACTCTGTCTCATTTGGATACTCCCGCCGGTACCGTGGGTGGGGCAGGCACCCGGCCGGACGGCACGGTGGAGTACTCCTGGTCCAGCTCGCAGCAGCCGTCGGCGGTGCGGGCCCGCTACCCCGACGGCACCGACACCGTGCTGCTCACCCCGCCCTCGCCGCAGACCCCGCCGCCGTCGCAGCCGGTGTCGGACACTTGGGTGGACTCCACCGGCGGGCGGGTGCACGCCCTGGTGGCCCGGCCGGCCGATGCCCCGGACGGGCCGCTGCCCACGGTGTTCAGCCTGCACGGCGGGCCGCACTCCGCCGACGAGGACCGCTATTCCGCCATGCGGGCCACCTGGCTGGACGCCGGATTTGCCGTGGTGCACGTCAACTACCGCGGTTCCACCGGGTATGGCAGCGCTTGGCGCGACGCGATCGAAGGACGTCCCGGGCTCACCGAGCTGGAAGATGTCGCCGCAGTGCATGACTGGGCGGTGGCCTCGGGGTTGGCCGACCCCGCGCAGTGTGTGGTGGAGGGCTGGAGCTGGGGCGGCTATCTGACTCTTCTCGCGCTGGGAACTCAGCCGCAGCGGTGGGCGGTAGGGGTGGCCGGGGTGCCGGTGGCCGACTACCTGGTGGCCTACGCCGACGAGATGGAACCGCTGCGCGCCTATGACCGCGCGCTCTTCGGCGGGTCACCCGACGAGCTGCCCGAGCTCTACTCCGAGTGCTCCCCGCTGACCTACGTCGACGCTGTGCGCGCGCCGGTGTTGCTGCTGGCCGGGGAGAACGATCCCCGCTGCCCGATCCGCCAGGTGGACAGCTACCTCGACGCCTTGGCCGCGCGTCACGCCCGCTACGAGGTGGTGCGCTACGACGCCGGGCACGGTTCCCTGGTGGTGGCCCAGATGATCGAACACGTGGCCACCGAGGTGGACTTCGCCCGCCGCGCTCTAGCGCAGAGTGCGGGCTATCTGTCGCCTGACGCGTTGAACGACAGCAGATAGCCCGCAGTCTGCGGATCGAACGCCGTGCCCACCTCAGCGCCGATGTCACCGATGGCGGCAGCATCGATCTGGATCGACGCTGCCCGGTTCGACCGGGGCGGAGCACACGGGGCACTCCAGTCGTCGTGCCCTGATCGAACCGGCCACCGCCCGCCGCGGGTTACCGGACCGTGATCCACGCATCGGTGCGGACCACAAGCTCGCCGATCACCGGGGCGCCGGGCACTTCGCCGGCCACCAGCAGACCGCCGGAGGTCTGCGCGTCGGCGAGCAACAGCAGCTCATCCTCTTCCAGATCGGCGCGCAGGTGTGGCCGCACCCAGTCCAGGTTGCGACGGGTGCCGCCGCTGACATGGCCATCGGCCAGCGCCTGGCGCGCGCCGTCGAGGTAGGGAACAGCGGCAGCGTCGATCACCGCCGACACCCCGCTGGCCCTGGCCAGTTTGAACAGGTGACCGAGCAGCCCGAACCCGGTGACGTCGGTGGCACACCGCGCACCGCCTGCCACCGCTGACCGGGAGGCATCGGCATTGAGGGTGGTCATCGCCTCGATAGCCGCGCCCGACACCTCACCGGTGGCCTTGTGCCGGCTGTTGAGCACCCCGATACCCAGCGGCTTGGTCAGCGACAACGGCACCCCAGCGACCCCGGCGTCGTTGCGTAACAACCGGTCCGGATCAGCAGTGCCGGTGACCGCCATACCGTACTTGGGCTCCGGGTCGTCCACGCTGTGCCCGCCGGCGACGAAGCACCCCGCGGCTGAGGCAACATCGGCCCCACCGCGCAGTACCTCGGCCGCCATGCTCATCGGCAGCAGATCGCGCGGCCAACACAGCAGGTTGACCGCGACCAGCGGGGTTCCGCCCATGGCATAGATGTCTGACAGCGCGTTCGCTGCAGCGATCCGCCCCCAGTCGTAGGGATCGTCCACCACGGGGGTGAAAAAATCGGCGGTGACGATGACGGCGAGTCCGTCGCGCACCTGGACGACTGCGGCGTCGTCCCCGTCGTCGAGGCCGACCAGCAGCTTCCCGCCTGCGCCGTGCACCGGGCGCGAGCGCAGGCCCGCTACCACCGCCTCCAGCTCACCGGGTGGGATCTTGCACGCACAGCCCCCGCCGTGGGCGTAGGAGGTCAGCCGCCGGACCTGCTCAGGTGCGTTCTGCACAACCGTCATGGTGTTGACGGTAGGTCGGCTGGCAGCAACGGAGCCAACTGGGTAGGTTTCCCGCCGGAGGCGTCAGGGTGCCTGGTGGTCCTCGCGGTCTTCAAAACCGACGTGGCCGAGTATCTCGGTCAGGCGGGTTCGATTCCCGTCCGCCTCCGCCAAACATCGCCAGAAATTCGTCGATGCCATTTGCCCCCTACCCAACTGTGTTGTGCAACTCCTAGTGTGCAGTGTGTCCACCGTCACTAGGAGTTGCTCATGAGTACACCCGTCGCCGCACCCGTGGGGACTGTCAAGATCGTCGACCCATCGCCGCTGAACTGGCTGTTCATCACCTGGAACACCATGGAGGAGCCGATCCGCATCGACGAGGACGGGCATGTGGTCTATGCCCTGGCCGAGTCCTCCGAGTGGGTAGACGAGCGCACCCTGGAGCTCAGACTGCGCGCCAACGTGCGCTTCCAAGACGGCGAGCCGTTCACCGCGCACGCCATCAAGTTGAACTTCGACGAGATGCAGCGCTGGTCGGCGCCGCACCCGCCGGGAACGTGGCTGAACTTCCCGCAATCCAGCACTGCCGAGGTAGTCGACGACCTCACCGTGCGTTTCCACCTGCCAGGACCGGACGGTTTGGCGATCGGCAAAATGCGCGGCTTCCACATCGCCTCGACCGCGTTCTGGAAGGGACCTGACGCCCCCGGCTTTGGTTACAAGAAGTTCGGGTCCGGCGAAGGCCATTGGTGAGTGATCGACGAGCCAGGTCCCTGGGGGACCGGCCCGTTCACCCTGGTCCAGGGTGCATCGTCCATCACCACCCGCAACGTCATCATGTCCGCCGACCCCTATGCGTGCGCCTGGCTCATCGAGTCCGAGCAGCGCGACGCCGAGGTGGTCCTGGAAGCCAACCTCGATCACTGGAATCGGAATGAGCGCGGCCCCCGTGTGCAGCGGGCGGTGTTCCGCAACAACCTGGCACCCCCGGAGGCATTGAACCTGTGCCTCAACGGCGACGGCGAGGTCGACATCGTCACCGAAGTCAGCCCCGATGACGCTGCGCGGGTACATGAATCGTCCTACGCCCGGCTGCTCACCTCCGACGCCAACCGGGTGCTGACATGCATCATCAACCGGGGTGCCGAAGACGTGCCGCTGCACGACGTCGAGGTGCGCCGAGCATTGAACCTGGCGGTCAATCGCGACCGGATCATCGCCGACGGCATGCGGGGCTACGCCAAACAGATGCCGGCCATGACCCCGCCGTGGTGCGCCGGGTTCCCGGCCGGGGCAACCCCCTATGACCACGACCCTGCTCAGGCGCGCAAGCTCTGGGCCGAGTCCTCGTGGCCGGCTGGGCGGCCGATCCGGCTGGCTACCCCGGGCGCCTTCTCCGGGATCGCTCAGCTGGTCGCCGCCGACCTGCGCCGGTCCTTGGACGTGGCGGTGCAGATCATTGTGGTGCCGGAGAGTGCTGCGCACGCGGGCGCCCGAGGACTGGTGGAGAAGCGGCTCCCGCAGCCGTGGGACCTGCTGGTGCACGCGTGGTTCGACCTCTCCTCGGAAGCGCCGCCCGCTGCGGTGCACCGGGAGTTCTTCGGCACCGACGGGGCGTTCCGCGCCGGACCACCGGACGAGGGGTTCGACGCGCTGTTCGACGAGATGAAGGTGCAGTTGGACGGTGAGGCCTTGGTTGCGGTGGCCGAGCGGATCGACACCTACTGCCAGGATCAGGCTTTGGCGTTGTTCCTGTGCGCCCCGCAGGCGCTGTACGCGGTGAACAACCACGTCAGCTTCGGGCCGTACCGGACGACCTTCGAGATCGCCGAGGTGACGGTCGACGAGGAGCACTGGTCCCGCCAGCCGGGCGCCACACCTGGACCCAAGGGCAACGACCAGCCGGGGTTCTCTGGGGTCCGGGGTAACGCCTGCTGAACCGTCTGCGTGAGTTGGGGGGCCATCGTCTCGGTGGTCCCCCAGCTGGTCGTTGGGTGCGGGCGCGCGGGGAACCTGAGCCGGTCATCGTCGACCTGACTGAACCGCGGCGGTGGGTCAGTTCTGCGGGGGTGCGAAGCGGGTTTGCGACGCGTCTTCCTGAGCGAGGCGGCGCAGCGCTAGCAGGACGGGCTCCAGCAGCAGCGTCCCGATCACGACGAAACGAACCGCGTCTGCCGTCGAGGTGGTAGGGACCTCGGCCACGTCCTGGGTTCCGAGCGCCCCGGCGGCGTGGGCGTAGCGGTCCAAGAGTTCCGTCGAGGCGTCAAAGCCGGCGGCCTGCAGCGCGAGCAGCGCGCGGGCCAGGTACACCAGCGCAGGCGAATCCTCGTGCACGCGCCATCCCCAGCGCCGCAGGTGTTCGCGGGCTTCGGTGAGGTCGGGGGGATCCACGTCAGCATCGGCCACGATGGCCCGGTGCGCGGCGCCCAACGCCTCGTGCACGGCGATGGCGGGGTCATCGACGGCGGCGAGCACCGCACGCGCCGTCGCGACGGACAAGCCACCGGTGCCCAGCAGCGCGCGAACGAGGCCGAGTCGGGCGACGTGCTCCTCGGCGTACTGGGCTTGGGTCGCCGACGTCGCCGTACCGGCCGGAAGCAGGCCTTCGCGAAGGTAGAACTTCACCGTCGCGAGGGGTACCCCACCCCGCTGGGCCAGCTCAGAGATCCGCACCCGTCAGCCCCTCTTGACATTGGGTAGTGTCACTCCCCATTATTGGATAGTTGCACTTTCCGACTTGGAGGACATCATGGCAGACGTTGTGCGCGGTCGTTGGACCCACGCCCATTCCGGAGACCTGACCGTCTTCCTGATCGGGATGCGGATCAACCGGTGGTGGCGGCCCGACGCGTGGGCGCCGGCCCTCGCGGCGATGGGCCCGATGTTGGCCGAGCTGTCACAGGACCCGGAGTCGGGCTTCCTCGGCTATCGGGTGCTGTTGGGCGTGCGCGGGCCGACCGTGGTCCAGTACTGGCGCAGCACCGATGACGTCTATCGCTACGCGGCCGACGGCGACGCCCGGCACCGCCCGGCCTGGACCGCGTTCAACCGCCGCGCCCGCAAGGCCCCCGGCGCGGTCGGCGTGTGGCATGAGACCTACCAGGTCGCCCGGGCAGAGAGTGTGTACGTCGACTGCCCCGTGTCAGGTCTGACTGCCGCGACGAGCGCCCGGCAGGTCAGCAGCCGGTCCGACACCGCCCGCCAGCGCCTGGCCGAGCAGACCTGAGCGCAGCTGTGCAGAGGTCGAGGAACGCCCTCGACGGACGACGGCAACCGGTTGCCGTCGTAGGGTCCGGGGATGAGCGACGCCCGTCGAGCCGTTCCGCGCACCAACGTGGTGCTCGATGACCCAGCACTTCGCCCGGCCGTTGCGCGGCTTGGACGCGCCGTGGTGAAGCAGGAGGTGGTGCGCGCCCAGCACCGGGTACGCGCCGGTGACCTGAAAGCTGCGGCAGTACTCGCGTCGGTGCTGTCCGCGTTGCCGGACGTGGCGGCCAGCCTGCGGCCGGTGCTGAACGCCACCGGGGTGCTGCTGCACACCAACCTCGGCCGGGCACCGCTGTCCGCGGCGGCGATCGATGCGTTGGTGGCCGCCGCCGGTACCACCGACGTCGAGCTGGATCTGGCCACCGGGGCACGGGGGCGGCGCGGGCGCGGCGCGATGGAGGCGCTACGCGTGGCCGTACCCACCGCCGGGGACGTGCACGTGGTGAACAACGGCGCGGCTGCGCTGGTACTAGCCGCCACCGCACTGGCCGTCGGCCGGGAGATCGTCATCGCCCGCGGTGAGATGGTGGAGATCGGCGACGGTTTCCGGTTGCCGGATCTGCTGGAGTCCACGGGGGCGCGGTTGCGCGAGGTCGGCACCACCAACCGGGTCACCCGGGCCGACTACGCCGACGCGGTCGGACCCGACACCGGCTTCGTGCTCAAGGTGCACCCGTCCAACTTCGTGGTGCAGGGCTTCACCTCCAGCGTGGGTCCCGACCAGCTGCACGACCTGGGGGTGCCCGTGGTGGCCGACATCGGCTCGGGTCTGCTGCGCCCGCACCCGGTGCTGCCCGACGAACCCGACGCGACGACGTCGCTGGCCGCGGGTGCGCACCTGGTGACCGCCAGCGGCGACAAGCTGCTCGGTGGGCCCCAGGCGGGACTGCTGCTGGGCGACGCCGACCTGGTGCACCGGCTGCGGCGCCACCCACTGGCCCGGGCGCTGCGGGTGGACAAGCTGACCCTCGCCGCGCTGGAGGCCACCCTGCGTGGGCCGGCGACCCCGACCGAGGTGGCGCTGGCGCGCCGGCCGGCCGATCTGCTTGCCCGGGCGGAAGTGGCGGCCGAGCGGTTGCGGACCGCCGGTGTGGACGCGGTCGGCGTGGCGTGCGCGGCCACCGTGGGCGGTGGAGGTGCGCCCGGGGTCGAACTGCCCAGCGCAGCGGTCAGCCTGCCCGCCGATTACGCGGCCCGGTTGCGGGCAGCCCGCACCCCCGTGCTCGCGCGCACGGAGCGCGGGCGCTGCCTGCTGGACCTGCGCACCGTCGACGAGGGCCAGGACGATGCGTTAGTCGCTGCCGTCCTGGCCTGCTGATGGCGCACCCCTGATGCACGTCGTCGCCACCGCCGGGCACGTCGACCACGGCAAGTCCACCCTCGTCCGGGCGTTGACCGGGATGGAACCGGACCGGTGGGCGGAGGAGCAACGCCGCGGCATGACCATCGACCTCGGCTTCGCGTGGACGGTGCTGCCCACCGACCAGACGGTGGCCTTCGTCGACGTCCCGGGCCACGAACGCTTCGTCCCCAACATGCTGGCCGGCGTGGGCCCCGTTCCCGCGGTGCTCATCGTGGTCGCCGCCGACGAGGGGTGGATGCCGCAGTCCGGTGAGCACCTGGACGCCCTGGACGCGCTCGGAGTGCGCCACGGGCTGCTGGTGATTACGCGCAGCGACCTGATGGACCCTGAACTCGCCGAGGACGACGCCCGCGAGCACCTCGCTGGCACCAGCCTGGCGGAGGTGGCCGCGGTCAGCGTCTCCGCGCACACCGGGCAGGGCCTACCCGAGCTGCGCAGCGCGCTGGCCACCCTGGTCGACGCCCTGCCCACACCCCAGCCCCGGGCCGACGTGCGGCTGTGGATCGACCGGGCGTTCACCATCCGCGGAGCGGGCACCGTGGTGACCGGCACCCTCACTGCGGGCACCCTCCGGGTCGGTGACTCGCTGGAGCTCGCCGCGGACGGTCGGCTGGTGAGCATCCGCGGCTTGCAGTCCCTGGGTGAGGTGCACCAACGGGTTCCGGCGGTCGCGCGGGTGGCGGTGAACCTGCGCGGGATCGGTGTGGACGAGGTGCACCGCGGCGACGCGCTGCTCAGCGCCGGCCAATGGCGCAGCAGCGCGGTCCTGGACGTGCGGTTGGTCTCCGGTGCCGAGGCGGACACCGACCGGTTGCCCCGTCATGGGGTGCTGCACGTTGGGTCGGCCGCAGTGTCCGCGCGGATCCGACCGCTCGGGCCGGACACCGCGCGGCTCGTCCTGGAGCAACCGTTACCGCTGCGTATCGGGGACCGCGCGGTGCTCCGCGACCCGGGAGCCCGGCGAATCACCAGCGGGGTGATCGTGCTGGACACCGCGCCCACCGCCCTGGGCCGCCGCGGTGCCGCTACCGTGCGCGCCGGGGTGCTGGACACCATGAGCGGGGTCCCCGACGGCGCGGCTGAGCTGCGCCGTCGCCGGGTGGTGCGGCACAGCGAGCTGGTCGCGATGGGGGCCCATCCACCGGGCACGGCGCCGCGGCGGGGGGACTGGCTGATCGATCCTGCCGCCGTCGGGGAGCTGGCCGCCACGCTGAGCAGCGCGGTGGCCGCGCATGCGCAGGCGAACCCGTTGGAGCCGGGCATGCCCCTGGAAGCGGCCCGGCGCGCGGTGGGGCTGCCCGAGGCACGGCTGCTGGAGGTACTGCTGGCCGATCCGGCTGCGGCGGCGGTCAGCGTGCGCGAGGGCCGGGCCCACCACGGCTCCGCCCGCCAGGAGCTGCCCGCCCGGGTGCAGACCGCGCTGGCCGAGGTCCGCGCGCAGCTGCGCGCCCAACCCTTCGCCGCACCCGAGGCCAACCAGCTCACGGCGCTGGGATTGGGGCCCAAACAGCTCGCCGCCGCAGCCCGCAACGGCGAGCTGCTCAAGGTCGCCGACGGGGTGTGGCTGCTGCCCGACGCGGTGGCGCGCGCCTCGGAGCTGCTGGCACAGCTGCCGGCACCGTTCACCCTCAGCCAAGCCCGCCAGCAGCTGGGGACCACCCGACGGGTCGCGGTACCGCTACTGGAGTTGCTCGCCCGCCAGGCCGTCACCGAGCGCTTCGACGACGGGACGCACGCCCTGCGATGACCGCCCGCTCATTCAGCAATCTGAGCGCACCGCCGCGCCAGCGTCGACCCGTGCGCGCTGGGGCAGCACCGTGTAGCGGGGGTCGCGGGCAGACTGCTGCCCGGCGTGAAAGATACCGAAACGGGTGCAGGCCGACCCTGCCAGTAACGCCATGCCGGCCAGCGCTGACGCAAGCCGGCTCCGACTACCAGCCACGGCCAGCACGGCACCGCCCGCGGTCAGCGCCCGCGACGCCTGCAGCAACCTACCGGCGCGCCCGTCGCGCATCGGCTCGGCCGTCAGACCCATCGTCGACTCCATCCGGGAGCTGATCGCCAGCTCCAGCGCCGCCCCGGCCACCGCCATCCGGCGGGCCGGACCCGACTCGCGCAGCGGTGTGCTCGCTATCCCCATTCCCCCGGCCGCGGCCGCGGCGCTGCCGACGAACACAAACGGCAGATGATCGCGGGCGTCGTGCCACGTCGGCGTCGCGGTGTCACTGAGCAGTACCGCGGTGTAGGAGGCAACCGCCGGCCCGAGAACCGCCGCCCCTAATCCTGCCGGGCGGCCCAACCCGGTCAGGAGGCGTCCCAGCCGCGGCTGCTCGCTGAGGGCCGCGAGCCCGGCCAGCGGCCCGTACAGGGTGAGGATCCAGGTGCCCACGCTCATCGGGGAGGTCACCTTGGCAACCCGCAGCATGTGGTGAAACCGCGACGGCCGGCCCAGGTCGTGCACCAAGGCGCCGAAGCTGACCCCGATCGCAGCCAGCGCCGTGGTCCGCGCCGAGCGCCGCAGACCGCTGCGACCGCTCAGGTCCGCCCCCGCGCCCAGCAGCGACGACGCACCAGCCAGGCCGCCGAGGAACAGGTAGGCGGGGATGTCTGCCTGCCACGGTGATTCTTTGACGATCGGGCGGCCGTAGTAGGAGGTGAACTTCGCGTCGGGCACCATCGCCCGTTCCCGGCGGCCGCCACCGCGGCGACGGGTGGGGGCGCTCACCGTCGGCCCCCGTCGGCGAAGACCGCGACGGCGCCCAGCAGCAGGCCGGCGGCCGCGAGCCCGGCCCGTTTCCACATGTCAGGCAGGTTCTTGGTCGTCACCACCGGGTCCGGTGGCAGGCCGTACACCTCCGGTTTGTCCAACAGCAGGAAGAACGCCCCCGCGCCGCCGACACCATCGTCGGGGTCGTGCCCGTAGAGCTGGGCATCGGAGACCCCCGCCTCCACCAGCTGATCGACCCGTCCCTGCGCTCGCCCGCGCAGCTCGTCGAGGTCGCCGAACTGGATGGACTGAGTGGGGCACGCCGTGGCGCACGCGGGCTGCATGCCTTCACCTAGCCGGTCGTAGCACAGGGTGCATTTCTGGGCGACCCCCACCGCGTCGTTCCCGGCGGGACCCTCCCGCCGCTCGATCACCCCGTAGGGACACGCCGGGACGCAGTACCCGCATCCGTTGCAGATGTCGTTTTGCACCACGACGGTGCCGAACTCGGTGCGCAGCAGCGCCCCGGTGGGGCAGACGTCCAAACAGGCCGCGTGCGTGCAGTGTTTGCACACATCCGATTCCATCAGCCACCGAAACGGCGCTGCGGCACCGGCTGGCGCGTCGGCGCCGGGCAGTGTGGTGGTGGGCATGCCCAGCGACACGGTGGACTGTGCTGGCTGCTCGATGAATGCCACGTGCCGCCAGGTGGAGGCGCCGAGTCCGCCACTGTTGTCGTAGGAGTTGCCAGTGAGTTCGAGGCCGCCTTCGGGTACCGCATTCCATTCTTTGCACGCCACCTCGCACGCCTTGCAGCCGATGCAGATGCTGGTGTCGGTGAAGAAGCCCTTACGGGCGGGCGGATCTTGGTAGCCGGCGTCGCGGGCCGGGTCGCTGCGCCCGAAGAACTGGTTTGCGCGCTGGGTCATCGCTCACACCTCCATGCCGGTGAACTCGGTGACCCCGGCACGGCGCCGGTAGTCCTGCACGTAGGTCAACAACGCCGGGCCCCGGGGGCGGCGACCGGGCTGTATGTCGCAGGTCGCTGCCTTTGTCTCCTGGATGTGCACATTCGGGTCCAAGGCGACCGATACCAACTCGTTCGCGGCGTCCCCAGTGCTCAGACCGTTGGGGCCCCAGTGGTAGGGCAGACCGATCTGCTGCACCGTGCGCCCCTGCACGGTCAGCGGAACCATCCGCTCAGTCACCAGCACACGGGCCTCGATGGCCGTCCGGGCGGTGACGATGGTCGCCCAGCTCAGGTGCACCAGCCCGCGCTGCGCAGCCAGCTCGGGGCTCACTTCGCAGAAGAAGGCCGGTTGCAGCTCCGACAGGTAGGGCAAGGTGCGGCTCATGCCGCCGGCAGTGTGGTGCTCGGTGAGCCGGTAGGTGGTGAACACGTAGGGGAAGATCTCGCTGCCTGCCGTGCTCCCGCTCGGGTTGTACCGATTGTCCGAACGGGGATACACCTCGCGTGCCGGGTTGCTCTGCTGCGCGTAGAGCGTATTGCCGAACGGTGATTCCGCTGGTTCGTAGTGCGCTGGCAAGGGACCGTCAAGCAGGCCCGCGGGTACGTGCAGCCACGCCTTGCCGTCGGTCTGCATGATGAACGGTTCGTTCCCTGCGATCGCGTCCTGCGCACGCGCACCCTTCGGGGGTGTGTAGTCGGGTCGCTTGCCCACCTCGAAGTCGGGCACGTCGTGCCCGGTCCAGGCGCCGCGCTCGGCGTCCCACCACACGTATGCTTTGCGTTCGCTCCACGGCTTGCCGTCGGGATCGGCCGAGGCGCGGTTGTACAGGATCCGCCGGTTGGCCGGCCACGCCCAGCCCCACTCCGGCGCCACCCAACTCTGGTCGCGACCAGGCTTGCGTCGCCCGGCCTGGTTGACGCCGCCGGCGTAGACGCCGCAGTAGATCCAACACCCGCAGGTGGTGGACCCGTCGGCCTTCAGCTCGGTATAGGCCGACAGCGGTGCCCCGTCCGGTCCGCGTCCGTTGATCTCCGCGAGCACGGCCTCGGCGACGGGCTCGGCGAGCTCACCCTCGGTGGGGTAGTCCCAGGTGAGCTCCAGCAGTGGGCGGTCCCGTTCGTCGGTTGACCCGGCCAGCTTCTCCCGGATGATGCGTCCCAGGTGGTAGTAAAACCACAGTTCACTGCGGGCGTCACCGGGGGGTTCGACGGCCTGGTGGTGCCACTGCAGCATGCGCTGGGTGTTGGTGAAGCTGCCGTTTTTCTCGGTATGGGCGGCGGCCGGCATGAAGAACACCTCGGTGCCGATGTCTGCGGTGCGCAGCTCACCGGTCTCGATCTCCGGGCCGTCCTTCCAGAACGTGGCGCTCTCGATCATCACCAGGTCGCGCACCACCAGCCAGTCGAGGTTGGCCATCCCGCGCCGTTGCATCCCGGCGTTGGCCGAACCCACGGCCGGGTTCTCCCCCACCACGAAATAGCCCCCGCCGCCGGTGTCGATCTGGCGCATCACCGTGTTGTAGGTGCCGTGGTCGCCGGTCAGTCGGGGCAGGTAGTCGAAGCAGTAATCGTTGTCCGCGGTTGCCGCGTCTCCCCACCAGGATTTGAGCAGGCTGACGGTGTAGGAATCCATGTTGCCCCAGAAGCCCTTCTTGCCCGCGTCGGCGGCGACGAAGGCTGCCAAGTCCTCATGCTGGTGGGCGTGCGGCATCGGGATGTAGCCGGGCAGGATGTTGAACAGGGTGGGGATGTCGGTGGAGCCCTGGATGCTGGCGTGCCCGCGCAGCGCCAGGATCCCACCGCCGGGTCGGCCGATGTTGCCCAGGAGCGTCTGCAGGATGGACGCTGTCCGGATGTACTGCACGCCCACGGTGTGGTGCGTCCAACCGACCGCGTAGACGAACGCCGACGTGCGCTCTCGCCCAGAGTTCGCGGTCAGCGCCTGCGCCAGCTGCGCGAAATGCCCCTGGGTGACCCCGCAGATCTGCTCCACCACGGCCGGTGTGTAGCGGGCGAAGTGCCGCTTGAGCACCTGGAATACACACCGCGGGTGCTGCAGGGTGGGGTCGACCTGCGGTTCGCCGTCGAAGCTGGCCCCGCCGCTGCCGTGCCGGTCCGGTTGCGCACTCTGCTTGGAGCCCTCGGTCGGACCGTGCTCACCGGCACGGTCGCCGTACTCGCTGTCGCGGTCCCCGGCCGAGGTCGCCATCTCGGTGCCCTCGTACTGCCAGCTGCTGGTGTCGTACTGGCGGGTTTCCGGGTCCCATCCGGAGAACAATCCGTCCAAGTCCTCGGTGTCGCGGAAGTCCTCCCGCAGGATGGTGCCCGCGTTGGTATAGGCCACCACGTACTCCCGGAAGTCCTTCTCCTCGGTGAGCACGTAGTTAATGAGCCCGCCGAGTAGTGCGATGTCCGAGCCGGCCCGCAGCGGGATGTGTAGGTCGGCGACGGCGCTGGTGCGGGTGAACCGCGGGTCGACGTGGATGACCGTCGCGCCCCGGGCTTTGGCCTCCATCACCCACTGGAACCCGACGGGGTGGCACTCAGCCATGTTCGAACCCTGAATGACGATGCAGTCGGCGTTCTGTAGGTCCTGCTGGAAGGTGGTGGCGCCACCGCGGCCGAACGAGGTCCCCAGACCGGGGACGGTGGAGCTGTGTCAAATACGGGCCTGGTTCTCCACCTGCACCGCACCGAGCGCGGTGTACAGCTTCTTCATCAGGTAATTTTCTTCGTTGTCCAGCGTCGCCCCACCGAGGCTGGCCAGGCCCATGGTCCGGCGTGTGCGCTTGCCGTCGACTTCCCATTCCCAGCCCTTCTTGCGGCTGGCGATGACCCGGTCGGCGATCATGTCCATCGCCGTGTCCAGGTCGAGCTCTTCCCATTCGGTGCCGTGCGGGCGGCGGTAGGAGATCGTCTGCTCACGGCCGGGGTGGGTCACCAGCTGCTTGCTAGCCGAGCCTTTGGGGCACAACCGGCCTCGGGAGACTGGACTGTCCGGGTCGCCCTCGATCTGGATGACCTGCCCGTCCTTGACATAGACGTTCTGCCCGCAACCCACGGCACAGAACGGGCAGATGCTCTTGACCACCTTGTCCGCGCTCGCCGTGCGGGCGCGGTGGCTGGCCGTATGCGTGGACAGGGCCGCAGCGCCCCGGCCTAAGGGGTCGGTACCGGTGAGCTGGCGCAGCACGGGCCACTGCAGCAACAACTGTCGAGGGCTCATTGTGACCTCCAGCTCGAACACCGTCAGACGCGTGCCAACCCACGTCGTGACGCTACCCACCCAGCGGCCGTGCCCGCAGTGCGAAGAACGATCACCGCAAAAGACCCGCTGTGTACGATGTAGTCATGAGTGCACCTCGATCTGTGCGGTTGTCGGACGACGTTGCTGCCCGGCTGGACCGCCATGTTCGCCGCACCGGGGGTTCGACGTCCTCGGTGATCGAGCGGCTGCTGGACGAAGCGCTGCGGGTAGCCGAGCACCCACTGGTGTTCTTCCAGGACGGCACGTCGGGTCGACGGCCCAAACTGCAGGGGGGACCGAGCGTCGCCTCCGTCGTGTCCGCCCTCTGGGACATCCGGGCCGAACGTGGTCCGCGCCCCGGCGATGACCAGGCAGTCGTTCGCGAACTTGTCGAGGTGTGCGGGATCTCGGAGCGGCTCGTGCGCGCAGCGATCAGTTACTACGCCCAGTTCACCGACGAGATCGACGCATGGATTCGGGACAATCGGGCATATGCCGACGAGATGGAGCAAGCATGGCTTCGTGAGCACGAGATACTGAGAGGCCCTGCTGCATGAGCCTACGACTGCTGCTGGACGAGATGTACCCGATCTCCTTGGCCCAGCACCTGCGAGATGAGGCGATCGATACCCTCGCGGTCCTGGAAGTCCCACGGCTCGTCGCAGCGTCCGACCGAGCCGTGCTGTCCTGGGCACATTCGGAGCAGCGGGCCGTCGTCACGGAGAACTTGCGCCACTTTCTGCCGTTGGGGGCGACGTCGGCACATTCCGGTCTGATCGCACTGAACGCGGCGCGCTCGCCCCGTTTTGGCGGCGGCATCGGCCGGATCGCTGCGGCGCTAGTCGCGTTGGACTCCTCCGGTCACGACCAACAGCAGATGCACTGGCTGCGGCCTGAGACGGTTCCCGGCCCCTGAGACGGCCCGGCTCAGCTCAGCAGCAGTTCGGCGATCTGCACGGTGTTCAACGCCGCCCCCTTGCGCAGGTTGTCGCTGCTGATGAACAGCGCCAGGCCCCGCCCGTCCGGCACACCCTCATCGCGACGTACCCGGCCCACCAGGCACGGGTCGACGCCCGCCGCGGCCAGCGGGGTCGGCACGTCGACCAGCGCGACACCCGGTGCATCCGCCAGCAACTCGCGGGCCCGCTCGGGTGACAACGGCTGGGTGAACTCGGCGTTCACCGACAGCGAGTGCCCGGTGAACACCGGCACCCGCACGCACGTGCCGGACACCAACAGGTCCGGGATGTCGAGGATCTTGCGGCTCTCGAACCGCAGCTTCTGCTCCTCGTTGGTCTCCCCCAGCCCGTCCGGCACGATCGTGCCGGCCATCGGGAGCACGTTGTAGGCGATCGGCGCCACATAGGCCACCGGCGCGGGGAACTGCACCGCCTGCCCGTCGTGGGTGAGGCCGGCGGCCCGTTCGGACACCGCCCGCACCTGGGTGTCCAGCTCAGCCACCCCGACGAGCCCGCTGCCCGACACCGCCTGATAAGTGCTCACCACCAACCGCAGCAACCCGGCCTCGTCATGCAGCACCTTCAGCGCCGGCATCGCCGCCATCGTGGTGCAGTTGGGGTTGGCGATGATGCCCTTGCGCGCGTGGTGGGCCGCCGCCGGGTTGACCTCGCTGACCACCAGCGGAACGTCGGGGTCCATCCGCCACGCCGAGGAGTTGTCGATCACCGTCACCCCGGCCGCGGCAAACTTCGGGGCCAACTCCAGGGAGCTCGCGCCGCCAGCGGAGAACAGCGCCACGTCCAGCCCGCTCGGGTCGGCGGTGGCGGCGTCCTGGACGGTGAGCTCGCGGCCCTGCCAGCTCAGGGTGGTGCCGGCCGAACGTGCCGAGGCGAATACCCGCAGGTCCTTGACCGGGAAGTCGCGCTCGGCGAGCAACCGCAGCATCACGGTGCCGACCTGTCCGGTGGCGCCCACCACGCCCACGTTCATCGCGGTCATCGCCCGGTCCCCGCGTAGACCACGGCCCCGCCGCCGTCGGGGTCGCCCAACTCGAAGGCGGTGTGCAGTGCCCGCACCGCGTCGTCGAGCTGGGTATCGCGGCACAGCACCGAGATCCGGATCTCCGAGGTGGAGATGATGTCGATGTTCACCCCGGCCGCGGCCAGCGCCTCGCAGAAGGTCGCGGTCACCCCGGGGTGGCTACGCATCCCGGCGCCGATCAACGACACCTTGCCGACGTGGTCGTCGTAGCGCACCTGGCTGAACCCGATCGCGCCCTGCAGCTTGGTGAGCTGCTCCACGGCGGCGTGCCCGTCGGTGCGCGGCAGGGTGAAGGTGATGTCGGTGCGGCCGGTGGCTGCGCCGGAGACGTTCTGCAGCACCATGTCGATGTCGATCTCGGCGTCGGCCACCGCCCGGAAGATCTGGGCCGCGGTGCCGGGGCTGTCGGGCACCCCCACCACCGTCACCTTCGCCTCGGAGCGGTCGTGCGCGACACCGGTGATGATCGCCTGTTCCATCGGGATGTCCTCCATCGATCCGGCCACGATCGTGCCGGGCTTGGTCGAGTACGACGAACGGACGTGCACCGCGACGCCGTAGCGGCGGGCGTACTCCACGCAGCGCAGCATCAGCACCTTGGCTCCGCAGGCCGCCATCTCCAGCATCTCCTCATAGGAGATGCTGGACAACCGGCGCGCGTCCGGCACGATCCGCGGGTCGGCGCTGAACACCCCGTCCACATCGGTGTAGATCTCGCAGACGTCGGCCTTCAGGGCCGCGGCCAACGCCACCGCCGTGGTGTCCGAGCCGCCGCGGCCCAGGGTGGTGATGTCCTTGCTGGTCTGGCTGACCCCCTGGAAGCCGGCGACCAGCACGATGGCACCCTCGTCCAGCGCGCTGCGGACCCGGCCGGGGGTGACGTCGATGATCCGGGCGCGGCCATGCGCGCCGTCGGTGATCACCCCGGCCTGCGAGCCGGTGAAGCTGCGAGCCTCCGCGCCCAGGGAGTGAATCGCCATGGCCACCAAGGCGGTAGAGATCCGTTCCCCGGCGGTGAGCAGCATGTCCATCTCCCGCGCCGGGGGGACGGGAGCAACCTGGCGGGCCAGCTCCAGCAGTTCGTCGGTGGTGTCACCCATCGCGGAGACCACCACCACCACGTCGTTGCCGGCCTTCCTGGTGTCCACGATGCGCTCGGCCACCCGTCGGATCCGCTCGGCGCTACCCACCGAGGACCCCCCGTACTTCTGCACGACCAGCGCCACGCTGCTGCGTCCTCCTGCTCGGGTGCGGTCGTCCTCGGTGTGGTCGGACCTGCGGTGAGCCTACCGAGGAGGTGGCGACCTTCGGTGCCTGGCTAATCTCGATCAACCCGGTGACCGGGTGCCCCAAACCGGAGGAGACCCGTTGCCCGCCGATCCGCCCGACCCGAGCAGGCTCGCCGATACCGCGGTGCCGGTGCACCCGTTGATCGCCACCCGGTGGAGCCCCCGCGCACTGGACCCGGGCGCCGTCGTGGCGCACCGATCGCTCACCGCGATGTTGGAGGCCGCTCGGTGGGCGGCGTCCTGGGGTGGCACCCAGCCGGCCCGTTTCGTGGTGGGCCGCCGCGGGGACGAGACGTTCGACGCCCTGGTGGCGCTGCTCTCGCGCGGCAACCAGGCCTGGGCGCCGAACGCGGGTGCGCTGCTGCTGGGGGTGACCGCGATACGGGCCGAGGACACGGTGTACACCCACGGTGCGTTCGACCTGGGCCAGGCCGTGGCTCACGTGCTGCTGCAGGCGGTGGCGGAGGGTTTGGTGGCGCACCCGATGGCCGGGTTCGACGCCGACGCCGCGCGCGAGCGGTTCGCCATCCCGGCGGACTACCAGCCGCTGGTGCTGGTGGCGGTCGGCACCCCCGGCGACCCGGCTGCTCTCCCGGAACGTGTGCGTACCAAGGAGATCCGACCCCGTAGCCGCAAACCGCTGTCGGAGGTGGCCTTCACCGGGACCTGGGGGCAGCCCTGGAGCTGACCGGTGGGGGAGACTCGCTGGGTGAGCGCCGCAGCCGACCGTGCCGCCCAACTCGACGCCGCGGACCCGCTGGCGCACCTGCGCGAGCGCTACCACCTGCCCGACGGTGTGGTGTACCTCGACGGCAACAGCCTGGGCGCCATGCCGGTGACGGCCCCGGAACGGCTGCACCGCACCGTCACCCACGAGTGGGGGGAGCGCCTGATCCGCTCCTGGAACGAAGCGGGCTGGTTCACTGCCGCCACCAGGGCCGCCGCCGCGCTGGCGCCGCTGCTGGGCGCCGACCCCGACGAGGTGGTGGTCGCGGACTCCACCTCGGTGAACGTCGCCAAACTGCTGCACGTGGCGCTGGCGTTGCGCCCTGGTCGACCGGTCGTGGTGATGGAGCGCGGCTCGTTCCCCACCGACCTCTACGTCGCGCAAGGTGTGCTCGCCATGACCGGTGGCGAGCTGCGCCTGGTGGCCGACCCGGCCGAGTTGCCTGACGCGCTGGACGACAACGTCGCGGTGGCGGCCGTCACCGAGGTCGACTTCCGCACCGGGCTGCGCTGGGACGTCGGTGCACTGACCGGGGCCGCGCATCGGGTGGGGGCATTGGCGATGGTCGACCTCTGCCATTCCACCGGAGCCCTGGACGTCGACGTGCACCGCTGGGAGGTCGACCTGGCCGTCGGCTGCGGCTACAAGTTCCTGCACGGCGGTCCAGGCGCTCCGGCGCACTGCTACGTCGCCCGCCGCCACCACGACGGGCTCCCTGCCCCGCTGCCGGCCTGGTTCGGCCACGCCGAGCCGTTCGCGATGAGCGAGCAGTTCACCCCGGCGCCGGGGGTGGCGCGGTTGGCCGGCGGCACTCCCCCGGTGCTGTCCCTGCAGGGCCTGTTGTGCGGGCTCGAGTCGTTGCGCGGCGTCACCCCGGCGCAGCTGAACGCCAAGGCCACCGCGCTGGGCACGTTCTTCGCCGAGCTGCTCGCCGAGCACTGCCCGCAGCTGACCGTGCTGACCCCGCCCGAACCGGCGCGGCGGGGTGCGCAGATCAGCGTGCGCCACCCCAGGGCCTACGGTCTCATCCAGGCGTTGATTGCCCGCGACGTGATTGGCGACTTCCGCCACCCCGACATCGCCCGGTTCGGTTTGGCTCCGGCCACCACGCGCTTCGCCGACGTGGCGGCGGCGGTCGAACACATCCGCGCGGTGCTGGACGCCGGGGAGGACGCCGCCGGGCTGCTACCCGCTCCGACCGCGGTGACGTGAGGCCGCGGGCGAGGCCGATCAGCGCCAGCGGTCAGCGCTGGGCCAGCACATCCTCCAGCCGGCTCATCAGGTTCTCCAGCGACTCCTCGAACTCCTCCGCGGAGCGGTCCTGGGACAGCTCGGGTTGCAGCCGCTGCAGGTGCGGGTATCCGGTCAGGTCCGCTACCTGCGGGGTTCCGGGGTCCTCTTCCTCCACCGGACCGGTGTCGGCGCCGGCGGCCGATACCTCCAGCAACAGGTGGCCGAGCAGGAAACTGGAGAACGCCCGGTAGGCGGCGACGGCGTCGGCGTCGTTGAACCCGCAATCCTGCAGGGTCTGCAGGAAGGACTCCATCCACCGCAGGCTGCGCAACGGCGGCCGCACCCACGGCGCGGCCGGCGGTCGGGTAGCGACCAGCGGGAACACCTGCGGGTGGGCCAGGGCGATGCGCCGCACCCCGTGCGCGAGGCGCTGCACGTAGGGCTGCCACCCGTCCGGCGCCTGCATGTGCACGTCCGGGTCACCGTAGAGCTCGTCGATGACGCTCTCCACGATGCCGTCGAGCAGGTTCTCCCGGCTAGGCATGTAGTGGTACAGCGCCATCGCCTCCACCCCGAGCCGCGCACCGAGGCGCCGCATGGTCAGCGCGCGTAACCCGTCCCGGTCGATGAGTTCCACCGCTGCACCGAGGATCCGGCGCCGGTCCAGGTTGCCGCGCCCCGATCCCGGCGGTGCGGCGGGAGTGGTCGCCGCGGCGCCGGCCCGCGCCTGGGGGGTGTCGGCGTCGATCTGCCTCGTCACGGTGGGTGTCCTTCCTGGGTCTGGCGGATCCGCGCTCGTCAGGGCATCGGCCGGCTCAGCACACCCGGCGGATCAGCCGGGCCACCAGCCCGCCGGCCACCAGCCACAACACAGCCGCCAGTCCATAGTTCACCAGAACCCGCGTCTTCGGGCTCGCCGGGGTGAACAGGTCCTTGAACCCCAGCGCCAGCTGATCGGCCAGGTCGCTGACTCGCTGCACGATGGCGTTCGTCGGGTTCGCATCGCCCAGGGTGAGGACGATCTTCGCCACCAGGATCACGGCGACGACGGTGGCAGCGGCCCGGACCAGCGTGGCCACACCATTGGACACCTTACTCACCGCGGCGCGGGCGTTCATCTTTGAGCGCTGCTCTGCCATGGCGGTGAGTCAAGCACGTCGCGGCTCCGGCGTCACGAACTTGTTACCGACCAGTAGTTGCGGGTTCGGCGCCCATCGCGTCTTGGCGGCTCGGCGCGGGGTCTACAGTGGCACCATGCAGCAGGCGCTTCTCCTTCGTCGCCGCGACGAGGCCTGAGTCCAGACCGGCTCCTCGTCGCGGGGCCTCACCGCGTGTCTACTCCGCAGCGCCGGTCGTTGCCTCGACCACCCGGAGAACTGCCATGACCTCACCCGACGCCTTCACCCGCAGCAGCCGCGGTCCCCGCTCGCCGGCCCGACCAGCCCCCGCCGCCCAACCCCGCTGGAACACCCAGCTCGGTTCCGCCATGCCCACGCACCGCTACCTGCCCTACGCCGACGAGGTCGCACCGGTGGCACTCGCCGATCGCACGTGGCCCAACGTCGTCGTTGAGCGTGCCCCGCTGTGGTGCGCCGTCGATCTACGCGACGGCAACCAGGCCCTGATCGACCCGATGAGCCCGGCCCGCAAGCGCCGCATGTTCGACCTGCTGGTACGGATGGGTTATAAAGAAATCGAGGTCGGCTTCCCGGCCGCCAGCCAGACCGACTTCGACTTCGTCCGCGAGATCATCACCGACGGCGCGATCCCCGACGACGTGACGATCCAGGTGCTCACCCAGTGCCGCCCCGAGCTCATCGAGCGCACCTTCGCCGCGTGCGAGGGCGCGTCCTCGGCCATCGTGCACTTCTACAACTCGACCTCGATCCTGCAGCGGCGAGTGGTGTTCCGCGCCGACCGCGCGGCCATCACGCAGATCGCGACCGACGCCGCGCGCTTCGCCTTGGAGTGCGCCGCCCGCCAGCCCGAGACCCGCTGGCGCTGGGAGTACTCCCCGGAGAGTTACACGGGCACCGAGCTGGAGTACGCCCTGCAGGTGTGCGACGCCGTCACCGCCGTGCTGGCACCGACCCCGGATAACCCGGTCATCCTCAACCTGCCGGCCACCGTGGAGATGGCCACCCCGAATGTGTACGCAGACTCGATCGAATGGATGCACCGCAACCTCGCGCGGCGGGACTCGGTCCTGCTGAGCCTGCATCCGCACAACGACCGAGGTACCGGCGTGGCCGCGGCCGAGCTGGGCTTCATGGCCGGGGCGGACCGCATCGAAGGCTGCCTGTTCGGCAACGGTGAGCGGACCGGCAACGTGTGCCTGGTGACGTTGGGGCTGAACCTGTTCAGCCGCGGGGTGGACCCGCAGATCGACTTCTCCGATATCGACGACATCCGCCGCACGGTGGAGTACTGCAACCAGTTGCCGGTGCCCGAGCGCCACCCCTACGGCGGCGACCTGGTCTACACCGCGTTCTCCGGCAGCCACCAGGACGCGATCAACAAGGGCCTGGACGCGATGAAGACCGACGCGGATGCCGCCGACGTCGACGTGGACGACCTGCGGTGGGCGGTGCCCTACCTACCGATCGACCCCAAGGACGTCGGTCGCACCTACGAAGCGGTGATCCGGGTGAACTCGCAGTCGGGTAAGGGCGGGGTCGCCTACATCATGAAGAGCGACCACCAGCTTGCCCTGCCGCGGCGGCTGCAAATCGAATTCTCTCAGGCCGTGCAGCGGGTCACCGAGAGCGACGGTGGGGAGGTCAGCCCCAAGGCGATGTGGGACGTGTTCGCCGAGGAGTACCTGGACCGAATCACCCCACTGGAGCGCATGCGGCAGCGGGTCATCGCCTCGGAGACCGACGGTGGGCAGGACCAGATCAGCGCGGTGGTCAAAGTGAACGGGGTGGAGCAGGAAATCTCCGGCAGCGGCAACGGACCGCTCGCGGCGTTTGTCGACGCCATCGCGACGGTGGGCTTCGACGTGCGGGTGCTGGACTACTCCGAGCACGCGATGTCGGCCGGGGACGACGCTTCGGCCGCGGCCTACGTGGAGTGCGCGGTGAGCGGCAAGGTCGTCTGGGGCGTGGGCCTGGCGACATCGATCACCACCGCGTCGCTACGGGCGGTGGTGTCCGCCGTCAACCGGGCCTAACACTGGCGGGGCTAGATCACCTCGTCGATGGAGCCGGGACGGTCGGGGACCACCCGCGCATCCAGGGCCGCCGGGTCGGTTGCCTGCGCGGTGACGGCGTGCGGGAGCAGTTCCCCGGACTGCACCGCCTCGGCGTAGTGGCAGGCCACCTGATGCTCGCTGCTCACCCCGGCCAGCTGCACCGACCGCAACGCCGGACGCTCGGTGTCACACCGGGCGGGCTGGCGCCACGGGCAGCGGGTATGGAAACGGCACCCCGACGGTGGGTTCGCCGGTGACGGCAGGTCACCGGCCAGCAGGATCTGCTCTCGGCGGTCTTCGACCACCGGGTCAGGCACCGGCACCGCCGACAACAACGCCCGAGTGTAGGGGTGCAGCGGCTGCGCGTAGAGCTCTCCCGCGGGCGCTTGCTCCACCAGCCCGCCGAGATACATCACCCCGATCCGGTCAGAGATGTGGCGGACCACCGCGAGGTCGTGGGCGATGACCAGGTAGGTGAGCCCCAGCTCGGCCTGCAGGTCCTCCATCAGGTTCACCACTTGAGCCTGCACGGAGACGTCCAGGGCACTGACGGGTTCGTCGGCGACCAGCAGGTCGGGTTCGACGGTGAGCGCACGAGCGATGCCGATCCGCTGGCGCTGCCCGCCGGAGAACTCGTGCGGGTACTTGCTCAGTGCCTGCGACGGCAGACCCACCGAACTGAGCAACGACCGTAGCCGGGCATGGCGCTGCCCGGCGCCGGTGTGCAACCCGTGCGCCGCCATCCCCTCGGTAAGCAGGCTCTCCACCGACTGCCGGGGATCCAGCGAGCTCAGCGGATCTTGGAACACCATCTGCATCCGGCGCCGCGCGGTCCGCAAGGCCTCGCCCTTCAGCGTCGACAGGTCGGTGCCGTCGAACACCACCCGGCCCCCGGTGGGCTCGACCAGGCGCAGGATGCCCCGTCCGAGGGTGGACTTGCCGCAGCCGGACTCCCCCACCAGCCCATAGGTTTCCCCGCGTCGCACCGCCAGGTCCACCCCGTCCACGGCGTAGACGTAGCCGACGGTGCGGTCCAGCAACACCCCCCGCTTGATCGGGAAATGCACCTTCAGGCCCTGAACCGACAGCAGCACGTCGGACTCGCTCATGTGCGCGCCTCCGCCAATGCCGACGGCACCGGGTTGTGGCAACGCAACAACCGTCCGTCCACACCGGACTCCGGCGGAGTGACGGTGGTACACGCATCCACTACCCGAGGGCAGCGTGGGGCGAACGCACACCCGTGCGCCCAGGCGATGTTGTCCACCACAGAGCCGGGGATGGGCACCAGGCGGCCCCCGGCGGCGTCCAGGCGGGGAATGGAGGCCAGCAGGCCGTGCGTATAGGGGTGCCGCGGGTCGGCGAACAGCGGGTGGCGCCCGGCGCGTTCGACGACCTTGCCGCCGTAGAGCACGTTCACCTCGTCGCACAATCCGGCCACCACCCCCAGGTCGTGGGTGATCATCACCAGGGCGGTACCGCTGTCGGCCACCAGTTCGCGCAGCAACGCCAGGATCTGCGCCTGGATGGTGACGTCCAACGCCGTGGTGGGCTCGTCGGCGATCAGCAGCCGCGGGGTGCATGCCAGCGCCATGGCGATCAGCGCGCGTTGGCGCATCCCGCCGGAGAGCTGGTGCGGGTACTCCTTCAGCCGCCGATGCGGGTCGGGGATACCGACGCGTTCCAACAAACCCTGCGCTGCCACCATGGCCGCCTTGCGGGCGGTGCCGCGGTGTCGTTCGATGACCTCGGTCACCTGGATCCCGATGGGCACCACCGGGTTCAGCGAACTCAGCGGGTCCTGGAACACCATCGCGATGTCACGGCCGCGGCGGTCCCGCAGCTCGCTCTCGGGCATCCTCAGCAACTCGGTGCCCTCGAAGCGCACCGATCCGGTGACGGTGACCCCGCGTCGGGGCAGCAGACCCATGATCGCCAGCGAGGTCACCGACTTACCGCACCCGGACTCCCCGACCAGTCCGACGGTGCTACCCGGCTCGACGGTGAAGCTGACACCGTCCACCGCGGTGAACGCTTCGGCGCCCTGGCGGTTGAACGTGACACAGAGATCCTCGACTTCCAGCAGCGGACTCACGCCGTCACCGCCTGTTCCTCGGGTCGAGGGCTTCCCGCAGCGATTCCCCCATCAGCGTGAAGCCCAGCGCCACCACCACGATGGCGCCCGCCGGGTAGAACGCCAGCGACGGGTGAGAGTCGATGAAGCTCTGCGCCTCCCCGAGCATCTGCCCCCACTCCGGCACCGACCGGTCGCTGTTCCCGACGCCCAGAAAGCTCAGCGCGGCGGCGTCGATGATGGAGGTGGCCAGCACCAGGGTGGACTGCACGATCACCGGGGAGATGGCGTTGGGCAGCATGTGCCGGAACACGATGGGGCCAGGTTTGATACCCAGCGAGCGGGCCGCCAGCACGTGGTCGCTGTCGCGCTGGGCCAGCAGCGAACCGCGCAGCAGCCGGGCGAACACCGGGATCTGCACCACGGCCACCGCCACGATCACGGTGTACAGCGAGCCCCGGCTAAACAATGCGGTGATGGAGATGGCGAGCAGCAGGCTGGGGATGGACAACATCACGTCCACCGCGCGCATCACCACGGTGTCCACCCAGCCGCCCAAGGCGCCGGCCATGGTGCCGAGCACGAGACCGCCGCCCAAGCCGATCAGGGTGGCCAATACCCCCACCAGCAGCGTTTGCCGACTGCCCACCAACAATCGCGACGCCAGGTCGTATCCGTACTGGTCACCGCCCAGCGGGTGACCAGGCTGCGGCAAGGGGATCGCGTTGCGAGCGCGCACCACCTGATCGGCCAGCATCGCGACCCCGGGATCCTGCGGGGCCAGCAAGTCGGCGAAGATCGCCACCAGCACGAACACCCCGACGATCCCGGCGCCGAGCAGGAACACCGGGTTGCGCCGCAGCCGTCGCCAGGCGTCCGCGGACAGGCTGACGCCGGAGTCGGCGAGGTCGTCGATCCGCTTCTTGCGACCGAACAGGTCCCGGCGGGTCCGCTCGGGTGCCTTCGTGGTGCTCATCGGGTCCGCACCCGGGGGTCGATCACGGCGTAGGACAGGTCCACCATCAGATTGACCACCACGTAGACGATGGCGGCGGCCAGGATGAGCACCTGCAGCACGGCGTAGTCGCGGGATTCGAAGGCCAACGCCAGGGCGTCGCCGAGGCCGCGAAAGGCGAACACCTTCTCCGTCAGGACCGCGCCGGCCAGCAACGCCCCGACCTGCAAACCGATCGTGGTGACGACCGGCAACAACGCGTTGCGCAGGACGTGGCGGCCGCGGATGGTGCGCGCCAGCAGCCCCTTGGCCTCGGCGGTACGCACATAGTCCTCGTCCAGCACCCCCAGCACCGCTGCGCGGGTGATCCGGAACACCACCGCGAACGGGATGGTGGCCAGGGTCAACGCGGGCAGCAGCAGGTGCTTGAGGGCGTCCAAGGTGGCGTCGTATTCACCGGTGAGCAGCCCGTCCAGGGTGGCGAACCCGGTGACCTGGGTGGCGTTGATGTCCACCGACTGCCGCCCTGAGGCGGGCAGCCAGCCCAGCTTCACCGCGAAGATGTACTTGAGCAGAAACGCCAGGAAGAACACCGGTACGGCCAGGCCGATCAGGGAGAACACCACCCCGCCGTTGTCCAGGAAGGTCCCACGCCGCTGCGCCGCCAGGTAACCCAGCGGTACCCCCAACGCCACCGCGACGACGATCGCGAACACGCTGAGCTCCACCGTTGCGGGGAAGCGGGTGAGGAAGATCTCCGAGGCGCTCGCCCCCTGCTGCACACCCGTGGACGCCCCGAAGTCACCCCGCAACACCCGTCCCATGAAGCTCAGGTACTGGGTGGTGACCGGCTGGTCCAGGCCGAGCTCGGAGCGCAGCTGGATGCGCTGTTGCGGCGAGCACCGGTCGCCGCAGAGCGCGGAGTCGGGCCCGCCCGGTAGGCCGCGCAGCCACACGAACAGCAGCAGTGAGAGCACCACCACCACGCCGATCAGTTGCGCGAGCCTCCGGACGGTGAACCGGAGCACCCTGCTCAGCCCTTGGAGACGGCGGCGAACTTCTCATCGGTCAGCGGGCTGGGGACCAGTCCGCTGATGGTCTTGGCCACCACGATCGCCGGTGGGGAGTGCGAGATCGGCACTGCCGGAAGGTAGTCGGCCATGATCTGCTTGTTCAGCGTCTCGTAGTCCTTGGTCCTGGTGGCCGCATTGGGCTCGGAATCGGCCTTGGTCAGTGAGTCCACCAGCGTCTGACCCCACGGGGAGCTGCCGGTGGAGAACCGGTTGTTGGTGGTCCCGAAGAACGTGCCGATGAAGTTGTCCGGGGTGTTGTAGTCCCCGGTCCAACCCAGCAGGAACAGGTCGGCCTTACGGCTGTCCACATCGGTGAGGTAACCACCGGCCCACGGCTCGGGTTTGGCGTTGACGGTGATCCCGACTGCCTCCAGGTTGGCCTTCATGTAGTTGAAGACGTCGGCGGGGTTGGGCATGTAGGGCCGGGTGACCTCGGTGGGCCAGTAGAAGTTCAGGGTGAGTTTGCTGGCGCCTGCCTCGGCCAGCAGCGCCTTGGCTTTCGCCGGGTCGTAGCCATAGGCCTGCACGTCAGTGGTGTAACCCTGCACGGTGCTCGGGAAGAATTCCTTGGCCACTTCCGCACCCTGCGGCAGCTGCTGGGTGACGAGGCCCTGCCGGTCGATCGCATAGGCCAACGCCTGGCGCACTCGCAGGTCCTTCAGCGCCGGGTTGTTGCTCTGCGTGATACCGAGGTAGAGCACGTTGAAGGCCGGGCGCACCTTGACGTCGAAGCCGGCGTCGGTGAGCTGCTTCCAGTCCGCGGCGTTGGGGAAGTCGTAACCGTCGATGCCGCCGGACTGCAACGCCTGCTTGCGGGCCGTCTCGTCGGGGATGACCTGGAAGGTGAGCGCGTCGAGCTTGGCCTTGGTGCCCCAGTAGGTCTCGTTGCGCTTGAGCTTGATGGTGCCGTTGGCCTTGTCGAAGGCATCGAAGACGAACGGCCCGGTGCCGGTGGGGTGCGCCGTGGCGTACGCCGGGTAGGTGAAGCCGCTGCCCGCAGCGACCACGTTGTTCGCGTCGTACTGTTTCAGGGCCGTCGGGCTCTGCATGGAAAACGACGGCAGCCCGAGCACCGCGGGGAACTTGCTGGTCACCCGGGTCAGGGTGACCACCGCGGTGCTGGCGTCCTTGGCCTGGCAGGACTTGAACAGGGACGGGTCTTTGCCGTCGGAGAAGCCGCCGAAGTTGTCGATCCAGTACCCGGAGACCGCCGGGCTGGTGCCGGCACCGGTCTGGCCGTACCAGCGGTCGAAGTTCGCGCACACCGCGGCGGCGTCGAAGGTGGTGCCGTCGGAGAACTTCACCCCGTCCTGCAGGCCGAAGGTCCAGGTGAGCCCGTCGGTGCTGGGGTCATAGGTTTTCGCCAGGGCTGGCTGCACGTCGGCGGTGCCCGGCTTGAACCCGATCAAACCTTCGAAGATCTGGCGCGCCACCCGGAACGTCTCGCCGTCGGTGGCGTAGAAGGGGTCGAACAGCTTCGGGGCGCCCGCGGCGCCGAAGACCATGGTGCCGCCGGTCTTGCCGGAGCTGGACGCGGTCGCACCGCTGCTCGGTCGGTTCGAGCTGGCGCAGGACGCGAGCGAGGCCACGGCCAGGCAGGTCATGCCCACCGCGGCTAGTCGGCGCATCGTGAAACGGGTCATCGAACACCTCATCGGGTCGGCGGTCATCGCGCAGGGTTGGGGCCAGACCTTAGCGGCGCGCGCGACCCTGTTGGCCCACCCGCGCGGTTACGGTTCGGCTACGACCTGCGTCTGCGTCCCCGGCCCGGGTGGCAGCGCGCTCACAGGGGGCGCCGACCCGACAGCGCGCGGCCCAGCGTCACCTCGTCGGCGAACTCCAGGTCACCGCCCATCGGCAGGCCGGAGGCCAGCCGGGTGACGACCAGCCCGGGAAAGTCCCGCATCATACGCACCAGGTAGGTCGCGGTCGCCTCGCCCTCGGTGTTGGGGTCAGTCGCGATGATTACCTCGGACACATCCACCCCGTCGGCCTGATTTCCTAACCGCGCCATCAACTCTCGTATCCGCAACTGCTCGGGTCCGATTCCCGACAGTGGGTCCAGCGAGCCGCCCAGGACGTGGTAGCGGCCGCGGAACTCCCCGGTGCGCTCCACGGCCTGGACGTCCTTGGGTTCCTCCACGACGCAGATGACAGCGCGGTCGCGGCGGGAATCGGCGCAGATCCGGCACAGCTCCTTCTCGCTCACCGTGCCGCACACCGAGCAGAACTGCACCCCGTCGCGGACCTGCTGCAATGCAGCCTGCAGCCGTCCGATGTCCGCGGGCTCCACCGACAGCAGGTGGAAGGCGACGCGCTGAGCGCTCTTGGGACCGATGCCGGGCAGTCGGCCCAGTTCGTCGATCAGATCCTGGACCGGGCCCTCATACACCGGTCATTGCCCGGGTAGCCCCAGCCCGCCGCCGCCGAGCTCGCCGAGGCCACCGGCGAGCGGGCCCATCGCCTCGGCGGCGAGTTCCTGAGCCGCCCGGTTGGCGTCGGTCACGGCGCCGATCACCAGGTCCTGCAGGGTCTCGGTGTCCTCCGGGTCGATGACCTTGGGGTCGATGCGCAGCGCCACCAGCTCACCGGCGCCGGTGACGGTGGCCGTCACCAGGCCGCCCCCGGCCTGACCGGTGACCTCAGCCTGCGCAAGCTCCTCCTGGGCGGCCATCAGCTGCGCCTGCATCTGCTGAGCCTGAGCGAGGATCTGCTGCATGTCGGGTTGGCCACCGGGTTGCACGGGCACTCCTCGTCGCGTCGGGTGTTGTCGTGCATGGTAGTCGGGTACGACCCGCCCCCGGGGGGCGGGACTAGCCGGTGCGGGACTTCCCCCGGGGGGCGAAAAGGTTCCCAATCGCCCCAGGGCGGGACTCCCCGGGGGCGAAACGGTTCCGAATCGCCCGGGGGCGGGACTAACGTCAACATCGTGTCGAACTCTGTGCCCGGGGCAACCATCCACGAGGCGGCATCCCCGCACCAGGCCGGTGTGCAGCGGCTCGTGCGCAGCTACGCCGCGGTGCCCCCAGGTGCCACGGTGCGGCTGGCGAAGAAGAGCAGCAACCTGTTCCGTGCCAGGGACGCGACCGCCGCACCCGGCCTGGACGTCTCCGGGCTCACCGGGGTGCTGCGGGTGGACGTACATGCCCGTACCGCCGACGTCGCTGGCATGTGTACCTATGAGGACCTGGTCGCGGCCACGCTGCCGTTGGGACTGAGCCCGCTGGTGGTGCCGCAGCTGAAGACGATCACTCTCGGTGGCGCGGTGACCGGCCTGGGCATCGAGAGCGCCAGCTTCCGCAACGGCCTGCCGCACGAGTCGGTGCTGGAGCTGGACGTGCTCACCGGTACCGGTGACATCATCACGGCGACACCAGACAACGAGCACGCCGCGCTGTTCAGCAGCTTCCCCAACTCCTACGGCACCCTGGGTTACGCCACCCGGCTGCGGATCGAATTGGAACCGGTAGCCCCCTACGTCGCACTCCGGCATGTGCGCTTTCATGACCTCGACGAGCTGACCGCCACCGTCGCCGCGGTCACCGCCGCGCGCACCTTCGACGGCGCCCGGGTGGACTACCTCGACGGGGTGGTGTTCAGCGCAGCAGAGTCCTACCTGACGATGGGCATGCTGACCGAGGAGACCGGCCCCACCAGCGACTACACCGGTCAGCAGATCTACTACCGATCCCTTCGCCAGCGCAGCACCGACCGGTTGAGCATCGGTGACTACCTGTGGCGCTGGGATACCGATTGGTTCTGGTGCTCGGGAGCATTCGGGGCCCAGCACCCCGTGATTCGCCGGGTGTGGCCGAAACGGCTGCGCCGCAGCAGCGTGTACTCCAAGATCATCGCCATGGATGCTCGGTACCGCGTCGCCGATCGGATCGAGGAACGCCACGGTCGGCCGCCACGCGAGCGCGTGGTGCAGGACGTGGAGGTGCCGGTGGAGCGCACCGCGGAGTTCCTGCGCTGGTTCCTCGCTACCGTGCCCATCGACCCGATCTGGTTGTGCCCGGTGCGCCTGCGCGGCGAGCGGACGTGGGACCTCTACCCGATGACCCCCGACCGGACCTACGTCAACGTCGGCTTCTGGTCCAGTGTCGCGCAGCAACCGGGGCAACCGGGGGCCACGAACCGGCTGATCGAGCAGCAGGTCACGGCGATGGACGGCCACAAGTCGCTGTACTCCGACTCCTACTACCCGCCCGAGGAGTTCGCCGCCCGGTATGGCGGAGCACGCTACGACGCGGTGAAAGCCCAGTACGACCCCACCTCACGCCTGCTCGACCTCTACGCCAAGGCGGTGCGCAAGAAATGACCACATTCAAGGCCCCCACCCGGGCGGCTACCCCCAAGATGACCCTGGCCGAGATCGTCGACACCCTGGCCGACGGACAGCTCGGGGTGCGGTTCACTGCCTACGACGGCAGCAGCGCGGGCCCCGCCGACGCCCCGATCGGCCTGCACCTCACCTCCCCGCGAGGCACCACCTACCTGGCCACCGCACCCACCGACCTCGACCTGGGAATGGCCAGGGCCTACGTCTCCGGTGACCTCACCCTGTCCGGCGTGCACCCCGGCGACCCCTACGAAGCGCTGGTCGCGGTGTCGGAGGGGTTGCGGCTGCACCGACCGCCGCCCCTCGCGCTGGCCGCGATCATGCGCTCGCTGGGCTGGGAGACCCTGCGCCCGGTGCCCCCGCCGCCGCAAGAGCACCAGCCGCGTTGGCTGCGGGTGGCCAACGGCTGGCGGCACTCCAAGAGCCGCGACGCCCAGGCGATCAGCAGCCACTACGACGTCTCCAACGCGTTCTACGAGTACGTGCTGGGCAGTTCCATGACCTACACCTGCGCGTACTACGACTCGCCGGCCAGCAGCCTGGCCGACGCCCAGGAGGCCAAGTACCGGTTGGTGTTTGACAAGCTGGGGCTGAAGGCCGGCGACCGGCTGCTCGACGTGGGGTGCGGCTGGGGCGGCATGGTGCGCTTCGCCGCCCGCCGCGGGGTGCACGCCCTGGGCGCCACCCTCTCGGCCCAGCAGGCGTCCTGGGCGCAGGCGGCGATCGACAGTGCGGGACTGGGCAACCTCGCGCAGGTACGCCACAGCGACTACCGCGACGTCACCGACACCGGTTTCGACGCGGTGTCCTCCATCGGGCTGACCGAACACATCGGCATCGCCCGTTATCCGGCGTACTTCAGTTTCCTGCGCGATCGGCTGGCGCCCGGGGGGCGGCTGCTCAACCACTGCATCACCCGCCCGACCAACGACCGCAGGGAGGGCATCGGCTCGTTCATCGACCGGTACGTGTTCCCCGACGGGGAGCTGATTGGCTCTGGCACCATCATCCGCGACATGCAAGACACCGGCCTGGACGTGCGGCACTCGGAGAACCTGCGCGAGCACTACGCGCTGACGCTGCGGGACTGGAACGCCAACCTGGTGCGGCACTGGGATGCCTGCGTCGCGGAGGTCGGCGAGGGCACCGCCAAGCTGTGGGGAATGTACATGGCGGGGTCGCGGCACAACTTCGAGCGCAATGGCGTGCAGCTGCACCAGGTACTGGCCGTCAAACCCGACGCCGCCGGTGACGCACGGGTGCCGTTGCGCCAGTGGTGGTAGGCCTCGTCGAGTTGCTGCGGGCCAGGACGTGGCGGGCGTTCGACTGCGACGACGCCGGCCGGGTGCTCGCCGGGTGGGACGACGCCGGCTCAGTGCAGCTGGTGGAGCTGGCGCCGGACGGTTCGCCGACCGTGCTCACCGACCTGCCGGGGGCGTGCTCGGGGCGCTACCTGCCCGGTGACCGACGGGTAGTGGTGCAGCACGACGACGGCGGGGACGAACGCGCCCAGCTCTGCCTGCTCGACCCTGCGGCGCCCGGGGTGCTCACACCGCTGGTGGCCGATCCCCGGTTCGTGCACATCTTGCTCCAGGTGCTACCCGGGCGGGTCCTCTACCGCACCAACCGGCGCAACGGTGTCGACTTCGACGTGCTGGTCGCCAATGTGGCCTCCGGGGCGGAGGAGGTGCTCTACGACGGCGGTGGCCTGGTCGCCGAAGCGATGCTGAGCCCGGACTCACGCTACCTCGCCCTCACCGTGCTGAGTCGTCAACCGATGTCCACCCAGCTGCTGCTCGTCGACACGCTGGCCGCCACCCCTGACGCCAGGCTGCGGGAGCTCACCGATGCCGACGAGCATGCGCGGTATGAGAATCTGCACTGGTTGCCCGACTCCTGCGGTGTGCTGCTGACCACCGACCGGGACGCCGACCACACCTTCGTCGCGCGCTACGAACTGGCCAACGACCAGCTGACCGTGCTGGTCGCCGCAGAGCACGACGTGACGGCCTGGTCGTCACCGGACGGGCGGAGCTTGCTCGCCGAGACCAATGTGGACGGCTGGAGCGCCTTGGCCCTGGTCGACGTCGAGAGTGGCGGCCGCCGCGAGGTGCGGTTGCCCACCCCGGGGGTGCTGGCTGGCTCGTTGCCCGCCCCGGTGTTTGCCCCGGACTCCTCGACGGTGGCGTTGTCGGTGAGCGCCCCGGGTGTCCCCGGTGACGTGTTGCTGTTGGACGTGGCGACCGCGTCGGTGCGGGCGCTGACCGACACCGCGGTGCCCGGTGTCGCGGCCCCCACCTCGCATGTGGTGCCCACCCCGGACGGGGAGCAGGTGCCGTGCTACGTCTACCGGCCGACCGTCGCCACGGACCTGGCCGGCAGCTCGGTCACGGTGGTGCACGGCGGGCCGGAGGGGCAGAGCCGGCCGGCGTTCTCCCCGGTGGTGCAGGCGCTGGTCGCGGCCGGGCACACGGTGTTGGTGCCGAATGTGCGCGGGTCGGTCGGTTACGGCAAGCGCTGGTACTCCCTGGACGACGTCGGATTGCGGTTGGACGCGGTAGCCGACCTCGCAGCGGTACACGACTGGTTGCCCTCCCTCGGGTTGGACCCGGGCCGCGCTGCGTTGTGGGGTGGCTCCTACGGGGGGTACATGGTGCTGGCCGGGTGTGCGTTCCAGCCGCAGCGTTGGGCCGCGGGGGTGGACATCGTCGGCATCTCGTCGCTGGTCACGTTCCTGGAGAACACCTCGGCCTACCGCCGGGCCGCCAGGGAGCGGGAGTACGGCACGCTCGCCGACGACCGGGAATTCTTGACGCGGGCGTCGCCGCTGAGCCGCATCGACGACCTGCGGGCGCCACTGGTGGTCATCCACGGGGCCAACGATCCCCGGGTGCCGCTGACCGAGGCGCAGCAACTACACGCCGCGCTCACCCAGCGTGGCGTGCCGTGCGAGCTGCTGGTGTACCCCGACGAGGGCCACGGTCTGGCCAACCGGGCCAACCGGGAGGACGCCTACCCAAGGGCGCTGGACTTCCTGGCCAGGCAGCTGGGCTCGGCGCTGGGCTAGGTGTGCTCAGGGCCCGCGATCCAGTGGCGTGGCCCCGAGCTGGGCTACCAGCAGTTCTAGGGCCACTTCCTCGGGGTCGCGGCGGGCGACGGTTTCGCCGGACTCACCGTCGGCTGCCTCGGCGAGCAAAGCCTCCTCGTCGTCCTGCCGAGCTGAGGGGGCGTCACGGGGCAGGTGCGGCTCGTCAGGATCGGCGGGCTCTTCGGGTGCTGGGACCTGGTCGGTCTGCGCCGACGGGGTGGCGCTGCGTTGCGGGCGGGTGTACCGCTGACCGCCCCCCGACGGGCGAGGTGCGAGCGGAGGCGCAGCCGGCGGGGCAGCATCGGTGGACGTCGCCTCGCAGACCACCGCCCAGTCCACCCCCAGCACGTCGCGCAGCGCCTGACGGACGACGTCGGCGTTGCGCGGCTCGCTGAGCCGGGCCGCCAGCGGAGCCGAGTCGTGACTGAGCACCAGCGTGCCGTCGTCCAGGCGGCGCACCGTGGCACTGGACAACATCACCTCGGTGGTGCGGCTGCGGCTGCGGACCGCCGATCTCACCTCCGACCACAGCCGCCGTACCGCCGCGGCGTCGGGCGTACCAGGAGCCGAGGCCGGAGCCGGAGTTGGGGCTGCCGGGGCCGTCGGGGCTGCCGGGGCAACCTGCCGCGCTGACCCGGTTTCGGCCTGCGACGCCCCGAGCTCGGATTCCGCCGCCCTCCCATGATCAACGGGACTTGGTGGTGGTGCAGGGGGCTGCGGCACCACCCCGGTGTCCTGTTGATCACCGGCGGGGTGGGCGGCGGGCGCGGCGGCTTCGTCGCTGGGGGGGGTGATGGTCATCCGCCGCTCGACCCGCTCCAACCGGTGCAGCAACGCTGACTCAGTGTCCGAAGCGGCCGGCAGCAGCATGCGGGCGCACATCACCTCCAGCAGCAGCCTCGGCGCGGTCGCCCCCCGCATCTCACCGAGCCCGGTGTGCACGATCTCGGCGTAGCGAGCCACTGTGGCCGGACCGATGCGTTGCGCCTCGTCGACCATCCGCTCCAGCACGTCACCGGGCACGTCGACCAGTCCACGCTCACCGGCATCTGGCACGGCCTGCAGCAGGATCAGATCCCGCATCCGGTCCAGCAGGTCGACGGCGAATCGGCGGGGGTCGTGCCCGGCCTCCACCAGTCGGCCTACGGTGCCGAACAGCGCGCCACCGTCCTCGGCGGCCAGCGCGTCCACGGCGTCGTCGATCAGGGCCACGTCCGTCACTCCCAGCAGCGACAGCGCGCGGGAGTAGGTGACCCCCTCGGGCCCGGCCCCGGCAAGCAGCTGGTCGAGCACGCTGAGCGAGTCCCTGGGGGAGCCCGCGCCAGCCCGGATAACCAGCGGGTACACCGCCGCCTCGACCGCGATCTCCTCCTGCGCGCAGATCCGCTCGAGCAGTCCGCGCATGGTGGCCGGCGGCAGCAGCCGGAACGGGTAGTGATGGGTGCGGGAGCGGATGGTAGCCAGCACCTTTTCCGGCTCGGTGGTGGCGAAGATGAACACGACGTGCTCGGGTGGTTCCTCCACGATCTTGAGCAGGGCGTTGAACCCCTGCGTGGTGACCATGTGGGCCTCGTCGATGATGAAGATCCGGTATCGCGAGGCGGCTGGCGAGAACCCCGCGTGCTCACGCAGCTCCCGGGTGTCGTCCACACCGCCATGACTGGCGGCGTCGAGCTCGGTGACGTCGAAGCTGCCGCCGCCGCCCGGGCCAAGACCCACGCAGGAGTCGCACACCCCGCACGGGTTCGAGGTGGGGCCGCGTACACAGTTCAACGAGCGGGCCAGGATGCGCGCCGAGGACGTCTTGCCGCAGCCCCGAGGGCCGGAGAACAGGTACGCGTGGTTGATCCGACCGGCGTCCAGCGCGGTGCTCAACGGCTCGGTGACGTGCTGCTGGCCGATCACCTCGGCGAACGTCGCCGGGCGGTACTTCCGGTACAGGGCCACAAGGTCGGAGACTACCGGCGGACACCGACAACCCTCAGCCCTGCCGCAGATAGCGGGCTATCTGCGCTCCCAGCGACGTTTGCGGGGCGAATAGCCCGCTATCTGCGGCCAAAGGGGGCGTTAGCGGAGCAACTTCTCGGTGGCCGCCAACAGCACGCAGGTGCTCAGGCCCTCCATCGCCTCGCGCACATCGGAGACCGACGGGAACGTGGGGGCGATGCGGATATTGCGGTCGTCGGGATCGATCCGGTACGGGAAGGCCGACCCGGCTGGGGTCATGGCGATACCCGCATCCTTGGCCAGGGACACCACTCGGCTGGCCGTGCCGTCCAGCACGTCGAGGCTCACGAAGTATCCCCCGGCCGGATCAGTCCAGCTGGCAGCCTTCAACGGACCCAGACGACGCTCCAGCACCTCGGCGACCACCGCGAACTTCGGCGCGATCAGCGCGCGGTGCCGGGCCATCAGCGCCCGCACCCCGTCGGCGTCCCGCAGAAACATTGCGTGCCGCAGCTGGTTCACCTTGTCCGGGCCGATGCTCTGGAAGAACAGGTTGCGCAGGTGCCAGTCAACGGTGGCCGGCGACCCGCCCAGGAAGCACACCCCGGCGCCAGCGAAGGTGATCTTGGAGGTGGAGGCGAACACGATCGGGCGGTCCGGGTGCCCGGCCGCCGCGCACAGCCCCAGTAGGTCCGGGGTAGGTGTCTCGATCTCCGTCAGGTGGTGCACTGCATACGCGTTGTCCCAGAAAATTCGGAAATCCGGTGCAGCAGTAAGCATCTCGGCCAGTGCCCTGGCCACCTCCGCCGAAACCACCGCGCCGGTGGGGTTGGCGTACGTCGGCACCACCCACATGCCTTTGATCTGCGGGTCCGCCGCGACCAAGGCGGCGATCGCTGCGACGTCCGGCCCGTCCTCGCGCATTCCCACGGTGACCATCTCGATGCCCAACTGCTCACACAGCGCGAAGTGCCGGTCGTAGCCGGGTGCCGGGCAGAGGAATTTCACCACCGGCTCCGCCGACCAAGGCCGCGGCGAATCCGGACCGCCCCGCAGCAGGCACTGCACCAGGGTGTCGTGCATCAGGGTGAGGCTGGCGTTGCCGGCAGCCACCAACTGCCCGGCCGGCACCCCCAGCAGCGGCGCGAAGATCTCCCGCAGCTCGACCAACCCCTGTAGGCCGCCGTAATTCCGGGAATCGGCACCGTCGGCGGCCCGGAAGCTCCCCGGACCGGGCAGCTCCAGCAGCGCGTTGGACAGATCGAGTTGCTCCGGCGCCGGTTTTCCCCGGGTGAGGTCCAGCGCGAGGCCCCGGGAGACCAGGACGGCGTAGTCGGCGCGCTGCTCGGACTGCAGCGTCCGCAGCTCGTCGCGGCTCAACGTCGTCAGCGTCACCCAGGCTCCTCGTCGCGCGCAGGAAGGGGACCCCGCGCACCCGCCAGAGCCCGTTGACCCTTGCTGCCTTCCGGCCCTGGGGGAGTTCACAGGATGGACGCCGCGCGGGGTCCGCCTGACATTCTAGCTGGGGCGCAGGAGTCGACGCCGCCGTGGCCCGGCTACACTCCTACACGGAGGATTCGCCTAGTGGCCTATGGCGCTCGCCTGGAACGCGGGTTGGGTTCACGCCCTCGGGGGTTCAAATCCCCCATCCTCCGCCACCGCGCACGGCGACCTCAGACCAGCACGGTCTGAGGTCGCCATCGCGGCTGCCCCGACTCGCGAGATGGGACGGCGAAAATCTCAGACGCTGACGCGATCGTTCGTGCTCGGCGCAGTGCTGACACGCTCCCTGCTGCCGCCGGTCGCAGGCGCATCGTAGGGCCGCGCGCGATCAGTGGCGGCTAGAGCGCCGAGGGCGTACGCCGCCAATATCGCGACCGCAACGCCGGTGCCGTAGTGGTAGCCAACCGACGCCGCGATCTGGCTCCACACGCTCTGACCCATCATCATCATGCCGCCGCCACCGGCCCAGGCCGGACGAATCGAGGGCCCGAGGATGAACCACGCCCCGCCGGCCAACGCCAGGAGCGTGCCTAACCGGACGCGGGAGCGAACGGTTCCGAGCATCAAGGCGCCGCCCAGCACGGCGGCGATACCCGGGATGAGGTGCACCGTCACCCCCGACTCTGTCCAGGTCCATGCGGGAGTGTTACCCATCCGGTAGCCGAACGCTGGCCCGACGAACGGCACCATCGCTCCCCACACGCCGATGATCAGAATGCCGATTCCTAGCCCGCGGATCTTGGCCGACATGGCCACCACCTCCTGCTCCGACTATGACCTCTCACCCGCCGCCTGACAAGGCCGCCGGCATCGAATCGCGAGGTACACGCTGATTGCGTCGCAGCGGTTGCCCGAATCCTCGCCGATGTGAGATCACCCGAAATGGATCAGAGGCGTCCAAGATCAACCGACCGAACGTGACCCGGAGTTCCGGCGAACAGGCAGCGGGTCGGGTGGTCGTCGTCTCCTCTGGGGGTCAGCGTCGGCTGCTCGGTTGCGCACACGTCGGCCGCCCGCCAGCACCGGGTCCGGAATCGGCAGCCCGACGGCGGGCAGGTCGGGTCGGGTACATCGCCGGTGAGCAGGATCTGCCCAGCCCGGCCCCGGCGGGTGGGGTCGGGCACCGGCACCGCCGACAGCAGCGACTGGGTGTAGGGGTGAGCCGGTGCGCCGTACACCTGCGCTGCGGTACCGGTCTCCACGACCACTCCGAGGTACATCACCGCCACCCGGGTGGCGACCCGGCGCACGAGCGCGAGGTCGTGGCTGATCAGCAGGTACGCCAGACCGAACTCGGCCTGCAGCGCCTGCAACAGCTCGACCACCTGGGCCGACGTCGAGACGTCGAGACTGGACAGCGGCTCGTCCAGGACGATCGCGCGAGGGGACAACGCGAGGGCTCGGGCCAGGGCGATCCGCTGCCGCTGGCCACCGGAGAACTCTTCGGGGAGCCGGTCGGCAGACTGTGGGTCGAGCCCCACGAGATGAAGGAGTTCGGCCACCCGCCGCGGTCCCCCCTCGGAGCGGTAACGCCCGGCGATGCGTAACGGCTCGGCGACGATGTCACCGATCGGTCGCCGCGGGTTGAGCGAGGCGTAGGGATCCTGGAAGACCATGGAGACACCCCGTCGCATTGCGGTCAGCGCCCGGCCGCGGGCAGTCGTGACGTCGTGGCCGCCATAGCAGATGCGCCCAGCTGTCGGGTCGACCAGCCGCAGCAGCGCTCGGGCCACGGTCGACTTCCCGCAACCGGACTCCCCGACCAAGGCGAGGGTCTCGCCGGCGTGCAGCACCAGCGTCACACCGTCGACGGCGTGCACCACCGCGCCGGTCCCCCGCGGGTAGTGCACCACCAGATCGTCCACCGCCAGCACAGCCGGGGTTGCCGCCTGGGGGGCATGTCCAGCGGTCACAGCAGTCTGCCGGCCGGGAACGGCGGCCAACAACGCGATCGTCTCCTGGTGAGCCGGCGAGCCGAACAACTGTTCGACGGGGGCGGTCTCCACGACGGTGCCCTCGGCCATCACCACCACCCGGTCGGCGGTCTGGGCGACGACACCGAGGTCGTGGGTGACCAGGACGGTGGCCGCACCCAGATCCTGCGTGGCGACCCGCAACACCTCGAGGATTTGCGCCTGGATCGTGACGTCCAATGCCGTTGTCGGCTCGTCGGCAACCAGCAGGGCAGGCGCGTTGGCGATGGCCATGGCGATCATGGCGCGCTGGCGCATCCCGCCCGACCATTGGTGCGGGTAGTCCCCGAGTCGGCGGTGGGGCTGCGGGACACCGACCCTGGCCAACAACTCGATCGCCCGGTTGCGGGCCGCAGTCCGCGAGAGGCGCGACTCGTGCACGCTCATCGCCTCGGCTACCTGGTCGACGATCCGAAACGACGGGTGCAACGAACTCATCGGGTCCTGAAACACCATGCCGATGTCGCGCCCGCGCAACCGGCGCAGCTGCTCGGCCGGCAGAGTCAGCAGGTCCTGGCCGTCGAAGGCAGCATACCCGCGCACTCGGGCGTTCGCTGGCAGCAACCGCAGGGCGCCGAGCAGCGCCACGGTCTTCCCGGCTCCCGAACGGCCCACCACCCCCACCGTCTCACCCCGGTGCACGTCCAGGTCGACGCCGTCGACGACCCGCACCAGACCCCCCGGGCGGTGGAACTCCACGACGAGGTCGCGGATCTCCAGCAACGGGCGGCTCACCGGCGAACACTGCCGGCGTCGGTCAACCCATCGCCGAGCAGGTTCCAAGACAACACGGTGAGCAAGATGGCCGCTCCAGGGAACACCGACAGCCACCAGCCGACCCGCAGGTAGCGCTGTGCCTCGCTGGCCAGCGTGCCCCAGCTCAACGCGTTCGGGTCGCCGAGGCCGAGGAACGCCAGGCCGGCCTCGAGCAGGATCACCTGAGCGATAACCAGGCCGAGGACAGCGACGGCTGCGGACACCGCATGCGGCAGCACCTCGCGCAGCACGATCCGGGTGTCGGAGGCCCCGGCCACCCGGGCCGCGTCGACGAACTCACGTCCGCGGAGCGCGAAGACGTCGGCCCGCACCACCCGGGCGAGCAGCGGCCACGACGTCGCCCCGAGCAGAATCACCAGGCGGTCCAGGCCCGGTCCGAAGAAGGCCAGGACCACCAATGCGAAGAAGAACCGCGGCAGCACCTGGAACGCCTCGGTGATGCGCATGAGGACGTCGTCCACCCACCCGCCGCGGTAGCCGGCCACCAGCCCCACGGCCAGCCCGGCCACCAGCACGATTGCCGCGACGCCGGCGGCCACAACGAGTGAGGTTCGCGCCCCGTGCAGCACGCCGCTGAACAGGTCGCGTCCCAGCGCGTCGGTGCCCATCGGGTACGACCACGACGGAGCGGCCAATGAGGGCCCGTCGACGGCGAACGGGTCGTGCGGTGCGATCATTGGTCCGATTAGGCCGAGCCCGACGACGAGCAGGGTACCGGCCAGGCCCACCACACCGGCTGGTCGGCGCACGAGACGGCTGAGCAGCGCCGGGCGCCTGGCACCCGGCGCCACACCAGCGCGCCGCACCAGCACCTCAGACGTATCGAACACGCGGGTCCAACCAGAGATAGCCGAGATCGGTCACCAGATTGGCCACGACGACGCTGACGGCGACCAGCAGAAAGACGCCAAGGACGATCGGGGCGTCCCGGGTCTGCAACGCGGTGACCAGCAGACGACCGATCCCCGGCCAGCCGAACACGACCTCGACCAGCACGGCTCCGGAAACCAGGTGCCCGACGCGGCCGCCGAGCACGGTGACTACGGGCAGCAGCGGTCTGCGCATCCCATGCTTGCCGACCACGCGCCACCGGCTCGCCCCCTTAGCCCGGGCGGTCCGGATGTGGTCGCGGGTCAGCTCGTCAGCCAGACCGACCCGCGTCAGCCGAACGATGGCAGCGACTTCCTGCGCAGCAAGTACCAGCGCTGGCAGCACGAGGTGCCAGGCGACGTCGGCGACACGGGCCAGGCCCGTGGCGCTCCCACGGGGGTCGGTCATCCCCTGGACCGGGAACCAGCCGGTGCGCAGCGCGAGCAGCAGGATCGCCAACTGACCGACGAGGAAGACCGGCGCCGCGTACAGGGTCAGCACCACCGTGTTGATGCTCAGGTCCGGCCACCGGCCGCGACGCACGGCGGCCAGAACGCCGGCGGCCACACCGACCACGGTGGACACCACGACTGCCGTCCCGGTCAGCAGCAACGTGGCGGGCAGTCGCTCGGCGATCACGTCGGCGACTGGCCGGCCCTGCACGTAGGACGTGCCGAGATCACCGCGCAGCACATTCGCGGCGTACGTCGCGAGCTGCTGCGGCAGCGGCTGGTCCAGCCCGAACCGCTGCCGCACCTGCGCGTAGTACTCGGCGTCGCCGTTGTCACCGGCCAGCGCGAGTACCGGGTCACCTGGGGCCAGGTGGATGAGCAGGAAACCGATCAGCAGGATCGCGGCCGTCGTGGGCACCAGCTGCGCCAGCCTGCGCAGCAGGTAGCGGCGGGTCACGGCCGCCGCGCCCTCAGCTGCGGCAGGACGCCCCCTCGGCGAAGTGCCCGGACTCCGAGAAGCCGGTGCACTTGCTGCTGTACGCCCGGGTTCCCACCGTCTCCACGATCCACAGATACGGCAGGTCAGCTACCAGCTGCTCCTGCAGCTGCCGGTACACCGCGGTGCGCGCCGGCGGGTCGAGCGTCGTCTGCGCCTGCTCGAACAGCGCGTCGACCTGCGGGTTGCGGTAGCCGGAGGAGTTCGAGAACGGCACCGGGCCGATGTTCGCCGTCGTGTACATCCGCTTCACGCCAATCTCCGGGTCGGCCCCATTGCAGTAGGAGATGATGTTCGTGTCGAACTTGCGGGCCTTGAACACCGTGTCGGCGAACACCGGCGGCTCCAGCGGCGTGAGCTTGACGTCGGCACCGACCGTGGCGAGCTGTGCCTTGAGCAGCTGCGCGTAGTTGCTGAACGTGGGGAAGTGCACGAAGTCGAAGGACAGCGCGGTGCCGTCCGGGACACCGTTGACGCCCTTTGCCGTGCGGGTCCCCGTGCCGCTGCGGGTCCACCCCGCTTCGTCCAGCAGCCGTTCGGCAGCGGCCCGGTCGAAGGTCGGCATACCAGACAGGCCGGTTGCGTGCGCGAACGGGATTCCGCTGGAGATCGGTGCCTGCGCGACACTGCCCTGCCCGAACAGCACACGGTCAAGGAACTGCTGGCGGTCCAGCGCCTGACCGAGCGCGCGCCGCACCCGAACGTCGGTGAACATCGGTCGGTCGAGGTTGAAGCTGACCGTCATGATGCAGTTCGACCCGCCCGGATTGATCGGCGTCGGAAGAAACCCGAACGTGCCAGCGTCCTTGAGGCGCGGCAGATCCGGGCCGGGGACACCGAACAGCCACTGCACCTCGCCGGACTCAAGTGCGACGACCTGGTTGCCCTTCTGCGGGATGATCCGCAACACCACTTCGTCGAGGTAGGGCTGGTCCTTCTGGAAGTACGCGCGGTTGGCGGTGAGCCGGACCTCGGCGTCGGGCTTGTAGGAGGCCAGCTTGAACGGGCCCGTGCCGACCGGCTTGGCGTTGGCGGGATTCTTCTGCACGTCGGTGCCCGCATAGAGGTGCTTGGGCAGGATCGGCGCCTCGGTGACGTCGAGCTGCAACAGCAGCGGCGCGTACGGCTTGGCGAAGCGGAACTCCACCGTCAATGGGTCGGGGGCGGTGATCGACTGCAGCGCGGCACCGACGGAGGCTTTGGTCCGTGAGTGCAGCTTCAGCAGCATCTCGGTGAACGTGAACGTGACGTCGGCGGAGGTGAACGGCTGGCCGTCGTGCCAGGTGACCCCTTCGCGCAGCCGGAACCGGTAGAGCTTGCCGGCTTCGAGGACTTCCCACGACTGCGCGAGCTCGGGGACCGGCTTCAGCTCCGGTGTGAGCCCGACCAGCCCGTTGAAGATGAGCTCGGACGCGGTGTGCGTGCCACCGCTGGTAGTGATCGCCGGGTTCAGCTGACCCGGGTCACTGTCGATGGCCGCGACGAGGGTGCCTCCCTTGACCGGCCCCGCCGCAGCTGCGCTCGGCGGCGGTGCGGGGGGCGAGCTGCAGGCACCGAGGGCGAGTGCGGCAATCATCAGCAGGGCGATCGGGTGGCGCGTGCGCATGGAGTCCCCATCGTTGAGGCGATGTGGACGCGCAGCTGCGCACCGATCCACCCCAGAACCCCGGACATTGCCAGGGCATCGCCGCGATAGGTAAGTGTCACCGGCAGCTACCGGGACACGCCGCCCATCGACGCTGCGAGCCGGCGTACTGCGTCGGTGACGTCAGCCGCCGCGGAGGAGTCGATCACCGGAACGCGGCCTCTATCAGCGGCGACGACCGCCTCGCTCCACGGCACAGACCCGGCGAGATCCAGCTCGTGCCGGTCGCAGAACTCGGCGATGGCGTCGGCGTCGGCGTCGGATCGCACCTTGTTCGCGACAACAGCTACCCGGCTCACCGGCAGCTCGCCGGCCAGCGCAGCCATCCGCCGCACCGTCTCCAGCGACCGGTAATAGGGCTCGGCCACCAGCAGTATCGCCTCGACGTGCCGGACGGTCCCGCGGCTCAGGTGCTCCGGTGAGGCCTCCATGTCGACGACCACATCTCGTCCGGGAGCATCAAGGTCCTCCAGGATGGCGGAGACCACCGCGTGCGCCGAGCACATGCACCCTTCCTCAGCGTGGGCAGGCGAGCCCATCCCGAGCAGCCGGACGCCATCTGGAGCGGCCAGCGCGTATCGGTCCAGGATGGCGTCGACGGGCTCGGTGAGCCCCGCCCCACCGAGCCGCCGCGACACCAGCGACGCGGGAACCGCGCCGAGTCTGCCGACCACCTCCGGGGCGAGGCCGAGCGCAACTCCGAGGTTGGGGTTGGCGTCGGCGTCGACCGCAACGACCGCCTGTCCGGAGCGGGCCAGCAACCGCGCAAGCGTCGCGCTGATGGTGGTCTTACCGGCGCCGCCCTTACCGGCCACGGCCAGTCTCATCGGACTCGCTCGGGGTGCGGCGCCAGTTTTTGGTAACGCCGGCGGTAGGAACCCAGCGCCCGGGAGACCTCAGCCAGTGAGCCAGCCGCCGCGTGCAGCCATTCCCGCCCGTCCTCGGTCAGTGCATAGGTACGTCGAGCTGGTCCGCTCATCGAGGGCTCCCACTCCGAGCGGACCAGGCCGTCTTCGTCCATCGCCCGCAGGCATCGGTAGAGGCCCCCAGGATCCACCCGATCCAGGCCCAGCGCGGACACCAGGTCGAGCAGCTCGTAACCGTGCGAGGCGCCCTCGGCGAGCAGCAGCAGCAGGCACGGCCGAAGGTAGTTGCGGGGCAGCCCGACCGGGACCTCCTCGGGCACTGTCCCGCTCACCCGGTGCTGTCCGGTGAGCGCTCCGCCGCGCAGGCGAGCGCCTCCTCGATCGAGCTGTGGCACCAGCAGTCCTCGCTGCATTCGCCATGGGCCGGGCGGGTCAGGTCGGAGAAGCTCAGGGCGAACTCGGTCCTGCCTTCCGCCAGACCGGTCTCGGAGAGCACGTATCCGCCGGGGGCGAGTTCGAGGTAGCCGTCCAGGACAAGCCGGTCCAGGTAGCCGATCCCCACCTGGGCCTGGACACCGAGGAACCGTTCAAGCAGGGGCGCATCGATGGTCTCCCCGAGGCCTTCCCCGCGCAGCCAGAACATCACCTGCAGTATTTCGCTCCGCCAGTACAGCGCGCGCAGCGCCTCAGACTTGGGCGGATGCAACTCGTCCATGGTCAGCGCCCGTCCGCGCTCGGGGTCGCTGCAGCGTGCTGGCCCCCGGCGCTGTTAGCGCTGGCGCCCGCGAGCTCAGCCAGCTCGCCCAGGCCGCCGGCGATCCCGGCGAGCTGGTCGTTGACCTTCAGCACTGACGGGCCTATCGCCGAGCACTGCGTCTCGATGGCGCGCACCCCGAAACTCACCTTGCCCAGCAGCACTGCGGTGCGACGCAACGACCCAGCGATGGCGAGCAGGTACACGACCAGCACGATGGCCACCACGGCGATCTCGACCAGGGTCAGCGTGACGAGCAATGCGGTCACCGGGCACCTCCGGCCGTCGGGCTCGCGGTAGTGGATCGGTCCATCGAGGTCACCGGCGCCGGCGCGTGATGATCGGGCTCGCCGCGCAGCAGTCGACCGTGACGCCCCGCCTCGTCGATGATCTCCGCCAGCCGCGCCGAGGTGTCAGCCAGCAGCCATGTCGACGCGGTGTTGCCGGCGACCTGCTTGCCGGCCTGCCACACCGTGGCGGCACCGCGTTCGATCCGGTGCACCTCGTTGAGGAACACCTGAAGCAGCACCACGACCACGACCGCCACGACCAGACCGAGCCCGAGGGCTATCCACCAGTACCCCTGGCCACTCATCGCCCAGCTCCCGGTGTCCCAGCTCGATGTGACAGGGCGACCCGTGCTGCGGCGGCCGCATCGACGATCCGCTCGGCGGTGTTTACCGTCGTTTGCACCTTCCACAGGGCCGCGGTGCCATCCCTGGCGTCGTTCAGGGCGACCACGATCGCCTCCACCTTCGCCGCGGTGCGACGAGCGCCCGCAATCATCAGCAGCAGCACGAGCACGACGATGACGACCACCACCGTGCCGACAACCAATCCGAGGACCCATCCGTTCACGGCGCCTCCTCCGGGCATTGCCAGCGATGTGACGCACGCTACACGGAAACGAACTGGTAGCTGTACTGTGCACCTACCGGTGTCCCGCCCACCGTCCTGGAGGGTTTCATGTCAGATCGGCACACTCGCTCCGACCACCCCGACTCGCGGACCCCCGCGCAGCTTCTGCTCGAAGCGCTGGGGCCGGCCGAGGGCTTCCACGACATGAGCCACCTAGGCGCGTTCGGCATGCCCTCGGGGGCGATGACCGAGGACATGCTGGCGCAGGTCGCCGTGGCCGGGTTGCCCACCAGGTTCGGTCCACTGGAGAAGGTGCACGCCTTCTGGTTCGCGGGGATGAGCTGCGACGGCTGCAGCGTCGCGGTCACCGGGGCGACCAACCCCTCGGTGGAGAGCCTGATGCTCGGCGCCCACCCGGGGATCCCGCGGGTGCTGTTGCACCACACGGTCATCAACATGGAATCCGGTCCCTACTACCTGCGGCCGGCCGAGCAGGCCATCGAGGGCACCCTCGACGCGCCCTACGTGGTCATCCTGGAGGGTTCGATCGCCGACGAGACGATCGCCCACGCCCAGGGTGGCTACTGGTCGGCGGTCGGCGAGGAGCCATGGGGGGCGAACGGTGAGCTGCGTTCGGTCAGCTCCACCGAGTGGATCGCGCGGCTCGCACCGAACGCCGCCGCCATGATCGCCATCGGCACCTGTGCCACCTGGGGTGGCATCCCGTCGGCGGTGGGCAACCCCACCGGGGCGATGAGCCTGATGGACTTCCTCGGCAAGGACTACCGCTCGGTGCTCGGGGTGCCGGTCGTCAACGTGCCAGGCTGCCCGCCGGTCGGAGACAACTTCACCGAGACGGTGGCCGCCGTCCTGTACTTCCTGCAGGGCTTCGGGCCACTCCCGGAGTTCGACGAGCTGGGCCGACCCGCCTGGCTGTTCGGTGAGACGGTGCACCGCCGCTGCGTGCGCGGCGCGTACTACGAGGAGGGCACCTTCGCCCACGAATTCGGTGATCCCGAGTGCCTCGTCGAGATCGGCTGCTGGGGGCCGGTCGTCAACTGCAACATCACCGCGCGTGGCGCCATCAAGGGCCTGGGCGGCTGCATGAACGCCGGGGGCGCGTGCATCGGTTGCACCATGCCGGGCTTCCCGGACAAGTTCACCCCCTTCTATAAGCGCCCACCGGGCTCGCTGGCTTCCACGACCGTCTCGCGGATGGTGGGCAGCGTCATCCGTCCGCTGCGCAAGTTCAGCAACAACAACCTCAACCGCGAAGTGCGCTGGGACCGGCAGGGATCGGCCCCCAGCGCCTTCTCGCGGGAGCGGTACGAGCCCTCGCCGCTGGCCGACGTCGGGCACAAGTTCTACGACAAGGTGCGTCGCGCCACCGACACCGCGCGCAACGACGCCGACGTCTGGGGTAAGCAGCCCGACGAGGCGACGCCCGGCGCACGCCCACGCGTGCGTTCCTGACCCGACCAAGGAGTCCTCTGCATGTGCTTCAAGACCCTGCCGGTTGAGTTCGACGAACGTGGCGTAGCCACCCTGCGCGGCGGCATCCCGAACCCTTACGACGTCACGGTGGCCAAGCCCGACGTCGGGATGACCGAAGACCAACGGCAGGAACGCATCGAGCGTCTGGTGGCCCGTAACGGCCACATCAAGGACCTCAACATGGACCCGGTCACCCGCATCGCGGGTGCGCTTGCCGTGCACGTGACCGCCGACCTGGACAAGGGCGCCTACCTGGACTCGCACGCCCAGGCCACGCTGTTCCGTGGCTACGAGGTGATCCTGATGGGCCGCGACCCGCGCGACGCCATCTTCGTGTCCTCGCGTGCTTGTGGGGTCTGCGGCGGTGTGCACGCCCACGCGGCCGCCTACGCGATCGAGCAGGCGATGGGCATCAAGCCCCCGCCGCTGGGCACCGTGGTGCGCAACATGACCGAGGCAGCAGAGATGGGTTACGACAACCCGCTGCACCTGTACCTGCTGGCGGGCCCGGACTATTCCGAGTCGGTCATCCGCTCCTCCAACCCGGAGCTGTGGCCGAAGGCCGAGAGCTGGAAATGCCCCAACGAGCACATCCACGGTTTCAAGACCATGTCCGACCTCATGACGGCGCTGAACCCGCTGACCGGCTCGCTCTACCGCGAGGGGCTGGAGTTCACCCGGCTGTCCCGGGAGATGGTCGTCATCCTCACCGGCAAGTACCCGCACCCGCAGAACGTCGTACCCGGAGGGGTCTCCACCACGCTGACCCTGCAAACCCTGAACGAGTACCACTCCAAGCTGGGCAAGATCTTCGACTACGCGCAGCGGATGATGGCGGTCTGGGACGACATCCCGGCGTTCTTCTACGAGGCCGACGAGCGTTATCAGATGGTCGGCTACCGCCCCACCAACCACATCGACCCGGGTTACTGGGACGACCCCTACGCCTACGACGCCACCTACGCCAACTGCAACTCCTGGGGTGAGAAGCGCTGGTCCACCCCCGGTGTGGTGCTCGACGGCAAGCTCGTCACGACCCGCCTCACCGACATCAACATCGGCTGGGAGGAGTTCGTCGAGCATTCCTACTACGAGGAGTCCAAGTCCTCCCGGTACGCCAACGACCCACTGGGCAACCCCATCTCGCCCTACCACCCGTGGAACAAGCGGACGCTGCCTAAGCCCGGCGCCCGGGACTGGAAGGACAAGTACACCTGGGCTTGTGCGCCGCGCTGGGACCGCCGCGTGGTCGAGGCCGGCTGCTACTCCCGGCTGCTGGTCACGGCACTGGCGCAGAAGATGCCGGCGAGTGACTTCATATCCTCGACGGGGCACAGCATGCGTTTCCTCGTCCCCAAGGGTGAGGTGGGCGAGCGTGAGGTGGAGTGGCACGTCCCCGAGAAGTGGAACGCCTTCGAGCGCAATCGCGGCCGGGCCTACCACTACCTGTTCAGCCAGCTGGTCGGGCTGGAAAGCCTGTTCGAGGCGTACAAGTTGTTCCAGCAGGGCGAGCGCAAGGTGGCCGCGCTCAACCCCGAGGAGCTGGAGAAGGCGATCCCGAAGGACGAACGGGTCGCCGTGGGGTGGTGGGGCGCTGGCCGTGGCTGGCTGACGCATCACTTGGTGATGGACAAGGGCAAGATCACCAACTACCAGATCTGCACGCCCTCGACGATCAACGCCTCGCCTCGCGACCCGTGGGGCCAACCCGGTCCGTACGAGGAGGCGGTGATGAACACCCCGATCATCGAGGACCTCACTAACCCGGCCAGTTTCACCAGCATCGACATGCTGCGCGGCATCCGCAGCTTCGACCCGTGCATGCCGTGCACCACCCACGCCCACACCGGTGACGGCGAGGTCGTGCGTGAGGTCAACACGTGCTCGTGCGGCGGTGACTGATCCGCCAGCGCGTCGGGTAGGCGTCCTGGTCGGCGGGGTCAGTGAGCTGTTCCAGAGCGATCTGGACCTCGGCCGCCTGGCCGTGGAGCGCCTGCAGGCGGAGGACTTCGGCCCGGAGGTGGTCGTCGAGGAACTGCACTACGGGGCAGTAGCCGTCGCGCAGCGGCTGGAGGATCTCCGGCCTGACACCCTGGTGTTGATCAGTGCGGTCCGGCGCGAGCGTCCCGCCGGCACCGTCGAGCGCCGGCGGATCGACCCGCCGGCACTCACCCCTGCGAACCTGCAGGCCGCCGTGGGTGACGCCGTGACCGGGTACGTGCATCCGGACCTCGTGGTCGATATCGCGTCCGGGTTCGGTGTCTTGCCGGCCCGAACGGTGGCGATCGAGGTGGAACCGGAGCGCACCGGACCCGGGGAGGGGCTGACCGCCTGCGCCACGGTCGCCCTCGAGGAAGCCCTGGAACTGGTGCGGGTCGAGATTCGCCGCACGCCGTTGATCGGCTTGGCAGCCCAGCTGCGACTGTTGGTGCAGGGCGATCGGCTGGCGGACGCGCCCACGGTGACCACGCTGGTCAGGCTGCTCGTCGAACTCGAATACCTGGACCGGGAGGGTCGGTGGGGGCACAGCTTTGCCCTGCGGGATCGGCTCAAGCTGGGCATCGCGTCGGAGCCGAGTGCAGAGGGCATGGACCATCGGGACTGGGCACTGTGGTGGGCATTGATCGAGGAACTCGACCGGCTCGAGGCCGCCGAGGCGCTACCGCGCTACCAGTAGCGGTCAACGCCAGTCGGAGCCCAGCAGGACCTCCGGTGGCTCGATCGGCCCCTGCGGCGCCTCCAGCAGGCCGAGGTTCTGCGGTCGGATGGCCACCCGGCTGCCCCGCGCGGTGAGCAGGACAAGTGCGCCGTCGGCGAGCACGTCCACCGCCTCACCGGTGAGCTCGGGGCCACCGGGTCCCATCGGGATCATGCGGGCACGTACCTGCCGGCCCAGCGTCGTGCAGCGCTGCCGGTAGTCGGGCAGGACAGTGTCAGCCGGCGCGGACAACCGCTGCTCGAGCCCTGCCACCAGCCGGGACAACAGCGGAGCGCGGGGCGCCTCGGCCAGCGGCAAGAGCACTGTGACCGTCATCCAGTCGGTGCGCAGCGGACCCAGCTCCACGTAGACGCCGACGCTCGCCACTGTCTGCGCGCCCCCTGCGGCCAGGACGGTGTCCGGCCACTCCAGCCCGGCACCTGGGCCCCCGACCGCGTCGGCCAACGCGAGGGAGGCGGCCACGTAGGGCCACCCTTCACGCTCGGGTGGTAGGTCCTCGGGACGGAGCAGCAGCGTGAAGCCCAGGCTGTGCCCCGGGGTGACCTCCCACGGCAAGCCGCCGCGTCCGCGCGGGGAGGCCTGGTAGTCGGCGACGACGACCGCTCCGTGCGGCGCACCCGTCCGCGCCCACGCCATCGCCGCGGCCTCGGTGGACAGCAGGGCGGGGTAGCTGCGCACGGCACGCTCACCCAGGGCGGCGGTCACCTGCACCGCGGTCAGATCACCGCTCATCTCCACCTGTTCACCTCCAGCGGGCGGGTCGGTCGGCCGCGGTGGCAGCAGCGTTGAGGTCGGCAGCGTTGAGGTCGGCGGCGTTGAAGTCGGCGGCGTTGAAGTCGGCGGCGTTGAAGTCGGCGGCGAGGCGCTGCCACTGCGGCAGGGCGAAGCGGGCCATCGCGGAGCCGACGACCGCGCGCAGTCGCTCGTCGTCCTGCTCGGCTCGACCACCGACGCCGTCCACCAGTGCTGCCACCAGCGCGGCGTAGCTGGTGGGCGGCAGCTCAAGCACCACGCTCAGCAGGCTCTCCGCCAGGTCGTAGCACGTCCCCGGTCGCACCAGCAGGCCGTCCAGCAAGCCCCTCAGGTCCCGGTGCCGCTCGGCGACCGATGCGTCGGCCAGGCGCAGCACCTCCTCGCGGATCGCCGGAACCCAGGACTCGGGCGGCTCGTGGTCGAGCAGTGCCAGCAGGGCCAGGTGCGCTGGGCCCGGCAATCGGGACAGCACCGCTCGGGCCTGTTGCCGCACCGGCGCCGCGGCCCCGGTCAGCGTGAGCGCCTGCCCGGCCGCAAGCCGGGCACGGGCCGGTTCCGCAGCCTGTTCGTGCGCGAGCGCGAGGTTGGCCTTGACCATGGCGTTCTCGGACGGGCGGACACTGCGCGGGAAGCACCCGAGGGCGGATCGCAGCACCGCGACGGCGGCGGTGGGGTCGTTGTCCGCCAGGTGCGCGAGCCCGAGCGCGTTTGCCGCCGCGCCGTGGCCGAGTACGTCGTCGGCGCGTTGCGCCAGGGCCACTGCTTCGGTCAGCAGCGCCACCGCAGCGCCGACCTCGCCGGCGGTGAGCAGGGAGCCTCCGTGGTCGCGGGCCGCCGCGCCAGCCTGGGCGGGGTAGCCCGCGGCGAGGAACAACTCCCGGGCCGCCGTCCACGCGGTGTACGCGCCGCGGGCGTCCCCGCGGTCCTGGCACACCAGTCCCAGGTTGTAGGACGCCGCAGCCTGCTCGGCGCCTTGGCCGAGGGCGGCGAAGTCGGTGGCGGCAGCGGTGAACGTCTGCTCCGCTTCCTCGAGCCGCCCGACGGCGCGTAGGGCAACCCCGAGCATCACACTCGCCTTGGCCGCCTCCAGCCGCATCCCTGAATCGGCGAAAACCTGCTGCGCGACGGTCAGGGCCGCCTGGGCCGGACCCCACTCACTGGCGTGCAACAGCGCCGAGCCGAGGTGAAATTGGGTCGTGGCGTGCTGCACCGGGTAGCGCTGCGGTGGATAGCGGTCCAGTCGCTCGGTGAGGACCTCCTGCTCGGACTGCGCCACCCCGCCTACCCTTCCACCGTGAACGCGATCGTGGCCTGCTTCGGCAACGTCCTGCGGGCCGACGACGGTGTCGGACCGGCGGTGGCAGCGGCCCTGTCGACGGAGTCATTGCCCGAGGGGGTGCGGGTGCTCGAAGTCGGCATCGGCGGCATTCACCTCGTCCAGGAGCTGCTGAGCGGCACGGATGTCCTGCTGGTCGTGGACGCCGTCGACCTCGGCAGGGCACCGGGAACGGTAGTGATCCAACGGCCCGACATCCTCGACGTCTCCACGCTGAGCGTCGACCGGCGCCGCGACGAGCTGGCCGACATGCACCTGGCCACCCCGGAACGGGCCCTGATGGTCGCGCTCGGCCTCGGGATCCTGCCGGCGACGACACTCGTCGTGGGAGTGCAGACGACCGATACCGAGGAACCCCGCCACGGGCTGTCGCAGGTCACGGCGGCGGCGGTGCCGGTGGCCGTGCGCGAAGTGCTCCGGCTACTGGCGGTCCACGCGCAATGACCCTGAGTACGCACCGTCGTCAGGTCGGCCTCGGGATGATCTGCAGCAGCACCTGAGCCGGTGGCGGGTGGGCGAGAGCACCGTCGTCTGGCGCGACGTCCATCGAGACGAAACCGGGGAGGTTCTCCCGCAGGGCCTCCTGCACCCCATGCCGCAGTGTGTCGGCCGCCGAGGTGCACCCGGAGCAGGCTCCGATCAGGCGCACCTGCACCACACCGCGGGCCACTCCCAGCACTTCCACCTCGCCGCCGTGCTCGTGCAGGTAGGGGCGGATCTGCTCCAGCGCGGCGGACGCGGCGTCCGCGTCCTCGACCCCCACACCGTAGGCCTCGAACAACCAATCCACCGCGGCGTCGCCACGCCGCACCACGGCGAGGTCCTTCCCCAGCCCGTCAGCCAGCCGGGTGATCGCCAACCGGTGCACCGCATCGACCCCGTCGAGCAGCTCGAACACCTGGTTGCGCACGTCCTCGGGCAGACCCTCGACGGCGGCGAGCAACTCCTCCAGCCGGTCGAGCAGCGGACCGAACGCGGCCAGGGCGCCGTCATCCACCGGCGGGACGGACCTTGGTGATCGCGTAATCGACGAGGGTGGGATTGAGCTCCACACCGTGCTTGGCCCGAGCGTGCGCCGCAACCGCTGCGACCAGCTCCTCGGCGCTGTCGGCGCGGGCGACGTTCTTACACGCGACACCGACGTCCGCACAGCGAAACTCGACGCTCATCTGGTGGTCCTCCGGTCGCGGACGGTCATGATGCCCTGGCGGACTGCTGCGGGTCCAGATCCTGCACCAGCGCTTCGAGCGCCTGCGCCACAGCGGTGAGGTCGCCGTTGAGCTCGGTCACCACCGGTCCGACCGGCTCGACGCGATAGGCGATGGCGCGGACGCCGAACAGCACCTTGCCCAGCGTGTCGGTCAACCGCCGCAAGATGACGACGACCCACAGCAGGTAGAAGGCCAGTGCGGCGACCAGGACGCCGGTGACGACAAGTGCAGCGATGGCGGCGGCGGACACCGGTACCTCCTCAGGCCGTTCCGGTCAGGCGCCGCAATGCGCCCACGTAGGCCACGGCGTTCTCGGTCACCGAGCCGACCAACTCCCGGGTGGTCAGCAGGGCGGGCACCGGCTCCAGGGCCGCACTGATACCGACGCCGTGAACCAGGATGTCGTCGGCGTAGCGCGCACTCTCCAGTGCCGGACGGATCACGTAGGACGCGAGGGCGACAACCAGGGGGGCGACGACGAGCAGCCCAAGAGCGCTCATCACCCACAGCACAACCACGACTGCCCTCCTCTTCTCGACACCCTGACGACGATCGTGAGACTATCCCCCGGTAGGTGATCCGCGCCACTACCGGCCCCGCCGTCCTCGAGGAGCAGCTATGACCACCGTGGCCCGACCGGTTGCGGTGAAGCTCGGTGTGGTCGGCAAGGGTGGGGTCGGCAAGACCACCGTGTCGGGACTGCTGGCCCGCGCCTACAGCGAGTTGGGTCGGCGGGTAGTCGCGATCGACACCGACTCCAACCCCAATCTCGGCTTGTCCCTCGGGTTGTCGTTGTCGGAGACCGAGGCCGTGCCGGTGCTGCCCCGTGCGGTGCTGGTCGGCAGTGGCTCGGCGATGTCGGCGACCACCCTGGTGAGCGAATTCGGGCGCCCGACACCCGCTGGTCCCACGCTGTTGTCGGCGATCAGGGTGTCCGACGCGGGTGCCGGGTGCACCTGCAGCGGTCACGCGACCGTCCGCAGCCTGCTCTCCGACGCCCTGGCCGACGTCGACGTGACGTTGGTGGACATGGAGGCCGGTCTGGAGCACCTCAGCCGATCCGGCGGCACCCTGGCCTACGCCGACGTGCTGGTCGTGGTGTGCGAGCCGACCCGCAAGTCGGTCCTCACCGCTGCCCGCACCGCCAGCCTTGCTGCCGAACTCGGCATCCCGCACGTGGTAGCGGTGGGCAACAAGGTCCGCTCGGCGCAGGAAGCGGAGTTTCTGTTGGGCGCGCTGGCCGCGGAGAACATCGCCACAGCGGGGGTGCTCACCTTCGACGAGCACATCGCCGAGTCCGACCGGGTCGGCACCGTCGGGCTCCACCCGGTGACGGCCGACGCCCTGGAGACGATCAACGCGGTCGTCGCGGCCGTCGATACCCTCGTCGGCCCCTGATTTCCCCGTCTCGACTACCCCCGACTGGGCAGCAACGTCTCGGCCAGGCTGACGAGCGCGCGTACCCCCGGTGCGTCCGGGGCCTCGTCCAGCGGGGCCAAGCCGTGGCGTTCTGCCGCCACGATCGCCACCTCATCACCGACCACCGCCACCTCCAGGCCCGGGAAGGCGGCACGAACCCGGACCAGGTCGTCGTCGTCGCGCACCCGGTTGGCGGTCACCACGAGGCGCCCGAGCGAGCGCTCGCGGACCAGGTCGGCCGCCCGCCGGCCCACGTCCAGCGAGGTTGCGGTGGGCTCGACCACCACGATCACCACATCCACGGAGCCGTCAGCCAGGCGCATCACCGTCCCGATACCGGCCTCGAAGTCCGCGACCACGGTGGCATGACCTGCAGTCAACTGCCCGAGCAACTGCTCAGGTGAGACACCGCATCAAGGACACCCCGGCTGCGGGTTTTGAATAGCGCTGACCACCGCGAGCCGTACTCCGTCTGGTGCCGCGACGCCGAACCGTTCTAACAGGTCAGCGGCGTCGTGGGCGTGCTCCTGCTCCCCGGTCTCGACCGCCTCGCGCACGGTCATCAACGCCTCGGTGCGCTCTTCACCGATCCCCAGCGAGATGCCGAGGTTCGGGTTGGTGTCACAGTCCAGTGCCACGGTCGGGTGCCCGTGACGGGCGAGGGTGCGGGCCACGACGGCCGCGGTGGTCGTCTTGCCCGATCCGCCTTTGCCCACCACCGCGATCTTCATGCCGGCTCACCTTCTGCTAGGAGGTTGCGCACCAGTGACGCTACCGCTTGCACGGCCGGGGCATCGGGATCGTGGTCCACCGGCGCACGCCCTGCCCGGGCAGCGTCGCGCAACAGTGGGTCGAAGGGAACCGAGCCCACCAACGGCAGCCCGGTACGCGCAGCGACGTCCTGCGCGTCCGCCGGCTGCCGCACCTGGCTGGCCACCAGGAGGACCCGCGGCGCGGTCGACATGTTCGCGAGCCGTGCCAGTCGGCGCCCGGACAGGATGGACGCAGCAGTGGGCTCGACGACCACCACGAGCGTTGTCGCGTAACGGCTCCAGCCTTGGAACGCCTGCCGGGTACCAGCCGGTAGGTCGCCGACGACGTGCCAGCCTTGGACCGGGAGCTCGTCGATGACCCGCTGGAAGGCCGCGTGCGCCGAGGCGTTGTTCCAGCGGGCTCCCCTGGCCTTACCAAGCTGCAGAAAGCGCACGCCGTCCGGGCCGCGGACGGCGTACTCCTGCACGACACCGTCCGCGCTGAGGCCAGCCCGCAACCGGTAGCGGCGCCGACCGCCCTCGTCGTAACTCTCCATGGCGTCGTCCGGGATGCCGGCATCGACGTTGGCCACGCCGATGGCGAAGGCCAGACCTGGCATGGGGTCGGAGTCCAGGGCCAGGACGGGCCGCCCGGTCGCCGCCAACACCCGGGCGAAGGTACCGGCGATGGAGGACTTGCCGGCCCCGCCTTTACCCACAAATGCGACGCGCACGACTTCAGACTGTATGCCCCGGACGGCACGTCCTCACCGGCTACTGGTGCCGAACATCTACCGGGCAGCTACAGTCGGCGCCACACCCTGTGAGGAGGCTCGCATGTGCCTGGGTATCCCCGGCCGGATCGTCGAGATCTGCGACGCCGCCCAGCTGCGAGCGAAGGTCGACGTCAACGGCGTAGTCCGCGAGGTGTCGGTGGCTCTGCTGGGACTCGACGAGCCCGATGGTGCCCGGGTGGGCGATTGGGTTGTCGTGCACGTCGGTTTCGCGTTGGCCCGCATCACCGAGGACCAAGCCCGCGAGACGCTGGACGCCATGCAGGAGTTGAACGACATGTACGCCCGTGAGCTGGGTGGCGACACCGACATCGATCTCGATGACGCTGACCGCGGCGACGCGAGGGCTAGGACATCACTTCGTTACTAGCTGCTCGGGGATCTCCGATGCACACGCCTGCAGTGCTATCTGCACTGGTTTACCGTCCTGTTCTGTGGTCGCGGTGCGCGGCGAGAAGTTCGGCGAGATGCACGCTGGAGCGGTCGGTGAGGTGTTCGAGCTGGGTTCGGCAGGAGTAGCCGTCGGCGAGGATGACGGCTGATGAATCTGCAGCGTGCACGGCTGGCAGCAGCGCGGTGTTGGCCACGGCCACCGAGACCTCGTAGTGACCGCGTTCGACACCGAAGTTGCCGGCCAGACCACAGCAGCCACCGACGGCCGTGACGTGGGCTCCGGCCCTGGCCAGCAGCGCTGCGTCCGCTTCCCAGCCCATCACGGCGTGCTGGTGACAGTGCGGTTGCGCCACCACCGTGACTCCGTCCAGCGACGGTGGCTGCCATTGCGGACGGGAGCCGAGCAGCTCGGCGAGGGTGCGCAACGAGGTGCGCACGGCGTGCGCCCGTGGGTCGTCGGGAAGTAGTTCAGCGGCGTCCGAACGCAGCGCTGCGGTGCAGGAGGGTTCCAGTCCGACCAGCGGGGTGTGCCGTGCCAACGCTGGTTCCAGCGAGTCAAGGGTCCGCCGAAGCTGGCGGCGAGCGCCGTCGAGCTGCCCGGTCGAGATCCAGGTCAACCCGCAACACACGGGGTCGTCGGTGATCTGGACGGCGAACCCCGCGTCTTCCAACACCCCGACTGCGGCCTGTCCGACGTGCGGGCTGAAGTGGTCGGTGAAGGTGTCTACCCAGAGCAGCACCGGATCACCGTGGTGGCGCACGGGGCGGTCGGCGAACCAGGAGCGAAAAGTTGGCGACGCGAACTGTGGCAGCGGGCGACGCGCGTCGATCCCGCCGAGGCGTTTGGTGGCGGCCGCGAACGGGGCCACCCGCAGCATGGCGTTCACTGCGTTGGGCGAGAGAGCTGCCAGCTTCGCCCAGCGGGGCAGCCAGCCGAGGGCGTAGTGCGCGGGCGGGCGTAGCCGCCGCCGGTAGCGTTGGTGCAGTGCCTCGGCCTTGTAGGTGGCCATGTCGACGCCGGCCGGGCAGTCGGAGGAGCACCCCTTGCAGGACAGGCACAGGTCCAGCGCTTCGTGCACTTCCTCGGACCGCCATCCGTTGCCGATGACGGTGCCGTTGGCCATCTCCTGCAGCACGCGAGCGCGTCCGCGGGTTGAGTCCTTCTCGTCGCGGGTGGCCAGGTAGGACGGGCACATCACCCCACCGCTGGCTGTGGTGTCGGCACGGCACTTGCCGACACCGACGCAGCGATGCACCGCGGTGGAGAAATCCCCCCCGTCGTGTGGATAGGCGAAAGCTAGGGCGCGCCGCAGCGAGGTCGCCGCCGGCAGACGCAAGTCCGCGTCCAGTGGGGCGGGATCGACGATCACACCGGGGTTGAGCAGGTTGTCAGGGTCGAAGGCGTGTTTGACGGCACCCAGGAGGGCGATCGCTTCGGCGGAGTACATGTAGGGCAGCAGTTCGCCGCGCGCGCGTCCGTCGCCATGCTCGCCTGACATGGATCCGCCGTGGGCAGCGACGAGCCGAGCGGCGTCGGTGAGGAAGTCGCGGAATCGGCTCGGTGAATCGCTCAATGGGAAGTCGATTCGGGCATGCACGCAACCGTCACCGAAGTGTCCGTATGCCAGGGTGTCCAGCCGATGCTCGGCGAGCAGGGCAAAGAATCCGCGGAGGTAATCACCGAGCCGATCCGGTGGCACGGCGGCGTCTTCCCAACCGGGCCAGGCGGGTTCACCAGCTGGCGTGCGTCCGGCGAGCCCGGCACCGTCCTCCCGAATCTGCCACAACGCTCGTGCGTGGGCACCGGTGACCACACTGCTGGCCAGCGCCTGGCCGTCGCCGATCAGCGACTCCGCGGCGGCGCGGGCTTGTGCCTCGCTGGCGCCAGCGGTCTCGATGAAGAGCCAGCCTGCACCCCGCGGCAGATCGGGGACGGTGCGCTCGCGTCCTCGGGCACGGATCACCTCGACCAGGCGGGCGTCCAAACCTTCCATGGCGAGGGGTCGGTGGGCCAGCAGGGCAGGGACAGCGTCGGCTGCACTTGCCATGTCCGAATAGCCCAAGACGGCCAGCGCGGTGGCCGGTGGCGTCGGTAGCAGTCGCACCGTCGCCTGCTCGATGACTGCGAGGCTGCCTTCGGTTCCGACCATCATCCGGGCCAGGTCCCCGCCATTCTCGGGCAACAGGTGTTGCATGGAGTAGCCAGAGATCTGACGGTTGAATCGGCCGAACTCGGTGCGGATCAGCGCGAGGTTCCCAGCTACCAGAGTGTCCAACGTGGACAGCAAAGCGGACACAGGTCCGGTAGCCGAGGCTCCGCGGCCGTTGCGGGTGGCGGTGAAGCGGCGACCGTCCGCCAGAAGTAGGTCCTGGTCGATGACGTTGTCGACGGTGCGGCCGTAGCCCAGCGCCCGCGATCCGCACGCGTTGTTGCCGATCATCCCGCCCAGCGTGCACCGAGAGTGGGTGGAGGGATCGGGCCCGAAGCGCAACCCGTACTGCGCTGCAGCGGCCTGCAGGTCGTCCAGGATCACTCCGGGCTGCACGACGGCAGTGGCGGCGTCCGGATCGAGGGAGAGCACCCGGTTCAGGTGCCGGGAGAAATCGAGTACGACACCGCTGCTGACGGCATTGCCGGCAATCGAGGTTCCCGCGCCGCGGGGGACCAGGGAAATCCCCAGCGCACGGCAGACTTCCAGCGCGGCCGCGATCTCGTCGCGGTGTCGAGGAAAGACCACCGCGGCAGGTACCAGTCGGTAGTTGGAGGCGTCTGAGGAGTACTCCGCGCGCCGTCGAGTCGAGGAATCCACCTCGCCGATGCCGGCACTCCGTAGCGCAGCCGCGACTTCGCTGCTGGGGGTGCCCGGGGCGCTGCGCCTCGCGCTGTGGGTGTGCTGCCCGGTCATCGGAACCTCGTCGTCGTCATTGCTCGCCAGCGTGTCTTATCTACGTCGGCTATTGCTGCGCCGCTGCTGTCGGCCCGCACCGATGCAGAACGGCGCTGAGCCGGCCCTCGCGCTACCGCACCGCAGTTTCCGGCTCGGTGGCCAGTGCACCCACCACGGCGGACCGGGAACGGGCGGCCACCACCGCAGCCCCCAGCAGGGCAAGCCCAGCCAAGGTCTCGCTGTTGCCCAGCAGCTGCTGGAGGACACCCCAGTTCGCCTCGTTGTCTCCACCGACGGGTACGTAGTCGTACAGGCTGAGGTAGAAGACCGCGGCCACCACCCCGAGCGGGTAGCGCCACGCCGCGTACTGCGGAGCCAGCATGAGCGCCAGCAGCAGCACCACGTACACCCAGTGGTGGGCGACGGCCAACGGCGCCGCCAAGAGCGAGGCCAGCGCCACCACGCCCAGCGCCGGAAGGTGGTCGCCGGCCACGGTGAACAGACGCGCTGCGTAGGCGGCGGCCGCCACGATGAGGATCACCGCGCCGACCCACACCAGCTCACGGCTGGAACCGCTCAGCCCGAGGCGGGCCAGCAGGCCGGTGACGGCCTGGTTGGGCCCGTACAGCGGGGGCCCTCCGCGGTTGGTGTCGAAGAACACCGTCGTCCAGTACTTCACGGAGTCGCCGGGGGCGGCCAGGAATCCCAATGCCCCGACCAGCAGAAAGGCCCCAGCGGCCCGCACCACCGACGGCAGGTCCTTGCGCACCAGCAAGAGCAAACCGAACGCGGCTGGCGTGACCTTGATGGCAGCGGCCACCCCAATTCCGACGCCACGGAATCGCCGCGGGATGACTCCGGCGGCGTCGAGCACCACCAGCGCCATCATCACGATGTTGATCTGGCCGTAGCTGAGGGTCTCGCGTACCGGTCCGAGCAGCATGGCGGGAGCCAGCAACGCCAGCCCGGTCAGCGACGCCTGCGCCATGCCCAGCCGGGCGCTGACCGTCCGCAGCACCCACCACAGCAGCACCACGCTGATCGCCGTCCACACAAACCGGGCGGCCACGTCCGGCATCACGGTGAACGGAACGAAGATGACTGCGGCGATGGGCCCGTAGATGAACCGCAGTCCGGCGGCACTGCGGAACTCCTCGCCGAACAGCGGTGTTCCGTCGAGGTACGCGCGTCCGGCGTCGCGGTACACCTGCAGGTCCAGGAATCCCTTGCCGGCCACGACCAAGGCGGCGAACAGCGCCAAGCCGGCCACCACCAGGTAGCCCGCCCACCGCAGGGTCGCTGCGACGCGGGCCGGCGGGGGCGCAGTCACCGGGGCCCGCGGCGGCTGTACTACCGCGGGTGCCGGCTGCGTCACCGGGGCTGGCGAGGCGGTGGTGGGTGAAAGTTTCGGGCTGGTCATCCTCACCACCATAGGTCCGACGATCGACATGCCGAGTTCGACACCCGCCTAAGGTCATCCCGTGACCAACTTCGATCGGGTTGTCGTCGTCTTCAACCCACAGAGCACCGGTGACGCGCCGCGGCTAGCCGAGCAGTTGCGCACCGAGCTCGCCGAGCGGTTGCCCGACGTCACGGTGCACATGCAGCCCACCGAGCACGCCGGCCACGCAAGGACCCTGGCCCGGCAGGCAGCGCAGACCGGTCGGCCGCTGATCGTCTCGGTCAGCGGGGACGGTGGATACAACGAGGTCGTCGACGGGGTGATGCAGGCGGGTAACGACGAGGCGGTGTGCGCGGTGATGGCGGCCGGCAACGCCAACGACCACCGGCGAGCCACCCGCCGGCAGCCCTTGATAGAGGCCATCGTCGCTGGTGAAGTCCGCCGCATCGACCTGCTGCGGCTGACCACCCGCAGCGGCCAGGACTCCCACGAGCAGTACGCGCACTCCTACATCGGGCTGGGGATCACACCGATCGTGGCGATCGACCTGGAAAAGGGTGGCAAGGGCTCATTGCGCGAGATCGTCAGCGTGGTGCGCACCTTCACCAGGTTTCGCCCTTTCGAGCTGGTGCTCGCCGACGGTTCGCGGCGACGCTTCGACAGCCTGGTCTTCGCCAACATCTCCGAGATGGCCAAGTACGCCTCACTCAGCGAGGACAGCCGGATCGACGACGGTCTGTTCGAAGTGATCGAACTACCGCACACCGCGAAGTGGCGCATCGCGGCGACAGCGCTCAAGGCGGCCACCTCCGGGTTGAGCGCCCAGCACACCGTGCAGCGCTACGAGTTCACCACCGTGGCACCCGCCCCGTTGCAGCTAGACGGTGAGGTGCTCGAACTGTCGGCCGGCACCAGCGTGACCGTGCAGATCGCACCGCACGCGTTGGCCACTGTGGGCTGACACCCGTCGCGGGGTTCAGTCGGCGCCGCGAGCGTTCAGCCGGCGCGGGCGTACTCCACCGGCGCCAGGTCTGCACAGCACTCCCCCATGAACTGATCGCAGCAGATGACCAGGGCGTGGCGAGTCGGGTCCACGTCCCGGCAGCCTGGCTCGGTGCACTCGGCGGTGCCGCCGTCCTCGTGCAGCACCACAGTGCCGTGGCAGTGTTCCAACGCCGCAGCGCAGTCCACGCATTCGTTCATCTCGTTACCGTCCATCCCTCGTCGCTGACTCTGGGCTCTTGCTACCACCGGACACCGACAAAATCGTGAGCCTGCGCGGCGTGTCGGCGGCGGACGGGTGAGCTGGGGGGGCGGCGCGGGTGCCCTGCGTGTCAGGGTGAGTTGAGGCCAGCCCCCCGGCGGAGATGTGCTCGCAATGATCCGTCGCGAGATCGCTCCGTGGCTGACGTAGCAGCCCGTCCGAATCACCGGCGACCAGGTCACAGCGGTCTACTTCTGGCATTCTGCCGACGTGGGGCGCTTGGTGGGGTCCAATTCCGCCAGACGCGGCGGATTACCTGACACGGCCGCAGCCCGACCCGGTCCTGGCTGACAGCGAGTCAGACTGGAACTTGAGACTGACAGCAGAATCGCCAGTCGGGTCTATGCGGACCCTTCCGCGCTTCTGCTGTTTTGGTTGGCTGGCTCCCGACGAAAGCGCTCCGCTGCAGGTCAGACCCCACGTCTGTGACCTGCAGTTTTGCCATTCCCCGTCGGTTTCAAGATCATTTCCCGCGGGTGGGGGTGCCGATCGCCGGTGCGGGTAGGACTGCCACTTGACTCACTTGACCGACCGAGGCACACTGGGACTTGACTCGGTTGACCAGGAGGTGAGCGCGGTGCGGGTGCGTGGGGAGACGGTCGCTGTTGCACCGGGCGCGTGGGTTGAACTGTTGACGAGCCAGTTCGCGCGGCTGGTGAGGGAGCGGGCCGACTTGTGGGAGATGCTTGACCTCGCGGCGCCGCCAGTTGAGGAGATGCTCGACCGGGTGACCGCTCTGCTACCTCCTGCCGCACCGAATGTGCTGGACGCGGCGATCGGGCCGTTCTACGACACCGTCGCTGTTGAGACGCTCCTGGGTGGTGTGTCGAAGCAGGCGGTGTCGGCGCGCCGCAAGGCGCGCACGATCCTCGCGGTAAAGACCCGTGACGGTCGCTGGGCGTACCCGACATATCAGTTCAGTGGTAGTGAGGTGGACCCGGCGCTGGTGCCTGTCATTCAGGCGTTGCGGGATGCCCCAGCGTGGTCGGCGGCGCTGTGGTTTGTCACACCGAACGCTGACCTGGGCGACATGACACCTCTGGTGTCGGTGAAGGACGGGCGGTCGACTGATGAGGTCGTCGCCAGCGCTCGGAGGACCGTCACGGAATGGCGGTAAGGGGGTGACGGAGCCGCGTTCAACTCCTGTGCAGGCAGGTCCGCCGCTGTCAACGGAGGGGATTCCGGCGGGTCGGGTGACCGGTACCCAGTGGTTTCGGGAACACGGCTACCGGTCAGGCGCCCCGGACGGTGGCTGCTGGTACTTCGCTGCGTTGCCTGTTGATCCGGCGACCGGAGGCCGGTTCGATGTGCCCGCACCCGATGGCACCTGTTACTTCGCGAACCGGCCGCTGGTCGCGGCGCTCGAACGGGTCGGCCGCTTCACCGCACAGCACAAACCGGTGCCCGCTGACCTCGTGGACGGTCGCATCGTCACCAAGGTCGACACGTCCAGCCTGCCCGGTACGGTCGCAAATCTGGTGGCTAAACGCGCTGCGACCCACTTCGGAATCACGGGCGAGCTATTTACGATGCCAGACTATTCGGTGCCGCAGGCGTGGGCCGACGCGCTCCACCAGGCCGGGCACAAGGCGCTCGTGTACACACCACGCTTCTCACCGCACGGGCGGGCGATCGCCGTCTTCGGGCCACAAGGCCCCCAGCCGCAACCCACGGCAAGCACGCAATCGCTGCGGGACCTTCTCCGGGCCGCACGCGTCCCTGTCGTGGACATTCCGCACTCCAGCGCACTCACGTTCGTTACGCCAGCGCGGTAGCACAACCGCAGCGGGGTTGCTGCTCGTTGGTCGCGGTACTTGTCGGCCCGGACGCGGCGGGCATGACGGGCCCAGACACTTTCGTCGGAACGCCGCTGGCGGTAGCGGTGGGATTTGAACCCACGGAGGGGGTAAACCCTCACACGCTTTCGAGGCGTGCTCCTTAGGCCGCTCGGACACGCTACCGCTCAGCAGACTACCGGAGCCGGTCGGTCAACTCGGCCACCAACCCGAGCACTACCCCGACGCCCACCACCCGCAGTGCTCCCGAGGCAGGGCCCGGTGGTTCGCGTTAGCGGCGGACGCGGAAGAACTGCTCCAGCAGCGCCGCGCACTCCGCCTCGAGCACCCCGCCGTGCACTGTCGGGCGGTGCAGGAGCCGACGGTCACGCACCACGTCCCATAGCGACCCGACGGCCCCGCTGCGCGGCTCCCAGGCACCGAAGACGATGCGCTGCACCCGTGCCGCGACCGCCGCACCCGCGCACATGGTGCACGGCTCCACGGTGACCACCAACGTGCACCCACTCAGCCGCCATCCCGCGCCCGCTGCGATCGCCGCGGCGCGCAGGGCAAGGATCTCCGCATGGGCGGTGGGGTCGCCGGTGGCCTCGCGGGCGTTGCAGGCCCTGGCCAGCTCGGTGCCGTCCGGGCCGATCACCAGGGCCCCCACCGGGACGTCCGCGACGGTGCTCGCGGCAACCTGCAATGCGGTGCGCACCAGGGCCTCATCCGATGCCGGCTTCACCCCGGTCACCGCTGGTAGGCGTCCACCGCGGCGGTCAATTCGTCGGCGAAACCGCATCGTTCGGCGATCATCGCTAGTTGCTCGTCGGGGTAGAGGTCGGTCTCACCGACGATGATCCGGAGCACCGCCTCGGGCAGGCCCAGATCGTCCAACAGCGTCAGATCGCCCTCCGGCCACGGCTCGGTATCGTCGAGCTCGTCGGGATCCAGGTCGGGGACGTCGATGTGCAGTGCCTCGAGCGCCTCGGCGGCGATGTCGTACTCCACGGCGGCGGTGGCGTCACTGAGCACCAGGGCGAGCCCGCGCGGGCTGGGCCGCAGCACCAGGAAGAACTCCTCGTCCACGTCGAGCAGGCCGAAAGCCGCACCCGCGCTGCGCAACTCCTTGAGCTCGGTGACCGCCACGGCCAGGCTGCCCAGTGCGGCCGGCTTCATCGGTGTGCACCGCCAGCGGCCCTCCTCGCGGACCACGGCGACGGCGAAACCGTCCAGCTCGTCGTCGTCGTTCGCCTGCTGCGCCACCATGGCGATCACGGTAGTCGCGCCCAGGCTCCGGCCAATACCACCAGCCACGGGCGCGGATGCCAGGATCGCCGACGTGAGCACCTCCACACTGCCTGGCCTGCTCGACGCCGCCCGCCGGTTGCAACCGCGCACCCTGGCCCTGCGCCGGGCGTTGCACCGCCACCCCGAACAGGGCCTGCAGCTGCCGCGCACCCAGGCGGCGGTGCTCGCCGAACTCGACGGGCTGGCGGGGCTGAGCCTGCACCGTGGGCGCACCTGCACCTCGGTGATCGGGGTGCTGACCGGGGACCGTCCAGGTCCGACGGTGCTGCTGCGCGGTGACATGGACGCGCTGCCGCTGACCGAGGACACCGGGCTGGACTTCTCCTCCGAGGTGGCAGGGTCGATGCACGCCTGCGGGCACGACACGCACGTCGCCATGCTGAGCACCGCGGCTCGCCTGCTCAGCGACCGGCGGCAGAGGCTGGCCGGTCGGGTACTGCTGATGTTTCAGCCCGGCGAGGAGGGCTTTCACGGGGCGCGCGCGATGATCGACGACGGTGTGCTGCAGGTGGCGGGGATGCCGGCCGCCGCACTGGCCCTGCACGTCTCGGCGACCGTCGCCGCCGGCCAGCTCCAGGTGCGCCCAGGGCCGATGATGGCCAGCACCGACACCATCCGTGTCGCCGTCACCGGCCGCGGGGGCCACGCCAGCGCGCCGGATCGGGCGCTGGACCCGGTGCCGGCCGCAGCCGCCATGGTCGGCGCACTGCAGACAATGGTGACCCGCCGCATCGACGTCTTCGACCCGGCCGTGATCACCGTGGCCCACCTGTGGGCGGGGACCACGCACAACATCATCCCGGAGACCGCCCACCTGGAGGGCACCCTGCGTTGCCTGTCCGAGGACACCCGGGCGGTGGCTCGTGAGGAGGTGCGGCGCGTCTGCGAGCACACCGCCGCCGCGCACGGGTGCACCGCGGACGTGCAGGTGGAGCCGGGATACCCCGTCACCGTTAACGACCCCGACGTGGTCGAGCGGTTGCGGACCCTGGCCGGTGACCTGCTCGGGCCGGGCAGGACCCCGCCGATGGAGCACCCGATCATGGGCGGGGAGGACTTCTCCTACGTGTTGGCGCAGGTGCCCGGGGCGATCGCCTTCCTGGGTGCCGCTCCGCCGGGTGTGCCCCCGGCGACGGCGGCCGCCAACCACTCCAACCGGGTGATCTTCGATGAGGACGTGCTCGCGGACGGGGCGGCCCTGCTGGCCGGGTTCGCGCTGCGCGAGCTGGGGGGCGCCGGGTGAGCAGGTCGGTGTGCGTGCTGGGGCTGGGCTTGATTGGGGGGTCGGTGCTGCGGGCGGCGTCGGCCGCGGGGTGGCGCGCCTGGGGCTGCAACCGGACCCCGGTGCACGCACCGGGTTACGACGTCGCCGACGACATTTCCGTGGTGCTGCGCCGCGCCGTCGCCGACGACGCACTGGTGGTGCTGGCGGTACCCATGACGGCACTGGCGGAGGTTCTGGGCGTCGTCGCCGAGCACGCCCCGGGCTGCGCGCTGACCGACGTCGTCAGCGTGAAGCAGCCGGTCGCCGAACTGGTGCGGCGGGCCGGATTGGGTGCTCGGTTCGTGGGCGGCCATCCGATGGCGGGGACCTCGGCGTCGGGGTGGGATGCCGGCAGTGCGGGCCTGTTCACCGGCGCGGCCTGGATGGTGGCCGCCGACGACGGGGTGGATCCGGACGTGTGGGCGCAGGTGGCGGGGTTGGCCCTGGCCTGTGGGGCGCATGTGGTGCCCGCGGGTTCGGCCGAGCACGACGCGGCGGTGGCCCGGATCAGTCACCTGCCGCATCTGCTCGCCGCGGTGCTGGCCAGCGTGGGTGCCGACGGTGGTCCGCTGGCTATGGGGCTGGCTGCGGGTTCGTTCCGGGACGGCACCCGGGTGGCTGGCACCCGCCCGGAGCTGACCGCCGCGATGGTGCAGGCCAACGCCGCAGCCTTGCGCGACGCGCTGGACGACGCGCTCGGCCGGTTGGGTGCGGCGCGGGGAGCTCTGACGTCGACCGGTTCGGTGGCCGCGACGGTGGCCGCGGGTCACGCCGCGCGCCGCTTGTTCGACAATCGTCGGGCATTCGACATCACCGGGGTGGACCTGCGTGACGTGGCGGCGCTACGAGCCGCGGGCCACGCCGGCGGGGTGCTGCGCTCACTCGCCTGAGCCCCCCGCTCGCGTTGTGTACAGATAACGCGAGATGAGGGGCGCTCTTTCCGGCGTTATGGACAGATAACGCCGGGTTCGACGGGTGGTGGACCGTCGGAGAAGTGCCGCGCCGTACGACGATGGGGCGTGGGCAGGCGAGCGGTGGACGCGGGTGACCCCCGTGCGACGCTGCTCGGCGTCTACGACCGCGCCCTTCCCGAGGTCTACGGCTACCTGCTCGCCCGCTGCGGTCGGCGCTGGCTGGCCGAAGATCTCACCGCGGAGGTCTTTCTCGCCGCGGTGGACACCATCCGCCGGGACAACCCACCGACCATCTCGGTGCCATGGCTGATCGGCACCGCCCGGCACAAGCTTGTCGACCACTGGCGGCGGCAGGCTCGCGAGGATCGCAGCCTGCGCGCCGTCGTCACCGACCCCACCGGTCCCGGGGTAACCGACGACCCGTGGGACGTCCAGCTGGATGCCCTCCGTGCCAGGGCGGTGCTCGATCAGCTCGGCCCGCACCACCGAGCCGCTCTCACCCTGCGCTATCTGGACGACCTGCCGGTGCCGCAGGTCGCCACCGTGCTGGGCCGCACGCTGCACGCCACCGAAGCGCTACTGGTCCGGGCGCGCACCGCGTTCCGGCGTGCCTACACCGCCACCGGAGAGGAGGACGACGGTGACTGATCCGTTCGAGGCACTGCGCGCTCCATCGACACCGATCGAACCCGATCCGGTTTTCACGACCCGCCTACGAGCGCGCCTGCAGCGTGCGCTCGCCGCACCCCGAGGAGTCCTCATGTCCGAGCCGCCTACAGATTTCAGCACCGTTTCCGTCGAAGGTCGGGAGCCGTCCTATCGCCACGGTGAGGTGGGCTACGCCTGGCTTTCGGTGCCCGATCTGGGCCGAGCAGTCGCGTTCTATGCCGCCGTGCTGGGCTGGACCGTTGCCCCCGGTTCGGACACCCAGGGACGCCAAGTGCAGGGCAGATCACCGCACCTGGGCCTGCACGGCGGGGCTCCCCGCAGCACGCTGAACTGCTGTTATGCGGTTGCGGACGTGGGTATGGCGATCCGTAAGGTGCTAGCGTCCGGTGGCCGCGCCGGGGAGCCGACGGCAGCGCCCTACGGACTGGTCGCCGACTGCACCGACGACCAGGGCACGGTCTTTGCGCTGTACCAGCCTCCTGGCGGCGTAGGCATCGAGCCGCCCACCGTCGGCGACCATGGCGACCTGGCGTACGTCACGTTCGAGGTGGTCGACTCGGCCCGAGCGCGCGCCTTCTACGGTGCGGTACTGGGCTGGAGCTTCACACCGGGCAGCCTCGATGACGGCTGGCAGGTGCAGGGCACGATGGCCGGCCTACACGGCGGCAATGAGCAGGCCACCACCCTCGCGATGTGGCGGGTGGACAATCTGGCCGATGCTGTCGATCGGGTGCGGGCGGCCGGGGGGACCTCCACCGACCCGCAGACACGGGCTTACGGCCTGGAAGCGGAGTGCACCGACGACCAGGGCACCCACTTCTACCTCGGACAGCTGTAGCCACGGGCCGAGGGTGCGACCGGAGCGTCAGCTGGACGTGTCCTCCATGATCGAGAAGGCCGCCCCCCACGGGTCCTCGACGACGGCGAAGCGCCCAAAGGGGGTGTCCTGCGCCGCCATGGTCACCCGCCCGCCGCCGGACTCGACGGCAGCCACCGCAACATCAGCCGAGCCCACCGAGAAGCAGGAAGTCCAACCCTTCGGCGAACCGGCCTGGTGACCACTGAGCCCACCCAGCGGTCCGCCGTCGACGGCGAAGGTGGCGTAGCCGCCCATGCCCTCCATCTCGTCGAACCGGAATCCGAATACCGCGGTGTAGAACTCGCGGGCGGCCCGCGGGTCGTCGACGGCTGCCTCGTTCCAGACCAGGGCGCCAGGCTCGTTGTAGACCCGCACCCCGGTGTGCGTGCCGGCCTGCCACAGGCCGAACGGCAGTCCCTGCGGATCGGTGGCGATCGACATGCGGCCCATCGGCCCAACGTCCATGGGTGGGAACAGGACAGTGCCCCCGGCTTCGGTGATGCGGACCGCGGCGGCCTCGGCATCGTCGGTGGCGAAGTACGTCGTCCATCGGGGTGGGTCGGACGGGTCCTGCTGGGGGGCGAGGCCGGCTACCTCCCGGTCCCGGAGCAGGCAGTTCTGGTAGCCGCCGAACTCCGGGTCACCGCCGGCATAGGTCCAGCCGAGCACCTCGGTGTAGAAAGATTTGGCCGCCTCGACGTCTGGTGCGCCGTAGTCGACCCAGCACGGGGTTCCGTTCGGCCACGCGGCGTCACGAGTGGGCATGACTTCCTCCTCAGGTAGGGCCATAGCGTCGCACCGTCTACCGACAGGTTCCAGACCCCCTGCCTTCGCGTTGTGTACAGATACTGCGAGCCGGAGGCACCCAGGCCCGCGTTATCTGTACATAACGCGGGGGGGTGGCGCGGGGGACGGCAAGATCAGGCAGATGGAACTTCGCGAGCTGGCCATGGACTTGCGGTCCGGTGCACTCACCCCCACTCAGCATGTGCACCAGGTGCTCGCCAGCATCGACGCCCTTGCTACCACCCCGTACGCCAACCTGGTGGTGGCCCGCGACGACCAGCGGGCACTCGCCGACGCTCACACCGCCGAGCAGGACATCGCCGCCGGAGGGTGGCTCGGGCCGCTGCACGGGGTGGCAGTCGCCATCAAGGACAACATCGACGTCGCCGGGCTGCCCACCCGCGCCGGCAGTGCCACCCGCGACGCCACGCCAGCCACCCACGACGCCGAGGTGGTGACCCGACTGCGGGCGGCCGGGGCAATCGTCGTGGCCAAGACGCACCTGCACGAACTGGCGTACGGGCCCACCGGGGACGTCAGCGTCGACGGCCCCGCCGCGAACCCGCACGACCCCGCCCGGATTGCCGGCGGCAGCTCCTCGGGTTCGGCGGCGCTGGTAGCACTGGGAGTCGTGGCGCTGGCGTTAGGCACCGACACCGGCTGCAGCGTGCGCACCCCGGCCGCGTTGTGCGGGGTGGTGGGACTCAAACCGGCCCTGGGCGGGCTGCCCACGGCGGGCACCGTGCCGCTGTCCACCACCCTGGACCACGTCGGGTTGCTCACCGCTGACGTGCATTCGGCATCGATCGCCTGGGACGTGCTGACCCGCGGTGCCGAGGGAACCGGCGGGGGGATCCAAGCACCCGGAGTTGGCGGTCTGCGGATCGGGCTACCCCGCGGAGAGCTGTTCGCGGCGTACGACCTGTCCGTCGTCGCTGCCGTCGAAAGCGCCGCCCAGGGGCTGGCCGAGGCGGGTGCGGAGCTGGTGGAGATTGAGGTGCCCGACGCCGGGGCCCTCGCAGCCACCTACCCGGTGATCGTCGGCGCGGAGGCGCATGCCACGCATGCCCGAGCGCTCATCGACCGCCCCGGGGATTTTCAGCCCAGCACATTCCAGCGCCTTAACGCTCAGGGCGGGCGCAGCGCACAGGAGTACATCACCGCGCTACGCACCCGGGAGTCATTGCGGCGCAGTACGTTAAACTCGCTGCGGCGGACCTCGGGGTTAGACGCATTGCTGCTGGCCACCGCTCCATTGCGGGCCACCCCCATCGGGCACGCCGAGGTCGACGGTCACGACGTGCGGGCCGGGTTGCTGCGGTTGTGCATCCCGTTCAGCGTGCTGGGCCTACCCGCGGTGAGCGTGCCCGCCCCAGGGGTTGCCGGGTTGCCGGTGGGTTTGCAGGTCGTCGGGGTGAAGCTGGAGGAACGCGGCGTGCTCCGGGTGGCCGCCGCGATCACCTGACTCGACGGTGCTACACCCGGTGCGCCAGCCCCGGGTAGTCCAGCACGAAACCCTCGTCGTCCACGGTGATCGCCACGGTGCCCAGCGGGGTCACCGCGGTGATGCCGTGTGCACCGCTGGTGTAGTGGTGCTCGGCGCCGCTGACCGTCAAATCGGGCAGCGTCACGTAGACGATCGGCAGTTTCACGTCCACGGCCCCACGGTGCAATCCGAGACGGCGCACCACCAGCGCGTTGAACAGCGGGCTGAGCACCACGTCGACGTCCAGTGCGCCGCCGAACTCCGCCCGGCGCGGTCCCTGGCCGTGGTCGATCAGCCAGAATCCTTCGGCGTTGCGGCTCATCGACAGCTGCCGCTCCCCCTGCGCGACCACACTGCGCATGCTGAGGCGCCGGGTGATGCCGGCCTCGTCCAGCAGCAGGTCGTAGGAGGCATTGAAGGCTGGGTGCGCCGCGCATTCCGCGCCGACGATCCGTCCAGCCGCCTTGAGTCCACGCTCGGTGACCTGTACCCGCGCCGATTCCAACCGTGGGGCGGACTCCGCCTGCCAGGTCAGCACTGCGGGCCACCGGGGCGGCGGACCGGCTGCGACGGGTGCTGGCACAGCGCAACCGTAGGCGATCAGCCGCCGGGCCGCGCTGAGGCCATAGTGAGCAATGCTCGGCCGGCTCGGGAGCAGGTCAGCCGTCACCAGCGGCGCTTCGGGGCGGCAGTCGGAGCGGCGATACTGCCAACAGGCGCTCGGGGCGGTTGCCAACGTCGGTGAAGACGTCAGTGTGCGCCCGAAGGGATTCGAACCCCTAACCTTCTGATCCGTAGTCAGATGCTCTATCCGTTGAGCTACGGGCGCGTGTTCAGTTGTGCCGGTGGGAGAACCGACCGAGCGGAGGCTCCGGGATTCGAACCCGGGATGGGGTTGAAGCCCCAAACCGCATTAGCAGTGCGGCGCCATAGACCAGACTAGGCGAAGCCTCCCGGGCTGTGGATCACGACCCGAAAGCCGCAGAGCATGGCCTCACAGCCACCGGGCGAGGAGGTTACACGGCGCCAACCGCGGCCTCCAACACGGCACCGACGGCCACATTCACCACAGCGCCTGATTCACCGCCGCAGCAGTCGCAGCAGCGCGGGGGGTCGCCCACCGAAGCCTTCCGCCTCCACCGCGGCCAGCACGATCCTGGGCAACTCGCGGGCCACGGAGTAGACCAGGAATCGGGGCACCCAGACGGGGGTGAACTTCGCGTTGAACCGGTACAGGCTTTCGATCTGCCACCAGCGGGACACCCAGCGCAGCAACGCCGCCCACGCCTTGGCCACCGGCCCGGCACCGATCCGTTCGCCGCGCTCCAACGCCGCCCGGAACACCGCAAAGTTGAGCGACACCCGGCGTACGCCCAGCTCGTGCCCGGCCTGCATCACCTCGGTGATGAGCAGCTCGTTCACCCCGTTCTCGGAGTCGCGGTCGCGCAACATCGCATCCAGCGATAACCCGTCGCTGCCCCACGGCACGAAGTGCAGCAACCCCCGTGCCACTACCGCGCCGTTGACCTGTTGCTCGGCGATGGCCAGCACGCAGTCCGGGTCTACCCCCAGCCGTCCCAGCGCCATGGAGAAGCCCCGCTCGGTCTCAGTTCCGCGCCAGCGCCGGGCGAGCTCCTGGATCTGGGACAGTTCGGCGGCGTCCATGTCGGCCACTCGACGCACCGACACCGTGTACCCGGCCCGCTGCAGGCGCCCCACGGCCTGGCGCACCCCGCGCATGGCCCGGCCGGACAGGGTGAACGACCCCGTTTCCACGACCGCCTCGTCGCCGAGTTCGAAGGCCTCCAGGCCGTGCCGCGCCCACATCCGGGCGCCGGCCTCCGAGCACCCCAGCACTGCAGGCACCCAGCCACTGGCCGCGCAGCGGGCCAAGAACACCTCAGCCGCCCCGCCCCACGCTTCGGGGTCACCCACCGGATCCCCGCTGGCCAACGCCACCCCCGCCAACGTCCGGTAGGTGATCGCTGATTTGCCCGACGGGGAAAACACCGCCGACTTGTCCGCGCGCAATGCGAAGTAACCGAGCGAGTCGGAATCACCCTGCTTGGCGAGCAGCCCACGGAGCGCCTCGATCTCCACCGGGGCCAAGGCACTGCGCGGCTCCTGGGTGCGCAGCAGAAAGTAGGCGACCGCGGCGAGGGCACTGAGGCCGAACCCCAGCCCCACCGCGCTGACCACGTCGTCGAGCAGGTCCACCCGGAAACGCAGCGGCCCGGCCACCCCGATTAGGGCCAGGCCGGCCTGCTGCGCGCGTTCCCACACCGACGGCCGACCCACCAGGCCGCGGCCGCCGACCAACAGGGTGAAAAGCAGCAGCAAGAACCCCAGCAGCAGTAGCTGAAGCCCGACCCGCACGGCGAACGAGCGCCCACCAGGGTCGGGCCGGGCGGTGAATCGCCGTCGGGTGGCCACCAGAGCCGCGAGCAGGGCCACTGCGGTACCCAGGCCGATCACGTCGTGCGGGCGCAGCGCGTGCGAGACCGCCAGCACCGTGGCCAGCACGGTCGAGGCGACCCAGGCGTTGTGTTTGCGTCGGCGCAGCCCGGCCGCCAGCAGCAGCAGCGCCACGCCGGTCACCACGGTCACGGTGAGGGCTGCGGCAGTGGCCTGAGCCGGAAGCCCGAGCCAGTCGGTGACCGGGCGCCGCACCTGCGCCCGGCCCCGCCCTACCGGCAGCAGCACCGACAACACCGCCAGCAGTCCGGCTACCCGCGCGACCACGGTGACGGCAGTGACCGCCCGGCCCCCGTCGGGAACCCACCGGGAGTCCGGGCGCAGGGCCGGACGTTGCGACGTCACCGCAGGTGGCTGTCGAACCAACCGAGCACCCGGGCCAGGGCGTCGGTTCCCTCCGGGTCGGTACCGTCAGGGTCCTCGCCAGCGATGTCGGGGCGGTGGCGCAGCTGTGGGTACACCACCACGTCGGTGGCTACGTCCGAGCGCATGGCCGCGTCGCGCAACGCCTCTACCTGGGCCAAGGGGATCAGCGGGTCGTCGGCGCCGTACAACCCCAGCCACGGGCAGGCCAGCAGCGGGGCGGCGTCCACCAGGGCCGGCAGCCCGTCGGACAATTGTTGCAGGATCCCGCCGCCGGCCACGCTGACCGCGGCCCCGATGCTGCGGCTCGCGGCCACCACCAATGCCACGCTGCCGCCGGTGTCGAACCCGACGACGCCGATGCGGTCGGCACTGATCCCGCGGCGGGCCAGCCAGGCGAACGTCCCGTCGCAGTCCGACAACACGGTGTCACCGTTCAACGCAGCCACCTGGTCGGCCCCCGTCGCGCCGTTCTCCCGGTGGTAGAGGTGGGGTGCGACGGCGAGCCAGCCGTCGTCGGCCAGGGTGCGCACCAGCCGCAACACGTCGTCAGTGACCCCTCGGGCCTCGTGGAGCACGACGATGCCACCGCGGGCCGGGCCTTCGGGTTCGGCGACGCTGAGCGGCACGTCCGGTTGCGGCGCGGGGGCCTCGGCACCTGCGGCTGGCTGCTGCACGGGCAGCGGAGCGGTGTCTGCGCGCGTTCCCGACATGCCCCGAGTGTGGCATCGCGGCCGCCCCACCGGCCAGGTAGGCCCCCGCCGGGGTGACACACCGCTCTACCCTCATCGGGTGAGCGCACGAACCCGAGCCGACCTCGACGCCCTGCCCGCCTACATTCCCGGCCGGTCGGCTCCCGGTGCGGTGAAACTCGCCAGCAACGAGGTGGCGCTGGGGCCGTTGCCGAGCGTGCTCGCGGCCATCGCCGCAGCGGCCGCGCAGGTCAACCGCTACCCGGACATGGCGGCCACCGAGTTGGTGACAACCCTCGCGGCGCGGCTGGGCGTGGACCGCGAGCGCATCGTGGTGGGCTGCGGGTCGGTCAGCGTGTGCCAGCAGTTGGTGCAGGCCACCTGCGCCGATGGCGACGAGGTGGTGTTCGCCTGGCGGTCGTTCGAGGCGTACCCGATCCTGGTCCGGGTGGTCGGCGCAGTGCCGGTGCCGGTGCCCTTGACCGCGGGGCACGGCCACGACCTGGACGCGATGCTGGCGGCGATCACCCCGCGCACCCGGCTGGTGTTCGTGTGCAACCCCAACAACCCGACCGGCACTGCGGTGCGGGCGGCGGAGCTGACCCGTTTCCTGGACGCGGTGCCCCCTGACGTGCTGGTGGTGCTGGACGAGGCGTACACCGAGTTCGTCCGCGACCCCGGCGTGCCCGACGGGGTCGCGCTGGTCGCCCGCCGTGACAACGTGGCGGTGCTGCGGACGTTCTCCAAGGCCTACGGGTTGGCTGGGCTGCGGGTGGGTTACGTGGTCGCCCCGGTTGCGGTGGCCCTCGCGGTGCGCAAGGTGGGGGTGCCGTTCGGGGTGAGCGGGGTTGCTCAGGCTGCGGCGGTGGCGTCGTTGGCGGCGGCCGACGAGCTGCTCGATCGGTGCGCGGGTGTCATCGCCGAGCGGGAACGGGTTCGCGCCGCGCTACTGCGCGCCGGGTACGAGGTGCCGGTGAGCGAGGCCAACTTCGTGTGGCTGCCCCTGGGTGTCGGGGCCGTGGAGTTCGCCGAGCGGTGCGCGCAGGCTGGCGTGCTGGTGCGGGCCTTCGCCGGCGACGGGGTGCGGGTGAGCACGGGGACCCCGGCGGAGAACGATGCGTTCCTGGCGGCGGCGCTCCCGCTCCCCCCTCCCCGCAAATAGCGGGCTATTTGCGGGGCGGGGTGCGTTGGGGCCGGGGGCCGGGGCGGGTGCGCATGACGATCGTCGAGAGTGCCTCGGCGGCGAGTCTGAGCGCGGTGGTCACCGAGCACGTCGCTCGTGGCGCGACGGTGCACACCGACGGCTGGAAGGTTATCGGCGCACTGATTACACTTCCAGATACACCGTGCGCAGGTGTATCGTCCGCAGTATGACGAAGCGTCTAAGCCTGATCCTCGGCGAGGCTGACGAGTCGGTGCTGGAACCGTTCATTCGGTCCGGTACCGGCCAGCACCGGGTGCTACAGCGCTGGGCCGCCGAGCACGGCGTCGGCAATGTGAACTCCGAGGCCGCGGCAATTCGGGCGCTGCTGCAGGCCGGAGCCGATGCGCTGCGCGACGACGTGCTCGACGACGGTTACGCCGAACTGGCGCAGGTCTACGACGAAACCGAGGCAGGCGACGAGCGACGTGCAGCTCGCGACCGCTACGTTGCCCGCACCGACGCTACTGCGTGAGCGTGACACCGCTGCGTGGTCAAGTGTTCAGAGTGGACCTGGGCCACGGGGCCAAGCCGTGGCTGATCGTGAGCAACAACGCCCGTAACCGCAACCTGGCGACGGTGGTCGCAGTGCGCGTCACCACTACGAGCAAGCACGCGAATGTGCCGACCGTCGTGCCGCTGTCCTCGGCAGATCCATTCGTCGGCTACGTCGTAGTCGATGACCTCATCCAGCTCTACCGCGACGAACTCACGGTGGCGCTTGGCGCGTTGTCGGCCCCGACGATGCGTGCCGTTAGCGCTGCGATTCGCGTCGCCCTGCCGTGAGACTGGCCACGGCCCCCAGTCCGCGAGCGCGCCGGGCTGAGCACTCGCGCAGTCCGGTCGGGCCCGCTCAGGCGAGTGGATGTCACCCGCTGATTCAGCGACCTCGACTGTTACGCCGCCATCCCCAACGCCCTCCCCCGCGAATAGCGGGCTATTTGCGCGCCAGTGGCCCCCCGAACCGCAAATAGCCCGCTATCCGGGGGGACGAGTGGCGGAAGCGGAGGGATTTGAACCCCCGAACCCTTGCGGGTCTCTCGCTTTCAAGGCGAGTGCATTCGGCCGCTCTGCCACGCTTCCGCGGGTCAGCTTATCCGCCGGCCCGCACCCGCCGACGTCGTGCTTACGGGCCCGCTAGTGCGGCGTCCACCCGACCGAACACGTCGGCGACGCAGCGTTGCTCGGCCCGGCTGAGCCCGTCGACGAGGTGGCGTCGTACTCCGGCAACATGGGTGGGCGCTACAGACGTGAGTCGCTTGCGCCCGGCGTCGGTGAGGACCGCGAGCACCCCACGACCATCGGAAGGGCACTCCTGCCGCCGCACCAGACCCTGTTCTTCCAGCCGCCGCACCTGGTGGGTCAGCCTGCTCCGCGAGGAGACGATGCCATCGGCCAGCTCACGCATCCGCACCGCATTCGTCGGGGAGTCCGACAGCAGCACCAGGATCCGGTAGTCGTCCAGCGACAGCCCGTGCGTCTCCACCAGTTCGCGGTTCAGCGCCTCTAGCAGCCGCTGGCTGCCGCCGATGAACGCCCGCCAGGCCCGCATCTCCTGCTCGTCCAACCATTGTGGTGGTGCTGCGGTGGGGGCTGAGGACATGGTGTAAGTCTAAACCACCTGGGCCCCGTCGGTCAGCCGCTGACCAGCACCGATCGGTTGATGTCGGCGACGCAGCCCAGCCCGGCCATGGCCATCGTGAGGTCCAGATCGGCCAGCAGGCAGCGCAGCGCGTGCACCACGCCGGCCCGCCCCGCCAGGCCCAGCCCGTACACCCACGGCCGGCCGTAGAACACTGCGTCGGCCCCCAACGCCAACGCCACCACCACGTCGGCCCCGCACCGCAGCCCGGAGTCCAGCAGCACCACCCCGCGCGTCCCCACCGCCGACACCACCGCCGGCAGTGCATCCAGCGCCGCCACCGCGCCGTCGACCTGCCGGCCCCCGTGGTTGCTGACCACCACCCCGTCGGCGCCGGCGTCGAGGACGGCGGTCGCATCGTCGGGGTGCAGCACCCCTTTCACCACGATCGGCAGGTCGGTCCAGCCGCGCAGGCGAGAAAGGTCGGCCGGGCGCAGGGTGTGGTTGCCGAACATCGATAGCCACGTGAGCACCGCGGCCTGCAACGCCTCGGCGCTGTCCTCCGGCGGCGCGGCCAGCCTGGCGCGGAACACCGGGTCGGACAGATAGTTGGCGATGCCGTTGGCCTGCAGGAAGGGCAGGTGGGCGAGTTCCAGGTCCCGTGGGCGCCACCCCATCCCCGGCGTGTCGGCGGTGACGACGATCGCCGACGCTCCCGCGGCCTGCGCCCGCTGCACCAGCGAACGCGCCACCTCCTCGTCGGCGGGCCAGTACAGCTGGAACCACCACTGCCCTGCGGCGTCGGCGATGTCCTCCATCGGGGTGGACGACGCGGTCGACACCACCGCCCCGATCCCCAGCTCGCTCGCCGCGGAGACGACCCCGCGCTCGGCGTCGGGATGCACCAGGCCCAGCACCCCGATCGGTGCGGTGAGTACGGGCGCAGCCAGCGCCGTGCCCAGGACGGTGGTCTGCAGGTCCCGGCCCTCGGGTGCCGCGGTGCCCCGCCACATCCTGGGGACGATGTGGCGGCGGGCGAAGGCAGCGACGTTGGCGGTGGCAGTCCGTTCGGTGGACGCGGCGCCGGCGACGTAATCGAAGGCCTCCGGACGCAACTGCTCGCGGGCGGCGGCCTCGAGCCCGGCGGCCGTCACCGGCAACGACGGGCGGGTGCCACCGAGCCCGGCGAGGTAGATCTCGTTCTGCAGGTCGCCGAAGTTGCTCACCGGAGCAGTCTGCTCGCCCACGGCTCGCTGGCGACACCCGGACGTTCACTCAGACGCCCCGTGCACCGCAGCGGTTCCGGCCAGGCAGACTGACCCTGTGCATGCCATCACGATGACCCGTCCCGGCGGCCCGGAGGTCCTGCAATGGACACAGGTCCCCGACCCGGAGCTCGGCCACGGTGAGGTGCGCGTGGACGTCACCGCCACCGCCGTCAACCGTGCCGACCTGCAGCAGCGCCAGGGCAACTACCCGCCACCGCCGGGGGCCAGCGACATCCTCGGCCTGGAATGTTCCGGGACCATCAGCGAGCTCGGGGCCGGGGTCACCGGGTGGAACGTCGGCGACGAGGTGTGCGCGTTGCTGGCCGGCGGGGGTTACGCCGAGCAGGTGGTGGTCCCGGCCACCCAGCTGTTGCCGATCCCGGCGGGCCTGGACTGCTACGCCGCCGCGGCGTTGCCGGAAGTGGCGTGCACGGTGTGGTCGAACGTGGTGATGACCGCTGGGCTGCGCGCGGGGCAGGTGCTGCTGGTGCACGGCGGCGGCAGCGGCATCGGTACCCACGCCATCCAGGTGGCCAAGGCGCTCGGGGCCACCGTCGCCGTCACCGCCGGAAGCGCCGCCAAACTCGCGCGTTGCCGCGACCTGGGCGCGGACATCACGATCAACTACCGGGAGGAGGACTTCGTCGACGCGGTGCGGGCGGGCACCGACTCCCACGGCGCGGACGTGGTGCTGGACAACATGGGGGCGAAGTACCTGGCCCGCAACGTCGACGTGCTAGCCCCGGACGGCCACCTGGTGGTGATCGGGCTGCAGGGTGGTCGCAAGGCCGAACTCGACCTGGCCGTGATGCTCGGCAAACGCGCCACTGTCACCGCCACCGGACTGCGCGGTCGCCCGGCGACAGGGGCGGCGAGCAAAGCCGAGGTCGTCGCCGCGGTCACTGCCGAGCTGTGGCCGATGGTGGCCGACGGCCGGGTGCAGCCGGTGGTGCACACCGAACTCCCGGTGTCGGAGGCCGCCGCGGCGCACGCTTTGCTGGACTCCGCGGACGTGGTCGGCAAGGTCGTGCTCCGGGTGCGCTGAGCGTCCGCGAGCGTGGACGGCACAATGGGGGGATGACGCAACCGGATGCCGACCATGTCGTGGTGATCGGGCCCGACGGGGCGCCGATGGCCGTGCAGCTGTCACCCGCCGAGGCCGATGCTGCCCGCGGTGGGGTGCACCAGGGTGATTCCCTGCTGTCGGAGATGGTCGAGCAACCCGCGAAGGTGATGCGGATCGGCTCGATGATCAAGCAGCTGTTGGAGGAGGTGCGGGCCGCGCCGTTGGACGACGCCAGCCGCACGCGGCTGAAGGAGATCCACGCCAGCTCGGTCCGGGAGCTGGAGCAGGGCCTGGCCCCGGAGCTACGCGAAGAGCTGGGACGCCTGGCGTTGCCTTTCGGCGAGAACGCGATCCCCTCCGATGCGGAACTGCGGATCGCTCAGGCCCAGCTGGTCGGCTGGTTGGAGGGGCTGTTCCACGGCATCCAGACGGCGCTGTTCGCCCAGCAGATGGCTGCCCGAGCCCAACTCGAGCAGATGCGCCAAGGCGCCCTGCCCCGCGGCAGCGGCGCCACCAACCCGGGGTCGGGCACCGGCCAGTACCTGTAGGGCGCCCGACGGTAGGGCACGTTCGAACGTTGTGAGGAGACCCAGTCGCCGATGGCGAGTCGCGCACCAGTAGTTGCCCACCAGCCGGCGGGGCCGTCGGCGGTGCCAACGCTGCGCGGTCTGGTCCGGGCGGTGCGCCCCCGGCAATGGGTGAAAAACGTCCTGGTACTGGCCGCGCCGGCGGCGGCCGGGATGCTCGGCCAGCCGAGTGTCCTGCTGGCAGCCGCGATCGCGTTCGCGAGTTTCAGCATGGCGGCGTCCGGGGTGTATCTGATCAACGACGCCCGCGACGTCGACGCCGACCGCGAGCACCCGGTCAAGCGTTTGCGCCCGATTGCGTCCGGGATCTTGGGCGTTCGGATGGCCTATTCGGTTGCGGGCCTGCTGCTGGTGGGGGCACTGGGCCTGGCACTGCTGGCGACGTGGCAGTTGATGGTCGTGACAGCGGTGTACCAGGCTGTCCAGCTCGGCTATAGCTTCGGCCTGAAACATCAACCTGTGCTGGACATCTGCATCGTGGCCTCCGGGTTCCTGCTGCGGGGTATCGCCGGGGGCGCGGCAGCGCACATTCCCTTGTCCCAGTGGTTCTTGCTGGTGGCGACGTTCGGGTCGCTGTTCATGGTGTCGGGCAAGCGATACGCCGAACTTCAGCTCGCCGAGCGCACCGGGGCCAGCATCAGGAGGTCGTTGGAGAGCTACACCTCCAGCTACCTGCGGTTCGTCTGGACGATGTCGGCCAGCGCCGCCATTCTCACTTACTGCCTGTGGGCTTTCGAGCTCAACACCCGAAGCAACTCACCGTGGGGTGTCATCTCCATCGCGCCGTTCCTCGTCGCAGTGCTCCGTTACGCCGTCGACGTCGACGGCGGGGCGGCCGGGGAGCCGGAGGAGATCGCGATGTCCGACCGTGTGCTCCAACTGCTCGCGGCGGTCTGGCTGGTCACGTTGGGCCTCTCGGCGTACCTGTAACGCTGGTTGACCGCCAAACCTCAGCCGGGCAGGCGGCGAAACACCGAGCGGGGCAGGTGGCGAAGGACGCTCATCACCGGGCGCAGTGCCGCGGGGGCCCAGGCCTGCTCCCGCCGATCGCGCACTGACGCGACGACGACGGCTGCCACCTCGTCGGGGGTGGTCGCCAACGGGGCTGGTGTGAGCCCGCGGGTCATCCGGCTGTGCACAAAGCCCGGTCGGATGACTGAGACATGCACCCCAGCCGGGCGCAGCGCCTCGGTGAGACCGCTGTAGAACGCGTCCAGGCCGGCCTTGGTGGATCCGTACACAAAGTTCGCCCGCCGCGGGCGCTCCGCCGCCACCGTGGACAACGCGACGATGCTGCCGTGGCCTTGGGTGGACATCCGTTGGGCCAGCAGGACACCTACCGACACCGCACCCACGTAGTTGGTCTGCGCCAGCGCCACCGCGGCGTCGACGTCGGTCCACGCCTGCTCCTGGTCGCCGAGTATCCCGAACGCCACCAGGCACACGTCCACATCGCCCGCCGCGAAGCAGGCCGCGATGGCCGCCGGGTGAGCGGCAGTGTCGCGGGCATCGAAGTCCACCACGTCGACCACGCACCCCAGGGACCGCAAGTGCTCGGCCGCGGCAACCCGGCGGGGGCCCTCTCGCGCGGCGAGGACCACCCGTGGCGGGCGGGTAGCCGCGTACGCCGCGGCGGTGGCCAGGGCGATCTCGGAGGTGCCCCCGAGCAGCAGCACCGTCTGCGGGCTGCCATTGGCGTCGATCACAGGTTCAACCTCCGGGATAGGTCCGAGACGAAAACACCGGCCGGGTCGGCGGCCTCGCGTACCGCACGCCATTGCGTCAACCGGGGGTACATCTGGGCCAGCACCTCAGGCCGGGTCCGGGACTCCTTGGCGAGGTAGAGCTTGCCCCCTGCGTCGAGCACCAGCTCGTCCAGACGGTCGCACAACCGCCCCAGCCCTGGCGCTACCGGCAGGTCCACCGTCAGCGTCCACCCTGGCTCCGGGAACGACAGCGGCGCGGCGTTGGCTGTGCCGAAACGCTTGAGCACGTTGAGGAATGAGGCGTGACGCGACCCGCTGATCACTTCCACGGCGCGACGGAACGCGGCCTCCTGCCCGAACGGCATCACGAACTGGTACTGCAGGAATCCTCGCGGCCCATAGACCCGGTTCCAGCTCCCGACCAGGTCCAGGGGGTGGAAGAAGGTGGTCACGTTCTGCACCTCGGCGCGGCGGCGGGCGGGCGCCTTGCGCCACCAGAGTTCGCTGAACGCGCCGGCGCTCGCCCGGTTGACCAGGCCCGAGGGGAACCGGTCGGGGGCGGTGAAGAATTGCCGGGCCTGCAAGCCCAGCGGGTCGCGTCGCTGGGCGCGGGTGAGTTCGTCGAGGTTGGCCGAGCGTCCCCTGGTCAGCACCGCCCGTCCCAACCGGGCCCCCCGCGCGACCGAGTCGAACCAGGCGACGGAGTAGCCGTAGGAGTCGTCGGAGCCGTCGGCGAGCAGGCCGAGGAGGCCGTCGAGGTCGGGGGTGCGGTCGGTGTCGACGGCGAAGTAGGCGGTTTCCACCCGGACGAGCCGGATCCGAGCGCGCACGATCACACCGGTCAATCCCATGCCCCCGACGGTGGCCCAGAACAGCGGCGAGTCCGGCGTAAGGGTCTGCACCTCGCCGTCAGCGGTGACCACGTCCATCGAGCGGACGTGGTTGCCGAAGCTGCCCTGCACATGGTGGTTCTTGCCGTGAATGTCGGCCGCGATGGCCCCGCCGACGGTGACCTGCCGGGTGCCGGGCAGCACCGGGATCCACAACCCGAACGGCAACGCCCGACGCATCAGGGTGTCCAGGCTGACCCCGGCATCGACATCGACCACGGCGGTGTCAGAGTCGATGGCGTGGATGCGGTCCAGCCCGGTGATGTCCAGCACGACCCCACCGGCGTTCTGTGCCGGGTCGCCGTAACTGCGGCCCAGGCCGCGGGCGATGACTCCCCGGGGGCCGGCGCCCACCACGGCGTCGATCACGTCCTGGGTTCCCCGCACCCGGCAGACCTGGGCGGTGGTGGCGGCCGTGCGCCCCCAGCCGGTGAGCACCTCACGACGTTCGGTCATTGGCGGCGACGATACTCACCACGACAGGATTCGGGGTCCTCGAACTAGGGGGGAGCAGGCGGTGGTGGTCAGCGGTCCGGTGGGCCCCCGCGACCCGGTGCCGTTGCGTGCCCAACTGACCCGTTTCGTGCTCACCGGTGCCGTGTCCTCGGTCGTCGACTTCGGCCTGTACGTGACGTTGCTGGAACTTGGTATGGGGCTCACTCCGGCCAAGGCCATCGGCTTCATTGCGGGGACCTGCACCGCTTACGCCATTAACAGCCGGTGGACCTTCGGCTCGGCCGCGGGCACCCGGACCGCGCTCGCGGTGTTCGGGCTGTACGCGGTCACCTTTGTCGCGCAAGTGGGGCTGAACGGCGTACTCGTCGCGGCACTTGAGCCGTGGGGGTGGCGGATCGGGGTGGCGTTCGTGCTGGCACAGGGCGTTGCCACGGTGATCAACTTCGCGGTGCAGCGCTGGGTGATCTTCCGACCCTGAGGCGGCCTACCCGGGCGGGCGCATCATGTGCGGCAAGATTGCCCACCATGCACGGAATCATTCTGGCCGGCGGATCAGGAACCAGGCTGCACCCGATCACCCTGGGAGTGAGTAAGCAATTGGTGCCGGTCTACGACAAGCCGATGATCTATTACCCGTTGTCCACGTTGATCCTGGCCGGGATCCGCGACGTGCTGGTGATCACCACCCCGCACGACGGCGAGCAATTCCAGCGTTTGCTGGGGGACGGCTCACAGTTCGGCATCAACATGACCTACACCGTGCAGGCCGAGCCGAATGGTTTGGCGCAGGCGTTCGTGCTGGGGGCGGACTTCGTGGGGAACGAGTCGAGCTCGCTAGTGTTGGGCGACAACATCTTCTACGGCCCGGGGCTGGGCACCACATTGAATCGGTTCGAGGGCCTGGACGGGGGGGCGGTGTTCGCCTACCGGGTCGCCGACCCCACCGCCTACGGTGTGGTCGAGTTCGACTCCCAGGGCACCGCGTTGTCGCTGGAGGAGAAGCCGGCGCAACCGAAATCGAACTACGCCGTGCCGGGGCTGTACTTCTACGACAACGACGTGATCGCGATTGCCCGGGACCTCAAGCCTTCTGCGCGTGGCGAGTACGAGATCACTGACGTCAACCGCGCCTACCTGGAGCAGGGCCGGCTGCGAGTGGAGGTGCTGCCCCGAGGCACCGCGTGGTTGGACACCGGCACCTTCGACTCCTTATTGGACGCGTCGAACTACGTGCGCACCATCGAGGACCGCCAAGGCCTCAAGGTGGGCTCACCGGAGGAGGTGGCGTGGCGGCGTGGCTTCCTGACTGATGACGACCTCCGGGTGCGCGCGGAGAAGCTGGTGAAATCCGGGTACGGCAGGTACCTGCTGGGGTTGGTCGAGCTGGGACGGTAAGTGCTGGCGCGGGGCGTCCGTACCCGCAACATGCCGAGTAGTCTCGACGTTCGTGTCCGCCACCACCCTTACCGAGCACGGGGCGCCCGCCCGCATCTCGGACTCGCGAACGCTGGGCCGTGGCCTCGATGACCTCCGCATCGGGTTCGGCCACCGTGAGCTGTGGGCTCACCTGGGATGGCAGGACATCAAGCAGCGCTACCGCCGCTCCTACCTTGGTCCCATTTGGATCACCATTGCCACCGGGGTCACCGCGCTCGCGATGGGTCTGCTGTACTCCCAGCTCTTCAACCAAGACATCGCGGTGTTCCTCCCGCACCTCACCGTCGGCCTCATCGTCTGGACCTTGATCTCGGGCTGCATCATGGAGGGCTCGGAGGTGTTCATCGCCAACGAGGGGCTGATCAAGCAATTGCCCGCGCCGCTGAGCGTGCACATCTACCGCATGGTGTGGCGCCAGTTGCTGTTGTTCGCACACAACCTGATCATCTACTTCATCCTGCTGGCGGTCTTCTACCCCGCTGGCGGGCTGCACTGGACGTCGCTGGCCGCGTTCCCCGCACTGGGCCTGCTGGCGCTCAACGGGGTCTGGGTGGCCATCGTCGTGGGAATCGTCGCCACCCGCTTCCGCGACGTCGCCCCAATCATCGCCAGCATGGTGCAACTGCTGTTCTTCATGACGCCCATCGTGTGGACGGCCGAGCAGCTGCCCAAGAACAACCCGCGGGCCAGGTTGATCGAAATCAATCCGCTATTCCACTACCTCGACATCATCCGTGCCCCCATGCTGGGCACCGATCAGCAGGCCTACCACTGGTACATCGTGGTAGGTATCACCGTCGCGGGCTGGGCGTTGGCCCTAGTCATGCTCCGTAACTACCGGGCCCGCGTGGCCTACTGGGTATGAGCTGACATGGCCTCGATCGAGACGGACCGCGCGTGCGTCGACTTCCCGATCTTCGACGCGAAAAGCCGGTCGGTGAAGAAGGCGTTCCTGGGCCGGGCAGGCGGCACGATCGGGCGCAACTCCGCCAACGTTGTGGTGGTCGAGGCACTGCGCGACATCAGCATCGCGCTCAAGGAGGGTGACCGGGTGGGCCTCGTGGGTCACAACGGGGCCGGCAAGTCCACGTTGCTGCGGCTGCTGTCGGGCATTTACGAACCCACCCGGGGGACGGCCACCGTCCGCGGGCGGGTCGCCCCGGTGTTCGACTTAGGGGTCGGCATGGACCCGGAAATCTCCGGGTACGAGAACATCATCATCCGTGGGCTCTTCCTCGGGATGAGCCGTAAGCAGATGCTTTCCAAAATGGACGAGATCGCCGAGTTCACCGAACTTGGTGACTACCTGTCGATGCCGTTGCGCACCTACTCCACCGGGATGCGGGTTCGGGTGGCTTTGGGGGTAGTCACCAGCATCGAGCCGGAGATCCTGCTGCTCGACGAGGGCATCGGTGCGGTGGACGCGGAGTTCATGACCAAGGCGCGGGTCCGCCTCCAGGAACTAGTCAAACGAGCAGGCATCCTGGTGTTCGCCAGCCACTCCGACGAGTTCCTTGTCCAGCTATGCGATACGGCGATGTGGATCGACCACGGCACCGTCCGGCAGTCCGGGTCGATCCGCGACGTCCTGACGGCGTACAAGGGTCCCGAGGCCGCCGAGGTCCTGGACCGTGTCGCCGCCCAGACAGCGTGAGGCCGGTCCAGCTGTGACCACCCCGCGTGTCGTGGCCGTGGTGGTCACCATGAACCGTTGCGAGCTGCTCGCGCGGTCGCTGAAGGTCATCAGCCAGCAGTCCCGTCCGGTCGATCACCTCGTGGTGGTGGACAACGGGGACCAGCCACAGGTGCGGGCCCTCGTGCAGGAGTGCGGGATCCCGGCCACCTACCTGCCATCGCAGCGCAACCTTGGCGGCGCAGGCGGTTTCGCGCTGGGCATGCTGCACGCCCTGAGTCTGGGCGCCGACTGGCTGTGGCTGGCCGACGACGACGGTCGCCCCGAGGGACCCGAGGTGCTATCTGTCCTGCTGGCATGCGCCGCCCGGCACCACCTGGACGCGGTGTCGCCGGTCGTGGTGAACATCGACGATCCGGACCGGATGGCGTTCCCGTTGCGCCGCGGGCTGCACTGGCGCCGCCGCCGGTCCGAGTTGGGCGGCGAGGGGCCTAGCGGCGACGACTTCCTACCCGGATTCGCCTCGTTGTTCAACGGGGCGTTGTTCACTGCGGACTGCCTGGACATCGTCGGCGTTCCCGACCACCGGTTGTTCTTCCGGGGTGATGAGGTGGAGGTGCACCGCAGGATGGTGCGCGCAGGGGTTCGATTCGGCACTTGCCTGCAGGCGGCCTACCTGCACCCGGACGGCTCCGATGAATTCCGCCCGATCCTGGGCGGCCGGATGCACACCCAATACCCCGGCGACGAAACCAAACGCTTCTACACATACCGAAACCGCGGGTACCTCCTGTCCCAGCCTGGCCTACGCCGGTTGCTGCCGCAGGAATGGGTACGTTTCGGCTGGTATTTCCTTGTGACAACCCGTGACCCCGCGGGGCTCCGGGAGTGGTACCGGTTACGCGAGCTCGGCCGCAGAGAACAGTTTCAGCGCGACGGATAGGAGATGTGGTGTTCACACGGGTCAGGGAAACCGCGCGGGCCAAGCTCGAGCGGTTGCTGACCGAGATGCTGGAGCGCCACGCCGACGAGCAGAACGCGGCGGCGGACCGGCGTGCTGACCGACTTGTCGAAGAACTGCGCGCCGCCCGGTCCGAGCTGGTGGGCCTGGAGGTGCGGATGCGGCGCGACCTGCACTTCGCTGCCGAGGTCAGTGCGGCCGCGTCCAGCGCGCGGTTCGTCCACGAGCGCATGCCGACGGTGCCGACGTTCGCCCACCCACACGAGACGTTGCGGTTCGCAGCCGGTCTCGTCGCCGTCGAGGGCGTAGTACTCGAGTTCGGGGTGGCCTCCGGACAGACGTTGCGGCTGCTCACCGCTCACCTGCCTGGGCGGTTCGTGGCCGGGTTCGACGTGTTCACCGGGTTACCCGAGGACTGGCGCACGGGGTTCCCGGCCGGTGCCTTCGCCCAGGCGTCGCCGCCAGAGGTGCCGGGCGCCGAGTTGGTGATGGGATTATTCGCGGACACGCTTCCCGGGTTCTTGGCCACCCACCCGGAGCCCGTGGCGTTCCTGCACCTCGACGCCGACCTGTACTCGTCCACCACCACGGTGCTCGACCTCGTCGGCGACCGGCTCGTCCCCGGTTCGGTGGTGCTGTTCGACGAGTACCTCAACCATCCCGGCTGGCAGGACGGTGAGCACCGCGCGTGGACGGAGTACGTCGAGCGCACCGGGCGCCGCTTCCGGTACGAGGGCTACTCCTACGACCACGAACAGCTGGTGGTCACGATCATTCCGTGACGCACCACGTCTCGCTCCCACCGATGACGTCCTGCCCCAGTACGGTCGACGGCACCGTTGTCCTATCCCCTTCGTCACGCATTCCGCGCACATCGAGGTCGGAGCCCGTCAGCCCAACGTCGCGCTCTACCCCCAACGTCGTCAGATCTTGGACCGAGGAGCGTTATGACCGCACACACGCCGTCCCCCCCGCTCGCCCATGAGCAACACGGAAAGCCTTTACCGTCGCTCGCTTCAGGACTGGTCCGTGCGATGCGTCCCCGACAATGGGTGAAGAACGTCCTGGTGCTCGCCGCACCGATGGCGGCGGGCGTCGTCGGCGAGCCCAGTGTGCTCCTGGCGACATTAGTAGCGTTCGTGTCCTTCAGCCTTGCGGCCTCTGGTGTCTATCTGATCAACGACGCGCGTGACGTGGAGGCTGACCGAGCCCATCCGGTCAAGCGTTATCGACCTATTGCGGCTGGGGTGTTGCCTGTCCGCCTCGCCTACGCGGTGGCAGTCTTCCTCCTGCTGGCGGCGTTGGGACTCGCGCTCCTGGCAACGTGGCAGCTGGTGGCGGTCACCGCGATATACGAGGTGGTTCAGCTTGCCTATTGCTTCGGCCTCAAGCACCAACCCGTCCTGGATATCTGCATCGTCGCCTCCGGTTTCCTCCTTCGCGGGATAGCGGGGGGCGCCGCCGCGAACATCGCGCTGTCGCAATGGTTCCTGCTGGTGGCCGCTTTCGGTTCGCTGTTCATGGTGTCCGGGAAGCGGTACGCGGAACTGGAACTGGCCGAGCGGACAGGAGCGAAGATTCGTAGGTCGTTGGAAAGCTACACATCCAGCTATCTGCGTTTCGTGTGGACCCTGTCGGCCAGCGCGGTGGTCGTCGCATATTGCCTGTGGGCGTTCGAACTGAATGCGAAGAGTGGATCCACGTGGTCGGTCATCTCGATGGTGCCGTTCATCATCGCTGTGCTCCGCTATGCCGTCGACGTCGACGGCGGCGTAGCCGGGGAACCGGAGGACATCGCGCTGGCCGACCGCGTCCTGCAGCTGTTGGCCGCGACGTGGTTGGTCACGCTGGCGATATCGGTGTACCTCTAGAGTGCGACACTTACGACGGTGAACGGGCCCACTTCGGTGACCGTGAACGCCGGGTCATCGAACAGTGTGCGGTCGAACCTCACCTCGTATGACCTCACGTTCGGGCTGCGCGGGTAGACGTCGGCCGAGAGCGACACCGTCAGGGCCTTGCCGCCCTCGGCGGTGCGTAGAACGAACGCCGTGGGCGGGCGCCAGGGGCTGGTGCGCAGCTCGGCCAGCAGCTGCTGAGGGTTCTGCGCCAGGGACCAACTCCGGATGGCGGCCGCGCGTTCGTCGTACTGGGCCAGTGGGTTCGCGTAGTGGGCGGTGGACTGCTGAAAGCCCCGGTACGGATAGAACGACAGCAGCGAGTGATCGGTGGACAGCAGCACAGTCTGGTCTCGCGGCCCCACGGAGCGTTTGTCGATGGCCGCAACCAGCTGCGGGTAGAAGGCCGCATCACCGGCGGGTACGCCGTCTGCGCGCACTCCTGAGGCGTTCGGGTCGGTGTAGGCGACCGCGATCTCATTGCGGAGGGTGGTGGGCACGATCTGGATGAAGGCCAGCGCAGAGGAGCCCACCACCACGACCACCACCGCCACCGGCACGTGGGTGGCCGAGCGGACGGCGCTCACCACCTCCAGGAGGCCCAGCGCGCCGGCGGCGACCAGCAACACCCGCAGCGGCACCTCGAGCCGGTAGGCCAGCAACGTGGTGCCGTTCAGTAAAACGAGCAGGGACAATACGGACCACCCGTAGATGGTCAGCACTCCGATTCCTAGTGCCTGGGCGATGGGTGAGGTCCGCACGCGGAGCACGAGCCAGCCGGTACCCACGAGGCACAGCCCGCCCACGAGGCTCACCTCGGCCATCGGCAGCGGGAGCAAAGTGCCGCCGTCCGGCAGATAGCGCTGTGCCGCTCCGGAACTTGGCGCGCCGCGCAGCACTGCCACAACAAAGGGCAGCCAGGCCAACGAGGCCAGCGCTCCGGCGATGAGGGCGGTCGGGACAAGCCGCATTAGCACCCGCCCCGAGCGCTCCGACCACGCGGCCAGCCCGGCCATGATCACGATGGTGAGCACCGCGATCGCGAAGTACAGGGTGTAGAAATCGGCCGCCAGCCCGAGAAACACGCCCACGCCCAGTAGTGTGGGCGTACCGCACCCGCGGGGTGCCCGCAGGCCAAGCCACGCGAGCACCAACACCGGGGGGAGCAGTAGCGCAACCACCATGCCGTAGGGTTCTGGCGAGCCGACCGTGAGCGCCACCACGCTACTGGCCAAGACCACCAGCAGCGTCCGGTCGGCGCGCACCAGCTTCGACCACAGCACCAGGGCCAGCGCTGCAGCCACCGCGACGGAGCCGATGGCGTAGGGCTTGTACACCTCCCACCCCGCCAAGCCCAGCACCTGGCCCACACGTCCGCCGATCCAGAACCAGCCCGCCGGGTAGAAGGGCGCGATGTCGGCGTAGTTAAGATCGCTGAGACGTGCCGAATCGGTCAGCCGGGTCAGGTACTGGACGCGGAACGCCTGATCGACCGACACCCCTTGCAGGTACAGCGGCGTCCTGGCCAGCGGTACGGCCAGCTCCGTGGTGAGCACACCGGCGAGCGCCGCCCAGGACAACACTGGGCCGAACCGGTGTCGGCGCGGGCTGCGGCAGACGAGGTAGGCGAGCACGACTGGCACGAGCGCTGCGACTAGGGCCAGAGTGGTAAGCGCAGCTGGAACCGTGGAGACGGTCGGCGACTGGATTACCGCGGGCGGCAGCCGATTGAGCCCTCTCGCGACAAACTGCGCGAGGACGGTGACGAATCCAGCAGTCAGCGCGGCGAGAGCCAACTGACCCAGCGTAGCCACCGCATGAGCTGACCGGGCCACCCGTTGGGTAGGCGGCGGAACTGTGGGCGTGGCAGGTGGCGTAGCGCGCTCATCACCGGCCGTAGCGCGGGGGGTGCCCATGCTTGCTCCTTCTTGCCCCGAACCGCGTCGAGGATCACCTGCGCGACCTTGTCGGGTGTGGTGGCCAGCGGTGCCGGATCGAGCCCCGCCGTCATCCGACTGTGCACGAACCCGGGGCGCACCTCCGACACATGCACCCAGCGGGACGCCGCGCCTCGGTGAACCCGGTGTAGAAGGCGTCCACACCGGCCTTCGTCGATCCGTACAAGAAGTTCGCGCGGCGGTGGCGTTCGGTGGCCACCGTCGACAACGCCACGACGCTGCGATGCCCCTGGGCCAGCATCCGCTGACCAACCGGCACCCCCACCGACACCGTACCCACGTAGTTCGTCTGCGCCATCGCCACCACCGCCTCCCGCCACGCCCGTTCCTGATCACCCAGCACCTCGAACGCGACCACACACACGTCCCCCATCGCCGCCAGCGAAGCAAGCCCCGATGGGGGACGCCGCGCGTCCGGCTCAAGGGCCGCTGAACCCACTGACCTTCTCCCGACTCCGGGTGAGGAGGTACGCATCCTTCGCGTACTGGTAGTCGAACTTGAACACTTGAATGGAATTGATCAACGGAAAGTCGCGTAAGCCCGCGGGCAATCGAGTGACCGAAGCCGACTTAAGAATCGGGCCGAAAAGACCGCCGCGGCCAGCAAGCCACGTGTTGTCGTATACGCCGCTGATGCCGCCTGCGCCGTATACGACACCGTAGTCCGATCGTTCGGTGATGCCGTCTCCCACGACAGGCTTGCGCTGGCACGGAAAGAGGAAGGCAAACTGCCATGCCACGCCGACCGGCGCATCCTGGGGCAAGTAGTCCTGCAGAGTTTTCAGAGGGGCCTTAGCTGGCGCTGAAAAGCTTAGCCAAGCGCCGATCCCGGTCGATCCGTCTTGGGCGACCAAGCGCACTACGTCCGCGCCGGGCGAGGAGTTGATTACGAAACTACGCCACACCGGCGTGTCGACGCCGTCGTCCAACGGGACACTACGTCGAACTTCCGCGCCGTTCAGCGTCGAGCTCCCGTACTCCGCCACGAGAAAATTGCCACCACTGAGCCGGCCGGCCGCCAGTACGACTATCTGAGAATCTTTCGCGGTAACCGGCACCGAGTACCACGGTGTGGTGACCTTACCCGTGGTGCCCTCCGCACCCGCGATTCCGGATGACGCCAACCCGTCCCCCTGCAGGCTGCCCCATACCGAGACGCCGCCGGTCCGGTTGAGCGGCGCGGGGGGCGGGTCGGGAGAGTAGAAGCCTCCACCAAGCGCGAATCCTGCTGACGCCGCTTGGACCCCGGATTGCACCGGCAACTCCGACTCCGCTCCGATATCGCCGACCCAGACTGTACTGCTGGCGTCGCATTGCCGAGCAAAGGGGTCACGCAAGTTGGCAGCTCCGGGCGACCAGGTGTCTAAAGTCCGCGCAGATGCAAGGCTGAAACTGCCTACCAGGTAGACGATGCTGACAACGAAAGCCAGGGTGATCACCACCGGCATCGCCAGTACTCCACCGGTGTATGCGGGCGACGGCATTCTACGACACAGGAGTCTTCCGACCAGCACCGTCGAAACAAGCAAAATAGTCCACCACATCGGCGAGTTGAGAGCCACACCCCATACAAAGGGGGCAACGTTGGCGTGCGGCATTCCCAAGAGCCAGTTGTACGCCCACACGTTCGGGCCGTTGAACGCCAGGGCGAGGACCAGGACGACGCCTGTCGCGCCCACCAGCCACACCCCCCACGGGGGCTTACGTCCTGCCGAAAGTGATCTCACTAGATCCGGCAAACCGACAAGGAAGAGAGCGAGGAATACTGGACCGAGTCCCGCTAGCGCACCAAAATGGTGAGTCCACTTACTCGGCGTCAGCCACATCAGAAGGAAGGCCAAGCCTAGCGACCATCCGGCCAGAGTCGTGCGCGTAGCAAGCTCGACTTTGTTGACTCGGGCGGCCACCGACAGTACCGCGAACCACGCGAGTACGAGTAGCCCTACCAGCACGGCTACCCGCTTAGCGTAAGAGCCCATTGGATCGTTGCCAAGAAGAAAACTGTACCGCTGAATCTCATCCCGCCAGTCATTCTGATTCTGGATGGCGAGAAATATCTGCTGACTCCTGACAAAGTCGTAAAACGATCCATCGGCGAATGCCGCCGCGCTCGCGACGGCGCCGGCGGACAGCACCGCCACTATCCGAACCAGCGGTTTGCGCCACCCGCCGCCGATACGCAAGACGCGGAGGATTCCTCGGAACCCGACGATGAGCGGTCCGAGGGCAACAAACCCCGTGGGGTGGCAGGTCACTGCCAAACCTGCCAACGCCACCCCCAATGCTGCCCACCGCAACTCGGAGCGCTCGATCGCGATTGTGACCGAGAGTAGGGTCCCGGCAGCCAAGAGGCCGACTGCGGCCTCTGGCCGCACGCCCATTGCGTAGGGTAGCCACCAGGCAAGGAAGCTAGCAGCCAGAACCGCCTGGACGAGTACCGGGCGAAGACGGCTGGGTCCGAACTGTCTGGCTGCAAAGACTCGGATGACAGTCCACGTCGCAAGACCGACCAGCAGCGCAGGTATACGCAATGCTACCGGACTAACACCGAACAGTTCTTGCCATTTTGCAATCAAGTAGTAAAACCAGGTGAACGGCGTGAATGCTTGGTTAAATAGTTGATAATATTGTGCGACGTAACCTTCAGACGGTACGTTGCCCGCCATTGCACTGTAATAACCGTCGTCGTCGGTGCCCGGGGCGACGAACAGCCATACGACTAACACCGTGGGCACCAGCAGATCGACAACGCGGAGGCTTCGGGGCAGCCGACGCAATCGTCGCCACAAGCCCGTGCGCGGACCGTCCATTCGCACGAGCGCGCCAGCGGCGATCGCCGCGGTCAGCAATAGCAGGCCTACGAGCAACCGTTTGAGTGGTGTCGGAGTCGATGAGAATATGTCGTCGACTCGGACCACGACGGATAAGTCCTTCGAGCTTGCTCCTGGGATCGTTGACACCGTAGTCACGAGGCTGTCTACCGCCGGCAGCAGAGAGCCGGTGAACAAGGCGACTCGATTGCCGTCTTGCTGCAACTGAGCTCCTGCCGCGTCGATGCGCAGTTGGAACGCCCCATCGCCGACGGGCAGTGGCTGGTCATAGAGCACTTGCCCCCTCGAACGGATCAGCACCCTCCCCTCAGCAGCGCGGACGAGGAGGCCCTGCGCTCCCGCTGTCGGTTCGCTGGGTCGGACCGTACTGAGGAGCACCCCGTCAAGCGAACCCGCCGCCTGACGCAATGCGCGAACGCTGAACTCCAGGTCAATTGACAATGGCTTGCCCGCGTTCAACATGAGGCTCGTCGACTCGGGTCGCGCCGCGACCAGCGGCCAGGAAACCACGGGCTGGTTGACAGCGACAGGCGCAAATGGCAGCAGGAGCGCACACACGATCGCTACCGTGCCCGCAACGAAAGCTACTGCAGTTGTTCTGCGCCGGGTGCGGTCTACCGGGTCGGCGGACGCGGGCGCGGGGCGCTCCCGCACGGAAGTCATGGACCAACCACAGAGCTATGGGCCCTGACCGCCCACCTCGCGATGCCCATCACGATCCCGTTATCGCTCGTACGCGCGTTGCCACGCGTCGTGGCTGGTCAACTCGCCAATCCCGTTCCGAAACTCCTTGCGCATACGGGGGAACTCTTGGCGCAGCTCAAGGTGGCTTCGGACCGACGCGTTGAGCAGCGCCCAGAACGTCTTGGGGTTGCGTTTGCGGTATGCCACCCCCCGCCCGTCGGCGGTGGCCACCGTAGCCCCGTCGAGCCGGGCCAACAGGAACCAGCGCGCGTCCTGTTGCGCGATGTTCAGCTGCGGGCGCTTGTGGTGCTCGGCCTTGGTCGGGAGCAGGTTGTGCGCGAGGCCACTCGCCAACGTGGTCCCGATGGTGACGGGGTTCGTCGGCGGCTTGAGGAAGCGCTCGGCCTTGACCGCATCCATGGATGGCAACGGAAGCGACCGGGACGAGGCCAGCACAGTGCCGTCGTCGTACCGGCTCCGCTCGGCTCGGACCTCACCAAGCGCCGTGGGCAACTGGTCGAACAACGCCTGTGGGCCGGCCAGAAAATCGCGGATGGCGAGGTTCTGCAGCGCCACCGTGGAGTACTCCAGGGAGAGAAGGTGCTTGAGCACGCTCTTCATGCTGTGGGTGATCATCTTCCCGCCGCGCCGGTACGGGCTGTACAGCGCGGCGACCACCAGCCGGTTGCGCAGGTGAAAGTAGGCCTGCCAGTCGGTGGCGTCATCTTTGTCCGACCACGGCATGTGCCAGATGGCCGCGCCGGGCAACGAAGTGGTGGGGTAACCCGCGTTGGCGGCGCGCAGGCTGTACTCCGTGTCGTCCCACTTGATGAACAGCGGGAGTGGCAGGCCCAGCTCGGCGGCCACCGTGCGGGGGATCAGGCACATCCACCAGCCGTTGTAGTCCACGTCGACTCGCCTGTGCAGCCACGGGGTCTGGCGGAGTGTCCGTTTGGCGAAGTCGTGGTCGTAGTGGACGTTCGGTGCCGCGCGCCACGTGAACTTCGACCGATCGACCACCTCGCCCATGGAGCGCAGGCGCGAGCGCGCCTGGAGGTTGAGCATCTGCCCGCCGACCAGCATGTCGTGCTCGGCGAAGCGGGAGAACGCGATGGCGCGCAGGATGCTGTCCGGCTCGATGACGATGTCGTCGTCTAACAGGATGATCTGCTCGCACCCGGTGCTGGTCAGCACCTCGTGCATGGCCCGGGAGAAGCCACCGCTACCCCCCAGGTTGGCCTGGTCGTGAATCCGTAACCGATCGCCGAGCTGCTCGGCTGCCGCCGGGAAGGCCTCGGCGTCGCGCACCTTGCGATTGCCCTGGTCGGCCACGATGACCGCCTCGACGGCGGCCAACACGTCCGGGTCCTCGCCGAGGGCGGCGAGGGCGCCGACGCAGTCGTCGGGCCGGTTGAAGGTACAGATGCAGATGGCGGCAGCCGCCCGCCCCTGCGCCGGCACCGCGGCGCACCACGCGCTGTCGCTAAACTCCACCGGGCCGTCGTCGGTGGTGACGTCAAACCAGTACCACCCGCCGTCCTCGAACGGCTTGAGGTCGAGTGTGAACTCCAGCGTGGTTGCGTCTGCGCTGGCGACGACGTCGCCGCTCACGTGGATCTGCGAACCGTCCGCCTTGGAGCGGTAGACGTCGACCCGGCACCGACCCTGCAACCGTAGTTGCAGTACCACCGTTTCCAAGGTTGTCCACCGTCGCCAGTAGCTGGCCGGAAAGGCATTGAAGTACGTGGCGAAGGACACCTCTGACTGCGCTGGAAGCGTCAGCGAGGTTCGGCTAATGGCCCGGGAGCGGCGGCGGTTGGTGTCGTCCTCGTCGACGTAGAGGCTGCGGACGTCAAGGGGATCACCGGCGCGCGGCGCGATGATCCGCTGCAGCACCGTTCGAAGGTCAGCGGCACCGGCCGGGGCTGCATGGGGATCGACCTGGGTGGTGGTCATGGTGATTAGTCCTCCAATGAGCCGACGAGCGCGCGGCCCTCGGTGAAGTAGGGGGCGACCTTGTTGTCGTACATCGACAGCGCGCTGCCGATCGCCATGTGCATATCCAGGTATTGGTAGGTGCCAAGCCGGCCACCGAAAAGCACGTTGCGCTCAGCGGTCTCGGCCTTCGCCAGCTCGCGGTAGGTGGCCAGCTTGGCTCGGTCCTCCGCTGTGTTGATCGGGTAGTACGGCTCGTCACCAGACTCAGCGAATCGGCTGTACTCCCGCATGATCACCGTCTTATCGGCGGGGTAGTCCCGTTCCGGATGGAAGTGTCGGAACTCGTGGATACGGGTGAACGGAATGTCGGTGTCGGCGTAGTTCATCACCGGGGTGCCCTGGTAGTCACCCACGGCCAGCACCTCCTGCTCGAAGTCCAGAGTTCGCCAACCCAGTTCGCCGGCCACGTTGCCGAAGTAGGCGTCCAGCGGGCCGGTATAGACCACCGGCACCCCGGGGTTCACAGCAAGCACCTCATCGCGGATGTCGAACCAGTCGGTGTTCAGGCGAACTTCGATGCCGGGTTGGTCAGCCATCGCCTCGATCCAGGCGGTGTAACCGTGCACCGGCAAGCCTTCGTAGGTGTCGTTGAAATAACGGTTGTCGAAGGTGTAGCGCACCGGCAGTCGGCTGATGATGGCCGCCGGCAACTCGGTGGGGTCGGTCTGCCACTGCTTGGCGGTGTAGCCCTTGAAGAAGGCCTCATACAGCGGTCGCCCCACCAGGGACACGGCCTTCTCCTCGAAGTTCGTGGCGTCTTGCCCGTCGATCTCGGCGGCTTGCTCGGCCACCAGGGCGCGAGCCTCGGTGGGGGTCAGCGCCCTGCCGAAATATGCGCACATCGTGGCCAGGTTGACGGGCATGGAGTACGTCTGATCGGCGTAGTTGGTGAACACTCGGTGGGAGTAGGCGGTGAAGTCGGTGAACTGGTTGACGTAGTCCCATACCCGCTGGTTGGAGGTGTGGAACAGGTGCGCCCCATACTTGTGGATCTCGATGCCGGTCTCGGGCTCTGGCTCGGAGTACGCGTTGCCACCGATGTGGTGGCGGCGGTCCAACACCAGCACCCGTTTGCCCAGCTGGGTTGCCGCGCGCTCGGCGAGGGTGAGGCCGAAGAAGCCGGAGCCGACGACGACGAGGTCAATTGGGGGCGGGTACACAGCTGCTGAGACTACCAACCAGGTATGCCGAATCTGGGTGACCTAGGGCGACCCGGACATCAGCAGCCAGCAGCCGTGGGTGCTCACCCAGATCGGATAGTCTATCTCGACGTGCGGCGCGGCGACATTCCGCGTTGACCGTTGACGTTGAAGAGGGGGTCCCGATCGCAAAGCCGCCCGCAGCTCGCCGAGTCGGGGGTCGCGCTGTCGGTACCGTCGCCCTTGCCGTGATCGGCGCCGGGGTACTAGTGAACGCCTACCTAGCGATCGTCGGTCGCCAGCTGTCCGAGGCCCAATACAGCCACTTTGGGGCGTTCTGGTCCTTGTCACTTGTGGTGGCCTTTGGTGCATTCTTGCCTGTTGAGCAAGAACTGGGACGGCTCCTCCAGACGGCCGCTGATCCTCGTGGTGCCTTGAGAGCGGCTAGTCGTGTCAGTGCGGGAATTGCTTTTGTCGGGCTCATCACTGTGGTCGTCAGCCTCGTTCCACTGTCAATCGCACTCGGCCGAGACGCAGGACTCGTCGTGGCCATCGCTGCACTTGTTGTTGTATCCGCTGTGCAGTTCCTCGTCCGCGGCATGTTGATCGGCCTCAACCGGATCCCCGTCCATGCCGCAGTGATCTTCCTGGACGCGGCGCTTCGAGTCGCCGGCAGCTTCATGGTGGTTAATTTCATCCCGTCCGCTACCGCAGCCGACTTCGCGTGGGCTCTCGTGGCGGCGATCTCGCTCGCCCACCTACCCATGCTGCCATTAGTGATGAGGGAGTCCCGCCGTGGCAACACCTCCGTGACTCCAGTGGCGACTGCGCAACTACGCAAAGCGGTGTTGCCACTGTTGGTCGGCACCTTGTGCGCCCAGGTACTCCTCAACGGTGCGCCAATTCTCGTTGCGGCAGTTGCATCGCCTGGGGAGCAGCAGGCTGCCGGACGGTTCCTCGCAGCCTTCACGCTGGCAAGAATTCCCCTCTTCATCGCGGTACCGCTTCAGAGCGCGATTCTGCCTTCCCTCACCCGCCAGGTCGAGAGTGGTCATCCGGCCGCAATACGCAGTTTCCTCGTCAGGGCTGCGATCATCTTGGCTGTTGCCGGTTCGATTGTCGTATTCATCTCCCTTATTGCGGGGCCGAGCATCCTCAGGCTGGTGTTCGGTGACCGCTACGAGGTTCCGGGCCGCGACTTCGCGCTCATGGTGGCTGGGTCCGTTACGTACCTCGGTTTGATGCTGACCACACAGGCGCTGGTCGCCTCTGGGCTTCATGGGCGGGTGGCGCAGACCTGGCTGACGGGCACCTTTGCCGCGGTAGCGATCTTTGCATCGGTTCCAGGTCTCTTTCTCCGTGCCGAGCTCGCCTTCTTGGTAGGTTCGGCCGCCGCGTGGGTCTTGGGTACCGTCCTACTCGTCCAGGTCCGCGCTGCAGCCATCGCGCCTGACGTCACTGCCTCCCACGGTTGCCGAAGGAGAGGGCGAGCATCTTTGTGACCAGTTCTGTGCCAATGCACGAGCACTCTGACCGCGCTGATCTCCTCATGGCACTGACCTACTACTCGCCCTACGTCAGCGGGTTGACCAACGCGGCTCGGGACGTTGCTGAGGGCCTGACGGCCCGCGGCTGGAAGGTCCGTGTCGTCGCGACCCGGCACGATCGTGATCTGCCCCGGCGGGACATTGTGAACGGCGTCGAGGTTCTCCGGTCGCCGGTCGTCGCTCACCTGGGGAAGGGGGCGCTCAGCCCTCACTTCCTTCGAGAGGCGATCCGATCGTCCAAGACAGCCGACGTGGTCAATCTGCACTCGCCGATGCTCGAGGCGGGACCAATCGCCTTGATGTCTAGGGCTCCCGTCGTGCTCACCTACCAATGCGACGTCAGCCTGCCCCCTGGGGTCCTGAACGGTCTGCAGCGACGGGCTGTTGACATGTCAAGCCGGGCGGCGATGATCCGCGCGCGCGCCATCGGCGTGACGAGTGAGGACTATGCGGCCCATAGCCGGGTGGCCGCGGGTATGCGCACCAAGGCGGTTGCGATTCCAGCCCCCTGCATGCTCCGCTCGGGGGGCCGTCCGTCCTTCCGCCGAGGCCCCGGGATGCACGTCGGTTTCCTAGGCCGCATCGTCGAAGAGAAGGGCGTAGAGCACCTGGTCGACGGGTTCTTGGCGATGAACGACCCAGACGCGCGCCTGCTGATCGGGGGCGACTTCCTTAAAGTTGCTGGCGGCAGCGTTGTCGATAGGGTTCGCCGCAAGGTCGGCGGGGACACCCGGGTCAGCCTCCTCGGGTTCATCGCTGATGCGGACATGGCCGACTTTTACGCATCGATCGACGTCTTCACGCTGCCCTCCGTCAATGCATTCGAAGCGTTCGGCATAGCGCAGGTCGAGGCAATGATGGTGGGTGTGCCTGTACTCGCCAGCAACCTGCCTGGCGTCCGGGTGCCCGTCCAGCGAACCGGTTTCGGCGTCGTGACCGAACCGCGAGACGTTCGGGGCATCAAGGACGCCCTGATTCACCTTCGCGATCACGCGCTAGATCGCCATGCTGGGGCACGTGCGGCCCGCGAGCTGTATGGCCTGAACTCCGTACTCGACGCCTACGCGCGAACCTTCGAGCGGGTGCGCGCTACCAGTCCATGATGCCTTCGTTACCTAATTGTGCAGATGCAGGCTTCCGCCGCAGACGACGACCTGTCACTCTATGTAGGTGATCCTCACTCATCGCACACGGTTGACCACCCTCATCCTGCCCCTGCTGATCGCTGCTGCGACCACCGTGGCGATCGCGCCGTCCGCTCAGGCGGCCACAGATTCCATCGTCCTGGCAGGCCACGGGTACGGGCACGGGCGTGGCCTGGGCCAGTACGGCTCATTCGGCTACGCCGTAGACAGCGGCTGGACCAGCGACCAGATTCTGTCTCACTATTACGGGGGGACCACTGCTGGCAACGTGGGCAATCCCGAGATGACGGTACAACTAGTGGGTTTGGACGGGTCGAACTCGGTGAGCGTCACGTCCGCAAGCGACTTCTGGGTTGGCGGTCCGAATGGTGCGGTTCGGGTGAGCGGCGGAAGCGCCGCGACGTTGTCTCGGTCCGGGTCGTCTTGGCAGTTGTTCACCTCAAGCGGCGGGTGCGGGGCGGCGGCTACAGCTGGACCCTGGGGGCTGCCCGCCGTTCCGGAAGCGGCGCCGACAGCCGACCCGGGAGCGGACGCGTCCAGACTTCTCCGGCTCTGCGCTAACGGCGTCGGCTATCGCGGCAAGTTTCGTCTTGCCAACCTCAACGGATCCACCCGGGTTGTCAACGTGGTCGATACCGAGTCATACCTGCGGGGCGTTGTTCCACGCGAGTCCCCCGCTTCCTGGGGCGACGCCGCTGGTGGGCAAGGACTCGAGGCTCTGAAGGCGCAGTCCGTGGCCGCTCGTTCCTACTCACTCAGCGAGAATCGATCCACGGTTGCCAAGACGTGCGATACACAGAGTTGCCAGGTTTACGGCGGTGCGGCTGTCAACGCCAGGTGGATTGAGGACGGTCGGACGGATCGTGCGATTGCCGCCACTAGCGGTCAGGTTCGCCTTCGGTCCGGTTCTGTTGCCCGCACGGAGTTTTCGTCGTCCTCAGGCGGTTACACGGCAGGGGGAACCTACCCCGCCGTGCCCGACGCGGGCGACTCGCGCTCACCGTTCAATTCGTGGACTCAGACGCTTACCGGTACGGCGATATCGGCTGCATACCCCGCAATCGGCGCCTTCAACTCACTTCAAGTCGTGTCAAGAAACGGACTCGGTGCCGACGGAGACCGTGTCCTTGCGCTGGATGTGGTCGGTAGCAACAGCACGGTCCGCACTACCGGTGACAGCTTCCGTGTCGCGTTGGGCTTGAGGTCGAACTGGTTCACACCCGTTGGCCCTAACGAGCGGTGGTGGGAGTTGCGTGACAGCGCCAATTCCGGGCCGGCCGGGTATTCGGTGTATTACGGTGGGCCGAACGCGACCACCTTGTCCTGCGACGTCAACGGTGACGGTCGAGACGACC
>JAABUS010000352.1_pt1 | contig 117427 bp, 93 predicted proteins | sample 5560161 | NCBI WGS metagenome assembly JAABUS01 (sample SAMN10711885, study PRJNA513376) | rock metagenome | isolation source: Antarctica rocks | place: Antarctica: Victoria Land, Trio Nunatak nord | collected 2016-01-04
CCCCAACCTCTCACTCACCAATCAAAATGCATTCCACCATCTCTCTCGCCTACTTCCTCGCCACCCTTGCCCCAGTGGCGGTCCTCTCAGCCCCTCGAGGCCCCCACATCTACGAACTCGAAGTCGTCCAAGCCGACGTCTCAGGATCTCTTACAGCCTTTCCCATCTACACCGGCACCGCAACAGGCTTCCTCTCGCCGGACGATGCCCTACTCACAGGAGCCGTCAAATACGGAAAAAAATACGGAAAAGCATACAAGGGCAAAAGTAAGCCACTGGCACTGCAACCGGCGGCCTTCTCACGGGAATCGGCCTTCCAGAGACTAAGGACTCGGTCGTGGGCGGGGACAACTTCCCAAATCCAACGGTATCGGGTGGCTTTACTGGGACTGGGACTGGGCTGCCCGACAGTGAAAAAGAAGTGCTTCCAGCCCTCGGCGGCGATGCCATCGGCACAGCGACTGGGCCCCTTTCTACCGCGACGGGATTGACGGGCTATACAGAAGATAATGTCATTCCAGGCGGTCTCGATGCTTCTGGCACCGCCAGCGCAGCACACTCTGGCGTTACGGGCTTTAGTACACTTGAGACTGAGGACGAGTACACGCCAGAAGGAGATGCTGACAGTCTCTTCCCGACGTTTACGGCTACTAATAGTGGCTTCCTCGGCGCAGCTACTGGTGTGAGCACTTTCGCTACTGCTACGTCTACGTCTACGGGGAAGAGTGGGAGTGAGAAAAAGGTCAAGGTTACTGGCAAGGTTACTGGCAAGGTCACTGGCACGGCTAGTGCCACAAAGACGAAGAGTGCCGCGGTGGCGGCGACGGCGAGTGTAAAGACGTTTGCTTAGTTGGCGTTTACTCACTGGATGGAAGAGGATACGACGAGGAAGTGTTTGTTGCATTGTTTGCGGGTCGAGCGATCAAAGACGGCATTCAAAACTCTCCTTTGCACCGATCGCACCACGTCTGGTGTGGTGGCATGGCCATTTCAGCACAGCTGCTGCGGGATGTGTTTTAGTTTCTCTTTGTGTCTTATCCTAGATGAGCTGGAGGGCAAATTGTATATAGCTAATATCCTCATGCCCAAACGCCTCTATCCACACTCCCAAAATCTGCGTTGTGGATTTTACGTCGATTTTGACATGTCAGAGCTCTCGCCGAGCTCGGGTGCATAGACCGATATAATCATAAAGTTTCATGTGTAAATTTCAGCTACGGCAATGCAAAACGCCAGCGCCTCCCCCATACAGATCGTTCCAGGTTTCATGACAAGTTTTAGTATGGCTTGGCAGCAAACAGGTAGGTCGAAAGGTCGGCCTTACCGGTACGCTGACGGAGAGAGAGAGAGAGAGAGAGAGAGAGATGTTTCTGATTGATGTTGTCAGTGGCGGAGTGGATATCGGGTAAGGGAAAGCGAAATTTATGTATGGGTAAGGTAGTCTGATGTGACGATCATGGATGCGGTTATGATCAGGCCAGCAGCTGGAGAGAGTGTTACGTCTCCAAATGATCTCCGATCGTGTTTCAATTAAAATAGGCATTAGGTCTAGCCAATCGAAGAGTCAGTGATACGACCAATCCGGTCATCCTTTTCTTCAGTCGTGCACACTCCCCTGCACTGCCGTTGACAGTCTAAATTACAGACGATGAAGTCAAGCACGCAGCGTATCAATCATTCATGCCACCTTAGGTCACGTATGGCGCGCTGCTTTTCCCTCGGCCAGGGATCCTTTCCATCCTCGAAACTCCAAGTAGAGCGCCGCCAATGCTCGCTGGAGAAGCAATTTGCGCCGTGGTGTAGATACAGAGGAAATCAAACCTGGGATTAACGGATAAATATGGAGTCGCCTTTGCCTCCGGTTGTTCTTGACCTATTGACATGGTCGAGGCCAAGTAGGTCGTCTGCGTTGGTGGCGATCTCGGTTAGAATGTCATCTGTGGGTGCTGTTAGTACCTGCTGACTGTGGGGAAGTGTAAGCGAGAGAAGCTGAAACTCACCGTCGTTGATGTACTGCGGTTTCGCAAAGATTGACCGCTGGATGATGGCAAATTTGATTTTGTCGAATTGTTTGCCCTTGATGCCAGTTCGCTTTGAGAGCCGAGCTTTGCTGTCTTTGAAAGCCTCACCCTGTCTTTGGTCAGTCTCAACTCAGCTATCATGCACTCGTCGTCGAACTCACAGGCTTCATAACAAATCTAAATGGCACGCCATGGGGCTTATTAGGCTCTTTGTCAAAGTGGAAGCAGTAGATCACGCTTTCCCCATCTTCGGCATTCCGCTCCTCCTCTGGTATGACTTCAGCATAGAGCTCGAGAAAGTCGGTCATTGTGGTGACGGAGTGATCTAGAGGGAGCTCTTTGAAAATCTTGCCACCGTGGACTTCGTAGATGCGGACGTATTGCATGGTCTCATCGTCAATGTTTGCTTTCTTCTGTAGGCCGCTATGGAGATCGCGTATACTACCGGTTTTGGGGACAAGAATTTCGAACAATTCCTGCAGTGAACGTTAGTTCAAGGAATTGGATTCTCCTTGTATTTTGCAACACACCTCTTTCGACACGCCCTCTGTAACTAGCGTGACTTTCATAGCCTTCTTAGTCTCCCACTCACTCAGGCTCATGTCCAGGATCTCGTAGTATAGCGCATCATCTCGCTGATTGGCGTTGCTGAAGGTGCCAAATTGCGGGCTCAATATTTGGTACAGAGTCTGGTTTGCATTTCGCTTAATAGCCTGCTTACTCTTCCCTGTAGTAGAGTTGACTGTTGAGAAGCGGAGGTGCGTGGGGTCGACCTTCAGATATTCTCCGACCTTTGCAGAGAATTGCTCATACGACATCTTGCGGCTAAGGTCCATTTTGAAGATGTCCTTGTCATCATCGGTCCCGAACCTTGGAGAGAAACTGACAGTCTTACGGTTCAACAGGTAGTCGTAGAATTCTCTGGCATCGGTATAGCCTCCAGCCTGTGATATCGCCGCAGATTCCTTCTCTGACAAAACTTTCTGAAAGCATACTATGTCGCCATCTTGAATTTCGGATTGTGCTAAAGTCGATTTCGGCTTCATTGGCTCGATCATTGAGTGTTTGATTTCCTCATAGAGTGCAAGCGTGGGTGGTGATACTGTACCATTGGTGAGACCATTGACGAGTGAGGACGACGGGACCCATTGCATGAGCTGCTGTATCATGGGCACGATTTCTGCGACCTTGGCCTGTTTCTTGATGTATACGTGGCCAGCACCCTTGAGAGATTGTGAGTCGGCATCAAAGTACTTCAAAAAGACCAATATGGGCTGACTGTTGCCATTCGGTGTTTGTGTGTCCGGCCATACTGGTCTACCGTCCTCAAATTGCCATGCTGTTTCTACCCATAATCGAAAATGCTTATCCCTGCTACCGTACTTTGTGAATGCCTCGTCCACACTCATCTCTAACTCGTTGATAGGTTGGTCTGGTCGTATCGTCTTGTTTTGCCGATTGACCATAACCCATAATCGAAGTTGTTCTGGTGGTAGCTGCATAGTCTCGGCCAATGTCTTAGTGAATGCTGCTAATGTCGAAGATCTGAGCACACGATGTAGCGTTGGCGTAGCCTCTGGTGTAGCTTGTTCGTCCCACATGGTAAGATCGAAACCTTGATACGCCTTGAAATTGTCTTCGGTAACAACGCCGACTGAAAGATAGAGATGTTGCTCCTCACGTTCTTTGCGTCGTCGCTCGGCAATGGCTTTCTCTTCACCCAATTGCTTGGCTTCATACAATTAGCTTGTTTTGTATCACAGTTACGTGGCAGACTTACCAAGATGGGTGGGTGTATCCTGCTCTGTGACTTCATGTAATATGCTCCGTACACGGCTTTGGCGGATATAAACGAGCATGTAGGCGCTCATTGACCGCTTGGTTGAAAGCGTCCTTGTGTAGGGATTCCGCACCCCAGCTGTGCCATTCATATTCTCGTATTCTCCTCCGAAGTTCTCTTGCAAAGCTTCCTTCATAGTTGCTCGCGTCACTCGATCGTCATCGAACCTGTAGAAATGTCCATCTGCAGTCGGTTTCAGGAATGAATAGTAATGTCCAGCATTAAAGTCACCACTATGCACAAGGACACCGTGAAGCTGATAAATGTATGGTTCTGATTTATCGGCGCTTTCTGAAAGGTAGGGAGCGGCGTCAAAGATCTCGGGGAATTCGTAGCGATCGTTGACTTTCATCATGGCGTCCCGGTTGATGTCGTACTCAAAGCGCTTGAGTTGGAGGTGGAGTACTTGAGGGAAGCTCTCGAAAATTACACCCTTCTTTGCGTCTTGCAATCCATATCCTTCCGCAAAGTACTTATTCTCCCCGTCCATAGTTTCTACCTGGATGTAGTCCTTAAAACTGTCGTCCAGATTTTTGTTCCCACTGACATTGAGCTGTATGTCCCAGAAATCTTCTATTCGTGACGATTCGTAATCGACGTTGATACAGGAGATGTACGTCTTCATTTTCCCCACAAACATCTTGGCCAACGCGTTCTCGGCATCCGTGCCCTTCATTCGTTCCTCCATCCGTTCCATTAGAATCCGCGATAGCTCCTGGACATCCTGTTGCTCGAAGATGTGTTTGGTCTCCCAGCCAAAAGAGGCCGTAAGCTCCTGTGTCGAAACAGCATCATCGTTGCTTTGTAAGGAATAGAATAGCCGTTGTAGTGCCCAAGCGCTGTTGGCCGATTTTCGATCTGCTTCGTTCTCTGTAGGTATCTGGTATACGGCCTGCTCTGTTCAGAACCGCTCCCCAACACTAAGACGAAGAGCGACATACCTTCCTAAACGCGTTGGTGAAGTATAATGATTGTAAGAGTGAATTGAGGTAGCAAGTTGCTCCTTGATTCTTCATGCCTACCATCCCTGTCTCCTTCTTCGAATTGTAACTACCAAATTTTAGCAACGTAGCATCATAATCCGTAGGATACTGACTTGATGAAGTTGTGCCACATGACTCCTGTAGGATCCTTGTATATGCGCACGTATGCAGTGACGTTAACAGCTCCATTCTCCGCCATGGGCCGTCCTTTATCTTCCCACTGAGGGGCGAAGAGCTTTCGTATTTCAGCAAACCTGGTAAAGCCCCAATCGCTCTCCTCAACATTGAATCGATGATTTGCAGCTGGTGGTACAAATCAGTAATGACGGCGGTGGAGAGCATCCCGAGCGGTTCTTACTATGGAGAGTGTATATTGACGGGTCATGCTTGTTCCAAAGGACCAGTGTGAATTGTACACAGGCATACCAGCCTTCAATGGGCTTCTCCCCTTCTTCATCGTAGCCTTGCTCTAGGTAAAATGAGGCGAAATCGACATTGTTGCCAAATGGGAAAAGCAGTATTCTCCTAGCAGACATCAACAAGCTATCCGCCGTGCACCGCTGGGGCACTAATTTGGTAGACAACCTACCAGGGATGGCCTCCGCAATGGAATATGGGTCCGCGAGCCTTTTTAGGGAGGCCTCTCCAGTCTTCGATGTGCCATGTATGTTCCGCCTCGCTAGTTATTTCTAGCTCTTCGAGCTCAGGAAGAACCCGCTTTCTCATAGCATCGTCTGCGAGTGGATTAGAAGGGGAGCTTTAATGGAGAGGACGTTTATATCTTAGGGAATGTACAGTCATCTGCTAGCACTTCGGGCTCTGGTTCTTCTGAGGACTCATCCGGGGTGATAATGGCCACATCCGGCTTCTCGTCCACTGGGTCGTATTCATCCATAAGCATGTCACCACCAGCTCCAATCTGTAGGTCGCCCAGTTGGGTCTTCAAGTCAGCCACTGCCTCACTTTCACCCCCGGTTCCCATGGTTGCGTCGTCGAGGTTGTTGCTTACAGGATCCATATTGAGAAAGATCTAGAGTAGAGTGTGGGGAAACGGGCAGAGAGAGTTGGCCGGTGCCTTAACGGCTTCTTGTCATACAGAACCTCTCTTTCTGGCGCGTCCACTGGATGAAGGCTGTAGAGCTTGTTGCTCAGCTCGCAGGATGTCGTTAGAATAGTGAGTGCAAATAGCAGGCTTTTAGACAGTCTTCGTTGCGGATGATGACGATAGTGTTGCCAGGTGATGCTAATTAATTACTACTATTATTATCCTCTACAAGTATACACACAGCTTCTTAAATGACACAAAGCCCTGGTTGTCGTAAGTTGAAAGATTCCACAATCGAATTCCTCTTTGCTCCGCCGTCCTGCAGGCTGCTCCACCAGTGGTGGGGGCAATCTTCCGCTCTTCACGCCTGAGACCAATTTCCATGATTCAATTCCGAACGCATTATATACCAACGGCCAAGAAATATTTCAATAATGGCTTGATGGGCTATAGAATCCCCTAGATGATTGAGCCATAGCTTCAAGTTTGCTGCATGGCAGCTTTGCAATGCTACGCCCTAGACCGAGGTGTCTCGAGAAATGGCTCCGGACGACAAGGCAAGTTTCGTCTCAAAGACACGCTGCGTATGCGACAGCACCTTGGCGACCAGCAGCGGTTCTCGACGAGTGAGTGATAATTCCTCACAAGTGTAACAAGAATGACACCTCATCAATTTCGCAGATGGGTTCAGAAAGAAGCCAAACCTATCAGCCTCCGTCAATTGACATTCTTCGGCCGCACATTGACTGAGAACCGCCTTATAAGCTCAGCCAACTATGTCCGGACCGAGCTTCCAGCCAGGCTCGCCCATCGCCTGCGCGACATGCAGACTCTGCCGTTTGTTGTCGTCACGAACCCCCATATGTCTCACGTATATGACCTGTACTACAAGGCCTTTGAGACACTACGAAGGGTGCGGGAAATCAAGACCGTGGAAGACAATGAGAAATACTGCAAAGTCATCAGCGAGACCCTTCAGGAACACTTGACTGTGATTCCAAGACTTGCAATGGGAGTACTGGAATGCCAGGATCTGATGCGGCCTGAAGACATGGACAAGTTCATGAATACTCTGCTGAGTTCTGTGAGATTTGCCAACAGGAAAGAGAGGCGCCGGTGCTGACTCTGTACTAGCGCATATCTCGTCGAGTCATAGCCGAGCAGCATCTTGCGTTGACGGAGACTTTTAACGCGCCATGGCATTTCCCAAACGCTAAATTGGACCCAAAAGCCGAATTCGTTGGAGAGGTATTCCTCAAGTGCAACGCCCGTGAGGTTGTGAATATGTGCTGGACTCGCGCCAGTGCACTGGAGAGAGAGGCATACGGTTCAAGCTGTGATATCCCAGATATCAGAATTGCAGGCCATCTGGACGCCACATTTCCCTACATATTAAGCCATCTTCAATACGTTATCGGAGAACTTCTCCGCAATTCCATACAAGCTGTCGTCGAAAGAGGTTCGAGCCTGGCTGGCAGTCTACCACCAATCGAGGTGCTAATTTGCGAGGCGCCCCAACATGTGATTATCAGGATATCAGATCAAGGCGGTGGAATCCCTCAGGAAATAATGTCTGATCTATGGTCGTTCAGCAAAAGCTCCCAAAGTGAAACGCGCCTAAAGAATCTTTCCCTGGTGCCTAAGATGGCTGCGACGATGCAAGAGCTAAGACTTTCAGAAAGTGGCTCGGATCCTTTGAAAGGCACCGACAACAGCAAATTGCGTTCATCTGACGGCTCGCTTAGCTCTCTGACGTCCAGGCCACCCAATCTGAGACTTGGTATGGGCCTTCCCATGAGTAGGGTGTATGCAGAGTACGTCTGGCAGGCCTCATGGAAACACAGTAGACACTGGCTAATCATTAATTCAGATACTGGGCAGGCAGTCTAGAGCTACACAATCTTGAAGGCTATGGAATTGATGCATTCTTACAGATATCGAAGCTAGGAAACAAGAATGAGCAGCTGAGCACCAGAGCAAGTATGGATGGAGTGTAAACATGAGAAAAGCAATGCGTTCTCGTTGTGGCTCAATCTTGCCGCATATGATGAGCTTAATGTTGGAACTATGTCCAAGGAGAATGAGTTGCACTTACCTCATCGAACTCCAGATTGAAGAAGCAGCGTTGGCGGGAAGTTGCCTCTCATCGCGTTCCCCAGCTCAAACTTCTACCCTTGATCGTTCTCCTTCCCTCTCTTCTCTACACGTTCTTAGCATAGATCCAAAGCATTGCTACTAGTGTTGGAAGCAAGTCTATGATAGCGAGCATTAATCGCAATTGCTTTGACCGCAATTATACGGCTATTAATCCCTTCAGCAACGACACCATGACCCCGTGCAGGCAAGTCTTCCTTCTTTGACCGCCATCCCCCAGTGGAACAGACATGGTTAATGGTGCTGACCAAAACTTTAGTGCTTCCGATGAAGCTCTACAGACCATCTCCAACCATCATCCTCTGGCAAACGGCCAATCCACTTTGCCTCGTGGCTGGTCACCAGCAAGCAAACACAAGACGCCGAGAAAGAGAATTGTCGGGTCTTACACCAGCCGAAACCTTGATACTTCCAACGATGATATCGAGAACTTTCCGAGCCACAATTCTTGGCCAAATGCCCAGGCCACCCAGCCCCGTGGCTGGCCACCAACAGGAAAACACGAGACGCCCACCAAGGCAGCTATCATGCCTTACAGTTCCCTAAGTACTAGAGTCAAGACCGTTAATGCTGGCTTCCGCCGCGAAGCGTCGAAGTCCCACGGTGACCTATCGAACCTCAGACCCAAGTCGCCGATACAGTCTTTGTTTTCGCCTCCGCAGCACGAATCCAGCCACCCTTATGATAGTACTGCCAATGAGTTGCATGAAGCTGGAAAGGTCCATTCTGGTGCTCCTATTATGGCTTCACCAAGTTTCAATTGGCAGATCAATCGACAAGCTCGTTCTAGTGGCTGGATGTCTACCGTTTTGAATGCTCGATCTCTTCGAGCACCTATGACGAATCAGGCAGTGGGCTATGAGAGCCGGCAGCTTTCGTTCCTCCCTCGTTCCGAAGAAGGATCCTGTCTCTCGGAGGAAGTCCCCGTGGCAATTCCAATACAAGGGCTGGATAGCGGGATTTCTAACCCCTTAGACTTCTGCATCCCCGCCACTCGCCTTCATCCCCACACTCTGAAGCACCATGGCGAAATGCTGCCCGGCGATACTCATATTACCCCCCTAGTCGAGCAAATCTACGTCACGAACACATGGCTCGGCATTCAATGGCCTGAAGCAGCAGAGCTGTTCCGCATTCATAAAGCTTTCATCGAAACCCTTGAACGCATGCTCGCCAATGAGCTACGGCAAATAAGCCTGCAGGTGCTGCAAAAGCAATGTATCAGCCCCACTCTCAACTCGCCTACTACGGCTGTCGTCCGCGGTATCAGCTTCTGTCGGGAGCAGTTGGTTTCAGAGATGGCCGAAGTATTATATTCATCGGAACAAGTATGTACATATTAAAACTGCATTGACTCTTGTTCGTGCTGTATCTCAGTTCTCGAGACACGTTTTGGGAGCAAAGAAACGGGCTCACATCTCCCATACCTTGTGTCACCAAGACATGTCTTCTGTCATTGACTTCCCACTCACTTTCCCCGGAACGAGATGCTAATGCCTGAGGATTCACAGGACATGGAGAAGTCCCAGGCTGGCCTTTTCCGCATGTACCTTGCGGCGAGTGACTGCTTGGTGCAATTTGAAGGAGATGGGTCTCGTGATACATCCATCACCGTACGAGTGTCCTGTCGTCCAAGAGACACTCCAACGGTGGAAGCTGCATGGGTCCCGGACACTTTGAGCTTCAAGGATCTCCACGAGTCCCCTCGCGAGGGCCAAGAATTCTGCCTCATCCCTCAGTACCATAGCAAAACTGCGTTCAATTCTACCCGAACTCCTACAAACATCAGGTACAGCATTGGGTTGAAGCAGGTTCCACTTTCCTGGCTTTCTTGGGACGATGAGATTGCTGGTACGTATATGTCTTGGATGAAGCCCTATCAGCATGGGCTGCAATTGCGCTGTCAGACTTCTACTATGAGCAGATTCAGAGATCATTGCCTTCCCTGTACTCCCAAACCGGTGTCTCACAATTCATGAATCGCATTTCACCCGCCTTGTATAAGAGAGCTCACTGACACCAATGATTTAGGCTTCAAGGGTATCGTACCTCTGTACTCTCAGGATCCAGACAGCCGTGGACGATTTCGAAATCTCCCTCGAACCTTTCGTGACGACCCGTACGACGCATTGAAGACGCTACAATTTGATGTCAAAGCTGTTCTTATCGATGACAATGGCTCATCTGTAGTCTATGAGCGAGTGCTGTGTTCGCGCCTTATCGTCAGAGTTCTCCCATGGTATACCCAGGACGCCGCTCACAGCCTCGGTGGTCCGATCCAAGCCTGTCCACATCACAGCAGGGAAGTTGCTGTTACTGTTCCCTATAGCAGTCCAGGTTTCGATGACCACACTCCGCTAATAGGTCAAAATCCGAGCATCCAACGAGCCGAGAAAGTCGCAGACACTTACGCCAAGGAGCTGCACGGTCATGGTCAACATACCCTTGAAGGTCGTGGCCGAGACCAAGTTCCTGCTAGTCTATCGGCCGTAACAGCTGCGACCAAGCCTTCAGATCTAGCCGCGCTCGCTGAGATTTACGCTCATTTAGCTACAAATTACGCAGAGCTGGCTCGTTATCACCAACTGTTGGAGATGCAAGCAGAATCTCTTGGCCCTAGACAGCCTTTTGCTTTGAAACAGCAGCATGAACAAGATGCGCAGGCCTGCCACACTGACAATGCCAAACTCGACCGATCCGTGAGCCCTCAGAGCGGAAGTCAGCGCTTTGCCAGCACATCCTCAATGAGTTCATTACTCGCTAAGTACACTGCAGGACTATTGCCTGACCAAGCATTGCCATTCGCTGTCGGAAGGAACGCTGCTCAGGATCAATCCACCAGCGCTGACTTCAACATCCTTAGCAACTTGCCACCATCACAGACATTCAATGAACCGGATAGGACTAGAGTGCTTGTCCCACTAGAGATGCCTAGTCACGTAGACCCAAACAAGCCAGCCACCCCAACGAAGCGAGAAGTTGTACCTGCGCTGACAGTCACTCCTCCTGCGCTTGTAACACCCACCACGTATGTTCAAGATGAACCCACCCCAAAAGCGTCTGAACAAGGCAGCCGCAAGAGGCATGCTACATCGAGCATGAGCCAATCATCGCCGCTGAAAAAGATCAAGGAATGGCAGCAGAAGCTCCAAGAGGTTAAAAATACTGTTGGTGCGGGAAAGAGCAGCTTCAACGTTGCGGAGTCTGACTCCGACAAAGTAATACCATCTCCCGCACTAGTACCAGGCATCATGTGCTACAATTCGTTCGCGCCATTGGCTCAACAAGAGTGCGAAAATCTAAACATAAGCAGTGAGGACGGCGAACACTCTGCCTCTCATCCAAAGGAAGACGATCCGCATCACAGAGTCGAATCAGGCTACTACGTAGATATCGCGAGTTTCGCCTGCCTGCCAACTCCAGCTGCGAGCTCAAACGGTGGCTCGCGAGCAACTTCAGGCTCCGTGGATATCGACTCGGGGTCCGATGATCATGACCACAAGATTGCTCTTCATGAGCAAGCTGTCCTCTGGAACCTTCTCTCAAAGGTTGAGGATAGCGAGAAGGAGAACAAGGCTGAAGCTAAAGTAAAGGAAGTAAGATTGAGTGTTGATGAGAAGAAGGCATTGGATGATGCGATGCAGAGGAGCGTTGATGAGATGGTTGGGAAGTTTGACGATATCTTCAATGAGTCTGAGGAGTTGGACTCTGGGGTTGATATTTCTACTGAGTCTGAAGAGCTGTGAGCACTTGATGACAGTGTACACGAATTGGTAACCTGGCAATTGGCGTATTTCGTTCTATGTGTGCTCTGGGCAAGACACATGGTGAGAGAGAGCACATTGGAGTAATAGGCGTTGTCGTTCATACTGTGTTTCGTTACTCCAGCAGTGTTTGAAGTAGTCAGGTCCTCGTTGTCCCTCACGCTTGTCTCGTAAGACAGTCTGGCATTCATTTACATAGATTCACTCAGAACGTTATCTCTGCAATCCTCTCGGTCATTCGGATTATATCGATGCTTCAGGCAGCGCTTAGGACATCTTCCCAAATTGAAAACCCTTCAAGGCAATAATGGAGATAGAGATATGTTTCCCTACCTCATTTAGCCTGCCAATTGTCAGCCTTGGCAGCCGGAATAAATTGCCGACCTCCGACGCTAGAGATCTTACGCTAAAGCCCCCCTCCTTACAAAACTCATCCTCCTCCAGTATTACACGAATAACAGCCAATGAACGTTATCCTACTACCATCTGCGATGACTCTCCGAGGAAGATCGTTCGAAAGTGTTGCAGTAATGAAGGTGCCTCTGCTTCGGGCCCTGAGTATGGGCGGAACAGCAATAGCAACAACTTTGTAAACGAGTACAGCAAGCCCGCCAGCGGATGAGAAGGAAAATGCTTGATCGTCAACAGTACTTAGTCTAGCAATTATGATAGAAGCGGCTTCGATGAGGGAGGATGCGATGATGAGGGCGGTCGCTGGGATGCTGGGTTGCCTGGTCCACGGCGCTTAGGCCACAAATCTGCAGGACGGCTTTGAAGGGGGGAAGGTCAACAAGCCTGCAAGGAAGATGTCGAGAAGTTTGCTATGAGAACATAGTGATGGCTCTAACATGTCTGACTGGCAATTTGGAGGGTTGTGGGATGGACCCTGGGCTTCAAGATCTGACCTGGCTATGCTCTGTTGTTTTCAAGTAACTTGTCGCCGAACCAATGCCTTGGACATGGCTAGCATGGGACTCGCATTGCGATATGGTTCACTTGGATAAGCAGGTGAATGGGGCGATTCAGTGCGATGTGTGCAGCTCACCGCCAGGCTCTATGAATGTCCACAAAGCTTCGCCCGGGACTACCTACTCGCAGGCTCGTCGTTCTCGTCAGTACAAGCTTGACTCAACCCCATACCGCCGCGATGACGGACTATCTAGTTGGAGGGATACTGCTTCTCTATACGATGGAGAGAGACTACAATACTGGCCTACTTGGAGGAGCTGGTGGAGGAACGTTGACAGCTTGTGCTTGCTGTTTGTTACTGTGTCTGTCTTTCGTTTCCATCCGCCTACTGCGTTCTCGTAGATAGCTATGCCTGTGAGATGCGAAATGCCTTGGCTTTGGCCATGGGAAGATGTTCGCGAAAGTTCTTCTGGCTCGGCCGGAAGTCGCTCTACAACGCGCAATCGTAGAAATTCCAGCAACAGGCGCTGATTGGAACACGCGACATTCATTGTTAAGATGGAGAAGAGCAGTAGAGATAAATGCATAGCAGGTAAGCACTCTATCTTCGCTCCTGCTGGTTCTAAAGCTGCTGGTACCAATGATTTTCATTACATGCGGCTAATTCTTCCCGCTTTTTAATTCAGCACTAAGGTAACTTTGAGCGAAAACGATGAACATCACTATCACTGACCAAATGAACTCAGCGATTACATGGCTGGGTCGCGAGGGATCCCATTGATGAGAGATCAGTGGAGAGCCGAAGACGACAACAGAGACAGTGCTCGTCGTAGAGACAGAGGTGCCAGCGATCGTCGCAATATTTCGCCTGCGGCCCCACGACCGCAAAGGGATACGGACGTTGGGCTGAAGATCAAGGGCAGAGCTGCAGCGGATTCTGCACCTGTGTCACCATCGAGGAAAGAGAAGTTGGAGCGGGAGAGCTCAAAAAAGGACGTACTCAGGAAGTCAAGTCGCTCGCCCCAGAGATCAAGACTCAGGGAGGAAGAGCGGGCCAGGCGTCCTCGAGACACAAGTAGGGAGCGACGTCCTGAGCGACCCCGCCGTCGAGACGAGCCTGATACCGTCAACACACGAAGGAGGAGTCGAAGTCGGTCCCCTGCTCGAGAGATATTCGATTTCAGAGACGAGCGTAGAAGACCTCGCAGCCCGATCTACTCCGGTCGAAGTGATAAATTTCGCCCCAATAGCAGAAGGCGTGAGCGAGCTCGTTCACCACCTCGCTCTTCTCGTGGTGATTACTATTCGGCTTCGTATCCTGAACCTAGCAGCTTGGCTGGCCGATTTGGAGATTCCTACGTTCCCGGGTCTTGGCGAAGACCGTCTCCCCCAGCTCGTCCAGCCGCTCGCAGACGCTCTAGATCGAGAGATAGGCGTCCCAGATCTCGGAGAGCATCGCCAGCACCGATTAAGCGGGCGAAATCTTCAGACAGAACATCAAGGAGAGGAAGGGACGCCGCTGTTCCAAATCAGTTTCTAGCACCCCGCTCTGGAAAATCACCAACAACACACGAAAACCCCACCAGACATAGAGACTCATCTCGATCAAGATCTCGTGTGACTTCCAAAGGACCAACGGGAAGAAAAAGGTCGCCATCACCCGTGGATCAAAAAGGAAAAAGAGGCGGCCGGACAAAGATGCAATCATCTACGAGACCTATCCAATCCATCTTAAATGATGGCTCACGTCCACCTTCACCGCCTCGGCGTATACCAAGCTTCGATTCGGGGACTTCCAACCCAAATACGATAACTCACCAATTCCCATTACATGGAATGAAGGCAAGTGATGTTCAACATCGAGGAAACCGACCGCCACAACTCAACACTCAACATTCGTATTCTGCATCTCCTCAATGGACACCCACTTCATCACACCACGGTTCTCCTCATTCAGCGTCATCATTCAATCCAGGCAGAGCCGGATGGAATGGTCAACAACAGCAGTATCAGGGCCAACAAGGGTACGTTCTATGGATAAATTCAATGTATGACACGCTAATGCGAGTCAAGCATGAATTCGTACTCTCCACCGTTTCGGCAAAACAGCTATCCGCCTCAGCAAAGCCCACAGTATTACACCAACTGCCAGCAAAGTCCATATGCTGGCCAACAACAGATCCAACCTGGCTTCCCAAATCAACCTAATCAATCATTTCGAGGAGCTCATGCTGGATATCGCGGTAATCACTACGGGCAGACTCCCGATCATCGCTTCTCTAGTTCCGGTCATACCCCACCAGCTTTTGGCCACACTCCTACTCCTACACGAGGACGAGGTGGACACTTTCAAAACCTCCAATGGACTGCGAACAATTCTGGTCGGGGCCGTGGTGACGGTAGTCAAGGCACTGGTACTCCACATTTGCAGACCTCGGCACCACCTACATCGGTCGCTGCTCAAGCAGACGACGATGATAATCCATTTCGACCTTCCAAAGATCTCCAGGTCGAGGATCAGATGGAGAAAGAAGAGAAAATGCAACCGCCTCGGCAGGCTTCGGAATCCTCGAAAGAAGGTCCTAAGATCAGCTTTTCCATCAAAGGCAAGAGTGCCACAGCAGCAGCAATCAAATCTCCAACAGACCTGAATCACAAATTAAAGGACGCCCCGAAGAAGGAGAACCCCTTGGACGTATTGAACGCAAAGACTGTGCAACGGCCTGCTGACATCCGTGCAGAGCGTGACAGACGAGAGGATCGGAAGGATCGACACTACCGTGACGATAGGCGTGATAATCGTGACCATCGTGACTTCCGTGATCAGCGGCGAGGCGGCTACCGTGACGAACGGCGGCCGGAACGAGATCAGAAACGAGACCGTGTCCGGGAGCGCTCTCCAGAAATCATTAAGAAGGAGAAGAGGATCATGAAGCGAAAAAAGCCACGTCCCACACTACCAACGGAATTCGCTGAATCTACGTCTGTCTACTATCGGAAACCTGGTAACGAATCCGTTGTAGGTTCAGGAACATATGGCAAGGTCTTCAAGGCCATCCATGTTTACACCAAGGACCTTGCAGCGCTAAAGAAGATCCGTATGGACGGTGAGAAAGATGGATTTCCCGTCACGGCTGTTCGAGAAATCAAGCTGCTACAATCGCTGAAGCATGACAATGTGGTTTCTCTGCAGGAGGTGATGGTCGAGCACAATGACTGCTTTATGGTCTTCGAATATCTGTCACACGATCTGACTGGACTCCTCAACCACCCTACCTTCAAATTGGAGATGGCGCACAAGAAGCATCTTGGGAGACAACTCTTTGAAGGGCTCAATTACCTGCATCGTCGTGGTGTGCTCCATCGAGATATCAAAGCTGCAAACATCCTAGTGAGCAGCACTGGCCAGCTCAAACTGGCCGATTTCGGACTTGCAAGGTTCTTTTCGAAACATGGCAAGCCTGACTACACCAATCGAGTCATCACAATCTGGTATCGATCACCTGAGCTGCTTCTTGGGGAAACACAATATGGGCCAGCAGTCGACATCTGGAGTGCTGCTTGTGTGATGGTCGAGATCTTCACGCGACATGCCATCTTCCCTGGAGACGGCGGAGAAATCAACCAATTGGACAAGATCTATAATATCCTGGGAACTCCCATAAGGTCGGAATGGCCGGGCTTGGTGGACATGGCATGGTTTGAACTGCTTAGACCTACCGAAAGGAAACCTAACACCTTCGCGGAGAAATACCAGGAACGACTCACCCCAGACGCCTTTGAGTTACTTCAAGCTATGTTCATGTACGACCCTGCTAAACGGCCAACTGCTGGAGATGTGCTGGAGCATCCGTATTTTATGACGGAGGAGCCAGCACCGAGGCAGGCTGTTGAGTACGTATCACTACCATATCAACACTGCACAAGCTTCACGCTAACATTCTCATTAGACTCAAAGATATCGAAGGCGATTGGCACGAATTTGAATCCAAAGCTCTCCGTAAAGAAAACGAGCGCAAAAACCAAGAAGCAAGACGAGCCACACGACTCGAAGAACATGAGAGGGACAAAGCGAAGAGGCGAGCCAGCGGTTCTGCGACTGCTGAGAGGGAGGCGAAACGTGTCAGACCGAGCTCAAGTCAGAGTGAGATGGGGTCGAAGTGAGCTTTGGAAGACCATGTCTTGGGGCTCAGGGATAGCTTATCGACATTTCCTGTCGAACGTGCATAGCGTGGGAGTTTCGAAATAACTTTGGCGGTGGCCGCTTGCATCTAGACGTCCTATCATGTGTATACATATGGGCGAATATGGTCATCAGGCGACACCTGGTGCGTTTATCATTCTGATCTTTGGGGGCTAAAAGGTGATTGTAGATGGACCTGTTCAATCCTATGACCATATTTTGAAACAAACTTCTCATCCAGCCCAAGCAGAAGAACAAGTGCTCGGTTCAACGATGATGAATACCGCACTCGTTGAAGCGTGACATTGATAATATTGAATTCAGTAACAATAAAGTAAATGCTTCGCACAGAAGTCTCCAACGACGTTGAAGGCGAAGCGTATCATTCTATTGAATCCAGAACTATTAAGCGATGCCTATCTGAACCAACCAAAACAATCCACAACGTCCGCTGAGCAAAATCACGCAAGAAACACAGTCGCTTTCCATTGGGTATCTCTCCGCTGCTGTTGGTTCTCTTCCCTCTCTATCACGACGATCAAAGTAGTATCCTCCACCCCCTGCTCACATCTCGCCCACTCTAAGTAACAGGCACGGTCCCATACGTCGTCTGCCCTCCACGCTGCACCTGCTCGCTGTAGATCCCGGGAGCGCGCTTCTGAACTCCAGTGCCCATGCGAGCTTTGTCGTGACGGTCGTAGTATACGTATTCGAGGTAGAAGGCGTGGATGTGGCCGGGGAAATAGCTGCGGCGAACATTATCAGCGAGCTTTCTTGCTGTGGTGATGTGGTGGGTGGGTGCTGGGTGCTGGAGAGCAAGTAAGGATGGGGGTGCTGGGGAGCCAAGGAGGAGGGTCCTGTCTGGGGAGCACCTAGGGAGTAGGGCTTACCCAAGGAGAGTCAAGCAGATGTTTATGAGCAAGTCGGCGCCGCAACCTGCGATTAGGAAGACGCCGAGGGGTGGGACTGGAGGTTCTGTGTTAGCAATAGGTCTGTAGTAAGGGAAAACGAGGGCGCGACGGACTGAAGATTGTGATTATTACGACCACGATGGCGGAGAGGGCGTTTGCCATATGGGGCTGCTATTCTGTGTTTTTGTGTTTCTTGGGGTTCGTAAGATGCGAGTTGGGTGAGAGCTGTGGGTGGAGTTGACGAAGGGAAGCATGGGAGGTGGAAAAGTGATTATAGGCTTCTACTGGTGATGCTATTTGGAGGAATAAAGCTTGGCAAAAACCTTGTCTTTGTGGCTGTGTGGGGGTGTGGCGTACCTCGTGTCTTCCACGTAACTGGCCTCCGACTCTGTGCCGTGAGCTGCATCAAGTGCCACAGACGCGATATGAAGAGACGAGTCATGTCCTGTTTCAATCAGTGATCGCAATGGAGTTCACGAAGGGAAAAGTCAATACAAGTTAGATGGAGAAGCGAAAGTAGTTTAAAGTGTGGTTTATATGTCTCAGTTGATCCCATCGACGAGTAGAGCACACATATTACAATTAGAGATAAGTCATAGCTAGTCATCTGCGGCATATGCCAATTATGTGACTTCTCATCTGTGTGAGGAAAAGAAATAATACCCAAGCCCTTTTGTCGTTAAGTGTGTCCTGTCTATTGCGCTGGTAGACTCCGATGATCAAAAGCATTCATGCACCAAAGTCCCCTTGCGTTGCATTCAACCGCGTCGTGCGAATCTGAACTTTTCGAACTTGTTGTCGATGACGCGGCCTGGCCCACTGCCTGATGGGGCTGGAACGTAGCCACCAGAGCTCATTGGGGGTGGGACGTAACCGCCTGTTAATGGAGAGCCGGTCCCTGATGGTGCTACGCCGGTGCCAGAGGGGTAGACGCCGCCGGTGCTAGCTGGGGAACCGGTTCCGGAGGGTGGGTAGTAGCCGGTGCCTGATGGTGCTACGCGAGTGCCTGAAGGGAAGACACCGGTAGGGCTGCCGGAGGGGGTGACGCTGGTGCCTGATGGCGGGAAGATGCCAGTGCCTGATGGGAACACACCAGTTGGTTTACCAGACGGAGTGACTCCAGTGCCCGATGGTGGGAAGATGCCAGTGCCTGATGGGAACACACCAGTTGGCTTGCCTGATGGGTCGACGCCGGTGCCTGATGGCGGGAAGATGCCAGTGCCTGATGGGAATACACCAGTTGGCTTACCTGATGGGGTAGTACCAGTGCTAGAAGGAGGGAAGTAGCCGGAGCCTGATGGCACAATACCGGTTGGCTTGCTAGATGGGGTGATACCGGTCCCAGATGGTGGGAAGATGCCTGAGCCCGATGGGAAGACACCTGTGGGCTTGCTGGATGGTGTGATGCCAGTTCCCGAAGGAGGGAGAATACCAGACCCCGAGGGGAAGACGACAGTAGGGGCGCCCGAAGGAATGATACCGGTCTCTGATGGAGGGAAGACACCGGAGCTCGATCGATCGCTGCTGTATGGTGCACGAGTGCCAGTTGGGAAGAATGAGGGTGACTGAGAAAATCCGCTTGAAATGGTGTAGTGCACCGATGAGCCAGGCTTGGGGCCCACCTTGCCAGATACAGTGGTGACTGGGATGTTGGAGACGGAGACACCGCTGGAGACACCTGATGCAGGGATCTCGGAGGCGCTGGGGGCACCAGAAAAGGCTGCGGGAACGGTTGAGACGCTTGAGCCACTTGCACCACCTGCACCACTTGAGACAGTGGGCATGAGTTCGATGGTGGAGAGAATAGTGACTGGGCCAACGGAGCCAATGTTCGTGGCAATGGGGCTGCCGCCGGGGCCAACTGTAATTGTGATGGTCTGAGTGACTGTTGGTCCGCTGCCGCTTCCGCTGCCGCTTCCGCTGCCATTGCTTGGGGAACCACTGCCACTGCCATTGCCCTTGCTTGGAGAACCGCTGCCACTGCCACTGCCATTGCCACTGCTTGGGGAACCACTGCCACTGCCACTGCCACTGCCACTGCCCTTGCTTGGAGAACCGCTGCCACTGCCTGGGGAGCCACTGCCATTGCCGCTGCCACTGCTGGGCGATCCGCTGCCACTGCCACTGCCTTGTGCTCCTGAAGCACCGCTCTCTGGGGATGATGAACCGCTTGGCGAGGAGCCACTTGATGGCGAGCCGCTGGATGGTGCATTGGGTCCTGACGTGAGGCATTCACATGCAGCTGAGAGTGTGGGGGCGAAGTTCACCGATTCGAAACATGGCGAGACGAATTCGGGATATGGGAGGGTAGATGGGGCGAAGGATTCGACACATGTGCAGGTACCGTTGTCTGCTGGCGAGTTGTCGTTTGAGTTCGATTGCAGAGCGTTGAACTTCTGGCAGAGAGCGTAACCTGCCAGTGGGTTTGAGGCGAGAGCGTTTGCACAGCTGTTTTCACATTGTGCTCCGCTGGTCTCTGTTGCTACCGCTGCAGCGGCGAAGAGAAGGCCTTTCAGGCCAAGAGTCTTGAACTGCATTTCGAGGGATGCGGGCTGTCGAGCGAGTGAGGTTCTAGTTTGGTGACAGCGTTGGGTATTAGGATTGAGGTATTATAATTATAAGATAGGTGGTAGATTAAAGGAACACGAGTATTACTATAGAAATAGTGACAGGATAAGGCACAAAAGGCCAAGAAGCAACAAGACGAAGAGCAAAAAAGAGTGGATACAGCGAGGGCTGAGTTTGATATAGAGAATGAGAGACGGATAGAGGGAGGAGGAAGTGGATAGCAACATATCACGTCTTGGAAATTTGATAGCCCAGCAGTAGCTCAGCGCCGAGTCACTGGGCTTAAGGTGGAGATGGAGAGCCTCGTGGGATCTTCCCAATGCAGACATTGTCCATACTGATTGTAGTATGGTCTGTTTACTCGTCTTTAGCCCAGTTCATATTGGGTGCGATGAAGAAAGCGCGGAAGACATCGTCCGAAATGAACACGAGCATCGATGCCGCCTGAACCTTAGCGAACCGTCGACCGCCCTCGTCCAAGAGTCACGTCGACTCAGCATTTGTAGCCTGCTCGTATACTCGTATTCCTATGGGTAGCGGACTGACCTTATGCAGTCAGCAACGATTTCTCAGCCCAAATTATATGGCCGGAGAATTCTATACTCTGCAGCTGTCATGTTGTTGGGCTGCATATTCCCGCTGCACTCCACATGCACAATTTTTAAATTCCCCTGAAAATCTACCGAGCGACGGTAGTACCACGAAAAGTGTCTGGTAGCTTTGATGTTGTGGAAATTGAGGTGGACGCGATGGGAACACATTCGGCTGCTCGTAGATCATTCGATAGTGCATACGCCACCCCCCGCACGTTCCTCAGGGGGCTCCCCGAAGATCCAGAAACGTTGAGCCAAGCAATTCGTAAAAATCAAAACTCAATACCACGCGCTACGAACTATTATTTTCGTCCCTCAGGAGAGGCAGAAAGCTAAGAATCTCCCTTTCCTTCTGGCCTATCAATTGTCACATTTACAGTTTCTTCTTATCTCCATGAAGCATGATGAGAAAAGACATGGAAATTAGAGCGAAGTTCCCGTGTTCTAGCATTTCGCCATCAACACGCGATACTTGGGCATCAGCAAGCCTGCAAGCCAAGGCTGTACGACTATCTTTGGGGTGAACTCGGAACCTGTCAACTGTTCCAAAATTCTTATCCTCCGAGTGCGACCCGTCCACTGATTCTGGCTAGGGCGAGGGTTTCGCAAAATGTGATGTGGCTGAATGAAGCGAGCACGAAAGGAAGATTTAGGCGCCTATGGTCAAGCCTCAAAAGATTTTCTGGTAGCGGTGTTTTCCTTCACCCTTAGCATTCATGGCGAAGACTCGCTTACTGGAGATCAGGAAATTGGGAGTTTTGGGGAGACGGAGAAAACCGAGATGGAAATTGAGGCTAGCGAATCGCAACCATGGGCGCCAAAGAGGAGATTTGAAACTTTGGATCGCTTCGCCAAGCCCATGTAGTTTGGCGATCTAGTCACGCCATCCTACCCCGGAGGCAGCCCTGTAGATCCCCCTAAGGTTTTTACCGGGAGCAACTTACTTCACCTTAGGGGCTCGCTTATGGGGCCCCCTCATTGCAAATCATTCTGGCGATGACGTACTAGTCAGAGGTATTCATAATGTAAACATACAAGTCACGCTGCTCCCAATGGCCGCGATGAATCATGGAGCATGGTGAACCACGTTCATCTTCAGGAGACTCTGGATTATCGACAGTAGCACCTCGCCGACCCAGGTCGCAAGACTTGCGAGGCCTTCGTCGAAGGCGCCTATCTGTGGCTTCGAGGGACTGTGCCAGCTGGCATGGCATCCGCTATCATTTACTCAGCTGTCAACCTTGGTCAACTAACAAGGCCAGAAAGCAGCTGCAGATACACCACCATCCGTTTCGGGCCTGTTTGTTTGAAGCTCACCCGACATTCACCACTCTACCAAGGATGTTGATTGCTTTGACGCCTTCATGAAGTTGACAATGTGGAGCACGCATAGAAGCTTACCTCAGGAAATCCTAAGCGTCGACAATAGGAAGACGTTGGAAGTTGGATAGCGTCAAAAACCGCTTCGAGCCGTGTTCTTCACCCCGCAGTTGTACGAGGTCTTCAAGGATGCTGATTGTACCATGGACCCTTTTTATGGAGCTCTTGAGTTGACCATGTGGGGTATACATGGCAGCCTAGGTAGGTAGCTCCAAGCGTTGGCACTCAAAATCCCTGTTATGCGCACAACGTCCTTCGCTTCGGCATTCACATTTACGAGCTCACCAAGGATGTCAACGGTCTTGGCGTCTTCGAACTCTTAGACTGACCATGTCGGTCCTTCGACAACCAGACTTTTCATGGATTCAAGTCCTACACGTTCTTGTGGCCACCGGGACGTCTACGATTAAGGATGCCACTTCTATCTCCGGCGTCTCTGACGCAGCTTTTAGACTGACGACATAGCGCCTGGATTCTCCCCATATCCAACCTTTCCCGCCCGGAGCGAGCCTATCTGTTGATGTCAGCATTCAAGTCATGCGTCCAAGGCTGAAAATCGTCTGATTGGGCTGATTCGGGGAATTCTTTGGCCCTGCAGACGGTAGTCTAAAAGATTTCGGCACTTTGATGCAGAGCCTGACTGACCGAGTTCATGATCCGCCATTGTGGCAAAGATACAAATATACACTTGGACGGCACTGCAGTAGTGACGACGCCGGTGTGGTCAGATACAAAGAATTTAACAAACATTCTTTCGAGACTATTTTTCTAGATGACGTGCTTACTACAGTCAGCCTGAGAAGCCATCATTCTCCTAGTCTCGCACAATCTTTATGCTTGGAATGTATAGTTTGTCATGTCCTATTACGGAGATGAAGCGTGTGCGCGCCCATGCTACGATTGTACGACCCCATTTGGTAGTCTTAGTCTGGCGAGCCGTCTTCTCTATATGTGCGCGGAAGACGAATTCCTCTGCTCTTGGACTATCGGTGACTGTGGGCTTGCCCAGTCTTCGATACGAAAAACATGAAGGAATTCGCCCTAATGTAGGCGGTCTTTAGGCCGTTGGCTCAACAGGCCTACGGTTTTGTGTGTGGCTTGCAAGCCTCTTTCTCATCGACTAGATTGATTCAATCGCTTCCACGATCTCCGGTGTATCTCTATATCTCTTTCACCGTTCCCTCGGTTGGACATGTAGCCTACGCCAATTGACAGGCCTAATGCTCAGACCGCGATCTTTATCACTGGTTGTCCGCGGGACAGACCGCTACATCGTGATCTATACTAATGCCACCTTGACTTCAATACACCGAACCGCCTCAGGGCTGTCAAATTGCACTCTCCAGCACCTTCTCAAGTTCCTCCTTCTTCGCCTCCAATTGCCCTCCAATATGTCCATTAACGCCCCGCCCACCAGTCGGATCCTTAGCCCTCACGGCCTCATCGACCTCTACCACACCCGTCAGCGCCTTCCTCACACCTCGTGAAAAGGACGCACTAGTAATAGATGGTCTCAACTCACCCTCATACTCCTCACTCCCTCCCACCCACCTCCCCATCTTCTCCCTTCTGAAAACCTCAAAATCCCACTCCCCCTCCTCAAGCGCCGTCTCCTCGTCCACCCATACGTATGTCTCCGCTTCCGCCTCATCGCCTTCGTTCCCACTATCTTCAAGCAATCGCGGCCACACCTTGACGCAACTGTATTGATCGCCTTCGAAGAGATCGAGGCGCCATTGATCGCCTTCTGTTAGACCTTGCACATACGTCCCCCTCACGCAAGCACCGGGGTCTGAAGAAGGGACGATGGCAGGGTAATCGCAGTCGCAGACTCGATGGCGTACGTAGTTGGGAAGGATGGCCGGGGTGATCTTGAGGCGCGATACTTGGGTGGGGCCAGGAGTTGTGGTGCCGTAGATTACGCGGTGCAGGACCTGCGGCGCCATCTATCGTACTATGAGCCCGATTTCGGGAAAACGTGACGATGGGGTAGCTCGTACCAAGGTTCCTGAGACTCCCTGAGCTTAGCTGAGCGAGCAGAATGGTGGGAGGAGATGTGGGGACGGAGACGTACCGTAGAAGAAGGCGCTGCGGTCGCCCATAGCTTCGGTTGAAGATGAGAGACAATTACTGTCGAAAGGAATTGCGCGGTGAGAAAGGAATTGTGCGAGCTGCAACGATCCGGGATCTCGAGTCCCACTATCATTCCCAGATCCTTATCAGTCAGCCTTACCATATCTGCAGCCGCCCTCCGCGCGCTTCGTGCATGGCTGCCTTGGCGAGCTAGTGCTGGGGCCCAACATTGCCGAAATGCATCCATGCAATGAGATTTATTTCGATACAAGTTCATCGTACAGCGCTCCACTGACTGCTGGCGCTGGGAGGATAGATTTCAGTGGGAGGTTTGCAGAGTCAGACGAGGCATTCGAATTGGGGGAGGTGAAGATCCATAGGATAGGAGAATAAGATAACGGATGGGACCTTTCGAGGAGTCTAAGAGTTTTGGGGAAATGCAAGTCCTGGCTTTCCTAGTAAATTTTTCTCCAACATTACCCATGTGATCCATTCCCGTAGCAAAATCAATAAGCTATAATACAACTTCGGCTTACAGTAAACATCTAATCATACATCATTACGTAGAATTTCGATGTCGGGTTGGAATCGACACAGACCATGACACCTTAAAGAATGCACGAACTACTAACATAGCATTTTAGTGTCTCAGCCTGATTCACGAATTGTAATTAGGATTGCTTCTGTCACACCCTTCGCTAAGAGAATAAGATCAGCCAAGTCGCCCTCCAAAATGCAAGATGTTCAAAAGTCATTGAAATCGATCAAGCTTGCCCTCCAACACAGAGTCCTTGCAAACCCATAATCGCTGGATGATGTTGCAAGATTGGGTTTCTGGTTATCCCATATTTCGGCAGATGCCCCGTTTGAGTCGGCCCCTCGGCCCTAGATCAACGGCCCCGAGGGTCACCGAACCATGGGATACTCTAGAAATTTGGACCACCCACAGTTTTTTCAGTCTGCGTCATAATCCACGATACGCTTCTTCTCACAATAAATCAGTCTCTGCAAGTCAAAATCATACGCAACGCTAGTGTCGAGACCATTGTGGCCCACTTAAGCAGGTGATGGAATTACAAAGATTGTTCTAGCGCTGTCAAGGTTCTTCTGAAGTAATGATGTTGTACAGAAAATTTGGCAGTTGTGCTGGTGTAGGCTAAATCAGGCTAGTCTGGCGAGTGGCGAGTTTCTATATGCCATAGATACGCCCCCCCAGACTTAGCGTCTGGGGAACCCTGAATAGGAATCGTGCTTCGTTGTGGAGTGGTGATGACCGCGGGTCATGTCCTTGGAGGTTTCAAAACGTTTTTGATGTCAGCGTCCCGTGACTGCTAGCGAGCCTGTTTCGACCGTGTAGCCTCCTTAAAGCTCGGTTCATCACTAGGCTCTCCATGTCCTTGCGGCTCCATACAACTGAAATCGCGGAAACATTTTGACCCAAAGCTTCCACTAGGGTCACAGAATAAAATGTACTTCATCAACACAAGCCTTGAAACACTTTAGTTCATACCTCACTCACTTGAGTTGCTCAACCTTCGAAGATCGCGTGGCATCGAGCATGGATGCGACCAAGGTAGAATATTTCGTCCTACCAAATGTTTTCAAATAGACTAAATCTGCAATAGGAGCCTTGCTCTCAATCTACGCTCAGGATACCATGCGCCGTATATAGATCTTGCCTCGACCAGCTTGACGGTAGCCCCACGACCTCACTCTTAGAGATTCAAGGTCGTGATATCTCAGCTCCAGCCTCAACAGCGACCTTTACTCGCTTTCACTCCAACGTTTCCCTCAACACACTCCATATTGTAGTCCGCAACCGCATCTACAGCTATCTTCTCATCAATGCCTTTCCCACCCTCGTCCGCTACGACTCAGGATTCGAGCTAGTCTACCTCCGCCTACGAGACAGGAATGATGGCAGCGGTATCGCGTTGGGCTTCCTCTGCACCGCCGGTCGCGGCACATAACTCGCGCACGAAGTTTACCAAGAATTTTTTCGTAACAACACCTTCGAGTGTCGTGACTGCCTTAGCCTTCCCACTTCCTGCGCTCCAAGACGACGGCGTTGATGCAACGCAGTATGAAGACTGATCTTAGGGGAATACTGGCGACCGAAACACGGAGTTTCGATAAGATGCCGTGGATCCGGAAGTTGAGAATCACGTTTTATTACGGGGATGGGGAGAATACTGAGACCGTGAAGCAGATTGAAGCTGCCCTTGAATGTCAGCATCTACAGAAGCTGCATATCACGCTCACAGGAGATCCGAAGATGTTTCGATGCGAGTATGCAGTTGCGGTGAGGATTACCACGATTGCAGAGGTCTGCAATCAGATTCGGGCAAGGACAGGCCAGGGGTTTTCGATGGCATCCAGAAAACTGTTCCACGAGCTGACGATAGAGACGTCTCTGTGCAGTGGGAAGAGCCGGACGATGCGGTGATGGTTAGGTTGCGGCTGGTGTAGGGGCCAGTCACGATCATGTCGCTGTACTTATAGCTTCAGGATGTATCTTTCATGACGGGAGATTTGATCATTGAGCAAAGACTTGGTAGGAGCAATACTTAGATTTAGAGGACTCGATGGGGCCGCGACAATTTGGGTGGCGAGGTGTGTTGAAGTGCTTGGTAGCGGTAGTTCATGCAATTCGGGCTGCACATACCGTCAGCCCTTCAGTTGGCGCGAGATGCTGAGTATTTGTTGCAAGGGAAAATTCAATCCGAGTGGTGAACGCGGCTGTGCCATACTCTTTGATTATCGAATGGAGATTTTTGAAATTCCAACGTTGCAGAGTCTGGTTCTTGAACCCGATTCCGACATGGTATACCAAAGTCAATCGTTTCTGCACTCTCCTCGTCCAAGCACCTATTTAGATCATCAGCAAGTCCAGGAAAATCCCTTTAGTCCTTCCGGAAACCCGAGCCCGAAGATCTCCGTCCCGTGTGCTTGGAAACTTATGCCATTTCAGGTGTGTTTCAAGAATGAGGAAATTCTTTTTTCTTCGAGTTTCTTTGAATGGGTGTGGGAGAAGAAAGACAGCACGGCATAGCAGTAACAAACATGGAATACGGAAAAGAACGCATCGCCGCGATGGGAAAGTTCTCTTCCATGAAGTATGTGGCTTCAAGCCACAGCAATGCGACCATCTCATCTATCAAAAAAGATAGCAGACGGCTGGGGCCGCGCAGCATTCGACCTCAACCATGTGCAGAGAAGAGTAGTGAAAGTGGAGCAGCCACAATCGATAACGAATTGACTGTGCCGCTGGTGCTCGCAGCAAGGACAAATCCAAGATCCGTCGATGGAAAATGAAGCCGGAAAAAATTGTCTTGTTTCTGCCTTCGTTGGCGCAGCTGTCTGCTCTACCACTGTGAAGAAGAGGTCCTTCAATGCCACTGTAAGTAAAGCTCCTCTGGCACGGCGGCACAGCAGCTAACTACACTACCAAAGTTCGATGACCTAACGTCCAATCTTCTCGCATCAAAGGGCGACCCTGTCGATACCCCATACGATGGCCTCGCTTATTCCCGGGTGGGATGCAAAAGCGAACGGTGTCTCTATCCTCAAGGCCACAGTCCCAATAACACCGCTTCTAGCAATACTCTCAATGAGATGCTCGCGGGAAACGTCTCCATGATCACGTCCGTGTACACTGGATCCAAGATCTCCTACTTCGATCTCAGCTCGACGTACGTTGGATGCGCAGTCACTACTGGGGCATCTATCGGCTCCCACAGGCTTGTACAGTGCAATTCAGCGGCACTACTACCGGCGGAAAGGCAGTTTCGGACACCTGCACGTATACAGGCACAGCGCTACGTCCGGCGTTAGTCCTGTATGAATTCACTGGACGCAAATCCGTGCGAAATATCTCTGTAGTGCCGATCAAATCCGCGACCTTGCCGACCACGACAGATATGTTCATTGTACTCGAAGTCTTGACTTGTTCGAGAGCGTGTCGCGGTTTCGGTGTAGGAGCTCATTGTGTCACTTGTCGCTGTTCCTCGTACCCTTTGATTAGTATACTTCCATGAAATGATTTAGAGCTCCCGGTCAAGACGACTATTGTATCCTAGATTATGTACGTGGCAGGCCTTGGAGGTTCTTGGGGGGTCTTTTTTCCCTCGGTATCGAAAACTTAGTCGTTTTCAGCCAGTATTCAATGACTTGCGGACTTCTTGCAGCGTGCTCGCAGGCACTCGGCTTCTCGAGAGTCTAGCCTAAGGATAGTGATGTGTACACCCTCGCCATAGCTCATTCTTTACAACAACCCGTTGGTGGATTCATTCGTGCAATTTCGTGTCAAACCTGCAACGCGTCACCCTACCTATCCATACATTGTCATCTTTTGCGTGGTTCCAATTATTGCAACATTTGAAGAAGCTGTAACGGTGCGAAATAGGGCGGTCGGCCGCAGGATAATATTCGTTGTTCACGGCGATGTTCACATGGGCAGTCAACTTACCAATGCCACATTCAATCAAAGTTTCCTCCACCTCCAAAAGCTTTTGTTCTTCGTATTCAGTAATGACTGATTCTAGCCCTTCCGTACCCGACAGCAGAAGAATCTTTTGAGATAGAAGGTCATGGCATGAAGAATTATGGCCCCGGGAAATTTGTCTGCAATGTAACACTCTTGATATAGTTTCGATAAGCTCCAATGCCCCACAGAAAACGCACGATCCCACATGGGCAGCCGGTAAAAGTCGACTTGCTGTAGAGAATAAACGCTGCTTCAGCAGCTACCTGGTGATTGACGCAAAGTAGAACAAGAGCATGGTCCATGATGGGTGCCGGCTGGTCGTAATACAAGCAATGTTTTCTTGGTCCGAGATCGTGATGTAAAAGTTCTAGGATACCTACGTCTATGGAAACATATCTGAATGTATGCTTGTGGATGAGGTCACGAATCTCCCGTGGCAGTTGAAAGAATTGCATCTTGGCTTTTATCTTCTATAGACTTTGAGACCAGTGTTCAAAGAGACCCCAGAACTTTTTGAGAAAAATAGCTGGAGATCATAAGCTATGATAATGGCTCATATTAGGCTATGGAGGGTTGACAATGAGCCAGGAAAGACAACAAAGTAGAGACGTTGTCAGGGGTTGCCATCCCTGTGGGTGGCTTCGGCCAACCGCGCGGACCGTCGAAAGCGCCAAGCGAGCAAGCAACAACTTCTTCTCGAGGCTTCAACCCATTGTTAGTCTGAATGACAAAAATGGAGACTCAAAATCCTGTCTCTACCCTTGTGATCGACCGCACGACTGTTACTTCTCTCCTTGCGGCCCTCTTCGTTCTGATCACCGCGTACTTCACGTCCCTCCATCTACTGCACGCTTCCACAACCACAAAGCTCCGTGTAATATTTATTTGGCATTCCTTCGATGCTCTCATTCACTTCATCTTCGAAGGCTCCTTCCTGTACAATTGCTTCTTCACATACACCTCGATCCCGCGTACGACTGACTACCCACATCCTGCGAGCCTAACATCTCCGGGCGTTCACTTTCTGGGTCACACCGATAGGCTGTATGGCAGTCAGTATGGAACAAGCCCAACGGCGAAGCTGTGGCAGGAATACGCAAAAGCTGACAAGAGATGGGGAGGAGCGGACTTGACCGTCGTCAGCTTGGAGCTATTGATCGTCTTCGGCGCTGGACCATTAGCTGTATATATCTGTGAGCTCATGAGGCGGAGGAATAATGGAGGGAAGCTATGGTTCTGGGCCAGTGTGCTTGCAACGGGAGAATTGTATGGCGGTCAGTGGAAATGTAATTCGAATGGCCTTGAATCCAAGGACTGACAATGCTAGGTTTCATGACCTTCGCCCCTGAATGGCTGACTGGGAGTCCAAATCTTGATACAAGCAACTTCATGTACCTTTGGGTATACCTCGTCTTCTTCAATTTCCTCTGGGTTGGGTTCCCACTATGGATTTTGTACGAAGCATACGGTAGCATCAGCTTAGCTTTCGCAAGGGCCAGCGGAGCCATCGGAGTGGAGCGTGAAAAGACTGCATAGTAGGCTCGCAAGCTAGGCTAGCATCTTCAGCTTTCAATTGCGGCTTTGAAACGGATCCGACCAGTTAGCTCAACGGAGGTCCACCATTAATTAGCAGGTACGCGCAAGTGAGAAGTCCTGTCTTCAATAGGATAAAACATGGCAATTGCTGTGACCAAAGTATAGCCTAATCTCCGGAGACAGCTTCGCTTATTTAGGGCCAGTTGACAAATACCTTAAGATTTGAATCTGTTCAAAGAATGGTGCTTGAGTCTTGAATTACTACAATATTTGGAATCTCGGTAACCGGCAACCACGCGAATCCTAGAATTTATAAAATTATAATCAGCGACAGTGAAGTGAATTTGGCCCGGCCTAACAAGTGAGGTATAGCCCAACACTCTCACTTAACACTCACGCTTTCTCAATACTACCAACTTCATAATACTCCGGGTTTGTATGCTATCAAGTCGTCTAACCGGAATACCAAGCACTTTAGAACGAAATGTCTATTGAAGCTGCTCTTAGTGAGCTTAACCTTATTCAACAGTCCAACTCCGGGCGCTTATGCCGCTCTGCAGCTCTCACAGTTCTTGCCCGCCAAACCGGATATGTGGGACGTTTGGCTGTTGCTCTCAAGCTGTAAGTTGTTCAAAGCTTACGAGGCCGCATGACAAAACTGAAAATCTGTAGATACGATCACGCCATGTACTGTGCACCTCTTGCTTCCGACAAGCTGGGAATCCTTGTGCATCGATGTGCCACTTACTTCGTCAACAATGTTTTCGACGACGCCATCCAGGACGCCAAGCGTATCATGATTATGTACCACAACTACCAGTCAAGCTTACTTGATAAAGACGGTTCCTTGCGTGGGCTGAAAAAATTTCGAAAATTCCTAGCAAATTTCCTCAAAGCAGCAGATCCATGCACCTTTACCATCGAAAACACGCAGGGAGTGAATGTTGCTGAATATACTATGGAATCGGATTTGAAGCGAATGCAATGCAGGCTACAAGAAATAGCCACTGGCCAATACGACTTTCCCGCGCTGCTACGCGAGGTTGAACGGATGAAGTGGCAGCCGCGACTCGATCACGCAACCCATGTCGGACCCGTTGAGGTACGCATGTGTAAGGACAAGTCAGTGGGTCGTGGCCTTTTCGTGACAAAAGACGTGAAGGCAGGAGATCTCCTCCTCTGCGAGAAGGCATTTGTAGCGGTGTTCGTGCCCAAGATCGTTGACACTGTTGAAGCTATGAACAAAATTCAAGATGAGGTTGCCGGGTTTTGTGAACTTAGGCTAAAGTTGGATCCGTCTCTGTCACCTGCATTCATGAATCTTAAGGGCGGCAGTGAGGGGCAAGGGACAGGAGAAGACGTCTCAAAAGCGACGGCACTGAATAGGTAACGACTTGACATGGCCCTACGATTCATTGGGACACAGCTGACCTTGATCAGGAAGCGCATCATGAGCGTCGTTGATTGCAACTGCTTCGGAGACTTCGTTTCCACTCGTAATGCTTGTTGGACGACCTTATTTAAGGAGGGGCGCTATAATGGCTCAAGTGTTGTTGGTGTATGGGTCGTTGCCTCGTACGCCAATCACGACTGCATCGGCAACATCAGTCGAAGCTTCATTGGTGATATGATAATCATCCGAGCGTCCACAGACCTTGAGGCAGGGTCAGAGCTCAGGCTTCCATATTTTGACAGACGTGAGGACGTCGCTCGGCGGCAGACACGACTTACGCGCTACGGATTTCAATGTCAGTGTTCCTTGTGCAAGGCTCAGATTATGACATCCGTCCAGACGATGCAGGAGAGAACCAAATTGATTTTGGATTTCAACAAGCGTTTCAAGTCGCACAACATACGATCTCTGGTTGAGTACCACACCCTTTTCACCGAAATAGAAGCGACCTACCGACACCCAGCCACAAAGGAGCCGCGTCAAATCATGGTTCGGTACATGATGGCCCTAGCCGCATACGCACACATCGACAAGCAACCCCGTCTTGTCTTCATGCACACGGAGAGGATGCTTAAGAACCTGGGCTTTGAATGGGAGGCCAACCCATATTCATTCGTGATTACGAAATGGGGCCTAGTGGTGGACTTCCTCATGCCTGTTTTCGTTTTCCTTTGGAAGGCGCTTGGGTCCTCTGGCCCAGCCATCTGTGCCGATGTCGAGCAGCTCGCCCGGACTATCTGGAAGATCTTGGTGGGAGAAGATAGCAGCTTCGACAACTTGTGGGGCCGGGATCCACCTGTCTTTACTGCATTCTGCTGTGACACTAGTGTTCTGTATCACAAGATGTACCGAACTCAAGAATGGTTTGTTGGGGAGAAAGAGCTCGAGCTCATGCAGCAGGCGGCCAAGGCGAAGACTACCGGCGGTGACGAAGATCATGGTTCAATGAGCGATGTTGATTGAAGGGTCCGGTGTTTGGAGGAGAAAGCTTTCATAAGACGGATGCATTTCTTTACTGAAGACTACGAGTCAAGCTAGGCTGCCTGTACAGATCCAATATTCGCAATCGTCTTAGCCCACTCTATCCCCATGCTGTTCCATGGTGCTGCAACGTTGATGTGTACTAATATTGGAGACTAGCCATACAGACAATAATCGACCTCATCTCCATCCCCCAAATACATCGAGTCCATCTACTATGTCAAGCCCCAAGCTGTTCCAGCAGCTTTCATACACAGTACAAGAGGAAAGTAAAGACAGACAAAAGAAGAAGAAGACCCCACCCAGTCTCTCAACAATCCTTCCGTCTCCTGCCAACCCCATCCATCTAACCGCCAATAGCATTCCCTCCCCAATCGATTCCCTGCACCCTCCCATTCTATATGATATCCAGGTCAGCATTAGCCCTTCTAACGGATCGTGAGTCATGAGACATATCATTGGGAGCAGGATCCTCCCTCGACATCTCCAACGACTCAAAAATTCACGGTAAACGGGGAAACGATTGACTTGGAAAAGACAACATACCCCATCCGGCGCAACCTTAGCGAACAGACTTTGCGTAACATCAATATCATACATCTTACACCCCTGACAAGTGTCGACAACAGTAGCCGTATGCGCCTGTCCAGTCGTAGGATTCCAGATCGTAATCTGGGTGTTGCATTCTAAACGAATCCCACCACATCAGTGATAATGTTGCCTCTTCCCTCGTAAAATGCGGCTGCACAGCGAGGAAGAGAGGGAGAGAGAGGGAGAGAGGGAGAGGGAGAGGGAGGGAGAGACAATACTCACTAGGATTAGCATTCGGATCCGCTCCATTCGCCATCATCTCTACAGAGAGCGCGACGATCTGCCAAAAATCAGCACTAAATCATCCAAAAGTGGCAACAGGAGGCTTGTCGTCTTACATCGTCGGTGGGTTGACTGGCGATACCGCAAGAGCCCACGCCGGGTGCGTAGTAGGTCATATCGCCTGAGTAGGCTTGAACGAGGTGGATGGAGATGGCGAGACCGGCTGCCAAAGCGTGGAGCTTCATTTTGATCGAGAGACTAAAGACCTGCTTTGGTGTATGTGTGGAGTGTATAACGGAGAGCTGGAGAACGTAAATAAGAAAATGAGACATTCTTATATTTGCCTTCTATCGCCACTCCATCAATAGTCTTACCTCATATCGTCACCCTATGATTCAACCTCACATGAAACAAGACAGGGACACAAAGCTTTTTATGTGAGGCCCAGGCTTTGTTTCGAGACAAAGGACTTGAGAGATTGCATGCATGTTATTCATCCTCGCTTATGACAAAGAAGACACGGCAAATCGAGCTAATGCCTTTGTTCTGGGACAAGTAGTCGCACAAGAGGTGGAAAGGGGAGTCAATGCATTTATTCCGAGATAATGGATCTGAGAGCTTGCAGGCATTACATTCAACACCTATGAACCATTAGAGTACAGTAACTTTGGACCTTTTATCGCTTTATCTGCCATGTTGCTGTTTTGAAAACGCCAGTAGCCAGTGAGAGCACGAAAGCTGTGTATGATACACGTCATGTAGTGAGCAAGCTCAGAGAACTGCATGCCTCTCATCGTAAACGCCTTCTAAAGCAACGCCAGGTCAGGAAACGCATGCATTAGGATATCATGACCAGGGCATAGGATATCTTTGAATCTCTCACCATAGCCAGCCCTCCTTTGTAACTACAACACCTAGTTCACGAATTCGTCCAGAGAATTTCTGGCGACCTCCTCCTCCTGTGCTCGGTCCTCCAGAGCTTGCTCTATCTCATTGCGGTGGTTGACGTCCTCCTCAGGCTGAGTAACGAATTCGTCAAACATGTGGTCCACAGTGTTGTCGCGTGCTTGAGCTTGATGGCTATTGGAGTAGTCGTGATGAGGAGAGTTCATAATATGATCATGAGGATGAACTGTCTCATACGAATTGTCGCCTCCAAAAAGATTAGGGTCGAGGCTGGGATTCGCCTGCGATAAGGGCGAGCGCGATGGATAACCACTTGGAGAATCCACGAAGGGTGAATGGGGACGGTGGCCATTTGAGTAGTATGAATTAGGAGGGAAGTCTGGTGAGTGAGGTGAGTGATGAGGGTTGTGAGAGGCAGGTAGTGGATAATGAGCTGAGTAGGTAGGGTCGGTGTGGGTAGAGGATGCTGATTGCGGCATGTGTTGAGGATGGTTGTAAGGATCTGAGGAAGTTGTTGTTGAGATCGAGTGGGAAGACCGCGGTCGTCCCGCAGGTGCAAGGTTGTGTTGATTCTTAATTTGAGCATCGCTGCCGCTGCCTTTGCGGGCCTTGTTGGGATTATACGATTTGGTTCGAAATTGCAGAGGCAGATCATCTGGTGAAGTGACATTGTGTTGCTGCATCAGCTTCTGCTGCTTCGTAGGCCGCGGCTTGCGAGTTGACAGGGACTGTTCGAGGACTGGAGGGGGTTCAGGCGCGATTGGAGCCCATTTGTGAAGCTCTTGACGGAAAAAGTTGGCCTCGAAGCCTAGCAAAATCTCGGCTCCTTCGATCTTACGGAGGTAGAAGCGCTGAGTAGTTACTTCTTCTGGATTAGTCATCACTGGGTTGATGTAGGGCCGCATGAAGTCGCGAAATGCTTTGGCAGTAGCGATGATCTCGTCGAGTACCATTTCCTCCTCAGGCTGGAATGGTAGACTGGGGATCTCCTGCTGCCATTCGATCAAATCTTCCAGCTTTGGACGAGCTGCGTCACGAGGAATTTTGACTCGGTAGTCACATATCGGGCAGGTGTAGTTATCGTCTTCCTTGACCTTGCCCCGAGCGATCTTTAGACATTTGCCATGGTACCTGTAGCGTGTAAGCATGTTTGTTTCTAAGCGACGAAGATACACTTACCATTCGTGACATAGTTCGCACTCCAACATCATTCCAGCTTCGGGTTGACGACACATGCAGAATACGTTCTTCTCCGATTTGACTCCCTCCACATCTTGCTCCCCATCCGCAGGGGAATTCTCTCTCGTTGCTGGTTCCACAGGCATCCTTGGCTTGTCCAAGAGATCAAAGCAGTAGTTGTTATGCTCGTTGACGTAGTTCATGTGCGCTTGCAGGATGTGTAATGGGGCATTGGCTTTACCGAACAGCTTCTTTCCTGTCCTCATCCAATTTTCGTGGCGCTTGGTCATGTTCTCGAGGTCAATGGTACCGGTTGGCTTACTGTTCAGTTCTGAAAGGCCCTCAACGATATCACGCACTTCTTTATACTTAGGCCTCTTTCGAAAATCATCATCTTTGGACCGATCGTAAAGAGAAATGATTGTTCGCTGCGCTTCCCTCTGCTTCGCTAAAATCGCCTCAACAGCTGCCCGAGTCTCCGCTGTTATGGGTAATTGGTCTGCTTGGCGCGACAATGCCTCAAGTTGAGGATGATGAATGGGCTCGACCGCCATAAGCTCCTTAGCCTTGTTTTCCCAAAGCTCACCACGAACCTGCAACTCCTTGTAAGTTACCAAGATCTCATCACGCTCGTCTATACTGATATCCTGACCCCTTTTGATGAGCGATCTGACCTCATCCAGTGTTTGCAGCTTTTTTCGTCCTTCACGAGCCTCATCAGTCCACTTCATTTTCTGTATCAGTGTCTCTATCTTCTCGACTTCTGGAACATCCACGTTAAAGCTTTTTCCCAGCTCGGCTAGATCGACGAAACCCTGGGTTGAGCGAGCACCTGGATCTGCTAACGCGGCTTTTGCGTCTCGCTGGAATTCTGAGATGTCTTGAGCACGCTGAGTAAGTGTGTCGATTTCCGCGCAATCGAAGGAGATATCTTCCGCTTGTGCAAGCAGCTTGTGGATGTTTTCGATCTTTCTTAACTCCTTGTCGCGTTCTTCCTGCTCAGCTGCTTTCGCAGAATTATTCTTCCTCCAAGCACGCTCATTCTTGCGCCTGTTCTGCTGTTTTCGAGTGATGTAATTCGTAGCTTCTTCGACCCATTCATTGCATTTGCTGACAAAGGCTTTGAGATCGGCAAGTCCGGGGAGATCCCAGGGTATCTTCTCGCCTTCAGTAACCAGTGAGCGTAGAACCTTGAGCGAAGGTTTCGCCACATCGTCAAGAGCTTTGTCCAGCTTCTCTTGCCAAGCTTCTGGCTGATGGGCTCGGTCGACGACTTTTTGCACGACGCAGTTCAAAATATCGTCCGTGAGACGATACCTGAGAGTGTGAGCAGGTCCGGTGAGACGTTGCTCCTCGGGGGCTTCACAGCATTCGTGACTACTTGCATGTAACAAGCACATAACGGTGCCACTCTTCTCGCACTTGTATGAAGAGAGATAGCTGTACGCTTTGCAGTAATGACACTGATATTCCAGTTCTGGGACGTCTTGATCTCTGACTTCGAAGCCGAGCAAGCAATCGGAGCTTTTAGATCCTTCAATCTTACAAACATGAGTTTCGAAGCAGTCCTTGTGTCGTTTGAGCAGATCCTGTCGTTGTTGCAACTCTCGATCTCTTAGCCGGACCATGGCAGGAGCAAGCCACCTCGCTGTTTTGATGGTCGTGTCCCGGCCAGCGGCCGTCATCAAGAGCTCGTCGTGTGAGAAGCAAGGCTGCTTTCGGAACTCTTGGAGTCGCTCTACACCTGCCTCACCGTAGGGTTCCCAGTCCTCTGGCGCAAAATTGACAGCTTCGTTGAAATTGAACCCGTGATTGAAGCCGGCATGGTAGGCTTGAGGAAAGGTGATCACGAATTGACCAGCTCGCTGATCGAGTGCGTAGACATTGACGCCAGCTTTCTTTAGTCGATCAGGTGGCAGTAGGGTGACAAGTTGGAAAAGGAGATCTGGTTGCGATTCGAAAAGCTCTGGGACTGCTTGCTTCATGGCTTCCTCGAAGCGTTCGGCATCGGCACCAGGTATGCCGTACCAAGTCTTGGTGGCTCCGAAATGCTGGTAGTTTGCAGAGTAGCCATAGTGGTCCTCATTGTGCCAACAAAAAGTCGAGAAACACATGCCCACATAAAGCCATGGCACTGTCATGCCTGATATGTCTGACTTTATGTAACGGAACAATGATTCCGGGTGTAGTGGGAGAATGTTGAGATTCCAAAGGTCTGTCGAGTATGGATCGCGAGGATTCTTTTCAATTGTAGGAAAGCCGCTACCGTGCGTTGTCGAATGAATGTCAGCCCCGTATTCGACCTCAACTTCCTCAGACGGGCTCTCAACTAGTCGCCAGAACTCGCGCTCCACATCATCTTCGGTGACGGGTCGCTTAGTGTTGTGAATGGGATCGAATTGCATCTTTGGCTCGAAATAGCTATCCTTGAAATGATGAGCCTTTTCTTGGAACTGTCGCAAAGAGTATATTCCGCCTTCCTCGAAACCGAAATCGCCTGTCCCAACGAGGCAACGTGGGCAGTGCCAGTCATGAAGTGGATTGATTCTGGCTGGAGGGTCCAGACAATTTTTGTGGTAGCCGAATTCGCAACCGTCGCAGATGAGCAACGGAGAGCGGTCATCTTTGGTACCACAGACTTCACAAAGCTATTTCGATGTCAGTTTTTATGTCTATGTCATTGCTAATTTCAGGACTTACCTCCCCAGCTTTCCCATTACTACGGTCACGTGCTAGTCTCGGTGTTGTAGGACGAAGTAGGCTCATGTGCGATCCCACAACGGTTGGGGCTGCAATAACAGTCAGCATGTATTCATCACGTGGAGATACTTTCGTACCTTTCTTTGCACGCTTACTACGACGCTCATTCGCATCCTCGCCTTCACCACCAACACCAGAATCGGTACCTGACGTGCCATTCATGCTGTCATGACTAATGGTCCGCTTTAGTGGATTCGAAGAGTGGCCATTTGTCAGGGGAGCTGTGTTGAGGTAGTCAGGCAGATCCTTGCTGGGAGGGGCGAGACCAGCGATTGGAGCATGTATACCAGGAAAGCCATTTTCGGACTCACGCTTGTGCACAGACGGATGCCCATTTACAGCCTGGAAAGATGCTGGCGTTAAATTGACAGGAGTCCAACCACCTACGTTCACAGGGGTAAAGCCAGACGAAGTTATGGGCCGTGGTGGTTCGGTGGCGGGTGTACCAGTACCTGCGTCGAGAGGGTCGTCTCCGTCTTTAATAGAGGTATTCAGAGATGCGTTGAGAGCGGCCGATGCCCTCATGGCAGGAGAGTCATCTCTCATCTCAATCGGAGTACCCTGATGCGAGCCCCTCATTGTCTGATTGGCAGATGTGGGGGTGAAGGGGCCACCATTCTCGAATTCCAGCTGTTGCTGCACAGCCGGCTTGGCGATCTTGAGATATTCTTCGTAAGGATGTAGCCATCTCTGATAGGAGTTCTTGAGCGAAGTCGACAAGGACGACATTATCTTCCCACTGTATCCCAGGTCACGTCCAATCTCAGCCCATTTCTTCAGCTTGCAGACCTTTTCGAATCCACCGCGCTGTGCCACCGCCTTCTTCAATTTGTAGAGATCAAGCGGCCGCTTATCGACACTAGGAAATCGATTGAGGTTCATGCCGTGCTGTTTGTGGAACTTCGCGAGCTGGTCGAGGTAATTGAGGTTTGTCCGAGTACCTGCGGTGTATTAGCTATGCACCCGTAAACACCAGAGAAATGCTTCGAATTAGGGCGAATGAAGTGCGTACCTCCTTCAACCGAATTCAGCTCTTGACGGCGGGTCTTGAAGAAGAATCGCTGAATGTGTGTTAGCCATCTGATTGTCTCAATTCTCGCTTTTGCGACCTCGTCCAAGCTCTGCCATAGCTGCGTTACCTCTGCGGACATGAATTTCGTACCTCTGTGTTGATGGCAAACGCAGGATCCCATGAATCAGGCGGAATAATCTTGCACACCCCATATTTCTCTCCCTCTGGACGGATTTTCCTTATGTATTCCATAGGATCTTTAAACTCCTCCTCTGTCGGCCTGAATGTTGGCGCCTCTTGGAGGCCATGTGGGCGGACTTTTTTATTCGCATTTCGAACAGCTGAAGGTTGTCCACGCCTCTCTACCGTGGATAGGTCCAAAGGTGGAGCTCTCCGCTGGCTGAAGGGTATGTGAGGAGGGTAACTAGTGAATATGCCATTCGTAGTAGGTGGATTGAGGTTGACTTGAAAGCTTCCAGTCGAAGGTGTGGGTTGTTGTACAGGTGCGGCTGTGGGATTACCTCCACTCGAAGGAGGCACCACCATGTCCGCAAGGTTCGACACGGCCGAACCACGCAAATTTCTCGAGAATGTAGAAATTACCGTTCATAGAGTCGAATACGAGAACATGAAGGTGTACAAGAGATGTGAGATGTCGAAGAGCTGTGTTTGCGCTCTGTGCGAGGCGGAGAGTTGGTTGGGGCCAGGTCTGATACAAAGGCCCACTACTCCGGTAATAGGTAATCTTGGCGAGGTAATAACGAGTGGATGAAGGAATGAATGGGCCAGTATTTGCCTCCAGTAGTCACAACGTCATGCTTGACCGCGTGAGCATGTCAAGTCATGTTGTTGTGTTGTACCAATTTAATGAGTGAAAGAGAAGGTGGAGGGAACCAGATGCGGGAGGACATATAAGGCGAGGGCATTGGGCGAGATCGATATCAGTTCAGGAAGTCGCAAGTCAAAGCCAAAGCCAAAGCCAAAGCCAAAGCCAAAGCCACCAGGCCACCCCTGCACATACTACCCACGCTAGCGTATTTCTGGTAAATCATGACTACCTTGCATTTGACGACCCATCAATGTTTGTAATTGTAGCACCACTCCTTCATTCGAAGCAACTCATATAAGTATGTGAATGTTTGTTCACATCATGCAAGAACAGTGCTGGGTGGCAAGGACTGTGAAGTGTGAGAGCTGACTTATGATCGCGCTCCGGGCCAGATCGTTGGTCCCCGGCCTTGGATATGGAAGGCTGTCCAGCTCTACAATGATCATTTTGAGCCCTAGCTTAGGATCATATTGACACAAGAGTCTACCACTGATAATTTCTTCATCTCGTTTGCATGACTCTTGAGACTCAAACACCGATGGAAGTCAATCGAGCTCTCGGCGGAGACGTGGACTACGATACGTGACCAACATGGATCGGAAACCCATCCCAGCGTTTTATTGCTGCTATCTCCTGCGGTCTAAACACTACCACTCATCACTCTACGTGGGATCGACACCTAATCCAGTACGTCGATTGGCGCAGCATAATGGAGACTCCAAAGGAGGGGCTGTTCGCACCGCGCGCACCAGGCTTAGACCCTGGGAAATGACATGTATAGTCACAGGGTTTCCGTCGAAAATCGCCGCTTTACAATTTGAGTACGTCTCCCAATTTGTTATTCACCCTCGTGCTTTGAGTGCCAAGCGCGCTAGTTTTGGCCTGTTGTTGTTTCATATCTGATATTCCTCGAAGATGGGCGTGGCAAAATACACATATCACCAAGAGAATTGCCGACGAACAGCGCATCACAGCTCGAGAGGTTAAATCGAAGAAGTCTTCAAAGACAGGTACAACGCGTAAGCGGCCAGTTCGTCCACGCACATCGCTCACGGATAAGCTATCCAATCTTCACTTGCTTCTTCGGGTCCCAAGCTTCACGAGATGGCCACTACAAGTACGCTTCTTCTACGAAGATGTATATCGAATGTGGCAAATTTGGGCGGACAGAGTTGACGGAGAGATCAGGGGCGGCATCAAGGTTCTCCTGAATGTAAAACAGCCCATCGAGGCAATTGACGATGGTGAAATCCCAATGAGCGCGCAAGCAAAGGGCAAGCGGAAACGACAGGCCATCGGTAGGGGTGGGATTGAAGGATTAGACGTTGGGTACAGCGAGCTGAAAGGCCACGTCGAGAAAAGCATCTTCCTTCTTGGGGAGGACGAACAGATTAAATGCTCGGTGTGCTCGGAGAACGTCAGTTACAAGACCACAATGGCGTTGGTTTGTCCTGGCGAGGGCTGCAAAGCTGCATCTCACATACGTTGCTTAGCGGCGGCTTTCTTAGAGGATCACGGCCAAATTGATTTCGTCCTACCAACGTCAGGTACTTGTCCAGGTTGCAGAGCGGAGCTGCAATGGGTCGATTTAGTGAAGGAATTGAGCCTGAGAGCAAACGGCGAGAAAGAAGTTGCGCAACTGATGAAAAAGCCGAAAGAGCGGAAGACCAGGCTGCCAGAAAATGGCAAAGCCATGCCATTTCTGGCTCGAGAAAATAAGCTCGATGATGAGGACGACTTAGCCTCGGAGGACGATCTAGCGGAAGATGCCCTGCATGCCGGGGCCGCTGTGGATGATGCTCTCCCAAATGACTGGTATTATCAAGATGATGATGACGATGTGATGTCGATGACTAGTCCAACGTCGGGTTTTTCGGACGGTATAGATTCTACGAGCCCCATCAAAGCGTCTTCGGCCCCTCCACGGCTGGGAGTCGTGATAGAAGATAGTGAAGGGGACGAAGCAGAAATCTTAGATTAGCGGAACCATATAGAGAGGACCAGCGTCGCTCCTCGCTTCAGCCTGCTACCTCGGGCATATCAGCCCATGGCAGTATGCTCCTGACTGCTTCCGTCATCTTTGAATGCCCCATGAGTTCTCTTGCTCTTTCCGCAATGTCTGTCTCAACCGCCTCGATATTTCTTCCAGCATCTATGACTCGGATATCTTGCCCATCCGGCAATTTCACCAATTCGTAGAACAGCTCCCTCACCCTTTTCTGCATAGCACTAGTCTCATATTTCTCATCGCCAAAGCCAACCCTCTTGGCTGCAGCTTCAGTCGTAATATCAAGGAAGAAACAGATATCAGGCCTTGGCAGTCCAACCTCTGGCCGTCTTGCCCATTCCAGTGAGAGATCTGGTCGTCCTTTGGCTGCTGAGTAGACTATACCAGAATAGTAGTAGCGGTCAATCACCACCGTAGTCCCCTTCTCAATGGTCGTCCGTATTGAGGCAGCGGCTTCCCAGCGATTGGCGGTAAAAAGTAGGTGGATAACGTGATCTTCTTGCTGGGATTCGCCTTTGAGATAGGCGTCGATCGACTTGCCAATAGGGGTCGATCTGTCTGGGCAGCTGATTTAGCTCGGGCAGAAGTGGCTGGGGATGACCAGGGCTTGTACCTGGGAATCTCATGCGCTTGACAGGATGACCTTGGCTTTCGAGGTTCTGGCAGAGACGAGCGTGTTGGGTGGATTTACCGGCGCGGTCGAGGCCTTCTATGACTATGAGGGCGCCCCGAGCGGTTGGTGACATGGCTCTTTGGACGTTGCAGATGTCGCGATTAGTAACAGCGTAAGACTTTGGAAAGCATACAATGACTCAAAACTGCTTGGTGTCTTGCCATTGTCACATTTCTCCGAAGAACCAGGTGGATGTACAGTAGCTTGCACGCGTTACGAGGTTGTTGAGCGTGTCTTCCCGGTGGGATCCATCATATAGATATCTGGTCCGGATCGGACCGCTATTCTTATTTAGGTTCAGAAATCTTGTGGATCTAACTCCGAATTTCTAGGAGCCACCAGCGGTGAAAGAAGAAACCTCCAACTTGAATTAGCTTTAGCTCTACAACAATTTGTTCTACAACTTCAAACTTTTTGTCTGTGACTTTGCTCTAGACCACATTTACCTGAACCCTATCGTTGTTGAATTATCTTGATTGTCGTGCGGTGTGTAATTTTGATTTCGCCTCCCCCAAATTGGACTTTTTTTTCGAGCCAATTTTCCATATTTGACAGCTTTCGACATTGAAGCTCACATGGTGGTGAAGGCCTCTTTAACTGATATATTGTGTTTCTTTGATGCTGTTCATGTGAATCTGGATTCGATTCTCATTTGTCATTGTAGGTATTGCAATTTATCGAAATTTCTTCAGCACACATGCCATCCAGCAGCATACCAGCCAGCGCCGCGCTCAGAAAAAATTGAATCAAGTACCATTCTCATTCCTCGCCGACCTGCCTACATCAGCACCGCCCACAATCTCCCTCCTTCCCTATACCCATGCCCAATAACGTTGACCAACCAAACTCCCCTCCTCACTTCCCTCAAGAACTCTATACTCGCTCTCGCATCCTCCCTCTCCACCTTCCCTAATCGACTCGCCTCCCCCACACACCTTCCCCACTCCCCCCAAATCCCAAATGCCTCCTCTACCCACGCCCTGAATGAAACCTCCTCGACCATCGTCGCAGTCGCAATCTCCTTGCCCGCGAAACTGCCCCATGTGACTGCGTGTACGGCTTCGGGTGGTTCGCTACTGACGAAGTTGCCGGCGGCATTGCCGGCGTAGTAGGAGATTTCACCGTCTTTGTAGAGGCGATCGAGATGGGGGTGGAGGGTATTTTGGAAGGTGGAGTCGCTGACGAAGAATTCGACGAAGGATTTTTGGAAGACGAAACCGCCGGGTGGTCCCCAGCCGTGGATAGGATGGGTGGATGGGAGGCCGTCAACAGCGGGTTGAGAGGCTATTGTCCAGTAGCCCTTCTGGGTTGTCAAGGCTGTGAGTTCGGAGGTGATGAGGGCTGTTTCGGGTGAGAGTGTGGCAGATTCGGACCACGGGAGCTTTTTTGGGTCTTGGCCGGCGAGATGCGATGTGAATAAATTTGATATTTGATGATTGGTGGTAGGAGTGGCCCAAAGGGTGAGAGCCTGGGTGGGCGTTATTGTGAGAGAGGTGGGAGAATAGGTGAGCGGTGGATTGAAAGCCGGAGAGCGGGCATCGCCAAAGCGGCCATTGGGGTAGTCATCCCATGTTGCTTCGCGAGATACGCCGTTTGTATTGGGAGGAATGGCTCGAGTGGGCGAGGAGGAGCGGTTTGTCGTCAATTGAACAGCAGCAGAAGAGTCTGTGGATGATAGGGTGCGGGATCGGGGAGCGGCGCCGTTGACACCATTTGGAATGAAAGGCGTATCTTCGACAGCGTTCTCATCCGGATCCGTTGGTATCAGGTCACATCGTTCGAGAAGAGAGCTAACGGCCTTCTCGAGGTTTAGTGTGTAGAGGTGGAATCCTCGTGGACCTTTGGCTTTCATTTCCTTGATGGCATCCACAATGTCACTCAAGGCTTCGACGCCGACTTGCTTCACAGCTTCGTCGTCTCCTTTGACGCCCTGTAGCCTGTGTAACAGCTCTGGTGGTATCTTCGCATGAGCAAGCTTCGTCGTCCGCACCAGAATCTCATAGCTCTGTAACGGCATCAAGCCGGGTATGATAGGGATCTTTGCAAACACTCCTGACTCATGCTCCCTCAACATTCTTTCGTACTTCGTATACGCATCCAGGTCGTAGAATAGCTGTGTCATTATGAAGTCCGCTCCAGCCTTCGTCTTGTCTATCAGATACGGCAGATCGTGCAGTGGATCCTGACCCGTAGGATGGGACTGGTCTGGATGGCCTTCGGGGTATCCAGCCACTCCAATACAGAAGTAGTCCCCATGGACCCGCCGTATGTATCTGACCAGGTCGATTGCCCATGTGAAGTCTGCGTGACTGTCGTTTTCGCCATTCTCCTCTACCTCGTCCTCTAGCCGGTACTCCTCCTGCCTCGGTGGATCGCCCCGTAGAGCTAGTATGTTTCGAACTCCCAAGGCTTTTGCTTCCTCCAATGCCTCATCCACCACCTTCCTCTTCATATTCGTGCATGTGAGGTGTAGACATGTCGTGAGGCCCAATTGCCGTTGGCATATCTCCGCGAGCTCGAGCGATCTTGAGGATGTGCAGCCGCCGGCACCCCATGTTACTGTAACGAAGAGAGGACGGAGAGCATTGGACATGCGCTCCAGACGAGTTTGGAGGTTGGAGAAGCCATAGAATGAGTTTCAGTAAGAGATGTCTATGGGCGGATGGGATTGACTGACTATCTGGGTCTTCGGGGGGAAGAATTCAAGGGAGAAGTAGCTGGAATCGTTGGGGAGTGCAGCGATCTTGTCGGTGATTTTCTCCATGCTATCGAATATTTACATGCTGGTTGTAAGGATTCGTTTGGTTGCTCATAGTCTGGAGAATGCTTGAGTGAGTGGACAATTGATGGCAAGAGTGGTTCGCCAATTTGAAGGAAGGTACAGAGCGTTCCTTAGCTAATTATATTTCCGAGAGCAATAACCTTCTCGCAGCGGTAGGAATGATTCGGCTATTGCTCAGCTCTGTAAAGTGAGTAGACAACCATCTTTTGCTGGAGTTGGATTACAATGAAATCACATTTAGCGTATCCAAGTCCAACGCGACTTCTTGGCATTCAGGATTCCATCCGCCCCCTATACTACCCAGTACCAGCTCTACAAATAACTCTTCTAATTAACCAACCTTACATGAGTAGAGAGCTCTGTTCAAGGCGATTCTAACGCCGTAGGAATCAGCTTAATCGAATAGATAAGATCGAAGATGTCACGGGTTAAGAACTTGATTTAAGCCCTACCAAGCCGAGCAAGCCTACTACCAATATTTCAAGCCTTATAACTCAACGAATACTTTCTCAATTTATTTAATTTCTAGGGCGTTAGAACCGCCCTAAGCAGAGCTATCTACTCATATAAGTTTAGTCAATTAGGAGAATTATTTGTAAAGCTGGTACTGGGTAGTATAGGCGGCGGATGGAATCCTGAATGCCAAGAAGTCGCGTTGGACTTGAATACGCTAAATTACGTGGGAGTGCCTCCTCATGTTAAAAATACTTGTCAATGAGGGCCCTAGAGCTCCCCGGAGCGGGCCCGGGAGATCCCCATACTGGGGCCTAAAACCACTCTCGGGGGCCCTTTAGGGGCTCGCTTAGGGGGACCCCTCATTGACAAGTATTTTTGAGAGTGCTTAGAATTCAGCTTTGTTGCTGAGTAAACGATGACTTCGAGAACCATTGTCTACTTTATTGATACACCAATACATTCGAAAATATGAAACGTATTCATCCTTCCCATGGCCATGGTAGCATCGTTGCATGACATATACAAGTACCCTCGTGTACGTTGTAGAAGATGATTACATTTCCAAAAGGCCGTGTACAAGATGAACGAAAGAAACATTTGACCTTTTGTATCCATCTCATACAGCCTCCCACTCCCCAAATACACACCATCTCGCACTTCGATCGGCCAGCACCAATCCTCTCCAGGTCCCCCTCTCGCCGATCTTGATGATTGTCTCCCATATACCTCCGTCAGCTGATTCATCGCTGCTAACACAATTATCGCTTTTCCTCATGAGCCTGAGTATTTTGCCGCTAGGTGCTTGAATTGCTAATTTTGCTGGCTTCTGCTGCTGTTGCTGGGAGCTACTGCTTGAATTTGATCCAGCTTGAGAGAAGTAGTCATTCGCTGAAGTAGCTGTCGATACCATGCTCATAGCTGAAGAAGGACGCCCGAAAGGATTTGGAGAGGCAGAGCGTTCCTCCGGTGAGAAGCAGCCGAGAGAGGAAGGATGTTGGCGGACAGCAAAGACAAAAGTATTGCTAATGGCTAGACGAGCACATTGTGGCTGCGAGATGTATAGATCATGGCGCATAGCATGAGGCGTTGGATGGCGGAGAAGAAATTGATATGGTGGGTTGTTCCCAGTGTGGAGGATCGGTAAAGCAAATGCCAAAGGATGTGGGTTATCCTTGATCGAATGCATAAGTCCTCGCTTGCCAGCATAGACCTTCAATATACCATGGGGTTCATCGCCAGGTAGCAGTGCCTTCACGGTATACCTCTTCTGTCCACCAATCCATTCCGCTTGGGCAAGAGCACGAGTTGTGCTTGTATCGCCGCTCTCGAACACATCACCATCCATGTCGCGAGTGTAAGAGCGAGCCTCGACCTCAGCAATGCATTCGACGTCTGAAGGCGCGATGAATTGGATATGGACAAGCTCAAGGTTCTCCATTCGGAGAAGACTGGTGTCATAGTCCACCATCTGGAGATTGTTGCTGAAGTAAGGTGGGCAAGCGCAGGGCAGAGCTAGGAGGATGTCTGGAGCAATTGGAGGGCAGATATGCTGCTGTCCGAAGCTCGATGGCACATGAGTGTAGCAGACCTCCGTTGGCCTCGCCAGGAACCATCCGTTCTCCGCGACCTGCGGCCCAGCGATCGAGTACTGGCCTCGCTTTGGGTTCGTTGGACTTGCAAGCGAGCAGTCCATAATTCTCCAACAACCATCACAAACGACGGCATTCCACCAATGGTTGGGTCGAGGATTGCTATCATGCTCCACGATGTCGCCAGGTGACTTCAGATACCCTCTGACTATTTCTGATTGTAAACCAACGGCGGAGCACATTTCAGAAACCAGGACGGCGACTTCTTCCGAGCATCCTCGCCTCATAGAAATCACACGTCTTGAATCAACGTCTCCTTCGAAATCTTCCTCCCAAGCTACTTTTTCGCTGACCCATGTGAAGATCGCTCGTAGTCTCTGCACATCGCTTCGATATGGCCGACACACATAGCCTTGAGCCAAGCTAATCGGGTTGGTCGTGGGAGGAAGACTATTGACGAAGCGAGCACTCTTATCAACAAGTTGGTAGTTCACTGCCAGAAAGTCGGTTGGATGCTGGATGGGCATTCCATCGACCCCCTCGTCACCCTCAGCAGCCTCGAATAGAGCATCCACTGGTGCAATCACAGGATAATCCATCATCTGACATCTCTCAATCCTCTCGGTCCGCTCGTTGCGGCTTAATGAATTCGAACGATTTATGTCTCGCCGTACTTGGACCCAGTCAATCTCGGTTTTACCGCCTCCAAGACCCATGTCTCTCGCTGCACTGCCGCCGGCGATGGCTGTTACGCCATTCGGCAACATGCTCTTGATTGGGGAGCGTGGGGGCTCCATTTGCCCATTAGCGATTGTGCTTCTGGCGCTGGCAGCACCCGTCTTTGCCGAATTCACAAGCTTCTTGAAGAAGCCGCTTTTCTTCTTTTTCGGGTTCCTGAGTCCTCCTAGTGGTCCAGGAGAATCTGCTACGGTCTCTGAGTACTCGGTTGCTGCTCTCGAAGCCGGTCGAGATTGATTGCTGGAGTAATGGCTGGGTGTCTGAGATCTTGTAGCACTTGCTCCATCGTTTAATCCGAGCCTCAGATCATGACGATTGTCTACCACGCTCATTGGTCTGCTCCTGCTAATACTTCCCCATTTCCGCCGAGCCAGGCTACCCGCACTCGTCGCACTGAAGCCTCCTGCTGAGTGACCACTCATGATACTCTGGCTTGTCCTTTGAGTGCTACTCGTACCATTCGTTGCAACGCTTTGGACGCCGCTTGACGAATTTGTTGCACTCGACTTGATAGTGAAAGTCCGGTCTAGTATGTTTCTGCCAAGTTCGTACGCAGATTTTCGATTTCTCAGAAGCCGATTGGATCTAATACTGCCAGGCACAGAACCTGCCATCCCTTGCGACGACTGCGTTCGTGGCTGATAGTCCGAGTTCTTTGGCGGTGGGGCTGGCGGTGGACCCATATGATTGTCTGGAAGGAAAAGCTCATCGGCTGGGCAAGGGCTGGTCGCTCCCATACTTCGCAGATGGCTCTCCATACGTTCGACGTAGTCATGCACTTGTGGCGGGCCTTCATCATCGCGACCATTTTCATACTCATCTGGATCCGGGTATTGGTCCTTGTCCCTCTGTGAAGAAGCAATGCCTAACGAAGATCGCGGCCGTCGACGATTCCGCCCATTTGGGTTGGCGCGAAGCTCTTGAAAAGCCTCTGGTGACCATGGATTAAGAGGCGCTTGCTCTTGCTCGGGCGAAGGAGACGATTCATCTCGCCGCATTGCCATATCGTGTAAGGAGGACATAACATCATCCATAGCATCTCTCAAAGGTGAGGGTGTGTGACCATGGACTCCAGGCGAATGTGGAGCAGGAGAATGACCTCGCCGAACAGCCGGGTATCGGTCGTTCATAGAGGGTGTAGGAGATGGGCTAGCTCGAGGTGGAGGTGCATTATATGCGACTCGATGTGGAGGCGGTGGCGGTGGAGGAGGAGAGCCGATATCGTCTTCATCTTGATGGTTAAAATCAGAAGCGGGTTGAAAGTGCGCAGATGATGCCGGAGATGGTGCGCGGCCATGGAAAGCTGAATCGCGCCCTGATGGAGGTCTTGAAGAATTTTGAAGATAGCTCGACTGCCGTATCGGACTGGAGGTTGTCTGCAGATAGCTGTGCTGCCTCGTAGGACTGGAGGATGTTTGGAGGTAGCTTAGTTGTCTGGATGGACTCAAGGATGTCTGCAAATAGCTAGCTTGTCGAGAGGGGCTCGCTGATGATGTATTCAGTGCGCTCGATTGCCTTGACGGTGCTGGCGACGTCCCAAGAGATGCATTGTTGAGTTGAGCAGTAGCCGTACTAGGTTTTGGGGGGGTAGGGGCAGCATACGCCTGGAAGGGCTTACGGAACGTCTTCGCCTTCTGCGGCGAACCCTTGGGTGTAGTGAGACTTCCTAATGCGCTTCCTGGCATGGGGCTCGAAGCTCGGCTGACAGGTTGGAAGCTCTCATCCAAGACATGTACAAAGTTTGACGGGAAGAGTCCCATTGCTCTTTTGTCTCTGCGCAAACGTCCCATCCACCATGAGCCATCTCCCGCATTGAGGCATTCTATCAGATCACCCTCCACAAACCCAAGGTCTCTTTTCGACTCCCCACCCCATGAGTATGTAGCCCTGCACCAGCATGGAAATCGAGTAGGGAGACTTGGCGCAACGTGCGCCATTGATGCTGCTTCTCTTCGGTCCTAAAGGCGTCAATACCAACCGAAGATCGATCGATAGAGATTTTACCAAGAGTAACAGCTAAATGGTAGGATATTGAGGCTGGGCAAAAGTGGAAATCCTGGAAAATTCGAACGAGTGGCGGCGGATGCATCAGAGGAGATTTTGTAGGATAGCGACAGTAGGTTTGCGATTGATGCTTCGGGTATGCATGCTCTTAACGAGTGTGATGGAACAATAACATCAAATAAGGAAGTAAAGCAAATTGAGGAAGAGCTTCGAGCTGTCGGGAAGTAAACAAACCGCGTCATTGGCTGCTAAGCACGGCCCGCTTCCGAGAATTATCTTTAGCCAAAAATCGAATCCAGGAACCACACGCAATGGAATGATTGCGTTCAACGCCAATGTGTTCTCAAGATTCGCTCAGGCGCGAGTCCAATATTCAATTATAACCGTGAAGGCTTTGTCAATATTGATGGTTCACTATCTTGAGACTAAATGTACTAGATGCGTAGTCTCCGTTACTTTATAAGTATTTGCTGGGTAAATGACCAATGAGACCATGGCATTCCACTTATTAAACAGACAAAAGGCACACGGAACCGTACAGAGACACAACAGGCGTGAACAGAATTTCTCCAGCCTACTTCGCTAAAAGACAGAATTAACTGTTCTTGAACAGTGCAATGGTGCCTGGGGATGTATTGATTTTGTCCGAATAATTCGCCAAACTCGCTCCATTCCTTGTCATTATCAATGTGGCACCAATGGTGTTGAGGTTGTAGACATCGACGTCACTTGCCGCGTCGATGCTGAAAGTAAGTGTCTGAGAAGTTTCGCCGTTGCCAGCGTTGGAGCCAGTTGTCCCTTATTGACGGTCAGTCCGGGTATAAGCAAGATTTTGAAAGTGACCTTACTGTATTTGTCCAAAAAGCAACAGAGGCCTGCACCATACACACGGAGGCCACTAGAGCCCAAGACTCGCAGACCCCAGCCATCCGCACAATTTCCGGTCTGGCCTGCGCACAACATCGCAAAATTCGGTTTCATTGATGGAAGCCACAGAAGGGAATGGGAGCATGGCGTTGGGATTAGGTTGATAGTATGCTGTTTTGGCCTGGACTTGTCCCATGGAGTCGTTACGCGTATTTGCGAATTGGTACTGATACAGAGCATTGTCCTCTACTGCCGTTCCGACTAGCGAAACGGTGCCGACGGTGCTTTCATCATATAGACCACGGCCAATGAGATGGTTATCTGTGTGCTATTTGGGTCCTCAATGTCGTGGTCTGCCGTCTACAGCCAAACATTTTCCAAGTACTCGCCGCTAGCGGACTTTGTAATGTGCAGGCTCATATAAACCGCAATGCAATTGGTTTTGATGGATCCCGGTGGAGTGGCGACTGTGGGGGTAATTGGACGTTGCGCCAGCTGCAAATTCCATCCGGCCCCCAATGCGTGTATGGACCTCTCACTTTCCGGAAGGTGTGCCAGAAGCTAATTTCCCTTCGATCAATGTGGCTCTAGCTTGTTTTCCCTGGGTGCTGACAATCATGTCCGACCACTCGATGGATCCGCGTTCTCCTGGGAGTCCAACGCTCACTACGGGTTGTGGATGGCTCATATCGCTAAAGAAGTTTGCACTTGACATGAAGACCGAGTAAGACTCTCCCACAATCCTGAAATTCTGAGGAATCTAGAGCATGCTTGTCAGCTTGTATGTACCCGCGTCGACAAAGACAGCCTTGTTCGCCAGGGCTGCAGCTAGTATTGTCCGTTGCAGGGCTGCCGTGTCGTCAGTTGTCCCGTCACCTTTGGCACCACCGGTGCGAGTGCTCGAGATTTGGCTCAGAGGATTTGTGGCGTACAGTGGCTTCGAACGCTCGTAGTATATGCTGTCTTGAAGCAGAACTCCTGGCCTGGAGAACCGGGTATATGGGCCCTCGAAGGTTGTTGGCTCACTGGGCGTATACTCATGGCATTGGCCCCAGCCCCTGATGGTAGTAGAGCCAGTAGTACCCGCAAGTGCCGTACCGTTTGGGCTCTGCACAGCAATGGGAACATTTTTGAGCCGTACGGTTTCAAGGACCAAGCTCCCTCCGGTAGGTGGCAACGGCGTACTATCACGTGCAGTGATGATGCCAACGGGAGTGTTGGTGATTGAGAAATCAAGGAACGTGATGGAACCCGCAGACTAACTAGTAGGACCTCCAGAAGCCATGTTCACGCCAAGGCTACAATTGTTGATCGGAATCGATTTGTATGTCCAACCCCAGTCCCAAATCTGATCAATCGCAGTCACTGCATTGTAAAACGTCAGGTTTCGCATGGTGAATTGTTGATTACCGAAGGCGACACTGTTTGTTCTGCCATGGAAGACCAGGTCGTTCATAAATCCGCCAGACCCACTCTCGATAAACGTACCTTGATGCTGAGACCCAGGCGCATCGCTCATCTGGAAGACGACATTTTGCAGGGAGGCAGCGTGTGCTGTAGGCCAATGAACGCCAAGTGCTGATGAGCCGCCTGGCTGGTACTGGTCCCCATCGATGAAGCCAAACCCAGTGAAGTTGGATAGCGCTCTCAAAGTGGGTGGGCAATTTAGGTTACTAATCAGCTGTGTATGATAATAGTCAATGATCGACAAAGAAATCAGATGAGGTCCCTGACGGAAAGTACACCAATTCAGGAGTGGTCGTGGAGGAGGCGCATGCTCCTGACGCACACCAACCACCGCTACTGATGGCCGACTGGATGGCTGCTGTGTCGTCTGCGATTCCGTTACCCTTCGTGCAAAAGTCCTCGACACTTCGGATCACTTGATAGATGGTAGGGTTTGGGTTGAAAGCAGAGATCCCTTGGTATTTGATGTTTGATGTTCTCAAGCCAGATTGAGCTGCAACGAGCGGTTGGACCTGGCTTGGGTTTCCCGGTTTTAGTGGCAGAGGCCGCGCTGCCAGTGTGTCCTACGAGAGTAAGATGATTACATATAAGACATCAGACTCGTAAGACCTACTACGATATCTATTGAACTGTTGGAGCTCGTTGAGCATAGAAGATACGTCATGTTCAACCTCGGGAATGTTCAAAAGCTGCTGGAATTCGAAGGCCCCAGACGCAAAAGCTGCCGCCAGGAAGGCTTTGAAGATGTGCATTGCGTTGTCTGGATAGTGCCAATAGTGTTTCTGCGCTCGATGCCTGTTGCATAATGTTTGATAGCCGAGAATTTGCGAATCTTATAGAGAAAGCAGAAAGAGCCAGAACACCGAGCACGAGCGACTTGATCCCCGTTGAGGGTCATCTGTGCTCTCAATTTGAAGGCGGTATTAAAAGTCGTGTCCGCATAGGCTTAGAAGAGGTGGATTCACTATTTCAATTGTCATACCTCGGCGTCCATGGGTCTTCTGAAGAAGGTCGAGCGCTGTTATTCTGGAGCGTAGAGATTGTTTTGGGTCATTCCACATCTTATGACCCGCCTCAACTAGGCAGGCAGGGTGAGGCTGATTACACGCATGCCACCATTTAGTGTAAATGTACAGGCATTGGGTACCATGATAAGGGTCAGCCTAAATCACAGAATGCGAGGAAATGACAAGGGAGTAAGGTTTTGAGAGGATCTGGCGGAGCTGGAAAGTCCGGACCATTTTAGGTAGAAAAACCACTTCCGCGAAAGCGTCAAGAATGAAGAAAAGGAGCGAAATGAGAGACTGGGACTCGAAGCGCATGAGAAGGCAGGTTGGACTGGGTGATCGTCCTCGCACAGTTGTTGGCCACAGGCTCAGTCAACGGCGTGGACAACACCTGAATTTTGAGCAAGCTTTATTTTCAATGAAGGTTGAAGTGCGAGAGTATATGATTGAACTTCTATATTGAATACGTCTCAAGGAATCATATTCTAATAGGCAATTGAGCATTAACAGTTAACCAATCAGATGGACAGGAGCTGAGTCCAGGATCGACACTGTCGATATTTGCGTTAATTGACACACGGTATAGGGGCGTTTAGACGTCGACCAAGCACGTGGGTGCTCTGATGAAAAGCGATGTGTGCCTCAAACAATATAGGCACAGTAGAAAGAGGGAGGGTTCTTGGCACAGGCTGGAAGCTAGTTCTAGTAGCCCAACCAGCCCTACCAGGCGATGTTCGATGACCGTTTTTCGATGGATGTTGAAGTTCATACTTCACATATCGATTCGTAGCTCCATTCTGACCTTTCCTTACCCACAGCGCCTTTTCTTCGCCGGCATGTCGTCTATCTCAGCCTCACTAGCAAGGACATTACCTAAGCCAAAGTACACAGGAGAACATGAGGAACTACCAACTCACGCGCAGTCAAAAGGTCCAAGGATATTGGGCGCTGGGGCCTTGGATGATACGCAGGTAGTCCTCAAGGTGAGCTCTAATTTCAACAAACTTGAAACCCGTGGGGTCTCACTAATGTGTCCCCAGCGAGCCGGTCCCCCAGCATACAGATTACGAGCTGGATGGAGGCCCAGATCACAAGAAGACTTTGGAGATGGAGGGGCTTTCCCAGAATTACCGGTAGCCCAGTATCCCCTCGATATGGGCAGGAAATCATCTTCTACTTCGAACGCTCTAGCTGTGCAGGTGGACGCTGAAGGCAAGGTCAAATACGATGCCATCGCTCGGCAAGGACATAACGACAAGCGTATCGTACACGCCTCATTCAAAGATCTGATACCGCTTCGGCAAAGGGCAGATGTGGGGGAGATATCGTTAGACCGCCCATCTGAAGAGGAGGTCGCCGCGCAGACCGAGAAGACCAAGGAGGCTTTGGCAAAGTTGGTGTCTGGTGCAGTCGCTGCGCAGAAGCCTAAGAATGTCAAAGGCATTACCAGAAACGATCCAACCTACGTACGGTATACACCAGCGAATCAAATGGGAGATGTCACACGAAAGAACGATAGGATCATGAAGATTGTCGAGAGACAGCAAGATCCAATGGAGCCCCCTAAATTCAAGCACAAGAAGATACCGCGAGGACCACCATCACCACCGCCCCCTGTCATGCATTCCCCGCCCCGAAAACTACGGGCGGAAGATCAAGAGGCTTGGAAAATCCCACCTCCAGTCTCGAATTGGAAAAATCCTAAAGGTTATACTGTGCCCCTGGACAAGCGTCTAGCTGCCGATGGTCGGGGACTACAAGACGTGACGATTAATGACAAGTTCGCCCAGTTCGCCGAAGCTTTGTTCACAGCCGACAGACATGCAAGAGAGGAAGTCAAGCAGAGGGCCTCCATGCAGCAGAAGCTGGCTGAGAAGGAGCGAATGGAGAAAGAGGAGCAACTTCGCATGCTGGCGCAAAAAGCTCGCGAGGAACGGTCAATGGCAGGAAGGCGGGCATCTCATGCGAGACCTTACAGCAGGAGTAGGAGTCGCTCTGCGTCTTCATATAATAGATCAGACAGCGAAGACGACGATGCCACACGGGAGCGAGAAGAGATGCGAAGGGAGAGGCGGCAGGAGAACGAGAAACAACTGCGGCAGTCAAGGATGGGTACTGAGAGGCGGATTCAGATGATTGCAAGGGAACAGAATAGGGACATCTCGGAAAAGGTCGCGCTAGGATTGGCAAAGCCTACGCAGTCTTCAGAGTCGATGTGGGATTCGAGGCTGTTTAATCAGACGAGTGGATTCGATACCGGATTCAACGAGGACCAAGCCTACGACAAGCCGCTTTTTGCAGCTCAAGATGCTATCAGTAGTATCTACAGGCCGCGAGCAAATGTGGACGATGATGACGACGAGGAAGCTGGAGGCAAAGAGTATGACAAAATCGCGAAGAGTAATCGATTTGAAGTATTGGGCAAGGTTAAGGAGGGTTTTAAGGGTGCTGCAGATGCAGAGGTCAGTGAACTCGGAAGTCTCCATATCACCATTCTTTTTGCTAATTTGGGTGGGACGCAGGCACGAGATGGACCTGTCCAGTTCGAAAAGGACACTACGAATGCTGCCGATCCATTCCATATTGATGACATGATTCGAGATGTGACTGGAGGTGCGGGCGGGAGCAAGAAACATGGCTTGCAGGAGTCGGAGGAGAGGACCTCGAAGAGAGTGAGGGTGAGTGATGATGACGATCGATGATTGCTATGACATTAGTCCTGGAGCCTACCTGTACATTAATGCTCAGAGGGAATAGAGATTTACTCAACAAGGTCTGAGTCAACTTGGTGGTTATTTTCATTGAGCATGAGCCAGTCACATACCAAAGTGGTGGTTACTATCCCAGAGTATGGCAACTTGGGGATCCCTAATCCATCGACTTTTTCATCATCTGCACTCAACTTGTCGATATAACCGCCCATCTGCTGGAAATTCAAGCGTGCTCTCTTCCAAGTACTTGATCGTTAGTGTCGCCAAGATGTCTGATTCAATGTGCAGCAAGCGTTGTGTCGGTCCAAGTCAAAGCGCTGCTGCATATCCAAAAGCTGTGTGCCCTATTCAATCCCCATGAGAACGGTAGCTCGCAAAAGAGAAAACGCTCTCAACGTTAGAAACACTGCACAATTCATGTTTCAGGGTACCATTTTCTTAAGCTTTTGATTGTGTTTGTAAAGTATTGCTAATCTACAGCATCATTATCCTCGTCGCCCAGCCCGATCCATTCCATGTCCTCGTCCATCATGTCTTCGTCGTGATTGCTACCGTTTGTGATCAATGGTGTTACTTTACTCTCACCATTCACCTCCACCTTCGTAAGCGGCTGAGCAAGTAGATAGTGAAGGGCATAAATGTTATCATCCGCCAATCTTGCCAATTCGGATTGGATCTTTGCAATCGCCTTCTGCACAGTCCTCAATTCCGAGCCGAAAGAGGATGCTTGATCTTTCAGATATGGACCATGTGCACTTAACAGGGCCTCGATCCATCGCAGATTGAACTCGAGATGAGGACTCTCATCGGTAGCTTGAGCGACGAAGCGCAGTAGTCTGGCAAGATAAACGGTAGGCAGCTGTTTCACTACCAGCGAGACGTCGCCAACTGGAACAGCTTCGTAGACACGACGAATGAGCGGCCGCTCGTTGAGTCGGAATGCCATGACTAGAGCACGGAGGTAATCTTGCTCCTTGACTGCTTCGAGGGTGCTTGCCGGAGTAATGTCGATGTCAAGATCGAAGGGGTCGAATTGTAGCACACTGTCGAGCGAGTAGACCAACAGACCCTCTGTCGATGCTGCGCAGAAAGATCGCCCCGTCGGGGAGAATGCAACAGCTGGCACGCGTACCTCTGGCCGCGTTCGTCTGACAGAGAGGTCTCCGCGGGTAGCACCGGGTAATGTGCGATCGATGCGGTCTTCGAGGTCTGAGGCTTCGCCTTCCTCGTCGATTAGGCCTCTTGGACCGGCTTCTGTGAGGTTGCGGCTATTGAGGAATTCCTGGGTGCCTTCCAAGGATAGATTCACGGACACTGTGAACTTCTTGATCAGGGTGCCAGATTGGACGTCGTATAGACATATGTACTTCGAGTTGCCCCCAGCAATGACGCAGCTGCCATCTGTACTGTAAGCTATGCATTTGAAGGATTTGGTCCCAGCTGCATTGGCTGCGGTCCGCCTATCGGAGATCTTTCGACCGCCAGAGACATCGCGACGACCATCCACGCCTGCTTCTTGACTGGCTTCTGAGACAGACCAGAATGTAAGCTGGCCGTCTAGAGTGGAGACAGCTATCTGTTTCGAGTCTGGGCGGAAGGCGACGTGAAGGACGTCTGCCTGGAGTTGTATGGGCTCGCTGGTCTGGGTTCGACCAAAGATACTCCATACTCGTACTGTGTGATCCCAGCTGCCACTCACAATGGTATCGCCCAATGGTGCGAATGCTAAGGAAGCAACCGGCCCTTCGTGGCCGGATAGCTGATCGAGAAGTTGCCCGGTCTGGACTGACCAGATGTGGATATCAAAGGAGTCTAGGGATCCAGCGCATACCACTTCACCACTAGGATCCACGGCCACAGAGGAGAAAGAGAGTCGAGTCGGAGCGGTGAATGTCCTGAAGTTTCGATACCTGATTAGATCCCATGCTCGTACGGAGCCGTCAAGACTTGATGTGAAGAGGACATTGCCCCTTTTTGCAAACTCGCAGGCAGTAACGCCGCTAGAATGCTCCATGAAAGTCACTATACAAAAGCCAGATTGGGTATCCCAGATTTTGATTTTGCCATCATCTGCGGTAGTGATTATACGCTGCCCGTCAGGAGAGTAGACTAGGGCGTTCATGGTATCAAAATGGCCCTGTTGTTTTAGTATGTATGACTCTGATTGCCATTCCCAAACAAGTAGCTGGCCTAATTTGGAAGCACCGAATGCAAGCCATTCCCCTGACTTGTTCAAAGTCACGAATTCTATCTCGTTTTGTGAAATACTACGCAATGCGGGTAAGCCTTCGTTATTCCATGTGTTCAAACAGAGTAGTATTTACCTCAAAGTGTGGATCATGTTGAATTCAGGTAACTCGTAAAGGCCGAATATACCATTGGAGAAGCCAGCTACGAGAAGATTGGATTCTGGATGGAAAGCGGCGCACTTGACTTTGGCATTGTTATGCATGAAGTAATGCCGCTCTACAATCCTCCAATTTGACGGAGCTTCTTCGTCCTCATTCGAATCAAGATCGCCATCTGTAGTTGGTTTTTGCGCGTAACTCCACCGGAATAATGCCCCATCTTGGCTTACTGTATATATCTGGCTACCTATCAGCAGCTCCTATGGTAAGGACAAGATCTCTGCATCCTACCTCTTCCTGGTTGCTTGAGAACCACGCGCCCAGGACGCCTTCTCGATGGCCCGCTAGTGTAGTGGCAACGAACCCATCCTCAGGGTCGAGGCTCCATATTCGCGAGGTCAGGTCCTTGGCTGCACTCAAGAAGAAGCGGGAGTCGCTCGACCATTCCAAACTCTGAACGGTGTCATAATGCCCAGCATATACTCTGTGCCTAACAAAAGGAGCAAATTCAAGACCGTCCTCTGTGTGTGCGTCTGGTGTCGAAGGCGTATGCCATACTTCTATGAGCCTTCCTATACCCACTGCGAAGTGGCGACCTGATGGTGAAAATGCTAGCGCCGAGATGGGCGTTTTGAAGGAGAAGTGGTGGAGGGCGAGGCGACGAGGGAAGTTGGTAAGGATGGTGCGACCATCCTCATCGACAGAGAGTAAGAGGTTGCCCTGCGGATTGAGAGCTAGACGGGCAATGTTTCGGCGATGGGAGAAGGGTAAAGTGTAGGACTTATTGCTGATAATGTTAATTTTGGGTGTCATCAACATAGAATCTGGTGTGTAAGAGATACACATACTTGATTAGGTCAAAGACAGTGACGCGATTGCCGACAGGCGAGACAAGGCAAGTTCCATCTGGGGTAAAGAGGAGGTTGCCTTTGCAATAGACTGTCCCCAGCAGGTTAGAAAACTATGGCTAATACTTAGTGTTTAGTGAAGTATATTAGAAAGACGGAGCACACCTTAAATTCGGTCTTCATGTTAGCTACCTTGAAGACATAGCTTCTCCCAACCTTGCGATAGGAAAACGCTCGGCCAGTATTGCGAACATCAAAATCGAAAGCTCAGACCACGAGCTAGAGGCTAGCGGCTTTTTACCCGCCAAAAAGATGTGCTTGAGGCCCCCTTAACCATGAAACTGATAGCTGTCAAGCTTCACGAATACCCAACTTGGTGAGGGAAGAGACCATATCTACATTGTTTAGCAATTGCTAAATATTCGCAAAGCATTCCCCGATAAAGACAGTGCACCTATACGGGCAACCTACTGCTTCTTTGCCCAACCATCGAGAGAATACATAAACATGGCGCCAGCAACATCTGAGGCGGCATCGCCAATTGGCATTGCCAACCTCCCAAATCAGAGACATAAGATCGTTGCGAAGCGCGGTGCAGCTTTCACTATAATGGTGGCAGGCGAGTCAGGCTTGGGAAAAACGACCTTCATCAATACTCTGTTCTCGACTACCATCAAGAACTACGCGGATCACCGACGCCGTCACGCAAAGCAGGTGGATAAGACAGTCGAGATTGAGATCACCAAAGCTGAGCTAGAAGAGAAATTTTTCAAAGGTACCGTCCATCTTAGCTGGAATCAACTCCGGCTTTGGCTAAGTCTTTTGCATAGTTCGCTTGACTGTTATCGACACACCTGGATTCGGCGACTACGTAAACAACCGCGACTCATGGATGCCAATTATTGAGTTCCTCGACGACCAGCACGAGTCCTACATGTTGCAAGAGCAGCAACCACGCCGAGTCGACAAGATTGACCTCCGTGTTCACGCCTGCCTCTACTTCATCAGACCCACCGGCCACACCTTGAAGCCTTTGGATATTGAAGTTATGAAGCGTCTGAGTTCCAGAGTGAATCTCATTCCCGTCGTTGCCAAGGCAGACACACTGACCCCTGCCGACCTTGTGCGATTCAAGCGTCGCATTCGCGATGTTGTGGAAGCACAAGGAATCCAAATCTACCGTCCACCAAGCGATGAGGATGACGAGGCTGCCGCCCATCATGCTCGAGCTCTCATTGACGCCATGCCATTCGCTGTCATTGGATCTGAGAAGGATGTCAAGACCCAAGATGGCCGTGTCTTGAAGGGGCGTCAATACTCGTGGGGTGTAGCAGAGGTTGAGAACGAGGATCACTGTGACTTCAAGAAGCTCAGGTCCATTCTGATTAGGACACACATGCTGGACTTGATCCACACCACAGAGGAGATACACTACGAGACGTACCGCGCACAGCAGATGGAGACGAGGAAGTTTGGCGAAGCTAGACCGAGGAAACTTGACAATCCCAAATTCAAGGAAGAGGAGGAGAGCCTGCGCAAGAGGTTCACTGAGCAAGTCAAGGTGGAGGAGAATAGGTTCAGATCATGGGAGCAGAAGCTGATCTCCGAGCGTGATCGCTTGAACAAGGATCTTGAGAGCACACATGCGGCGTACGTATCTTCTACAATGACTTTTGGAATTGAAACTGACTACTTCGCAGTATCAAACAACTGGAGATGGAGTTGGAGTCAATGCAAGGTAGCGTCCAGCGAAGCCACGGGCGCGGTCGCTAAGTGGGATAGGAGCTTCTTCGCTGGAAGACGGAGACAAAAGCGCTTGCTATGCTGTACGCCGAGTGAAGCCGCCACTCGAAAGTGTCTGCAGACTTCCGACAGTGTTCGTTCTGTGGTGTCTTTCAACAGAGCTCCAGGAAGCTCTTTTAGCGGATTTACGAGACATCTGTTCCTCTGCGTAGCATGCAGTTTAATTTGCCCCCAAAATACCGGAGCATTGAATACTTTCCACATCATATGATTAAAGAGACAAGGTTGTAGTACCTATAGCATTGATGCCGCGACCGAGAAGTCGACCTTCTCCGCGCTCACAACTTTCCCTCCACAAAAGCCACCCCAAGATGTGATGACATCCTTCCCCAACCGCCTAGTGACCCAGCTCACCGGCCATGGTGGACCCATCCATGCCGTAAAATACAGCTCGCAAGGAGGTCAATACGTATGTGCCCCGCCCTACCAAGCTGCCCAAATTACGCTCTTGTGTGTACTTCTACGAATACAACCCCTCTAACGCCCGTGAGAATCATCAGATCCTCACCGGCTCCTCCGACCGCACCATCCGCCTCTACAACCCCCTCAAATCCCAATCAGGGGTACCATCCTCCGGCCTCATCCAATCCTACTCCGCCCACGGCTACGAAGTCCTCGATATAGCAGTCACAGACGACAACGCGCGCTTCGCGTCCGTCGGAGGGGATAAGCAGGTCTTTCTGTGGGATGTGGCTACTGCGCGGACGCTGAGGAGGTGGGCCGGGCATTTTGGGAGGGTCAATTGTGTGGGGTTTGGAGGGGAAGGGGGCAGTGTGGTTGTCAGTGGGAGTTTCGATGCTACGGTCCGATTGTGGGATTGTAAGAGCCAGAGCACGAAACCGATCCAGGTGCTTGAGGAGGCGAAGGATAGTGTGAGCGATTTGTGTGTTGTGGGGCACGAAATCGTGACGGGGAGCGTGGATGGGAGGATGAGGGTTTATGATTTGAGGATGGGCATGGTTTTTGTGGATGTTGTTGGTCGTAAGATACCTTCTTCCTTCACGCATGGTAGAAGTGGGGGCGCTGATATCTGGTGTATGCAGAGCCCATCACATCCGTCCAACAAACACGTGACTGCAACGCAGTCCTCGTTTCGACGCTCGACTGTACGATCAGGCTTATGGATAAGGGCAATGGACAATTGTTGCAGAGCTACAAGGGCCATAGTAATAAGGACTACCGTATCCGGTCTGTGCTGGGAATGGCGGACTCGGTGGTGGTTAGTGGGAGTGAGGATGGGAAGTTGTATGCTTGGGATCTATTGGATGGCACAATCATTGAAAAGCTGGAGGCCCATGAAGGGAAGGTCGTGAGTGCGGTTGCTTGCAATGGAACGAAGAAGGAGTGGGCTAGTGCTGGTACTGATGGTGAGTGTCTTGCTGAGTGGCTTCGAGACTATGCTGGTACTGATATCGTGTAGGTACTGTTAGTGTTTGGGGGATGCCTGAGTGATTTGGCTCCGATACTGTCCGAAAAGACGAGGAGAGAGAACAGGTACTTCTAAGATATGTGTACAGCGAGACCGAACATAATACCGGCTTCTTGGCTATGAACATACTTTGTGAAATTTTGGTAATTGCAAGAATGTGAGGAGAAATCTGCTAACAGATTTCTCCCTCGGACGTTCAGACTCGCCATACGATTTTTTTGTCGTCCATGCTCTGAATAACCCTTTGACGACCGCGCGCAACATGCAAGTAAGGTCACTGAAGCCGCCGATTTATCCAGACTCCTCTGACATGAAACAGTCAATCGCTCCAATAATGAATAGCATGCGCCGTTCCATATGCTAGTTTTAGACAGGGCGACGGAGGTGCCTGTCATGGCTGGATCGCTCCATCCGCTCCGAGTCGTAGCGCCTCCATCGCATGATCCAGATCCTTCTCGTTCACCATGACCGTGCCTGCGCGAGCTGTCGAAAGGTAGTTCATATCAATAGGACTGAGCACACCAGGCCCGTCTACCAGCCTACCAGCAACACCACAGACAATACCAGTAGCCTCGAAAGGAAGTGACTCCAGATCGAGGGTGATCGGGATCAGGAAGTCGTCCTTGGCACCGAGTAACACGTTGTCCCAGCCAGGCATGTCGAAATTGGCCATTAGACGTTGCTCCAGTAGGAGAGAAGCTGGTTCGTCTTTGGTCATCGTTAAGCTCAAGAATCTGGGTTGGTGCAGGAGACATTTGGTAAGGCCATGCTGTAGTGCTAGTTCGTCTGCTGGGAGTGTCTCAGGATTGCTATTTCGACCTGCACATTGGACTAGACGGATGTCGTTGTCGAACCTTGGAACGATCGAATGTCGATTGAGGAGGGCGAAAGTCCGTGCTTGAAGCTCAGTCACGTTAGTAGGCGGTGGGGTGGAAGGCGACGTGGGTCCGAACGAGGAGCTTGAAGACGCGTGGCGGTGGTGAGCGGCAGGGTTCACGTATGCTTTTGAAGAGTCCTCGAACGCGAAACCACGGTCTTCCAGGGCGCGGACTACCTGGCCTTTTGCCTTGACAGAAACCAGGATGTAGTCGGAGAAGTAGGTTGTAATGAAGAACAGCGAACTGCTTACTGTCAGAATCTCCAAAGTCAGGGAGTAGTCAGCAACGAGCATCGCTCACATTCCAGCCAAGGCGAGGGGACTTGTCAATTCCAACACTCGCTGCCCGGCCTCCATTCCGGCCCCCTCCACGGATATCACGACGAAATCTTCTGTTGAGATGGATCCATAGTCGGTGTTGCTGGAGTCAGATGCTTGGGCTTGCTTGAATGGGGTTTCGAAGAGTTTTTCGGCCACATGGGTTTCACAGACGATGGAGCATTCGATAGGCGTGACGGAGACATTGAGAAAGGCGTGCTTGTTCGCCCATGATTCGTCGCCTTGCCCATAGCTTGAGTCATTACCGTTGCAGCCTTCCTTGGCGCCGTCTGCGGGTGGTGGAAACAGCAGTTTGAGAATGGTGGGTATATGCCTTTCGTACTTGTCCAGGGAAATATGAACGAGGCTCAGCTTCGCGTCGACGAAGTGGATCTTTGCCGACATCAGGAGAGCTGACTGCTCCATTTTGAAGATGAGTAATTAGCTAGTGGTACAACGCAGAGATAAATCACAGTGTTTCATGGTCGGATAACTTGCAATGGTTTCATGGACTGTTCACTTTTTAAAGTGCTGCGGAATTTCTTGAGCTGCGAATCTTGAGTGGAGTGGCAACAAGGCCACAAGACAGCGGGTTATCCAAGAGTGCCGGTAGGAGGACGGTAAAACGTCAAATCTCTGCCATGCAATTCCATTTGCTTCATGCAAGACGCTCAAAAGGTACTCAAGGACTAGACAGCGAAGCAATTGGCAGCGGGAATGGCAGGATTACGGCTGAGGCAGTGCTCGGACACAATGATGACTTGGATAAGCGGGTAGGGTATGCTAAATGTGGGTGATATGGGAAGGATGAGGCTATCAAAGGGTTATGCTTGGCTAGCTGGAAGGAGTGGCAGAGACACTTATATGGACGTGAAGTGAATAGACGTTTGCCGAGAAGAATGTCAATGCCATTATTGCAGCAACAAGAAACTTGGGTTGCATACCTACTGTAACCACTCATTCAAGGAAGTGTAGAGTCCGTGCTGAGCATCATGTAGTATAAAGCAGCGGGCGTTATTTTAGTGGCCGTATGCAGGTTAATGCAATAAAGTCCCAAAAAGCGTGGGGTAAAAAAGATGTGGGTTAAGAAGAATGGGGTAGTGCGGGCATCCATATGGCATCGACCAACGTTTTCTACCTTAGCACCGGAAATGGTCACTTGCCAATGCGGAAGAACGGGGTGGTGTACTCGTTTCTCGAGGCAGCGAACAAAAACGATGCCGGCTTTTTTAAGGAAAGGTACTCATCACGGAATGTGTGAAAAGGGTCCAACGCTTGAAGGGTGGTAGCGAGTGCTTGAAGTGGCTACCTTACCCTAGGTTTATCTCTTCCGGGGAATACTCTCGACGCCCTGGTACAGTACACGTAAAGTAAGGTACTCCGTACTTTACTTGACATAAGAGACGAGAAACCTCGAGCTTGGCATGCTGCATAGCGAGGGCCATGACAGTAAAGTGAATACTAAAGATCATATGACGCAGCCTGGAGAGAGATGAACGGACGTTGGATCCGATATAAGAGGACCATCCGATAAGCAAAGTCTCTCTAAGGCAGGCAGACGTCAAAGGATGAAAGAAGGGTCAGCGCGACGTAAGAGAGGTCGATCGATTACTCGTCCGATGGAGCGGGCAGTCTTACTGAGGGGAAGTGGTTTGGTAAATAGGTAAAGGAATACAACATACCTTACCTTACGTAGGTCAGAAGAGGGAAAGGCACGTCACGCTATGTATCTGGCTCTGGCGCTATCTGCAAAACATCATACAACACAAACACCCCCACACCGTTCGTGGCTTTAGCCGGCTCCCAGTGGAAAAGGCCCTTTCCTACTTGCAGTAGTTCCCTCGCTTGACTTTCACCGGAGGCCTTGACTAGCGAAGTGAAAGTGACAATGCTACATTGTATCTATTATTGGCCCAGATCTAGGCGAACCCCTCCTCATGCACTCCCAGGCCTGGTTCAGGAACCACGTGCAACGAAGGCGCACTTTTACGTCATTTTGAGAAAAATCTTCGAGAAATTGACTCCACCGCCTGCTTTTGCATATCCCACGTACTTACGAAGGTGTGGGGAGAACGCCGAAGCTCGGCAACAAACGATTTGTAAGAACGAACACTCGTCCGCCTCCCAGAATGCAATGAGTCAAGAACATGGAGCCTGGGTCACTGTAGGAAAGGGATTGGACCGCACAAGGTCGCTGATAGCTGGTTCTCTAACTGAAAAGGATCGGTTGGTGGAAAGCGCGAGGTGGTGTTTCTGAGGCAAGCATTTCGTGGTGCACACGCATGTTGTCGACGTTACCGGCATATGTCAATGGTGGACGGAGCTTTCCTCATTGTGTAGTACCACTCTCGCTCGACCAAGCGAGCCACCTACCAGAATTGATGGTAGTAGTGATCTGGATCTGTAGACGAGCGCAGAGGCTATGGAGTAGTGAATTGGTTTGTTGAGAGTTCGTTTATGGTCGGTCCTCTTGCCCTGCAGGAATCCTTCCAGCCAGCGACGTTTTAGTTCTGGCTACCTGGTCCACCCTCCACGTCCAAAGCCCCTACCGTTCTGCATGTTTGCGTTGAAAGGCGGCTGCGCACGACCACGACCAGCATAAGGGTAGCTGCCCATAGGGGCATTCGGCTCTTGTTGCCCTTGGCCCCAACCACCAACATTTTGGGGTATCTTGCCTTGCAAGTTGGGATTCGTACCTTGCAGATATGAGGCCGGCCCGTTGTTATGATATATCCTAGGCCCTGTCGGGAGCGGTGGTGAGCTGCTAGGGTTGGACATGGGCGGAGGCGGAGGTGGCCATTGGCCCTGATAATTGGGGGGACGGGGTGGAGCAATCGGGAATCCACCGGGACCCAGTGGGGGTACCGCTTGCGGGAATGGGTAGGGGAAGGGGCCTGGTTGGGCTGGATGGGCTGGACCTTGGTGACGCTGGGACGTAGCCTCTCGCGGAGGCGGAATATTCACCATCGACGGCGTTTGTCGGACGATTTGGAGAGGGTGTGGCGGCGGCGGCGGCGGTGGCGGAGGCGGCGGCGAGTAGGATGAGGACCTTGATTTGGATCGAGGGTGGCTACGAAGGCTGCGAAATTGCCTTCCCTCTCTTGATGCACTCCTCGATCGCGAAGATGACCGCTGTCCATTCCTTCGTCTCTTGCCGTCCCTTGGTTCCATGGAGCTTGGTCTGCCCCTGCTTCTGCTGCTACCAGAGTCACTGTATCTCCTTCTCTTTCGAGGGCTTAAAATCTTTTCAACACTGCCATCACGTCTGACGGAGTTCGAGACCTTTCCGATCCCATCACTTCTCCGCTTCATTTTCTCACAGAAAGCTCTCGACCACCCATAGTATCCTTCCCCTTCAAGAATGTCCCCAGTAAACTCATCTCGCAGCACGAGCTGCCCGAAATCGTCGATGTCGATGTCTGTTTCTTCGTCCCCAAAACCAATCTCTTCCAGTGACTCGACGTTTTGTAGAAATGCTTTGACTGCTGTTGCCAAACCTTCGTCTGCTGGACCAGTCACGAACTGCAGAGGCTTCACAAGCTGAGGGTTGATAGGCGTGGCTGAGTTTGGCATGATGTGAGGCAGCATGTTGCCAGCAGGTAGATCGTAATACGGAGTTGATGGATCGCCATGCGAGGCGGGCATAATATAAGGTGCATCCTTTTTGACGTCACCTGTAGCGTCGTCCCAAGCGCCATTTGCTCCCTTTGATCCTTGGCCGGTATCTGGATAGCCCCTTGTGGCAGCATTGGTAACGGTTCCCCGCAGCTTCGCAATATATGAGGATTCATAGTAGCCGCTATGATCCCAGATATCCAGCAGACCTTGAATCTTTCTTTGTTGACTCGCATATATATCCACGCTATAGGCAGCGGCGTGTCCGAGAAGATCGAGGAGGTATAATTGAATATTTCCGATCAAAACTTGATAGTTTAAGAACGACTCGGTATGATATTTGTTATGATGAAATAGGTCGTTCAAGAGGTACAGGAGGTGCAATTGTTTTCGCCGCCCAGAGGGACCGTGTTCCTTACTTAACTTCGTACCATCTTCATTGGCATACTTCTTGAATGATGCAGATAAGGCGACCATGTATTTTCCAATAGCAATAGTCCGCGCTGCAGATTGTGTCATGTTCTTCACTAGCCATTCTTTACACAGCTGTCCTCAGAGTTGCATTTAGCCATCTCGTCATCTATTCAAGAAAAAGCCCTCAAACCTGGATGTTTTTCGACGAGCATTGCTTCAGCACTGCTTCCAGTAGAACATGAAAGTGAGCGATCTCATGTTTTGGTATTGATATTGGGTCTGGTCGAATCATGCCAGCGGCCAAAGAAGCCTTTGCTATTGCAAGAGAATGGGAAGCCATGTCTGATACAAGGCTGCGCCGATTGTGAAATGAATAGCATGAAGAATGCTGGCTTTGAGTGGAACAGCTTCCACATCAAGCTGACATCTGTAGTGATTGACAAATGGTGAAGGGCTTTTAGATGGGTAAGTGTTACTACGAGTACCTGATTTTGATACAATTGCCAAGCAGCGGAGTTAAAGCGCACTGCTCATGCTTACCTACACACTCCCTTGGGCATCTTATTGGTAACACAACAAGCCGATATCACTAATAAAGAGATGTCCTCATTCTTACAGGAAGACAGCAACATAGAACATCCCAAGGATTTGCTACGAAGTCAGACTTATTCGCCTGCTTTAAAGGTAAGGACCCGTAAGACTCTTACAGTTCGGTCTAGATAGTGTAGTATAAGGCCGGCAATGTTTCAATGCTTACTTGTACCCCAGATTACAATGCTACCACCTAAGCTCCTCTCCATTCGCCAGTTCTCCCATCGAGCACCGCCCCGAAAGAAATTGTGGGAAAGGTTTGGGTTCGTAGCCTTCACTGGAGGACTATATCTCGTTGCCTTTGCCCCGGCTATTGTCGTACTCAAGCAGGAGAAGAAAGCAGGATATCCGAATCGTGGCATGTAAGCTAAAGGCCCCTCCAATATCCTTGTCTGAAGCTTACGAAACGTAGAACGATGAACGAGTCTTGCCGCTCCTGTGGGACGTTAGGCGGGAAGTACTTCTGAAGCGTTGAAATTCGAGGGCCGTGATTGGAATGATTGATGATGGCTTGCGTGCTGCTGTACGACGATGACAGTAATGGCGCTCGATACCCTAGGAGCATACTTGGAGTATAAGGTTCGGCGTTCAAATGCCATGCGCGCTTTTTTTGGCCTCAAACATCTCTAACAGCTGATGATTGTGACTATGCTCAGTCTTGAATGCTCACTCCTGCTCCATTGATCGCTCTCTCTTTTTGCTCTCTTGCGTGGTTTTGGACATAGACGGCATTCTTTCGCTGTTCCAACCTATTCTTCAACTGAATCGATCACCTTTCTTCGATCTATACGGCTTGGCCGCCAAGTACTTAATCCCATCATCTGCTTTCAGGCCTGTGCTCTCCGGCGGATGTTCTGAAGGCGCAGGATCGTTGCTGGCCTCCGTGCTTGGGCTGCTGGCATGATCCTGTGCCTTATGATGACGGTGCTTCGGGCTTGGAGGTTTCGAAAGGAATTCGGCCTCCAGAGAATCTTTCAATCGCCGCCGCTTCATGTCTTCCTCATGACGTGTGTTCCTCTCAGCATTCACTGAACGTTTGGCGAAGACGTAGGCTCCTCCACCAGCTAATTCCCATGAATTAGTAGACGAAGTTAGCATCGTAGGAGTCTCCCACCAACAATTAGAGCTCCCCATCCAATCCTAAGACAACCTTATGAGCTTCGTTGTAGAACAAGATTTTGCGGACATACCATGTTGATCGAATCTATTTCGTTAGTAGTCCCTCCGAAGACAAGTTAGGGGTTGCTTACGTACTGTGTTCATACTGTTGGCTCTGGCAATGCAATAAAGGCAGGCCGTCTTTTCGAGAATCCCCAATTGAATGCGAAGGTGAAAAAGAGCTTTTTAGTCGGAATGACGGAATTTCTGCTCAGAACTAGCTTCGATTTGCAAAATGCTTGGCAGAGCTCTTGACTCAGCCGTGTCAGCGGAAGGGCAACCAGGTACGACGTTCCACCAGACACTCAGGATCTGGAAGTCGTCTGCAGTCTACGTATATATGATGATCTGAGTCAGCGGTAAATCGCGCTTTGCTGGTGCGTTCCGGCAGTGACCAGAGGTGTGCAGATCGCTTGCTTCAATACACTGAGGTAGAAGGCGCTCCAGAGTATCTCAATATGGCGTCCAAACGGAAGGCCTCTGCAAACTCAACAAGTGCGAGACCTGCAAAGAGATCCGCTTCTGGTGCAGCAATACCTCAAAGTATCGGCAGCAGTGATGACTACTCTGCAGAAGGCTCGGAGGCCAGCGAAAGCGAGGCCGAGAATCTCAACAAGGCTGTCAAGGCGTTCTCTACAGAGTCGTTGAAGGGTCGGAAAAAAGAGCAAAACCAGACGTCTGGTCGTGAAGCCAAGTCTAAGGGCTATAGTGATCTCTCAGATTTGAGTCTCAAATCAGACCATGAGAATCGTCCGTTATGGGTCGACGCCGATAAGGCTAGGATTACACTTGAGAAATTCTCTCCTTTGGCAGCCCAGGCTCAAGATTTTCTGACAACCATCGCTGAGCCGCTCTCTCGCCCAGCACTCCTACATGAGTATGCCCTGACTGTACATAGTCTTTACGCTGCCGTGTCCGTTGGCCTTGTCCCTCATGATATTATCAACTTCTTAGACCGACTTTCAAAGACTCCTCTGCCGCAAGAGATCAGGAATTTTATTCTCAACTGTACTCATGCGTTTGGGAAGGTCAAGCTCGTGTTGAAGCACAACCGATACTTCCTTGAAACTCCCGATAATAAAGTCTTGCAAAAACTTGTTCAAGATGACATTATTGGAGCCCATAGGACGGAAGAGACTGCGGGTATAATAACAGAAAAGGCCCCAAAATTAGGTAATTTGGTGATTCCAGGCACAAAAGATGCGGCTGGTGTAAGACAACAGCCTGGTGCCCAGGACTTAAATAAGCCGTCTACGGATGACCGAGACGGTTCAGAGACTCAGGAGAATATATTCGCGACTCTGCGGGAGGATGATGACGAAGATGATGATGACAAGCACATCCACTCGATCGAGATTCCGGTAGACAGCGTCGAGCCTGTACAGAGGAGATGTCTTCAGCTAGGATACCCTGTGCTCGAGGAGTACGACTTTCACAACGACCAGCGCAACCCTAATCTGGATATCGACCTCAAGCCAAATGCCTCCATCCGTACATATCAAGAGAAAAGCCTGAGCAAGATGTTTAGCAATGGGCGGGCTCGAAGTGGGATTATAGTCTTACCTTGCGGTGCGGGAAAGACTCTGGTGGGAATCACAGCTGCGTGCACCATCAGGAAGGGCGTTGTGATTCTGTGCACAAGCTCGATGTCGGTGGTGCAATGGAGAAATGAGTTCCTTAAGTGGTCAAATATCAACCCGAACGACATTGCAATATTTACTTCAGACAATAAGGAGAAGTTCTCGCGCCAGACAGGCATTATTGTCTCTACATATTCTATGGTTACACAAAAGGGAAGACGATCTCACGATGCACAAAAAATGATGGATTTCATGACGAGCAGAGAGTGGGGTCTGATGATCCTCGATGAGGTTCATGTTGTTCCTGCCGAGGTGTTCAGAAAGGTCACGCATTCAATAGCTACTCATTCAAAGCTCGGACTTACGGCTACGCTGCTTCGTGAAGACGACAAGATCACAGATCTGAACTTTTTGATCGGCCCTAAGCTTTATGAGGCAAATTGGATGGAGCTCGCGGCTGCAGGGCACATTGCGAAAGTTCAATGCGCGGAAGTGTGGTGCCCGATGACAACAGAATTCTATACTGAGTATTTGAGAGAGATTTCTCGAAAACGGGCTTTACTGTACATCATGAACCCTCGAAAGTTTCAGGCCTGCCAGTTCTTGATTGACTACCACGAGAAACGTGGAGACAAAGTGATTGTCTTCTCTGATAATGTCTACGCCCTGAGGGAATATGCCGAGAAGCTGGGGAAATATTTCATCTACGGCGGTACGCCGCAGCATGAACGTCTACGAGTTCTAGAGAATTTCCAGCACAATGATTCAGTCAATACAGTCTTCTTGTCAAAGATTGGAGACACCTCGCTTGACCTGCCAGAAGCAACCTGTCTCATCCAGATCTCGTCGCATTACGGATCACGTCGTCAAGAAGCTCAACGTCTAGGGCGTATCCTCCGAGCCAAGCGAAGAAATGACGAAGGTTTCAATGCGTTCTTCTACTCCTTGGTGTCCAAAGACACCCAAGAGATGTACTACTCCTCGAAGCGGCAAGCCTTCCTGGTCGACCAGGGTTACGCCTTCAAGGTCATCACTCATCTGCAAGGTATAGAACACCTTCCGAACCTTGCATTTTCCACACCGGCTGAGAGGAGGTCGCTGCTCCAAAGTGTCATGCTTCAAAACGAGACCTCCGCCGACGTCGAGGAGGTCGTTGATGATTTATTCTCATCGCGGTCCAGTGGAACTAGGGGCAAGGCTGGGGGCTCGAGTAAGAAAGGAGTCAAACGGACAGCAGCCATGCTCCAAGACTTGAGTGGTGGACAAGATATGGCGTACATAGAGACCACTGGGAGCCGCAACAAAGAGCTGAAGGGTAAACGCAATCCACTCTTCAAGAAAATGGCAAGAGAGCAGCAGAGGCAGAAGCAACTACGAGCAGAGTTGGCCGATTAGCATAAGTCGAAGCACAAGGGAGCATTGGCATGGGAAATGGGCGACGTGCTTGCTTAGATATCACCGTAATGATGAGATGTAATCATTGGTTTTACGGCTTTGATACATACCTTATCTAGAGAATGATCCACTTAAGAAGAAATGCATACTCGGGTTACCCTAAGTGGAAATGACAAAAATGACAAAGCTGCAAAGCAAGGGCTTCTAGCCTTGGCATGGTGGCAATTTTCTCCGCACGGAGTCGGAGTCGGTTGAGTTTCGTAAGCACCTCATCTTTCCGGGCCAGGTGAATGAGCGAACTGCGAGACCAGTCAGTTGCCTTCATTACTGTATACTCGTAGTCCGAGGACGTCATCTGTGCATGTGCGGCGGTAAAGAGTTGTTGGGTATAATTTGCGAACTTTCTTCTTGATCTTCTTGACCCGTGTACTCGTATGTCTACAATTCGATACATATCTCATATTACAAGAAGCCTTTCACCCCTGCGCTCAATCTCAGCCCACAAATCTAGTCTTCCTAGATCCTCTGTTACGGAACCACACCTCCCTGTTACACCTAAGATTCAAATTGTCCTGTACTCGGACCAAAACCGCGGGAAACGCTCGACCATGTCTGCATCTGAAGTCAAGCTGTCTTTGGACGACTGCGGTGTCTTCCATCTCCTCAACATCACTAGCGAAGCTGCTGCCGAAGCTTCCAAAGTCCTACAAGAGAATCATGACAACAATCACATTTTCTTCAATCAGTCCGGCTTTCATAACCATATAGCCCATCACATACTGACCCTCTACGCTCTCGGATCCTCTCCTGAGGACATCCAGAGGCAGTATGCCCCTAACAAAGCGATGCAGCGGCCGCAGCAGCCCGCCAATGACTCTGTCATGAAGGATCTTCGGGACTACAAGAAATTCCATGATTACCTTGGTAATGAGAAGTACTACCATGATTATTTGCTTTTCTTTCAGGGCGAGATTGAAAAGAAAGGCTACGAGGAGGTGATTAATGAGTACTGCCTGAAGGGCGATGAGCGTGCAGATGACATGTTGGTTCGATTGCATGCTGGTAACTGTCTCTAATCAAGAGCTCAAAGAGCTCACATTGACATCGATCAGGGTTCCTCCACCCCATAATCCACTTAGGCTTCGGAGTCGAATTCAAGCAGCCTGCCATCATAGCTGAAGGTCTTGCCGAAGCGGCTGTTCATGATACATGGATTGGTTCATACATGCTTCGAGCCGAAAAGATTGCCCGCCAGTCGACTGGTAAAGGCAAGAACATGGTCGATCTTCTTGACGTTATCCGTGCAGACAAGAAGCTTAGTACTGCTGCTCATTGGGATGACAGTAACAAGATCCGTGATGGGATCTTGGCCCGCGCTCCTGACGAGATGTTCAAGTACGCCAGTCAATGGAGAGTGGGAGCAGATGAGTTGGTCGAAAAGACGGCAGAAATGACAAATGCCGCGAGTGAGTCGGCGAAATCCCAGCATTTAAGGCCCAAGTAATACTGACATCTGTGAAGTATATTACACTGGAGGAGCTCAAAACCCGCCCAAACCCGTCAAATTCGACTTTTACTATATGCACTGCCTGAACTGCTCAATCTTCTACGATGCTTTCCTAAAGCAGCCATGGATCAGCGACCAGAACAAAGCCCGCCTTCTTGAATGGAAAGGACGTCTTGACCTGTGCATGTACGCTTCTCGAAGGTCGCCAAAGCCACTGTTAGACGAGATCACCAACTACAAGCCCACGCAGCCCTCGGGCTCGTGGGATAGCATCTTCGACCGAGTCCGCAATCATCCAGACGACGGTCATGCTGCGAAACTTGTAAGAGCTATAGCGCATGGTGAGAAAATTTGCCAGGGGTACGGGAATGACGCTAGGTTCAGAATCAAGGATGGAATGTGGCTGCAGCTTGGGCACATGGGTATTTATCTTCACTATCGCAAAGACTATTGGCTCGCTGACCTTTTCTCCAGCAATTGATTCAGTGGAAGACAGAAATGGTGGAGATTGGGTGAGATCAGCAGGATTTCCAGAAGCGTGGGAACAGTAAGTTGCAATTCGCCTTGATCGATTGCGCTCTGCTGACAAATGGTGCGATATAGGTACGAAGATCGTCCTAGAGCACAGCTCTGAAATGGAAGTACTCGAGCGAACACTTACTGATGAAAGTAATGAGTCATGCATGATTTGATGAAGCTTTGGAAGTAGCTGATACTGTTGTGTCCATGGAGTCTATCTTGCTTCTGTAACCCTAGACAAGGCTAAATTAAATGCAATTGTCCTTGTTCACAGAATTCTCTGACGCATAGCGCAACACTTGCGTCGTCTCTCGTGCCGTAAATTCTGTCTAGAGGCCATAGTCGCCAAGTTTTGACGGCGATGCGCTCTTCAACTAATGAGAAGCGACGCGCTCAGGCTGTGTACCGCAAGTCGCATTATCAATTACCATGCTGAAATGATATGGAAAGGATGATTTTATCGACCTGGTTCCTTTTCCTCTTCCAGGGCAGCTGCTTTACTCTGTTTTTTAGGGAGGAGTCCTTGATGGGCGGTCGTCTCCATCATGAAGACCTTCTGCAACCCAATCTATGCCATTCTGCTCCAGATCTGTTCTTTGATCACAGCAGCCCCGCCAACGATTCCCATTAATAGCACAGCTGGGCCCGACCTGTTGATCAATATTTCTACTCTGGATTCGACATCCCTGTGAGCCAAAAGCCCGAATAGGATCTTACCCCACAGTGAAATTGCTGTTCAACTGACAACAGATATACACAGGCATACCCTTCCCGTTGATCCATTTCAGATACGAGTATACGCAACAACCACGAGTATGATCTTCTCCAAATACGGCGAACATCTTTCACCAGCCGATGTACTCGACGTCTGCTTTGAAGCGCAGTCTGAAGCTGTCGAGGCAGTGGTCGCCAACAACGGCAATGGACCTGTACCGAGACTTCAAGTACAGTACTGGGCTGGGAACCTATACATGAGTATACGACCGCATGGTAGAATGAGGATGACCTGGTTGATGCTGTCGCACACGCTTAAAGGCGTTGTACAATTTATGGAAACGTATGATTGGGTTGGAGCGAAGTTTACTGTTTTGGACAATTCTTTGGGGATCGTCGGGACTGGGATCATTAGTATTTATCGTCCGAAATGATCGTTCACCCGTTGAGTAGACGCCTACGAGTACTCGTAGTGCATCAATGTACTCTACCATGATGGAAGCGCGACCTGTTGCAGAAGACCAGGGGATGAGCGCGTAGCCAATCAAACCCGTCAGGGGTCTAGCTTTCGAGACCCCGCCATCGTTGACCATTTTCAACACTCACCACATGCCTGATAGGTCCTCAAATACGTATCTTCTACACACCTCTGTGTTCTCAGAATCTCTCTGCAACCCTATCATGGCGTCCTCCAACGAAGACAACGACCGCCAAAGAGCCCACGACGATGCCTCGAATCCATTCATTGCTTTCCGACGCTTCGCCGACGAACAAATAAGTAACCTCATGCACAACGTCTTTGGAATATCCTCGTCGTCCTCCCCGGACCGCCGGATGCAAGACTACCAGATATGGCTACGAGAGGCTCGTGAGTCACGAGATCGCTTGAATCGTGAAACTGAAGAGGCAGATAGGATCATGGATCTATATACAAGAGCACACAAGGAGGGTCAGGATCCCGCGCAGGAAGAGATCCAGAAAGCCATCCAAGGTGATATTGAGACTATGAGATGTCCTTTCCGACCCGCTGAAGAGGATATGCCACGAAGAAACCTTTGGAAACATCCAGGGGAAAGCATATTTGCACATTCTTCTGCTCAAGCCCCCTTTAGTACCCCCGTACGGCGCGAAGCTCGCGAACCCTTCAGAGACCCTTTCGTCGGGCTAGAGCTCGCTAGCTTGCCAATAGCATACCTCCTCCACAGCCCATATTCCCCCATCAACCTCGAGGAGCAGCAAGCGCTACAGGATCGCGGCATCGATTGGTGTGAAGCTTTTGAGGACCTCTTAGCAGCTCAGAAAGGACAAGAAATGCCCTCCGACAGCTCGCATCGGCCATCCGGAAGCAGCACTGAGTGGGTCAGAGGTATGATGGGAATGCTGACGGGAGAGAGTTACGAGAGTGTCAAAGAAAGGCAGGAAGCTCTACGCCCAAAGATCGCTGAGGAGATCAAAGAGATGCCAAATCTACGCTTCTTAATGAGCGATCCGTCGGACACAAGGCAGCCTGAAAGCGACGCTGCTGAGGACGAGCACGAAGGTAATGCCGAGAGAGACGATGAAGAGGAGGAAGAATTCACGGAATTGGATCTTTACGATCGCTTCCTGGGCCGGGAGCAACAGTCTGCAGCTCAAGCGACAGCGAGGTCGTTCGCGCATTTGCAACATGATTCGAGTCCAACCGAGACGGATGGCAAGAAGCCTAGTATCTTGTCCACGTTGACTACGACTGAGCGCACTACGCTTCAGGACGGTACTGTGCACACGAAGACTGTGCTTAAGAAGCGATTTTCGGATGGCCGGGAGGTGGAGACTGAGACTGTGCATACGCAGAATGCTTTACCGCAAAAACATTCTCCGCAGATTTCACAAAGCAAGAAAGAGGATGGTCATGGCCAAGAGAAAAAGTCGAGTGGTTGGTTCTGGTCGTAGAGGTTTAGCCCGGATTGGGGGGTATTGGGCCTGGATTGGGGCATCATCGGAATTGGTGGATGGTTAGCATAGCATATGGAGCGGACTGCCTTGGTTTTGAACGGTGTTGGGAGGTCGATGAGGTCTTATTCCACTCAATGTGTTCACGAAGAAGTGGCTCTCAGCTCCTACGGCCTAAGCTTTAGGTTTCATTCCACACGAGGTATCTATGAAATGGTAGCTTTCAGATTACATCAATGGTACTCCGACCTCAATAATCCCTGGCAAGTCACATAGAGGAAAGGATTTTTGGTATCCCTAAGCACATCGCTCACTATCCTAGGCGCGATGCCATCGGAGATCATGATCCCTAATTCACACGGCGCATATCCGGCGTCAGTTTCATTGCTCCAGCTCCTCAATAGGCACATCATCCGAATCCTTCCCCACAATCGCATTCGCCACCTTCCAAACCTGTATCAAGTTATCTTCAGCAGCGCTACACAGCACCCAGGGATCATTCGGATTCCAGCTGAAATCCGAAATGCGATTCGTATGGCCACCGTGCATAAACAGTCTACAGTCGGACGATCCGCAGTTAGCCTGAAGCTTCCTAATAGGGTAGCACGGGGGAACATGAATACTGACAATTCAGGGGGACCATCCTCCGCATCGTCGGGCGTCTGTTCCTCGCCAACGCGGCTAAGATCCCAGAAGCAGATTCGTCGGTCATAGCTCGAGCTTCCTAGGATGGCTTCCTCGAGTGGATGCCAAGCTAGTTGTGTGACGGAGTCGGTGTGGCCGACTAGAGCGTGCAGTTTCGATTGGAGGTTCCGTAGGTCCCAGATGCCTATTGATTTGTCTGCTGAACCAGTGGCGAGGACGTACTCGGAGGCTGGGTTGAAGGAAAGAGCGTTGATGGCATCATCATGGCCATCGACGGCTTGCGTTGCTGGGGTTGTTGTGCAGGAAGAACGGATATCGAGGATTTGGAGGGTAAGATCGTCAGAGACACTGCCGATGAGAGAAGCGTGGAGAGGATGATATTGTACGTCGTTTACGATGGCGGTGTGGTGAGTATATACCCGAGTTGCCTGGAGAGCTTTGTTGCTAGAGGTGAATTTAGTGATATCCCTATGCAATTAGCTGATAGTTCATTCTAAGCTGTCCGTCATCCTTACCATAGTCTGACTGTCTGATCCTGAGTCCCAGTTGCAAGGTGACCAGCCTGGTGTGGACTCCAACTCAGACCGAACCCTTCCTCCTCGTGACCTAGCAGCTCCATCTGAGGATTGACATGCCCAGTCGGCTGGCTTGGGTGTTTCGTCCTATCCCAGATCATAACCCTTCCATCTGTACACATCGTAGCGATTATGTTGGGATTTTGTGGCTGATATCTGGCTTTGTTGACCTCGCCCTTGTGGTCTATCTTCTGTACGATTTCAAATTTCACCTCCATAACCGGGGTCTTCTTCGAAGCTCCGCCTCCGTACCCTCCAATCTCTTCGCGCTCTTCATCGTAATCGACGGAATCGGGCGTGACAGGTTTTGGGAGCTGTACATGAGCTATTTGTAGGTAGTTGGAAGCTTCATTGGAAGTTTGCGTGCCTATGAGTAGTCGATGCGTAGCATAGTCCTTGCCCGGAACCCTTCGCATGTAAGCCAAGAATAGAACTTCTGATCCCGAACCCAACATACTCTTGCTTATCTGGCAGCCACTGTGTTGTGAGTGTTGGCCATTCAAGAGCAGTGCTGAGCATCAAATCGTAGAGGAAAGGCGCATTCTTCTTCCACGTTTTGTATTCCTCATTGACTATCTTCTCTTGCATCTGCTCCTCTTCGCGTTCCTCTTCTATGGTCACTGCGGAAGATGAGGTCAGCTTGTGAGCACTCAGACCTTGAAAGGGCAACGTACTACCAAGTTCATGATCTCTTCCGTTCTCCATCGTGCGGAGGAGGCCAATGTTGCTCTCGGTATGGGTGGGTTTGCACTACCAAACCATCTGATGGTCGGATTCAGGAAGACTCTGAGATCTCAATGCTATCTTCAATGTGTAGTCTGACAACGGATAGCTGAACGAGTTGTAATGTTGACTATCACTTTATTTAGGTAACGCGCACCGCGGCTGCTGCACGTCAGTGGAGCCGACCACGCTAGTGCGGGGAAACTCCGCTAAAGGTAGGGTCGTGCTTTGTCTCGAAGTAAGCTTCGATCACCTCTCATGATTACACTTCTATTTCTAATTGTTCGCTTCACTCATCTCACGTCAAATGGCTGATGAGGCAGTGAATGCAGACTTACTAATAGCATTCTGACCAGGCTATACCCTCTCCCACAGCAACCCAGACACAAATCCAACTCAGGAACACATCTAAGTCCAGCCTTTCCAAGAGTACCCCAATATTTCCCGCAGCACCAGAGTCACGTCGCTATGGGTGTCCCTAAATTCTTCAGGTGGATGAGTGAGAGGTATCCAGCGATCTCCCAGCTCATTGCGGAGAATCGCATACCTGAGTTCGACAACCTCTACCTCGATATGAATGGCATAATACACAACAGTACGCACAGTGACTCCGACTCACCTACCTATCGGATGACGGAGGACAAGATGTTCATTGCGATTTTCAACTACATAGAGCATCTATTCGGCAAAATCCAACCCAAGAAGCTCTTCTTTATGGCGATTGATGGCGTTGCTCCCCGTGCCAAGATGAACCAGCAGCGAGCGAGACGTTTCAGGACTGCTCTGGATGCTGAGAAGTCGAGAGAGAAAGCCCTACGAGAAGGCGTCGAGATGCCCACAGAGGCCGCGTTCGATAGCAATTGCATCACTCCGGGAACGGAATTCATGGCCAAGTTGACGAGACAACTCAAGTACTTTATCAGCAAGAAAGTATCCGAAGACGTTGATTGGCAAGGAGTCGAGATCGTGCTATCAGGGCATGAGGTACCTGGAGAAGGAGAACACAAGATCATGGAGTACATCAGGCTTGCGAAAGCTCAGCCAGACTATGACGCTAATATCAGACATTGTCTATACGGCCTGGACGCCGATTTAATCATGTTGGGTCTGCTCAGTCACGACCCACATTTTTCTTTGCTGCGAGAGGAGGTGACTTTTGGTCGTGCCAATTCGAAAAAATCCAAGGAATTAGAGCACCAGAACTTCTACTTGATGCATCTTTGCATTGTCAGGGAGTATTTGGAGCTGGAGTTTCAAGAATTGAAAGACGAATCTGCCCTGGGCTTCCCTTACGACATGGAACGTATTATCGACGACTTCATTCTGATGGCTTTCTTTGTGGGCAATGACTTTCTACCAAATCTTCCGAATCTCCATATCAACGAGGGAGCTTTGGCGCTTATGTTCAAGGTGTACAGAACTGTTCTACCAAAAGCTGGCGGATACATCAATGAGCGTGGCGTTATCAACTTGGAGCGGCTGGCTTTGCTTTTAGAGGATCTTTCTGATGTAGAATATCGCTTCTTCGAGTCCGAGAGTGCTGACGAAAGTTGGTTCAGAGGCAAACAGATGGGCAAGGTAGACGTTATGGAAAAAGACGGAGGAAAGGCGAGGAGGAGAGGCCCTTTAACGATGACATCTCCGCAAAAAGACATATACAAGCAAGTGAAGAAGTACGTCAATAGTCGATCTGGCGATTCATCTGATCCAAAGATTTCGCTCGACTTACCTACAAGCTTGAACGCGAGAGATAGAAAATTCGTCCAAGAGATGGCCGAGGACTTGCATTTGCAATGGAAGACTATCGAGACCAGCGATGGGGACAGGCATTTACAACTCGACTTTCCCGGGAAATTCGATGGTGGCGAAGACAATGAAGACGTCGAGGACGAGGAAGCGTCGATCGCTTTGCTGCGCGTACTCAAACGGTATGATAGTGCAAAAGTCGTAGATGTTACGGCAGAAGAGGTTCAGGAGCAAAAGGACAAGCAGTATGAGGAGAAATTCCAGGGTTGGAAGAACAAGTACTACGAGAGCAAATTCGAATGGGGCATTGACAATGAAGAAGAGATGCGCCAATTGACGGAGAACTATGTTCAGGGGTTGCAATGGGTGCTATATTACTACTACCGTGGAGTAGCATCCTGGCCATGGTTTTATGGGTACCACTACTCTCCCATGATATCTGGTACATATCGCGCACTGTGAGAATGAAGCGCCCGCTAATACGCAATAGATGTCAAAGAAGGGCTCAAAGCAGATATGAACTTCCGCTTAGGTCAACCCTTCAGACCCTATCAGCAGCTGATGGGTGTCTTACCTGACCGAAGCAAGACCATCGTACCCACGCCTTACCACGATCTGATGACTAACCCCAACTCGCCTATCATCGACTTCTATCCCCGAGACTTTGACCTGGACATGAACGGCAAAAAGATGGAATGGGAAGCAGTTGTGAAAATTCCATTCATCGACGAGAGCCGTCTGCTGCCTGCAATGGAAACCAAAGATCGTCTACTATCGCAAGATGAGAAGAACCGAAACAATTTCGGAGTATCTCTGAAATTCACTTACTCACCAGAAGTAGCTTTCACGTATCCCTCTTCATTGGTCGGCATCTTCCCAGATATCCCGTACTGCCACTGCGTCGAAAACATTTTCGACCTGCCCACGATGGAAGGGCTCGATTACCATGTTGGTTTGATGCGCGGGGCGAAGCTTGGAGAATCTGCCCTAGCCGGATTCCCAAGCTTGAAGACTTTGCCACAGGCAGGCAGTCTTGGCTTCCATGGCGTTAACGTTTTCATGCAGGACAGCAGAAACGAGAGTATGGTCGTCACTATGCTTGACACGGATCAGCGGACCAAAGTAGATTCAGCGAAAGCGCTCCTCGGTCGCAAGGTCCACGTTGGCTACCCTTTCTTATCGGAAGGGAAGGTTGTCCGGGTCTCGGATGAATTGTTCAATTATAGCTTGTCTCAGGATGGCGTTGGCCCAGCCATCGGCGTTCCTCATGGTCCGAAGGAAATTGACATGTGGCACAAGAATGTTGAGCGCATCGACTCCGTCTATAGCAAGAGGCTAGGCATGATCATTGGAGAAGTACAGTCGCTAGTGCATGTGGACATCTTGAAAGGCTTAAAGAAAACCGATGATGGAGCTACGATCAAAGAGTATAGCCATATCGAGGGTATAGAGACCAACTATGCCTCGCAAATGGTGGTTGAAGAAGTGGCTAACGAAGATCCGCGCTTTTTGGAGCATGCCGCACTACCTGTCGAAGAAGAGTTTCCAGTGGGATCAAGAGCATTTTTCCTAGGGGAATTCAATTACGGGAGACCTCTCGAAGTTGTTGGCCACACAAACAACAAGGCAGATGTATGGGTCTCCACGGTGGCAGCTAAAGTTCCGGAATTCGGCCGCCAAATAGCAATGGATGCAGATCGACATTCACCGTATACGCCGTCGTTCGCAGTGGCGAGGATGCTAGGACTCAATGCTCTGGTCCTCAGCAAGATAACATCCTCGTTTCAGGTCATGCTCAACGACAACCGTGTTAATCTAGGATTGAATTTGAAATTTGAGTCAAAGAAGCTTAAAGTGCTTGGCTACTCACGGAAGGCTGCAAATGGCTGGGAATACAGTGAGAAGGCCATTCAGTTAATCCAGCAGTACATGATCAAGTTTCCAGACTTCATCGCTGGCATTCAACGTAACTCACAAGGCAACATCTACGAAGCCACAGACTTCTATCCTCCATCCGAGGCAAAGGACAAGATTCAAGAGACACAAGCGTGGTTAAAGTCCGTAGAGTCTAAGAGCTTTCAAAAGGTTCCTCTTGAAGCAGAGCAATTGGACTCGGACGTTGTTGACAAGATCGAGCAAGCTGCCAATAATGCGTTCCAAATGGATCCTCCTGGCAAAGGCCAAAACAAGAAGATCAACGGCGCACCTCGAAATGCGCTTTTGAAACCCTCGGATGCTGAGCAACGGTTGGGTCAACAGCAGTTTTCACTTGGTGATCGGATTGTCTACGTGCAGGATTCAGGCAGAGTGCCTATTGCCACACGCGGTACTGTGGTAGGCAAGACTCGGACTTCAAGGACTACTCTTCTCGACGTGGTTTTCGACGTCACTTTCATGAGTGGCACGTCATTAGAAGACAGATGTTCCCCGTTCCGTGGTTCTACGGTGCCTATACACTCGGTTCTCAACCTCACCAACAAGCAGGTGATAGCAGGCTCTCGTGCTGCTATGAACCACCGGCCCCAGGGCCCAGCACAGCCATTGACCGTCGCTGGATACGGTGCGCCTTTAGGACCAGGCTGCCGAGGACAGTTGGTCCCTGCTCAGGCACCAGCACCCCTTCGAGGATCTTTTCTTGGTGCTGCCACAGGTCAAATGAACGGGGGCCGTGGAACCCCAAGAGGACGTGACGGCCTCGGGTACAATGATAGGCAGAACGGTCCCCAACAGAATCTAACCATACGCAATCAGTCCTCACCGCAAACGAACGGCCTTCGTGGAAGGGGTGGACTTCCAAGCCGTAGCAGAGGCCCAGGAGCGCAACAGACTACTCGAAATGGCTATGTAAAGCTAGACCAGGGCGGAAATAACGATGGGTTGGTGCAGAGCAATCCTACTTTCCAACCGAAGTCATACAATACCGCTCCTCCCCCTGCAGACTTGGATAGCAGAGGTCGAGGACGCGGACGAGGTGGATCCAGAGCTGGTCCATCTCGAGGTATTGCACCTCGAAGGACAGGGGCGCCGCGAGAGAGAACGGCGACAGTAGTTGTAGTGCAGCCACAGTGATGGTTAGTTGAACAGTACAGCATAGCGAGGGTGTCGAGTCAGGGGTTTACGTTATAAGGACGTGGCTAAAAGGCTTGCAGGTATCTACCTAGTGCTATGCATCTGCGCAGCGAAACTTCAGATCAATGATACCTCACAATAGAAGGTCTACTTCATGCTTTCCTTCCGCCATTCCTGACAAAAGCCGCGTTACATAGACAAATATTCATCACAGTGAGCGCGAATTGCTTGCCAAGCGCGCTAGTTCAAAAATACAGAGATTCATTACAAGATCATGTAGAAGCCACTATTGCATCGTGTCGCCCTCCAGTTTTCCACATTAACAACCAAAATGCATTCGACTTTGGTGAGGGCGCAGAATGTGTTCGGCTTCTTTACTACTGTTGCCTTCTGTACCGCTATATTGACAGCTTTCTCTGTGCTCATTACGCCTCAAGACCCCTCCGCTAGCATCCAGTTGCGCAATGTCGAAGTGTGAGCTACCAAGCTGGGCTCTCTGCCTGCTTTAGCTTTACTAATCAACCATATTAGAATCAAAGGCCGGCCGAACTATTACTCGACGAAAAGAGCGGAGTACGCTCAAATAAAATTCGACCTTGACGCCGGTTTGTCCTCTTTACTAGAGCTGGCAATGCTGCAGGGTCGCAATTGACATCTGACAGACTTTACATCGCTATTCAATTGGAACACGAAACAATTATTTGTCTGGATCACCGCCACATACCCTTCCCTTAACGGCTCGTCCGCTGTTCCTCCATCTGAAGCCGTGATTTGGGACACTATCATCAACTCCCACAGCCAATCGCATCCCTTCAACCCATTGCGGTACACCCAGGAACTTTACGCGCCTCCCAAAAAGACCAGCAAGACCAAACGATCGTCGGCTTCCAAGAAACAGGAACCTGAGCTGGAGCCGGGCATCATTCGTCTAAAGAACACCAAACCAAAGTACCAAATTACAGATATAAGCGATCTCATAGCGGAGCGCAACAACATCACGTTGGAAATCGGATGGAATGTTCAGCCCTGGGTTGGGGCACTGACGTGGACACTTGGAGAGGGAAAGGCATTTGGCCGCTGGAAGGGCGTGAAGGGTGGAAAGAGCACAGTTTTTAAAATGCCACCGCTGAAGGGAAAGAAGCCGAGTACAGCGCCAGTTGTGTCATCAGGAGGAACGCCCGAAGCAGCTGAAGCGTCTGCAGTCATATGAAGGGCATGCGTCACGAAAGGGGGAAAGCGGCGCATTTCAAGTTGGGAGTCAACGTTCACAATTTGAGAATAAACAACATCTTGGTGACGCTTCTCCAAACGTGGATACCCTCGTTCAGTGATCAAGGGAACCTTTGCCGCATGGCCAATGGGTGATACTCAAGCTCCCTGTCTGTTCATTGAGCTTCGTTCCTGAATGCTTGGCGCACCGGCAGAAACCCGGCTAAACATTGCTGATCAATCTAGCCTCGGTGATCTCATTGTCCACGTTCGGAGTTGAGGATAATTGAATCACTTTGCTAAGCACAATAATCTTTGACAATCGCATCAACTTCCAATCGTGGTTTCTTACTTACAATGCCGCAGCCAGCACTACCAGAGCCTGCTCACGCTGACAAGGACAGTATGCTTTCTCGAAAATTCGGCAAGGAAGTGTATGCAAACGTCTCTGATATATATTGAAGCATGTTCCGAATCGTTGGGGAGATGCTGACTCGTGTACTTTAAAGCGCCAACTACTTTTCCGGTTGATGTTGTCTTTGTGGACTGCCACTGTAAGGCGCTAACCTAGTCAGGATCACCTTTGAATAGGGTCTCTTTCCTACGGACAGATCATCCTTTCCTCACAGCCGCCTTACAACATCCATCAACGTCCTTCCTACTTTTTAACAGTCTCAACCCTCTGGCGAAAGACCCTACGAAGCTGGGATATGCGTCGTTCGACGATGTGAAACCCTTAATCGGCGAAAACCCATATTCGAAAAGTGAGGTACAGATGAAATCGGAATACAATTCCACGATCACGATTCCCCAGCTTCTGTTCCTCGGCCTTGATGAAGCAAAGAGATCTGGGTTTGAATGGAACATCTACCACGGCTCCCCCTACTTCGCGCTCGATGTCACCCCCAAAGGAAGCGTCAGGTCTGAGGCTGAAAAGTTGATCGAAAACATGAAGTCTCGTGGTCTGCAATTCGTTGAAGGTCGAATGCATATGTCTCTCCCAGCCGATCAAGCAGCGATATACGCTCAGGCGCGAGCTCTCCTTGACTGGAATGCTCGCAACCCATTTTGTGCCGGATGTGGCCAACCTACCATGTCAATCAATGCTGGTACAAAACGGACATGTCCTCCTAAAGATATGGCTTCGCTGAAGACTGCCATCGGCTCTACCACTGGTACCCCGCCCGCCCATGAACGACCGGATTGCATAACAAGAAAAGGCATATCGAACCTATGCTTCCCGAGAACTGATCCAACGGTCATAATGGCAGTCCTATCCGCTGACTCTGAGCGCGTCCTTGTTGGCCGCCAAAAGCGCTGGCCTCCACACTGGTACTCTACTCTCGCTGGTTTTGTGGAACCTGCAGAAAGCGTTGAAGAAGCTGTTCGCCGAGAAGTCTGGGAAGAAAGTGGCTGCAAGCTTGGACGTGTTATCATACATTCTACTCAACCTTGGCCCTATCCCGCGAACCTTATGATCGGTGCGATAGCGCAGTGCGTATCAGGTGGGGAAGAGATCATGTTGAAACATGATCCAGAGCTGGAGCATGCCAAGTGGGTCAGTCTAGCTGAGGTGAAGGAGGCGCTGGAAGTAGGGACGAGCGGGCTGGGTGAAGAAGCAGGAGAGAATTATAAAGAAGGGGGTCTGCGATTACCACCGAAGACAGCAATTGCGAACCAGCTCCTCCACGCCGTCACTGGTGGGCTTTTAGAGGAGCAGGTGGGAGGGTCGAGGATGTAGCAGAGTAGACTATAGAGCGACATGTAGAAGGACTCGAATTAGAGGACATCACCATCGTCTGGGGACAACATTACCTTACCTCTTACCCTCACTCACACTAATGCCAACTGTAAAACCATTTAGAAGAAATCACCTCCGACTCGGCCACACCCCTGAGTCGGCCACGTTGTAGGGCTGAGTACCCGGCAGTTTTTGGTTTTCTCACTCCGGGGTCTAGCTCTAGGGATCTCTTAGGCTGAAATCGGTCAATTACTGTACCTCACGAACCATGCCAGTATGAATAAAGCCTTTGGTATGAAAGTTGCAGTAATCAGTAATCGCTACAGCTTTATACGCGCAATTGTGATATCAAAACCCACGGTTGTGGAGTTATAGTAGAGTGGCCGACTCAGGGGTGTGGCCGAGTCGGGGGTGATTTCTGCTATGAACTCCGCACCTCCGATAGCCGATTTGCACCTCTGCAGGCGCAAAAATCACATTCACTGTACTGGAACATGGACTCTTCACTTTCTTCTCCAAGCCCCAAAGCGGCCCTGCCTCCTTACTTGATGGACGGTACAAACCATGTGTGTCACCAAAGTTCGCCCCTCGGAAGAACCTCCGTCAAGGTAAAAGAACGTGATAGACTCACCGCTTCTATAAAATCTTCCAACAACCGACGGCAGCCCATAGATCTCGACTATGAAAAATTACCGCAGACGAATGGGCATACATCTTATCCTCCAGAAGACGAATATGAAGATTCAGATGGCCCCACTAACCTCGACGTCTCTGCCAGAGATCCCAGAGACGAAGTCCCGCATCCTGCGCCCACGGCATTTAGTCGCCCAGCCAGTCCATATACTCTAAACCCTCCTATTGACTTTGACGGCTTGAGCTGGCCAAGTGAGTCTCGCGACAGGGTCCGAGTTGGGACCACAGCTGAACGCTCGAACAGGTCTCGGAACACGAGAGCGGCGTGAAGCAAATCCAAGGCAAGCGGAAGAGCGCCTACACAAGCTCGAAGGAGCCATAACTACCATACTAGAATGCATTGGCGAAGACCCGGAGAGGGAAGGGCTTCGGGGGACGCCGGAGCGGTATGCGAAAGCCATGCTGTTCTTTACGAAAGGATACGAGGAGAACGTGAGGGACCTGGTAAATGGAGCTGTATTTCATGAGGACCATGATGAGCTGGTCATTGTTAAGAACATAGAGGTGTTTTCATTGTGCGAACATCATATGGTGCCTTTCACGGGGAAGGTAGGTTTCTTTCCAGCCTCCTATGAAATGGGAGTTTGAGACTGACATCTTCTAGATGCATATCGGTTACATCCCAAACCGTGAGTAAGGGCCACTAAATCTAAGGACGCCATGCTGACCAGCTCTAGGACGAGTACTGGGGCTCTCAAAACTAGCACGGCTCGCAGAGATGTTCTCCCGCCGGTTGCAAGTTCAAGAGCGTCTAACAAAGCAAGTCGCACTAGCAATCACTGAAGTCCTCAAACCTCAAGGCGTAGCTGTTGTCATGGAATCTAGCCACTTATGCATGGTGATGAGAGGTGTGGAGAAGACTTCAGCTACGACAATGACGAGCTGTATGCTCGGCTGTATGCGGTCGAGCGCTAAGACGAGAGATGAGTTCCTCAATCTCGTGAACAAGCGGTAGCACTTCATGGGAAATCATGATGCGTTTCCAAACCACAGCATGGAGTTCTTGGGTACGGGCGCATCTAGAGGACCGATCAAAGGATGTTGGCAGTGCTCATCCACTACGTCAAAACCAAGTGCTGGCGCTGATGTTAGAAGGGTGAAATGTACGTTTTGCGTTGGATCGTTGTTTGATCAACCTGCCTTTCAACAGGCACAGGTTTGGACACACTTGGCAGAAATATTGGGATAGCCATGCTATGGCTAGTAGAGGAGGCATGGGGCCATGCGATTGGGGGACAACGTCATGTCGTGATGACCATTGACTAGTAACTCAGCAATTGCAATGCTATTGTTCGCAGATTTCAAATTCGCGGCAGGTTTGTTTACCAATCCCGCCAAGCAACGACATTGCCTATTGTTCTAAAATACTTCACTCTTCACCCAGCCATTCGATCTCACACATCACAACACATCTTGACTTCGACCGCTCTTCATCATAGCACTTCCGAAAGCAACTCGTTGGCCATGTGCACACTTGCTTCGTGCTTTCCTTCGTACCTGTGAGTCTTTCATTAGCTTCGCCTTGGTGTTATCAAACGTTCAACGAACTAGTGTGTATCTCTAGCTTGGGTATGACTTGTTGAACCATCATGGACCTGCGCCTCATCCTCAACCCAGCTGCGGAGTCCTCTCAGGCCGTGACCGTTACAAACAATGACAATGATGATAATGATAATGACACGGACAGTAGCTATGGAGCATCAACCGTATTTGGCGATGGCGGATTCAGGACCCCGACCAAGCATCATCGAGGCTCTTCAAATACTGTACCCAGCACTGAGCCCAGCAGTAGCAAAACAGCGCAGCCGGGCTTCATCACACCCATAGTCCTCTCGCCAAACAAGGGCTCAATATACAATCGACGAGCCAGCACATCTCCAACACGTGTCCCCGCGCTTCCATCACCAAAGCGAAGACATCCTGGCTACTATCGTCCCGAAGAGCCCAGTCCACCAACCCACGAGACCAACATCAACCGCTTCAGCGTCTTCAATAAGCTCCTCAATTACGCCGAACTCACTCTCGAAGTCGCCAAAAGTCTCGACGTCGAAGACCTAATCTCGCTCTACGCCATCTCCAAAGACTTTCACATGCTAGTCAACCAACGCTTCACTGCGATGATCCTCGCCCAATCAACAGTAAAAGCTCCAGAATCTTCGAAAACATTCATCTGGCGCTGCTACAAATCCCTCTGCATGCGCGACCCAGCCAAACGAATCAATAAAGTTAAACCAGAGGAACTGCGCTTCATTCCCAGCTTTCGCTGGCTGAAAATGATTCTCTTCCGCGAAGCAGTCGTAGATGATATCCTACGCTCCCTAGCCCTTGAAGGCCATCGTCTGCCCAAACGTGCAAGCCTGGTTATCAAAAAACTCTGGTTTACTATCGATGTTAGCGACAATGTGCGCCGTGTGGGGCTCATGCACAACGAGAACTTCTGGGCCAGCAAAGACCTCTTCATCGCCACCATGTTCTTTCTCAAACTCGACATGCGCCTCACACATCCTACGACGGGCAATGGCGAACTCGGTCTGCGGAAGATGTTACTTGCTCAACGCAGTCTCTCCACACTGGCTAAAGTGTTAAGAAGGGAGGAATTGAAGACCCAGCTCGACATGCTGCGAATGGTTGTTCGAACCAGCTACCAGCCAAGACGTCATCGAAATATGAGTATCTTAGGTGTTCCACCGCATGAGGTTGGGAAGTTGCAGTATGAGGGGTGGGGACTTGGGACGAAGTTGTTTGTACCGATTGATCGCTTGATTATGTTGGAGGCGCTGAGGAGGAGGCTGAATTTGCAGAATCACTATGTGGATATGATGATATATGGGTATGTCAATAAGAAGACTTGGGAGGATATCAAGAGGCCGGTGGCGCCGCCGGACCCAAACGAGGAGGAGACAGAGGTAGAGGAAGATTGGGAGACTAGTGAAGATGATGATGACAGTGACGATGATAGTGAGGAGGAAGTGGGGAAGGGAAAAGAGAAGGAAAAATGGAAGGAATATGGAAAGGAAAAGGCAAAGGCGAAGGGGAATGGGAAAGAGAGGGCAACGCTTTTTGATGATGATACGGAGGACGAGGAAAAAGAAGGTGCAGAAGGAAGCGAGGCTGAGGACATGGATGTTGATGCGTACGCAATGAACTCTGCAAGTGGGGAGAATGGCTCTGTCTTTGGTGAGATTCAGGATTAGGATCTCGTGCAGGTCAAGGCTCCACTCGACGCGATGTTGAAATCTAGGTACTAGCACGAGGATGTAGCAGAATAGCGAAGCATCAACCTTCGAATGCAGTCTTTGGTCCGTTGTTGTGTAGCATCTTCTGACGGAGTGCTCGAAAATGCCAAGGAGCTTTCCCACCGTCCTGATATGAAAGCTTGTACCGCATTTCCATGCTATTTCTAAGTTTAGACAATAGGAACGTGCGAGTCAAAAAATCAATAGGCCGTCTCAGTCGTTGGTCATACAACTGTGCAGAGATATTCGAGCGGAGTGAAGGCAGCACATGACTCCAAGAGGCAATCCTTGATGAAGACACCATGAAGCCCCTGATGTTTCTTTGTGATATCTGCGAGACGGACGTGTGCCTTGATGAATATAAATGTATTGTGCATCGACTCAGGGTATCACTAAACTAAAAACCTTCTCCCGTGGGAGCATTCACCTCTCGCCTCTTCTCCCTCTCAATAATCGGCCGTGCAACCCCATCATGCTTTTCTACTCGGTCTAGTAAACTTCCAGCCGCATACTGACTATCCTCCTCTACATCCAGCATCGGCGCCTTTGCCTGCCTATCACCCGTCATAATACCTCTGCCTGTCCCTGTACCACCTTGACTTCTAGAATTTCCAGCAAGCAGACCGCCTGTGAACGCCATCGCGCCTTTATCTGGTGAAACCGATGCATGCCTTGCCTCGGATGCCGGACTGCCACTCGCACCCTTACGCACGGTTCTAGCTCGGTGAAGGTCAGCTGCGGCATTGCCGCCGCCACTGGTGCGAGGCCTTTGCCATGTTGTTGTAGGTGGTAAGGGGATGGCAGCTTCGGGGCTAGTTGCGGCTTCCACAAGGCCTCCTGGCGGGATATTCTTGAGGGTTATACCCCTGCCTCGCTTTGCAAACTGCGGTGGCTCTTGAAATTTGGGGGTCAGATCGACGAGAGGTTTGATTCCAGGCACGGATAGTGGGTCGTCAGTTGCACCCGTTTGGCCAGACTCACGCTGAGCTTTCTGGCGCTGAGTATAGGTCCTGCCAAGTAGACTAGTTGTGGCAAACGGCTCAGGCTCGCTGTGCATAGGGGTTTGCCTAATTGAGGGGCCATGCTTGCGTGTGGTGGGGGCACCTGTATTTGCGTCCCCGGTAAGCTTCCTAGATAAGGACACTAGAGGTACAGCTTGATTGCGGACGGGCAGAGCGCGAGAAAGGGTTCCACTAGCTGGTCGAGGCTCAGAGGCACGTTTGCCCGGATCAATACCAGGGCTCCCAGTACTCTGTACGGTATATTTTGAGGAGAATCCAGGGCCTGGGTGGGCTTGATCACTGGGAATTTTCGGAGTTCCGATGCCCTCTCCCATCACATTAACGAGATACCAGCTCCTCCATTCTTGAACAGCTTGGTACCATGCTGTAGCCAAGGCTCTGTCGCTTGTCGAAAAAAAGTGAACGAAGTTGGCAGTGCTTATAAACATGCTAGACTTCTGTTGGCTCTTCACAGCGAAGCACAACTTCCTGGGCGGTTTGATCTTCTTAGCCAGCTGCCGTGTGGTGGGAACGTAGATGTCGAAATCAGATAGATGGCAGATGTTAGATGTCTCGCCTCCATCCTTCTTAGCTACCAGAACCTGTCCATCCGTTCGTAGAGTAACCCAGCGCTTGTCCCAACTACCCGGCTTCTGCGAATGGTATATTTGTACCGAAGTATTTCCAGGCTGGGAGCTTGGGACATGCTTGAGCTCTAGATCTTCATCTTTGCCATCTGTAGGGGATGGGATGATTATCAGAGTATGTTGCGTATCATTGTCCCATGAATTCAAAACGTCTCGTACATGCTCATACCTCCTTAGTGGACGCTCAAGGCCAAGCTGTCCGAATGATTCAAGGAGCACGGTGGAATTTGGATTGACGGGTTCAGATGTCTGTTGCGCAACCGAATGAATGATGTTCACGGGAGTTGTCGATGGCATGACAGGGACCGATGTTGCATTCTGCCCATACTTGACCATAACTCTTCGTTCTCCCGCATTAACAGCGGAAATGGGCGCATCGAAGGCAGGAGCAACAGCACTCTGGGTGGGCTCGATCGCGACAGGTGCTGATATTGTCCTCTTAACATTTTCCCTACTCTTGGTGCGGTGGTGCCTTGAAGTTTGTCCGGCAATGCGTTGCGTCAAGCTTTTCTTGGGCAAGGCCAAGGGTCGGGCAGCTGGTTCCTCGCTCACCTTCGAGGGGGACCTGTCCTGCTGGACCAGATCTCTCCGTTTTGGTGGGGTTTCCGCGTGATGGTTTCGACCAGAAGCGGGCTCTCCGTGTCTAGAACGAGGGACGCTACTCTTGTTTTCCGCAACACGAAAGTCCCTTTGCTGATCATCTCGACATTGCTTCTCATCACGGATATCTAGCGTTCGTGACTTTTCAGCCTGTCTTGCAGCCTGTTTCTCCAATCCTGCCACTGATTCGATTTGGGGACTGAGAGCCGGGTTTGCTCTTCGACGATCTATAGACAAAGCTTTTCCCTGGGAATAGCTAATCTGCTCCGTGGCGAGACTTGGTGGCTTTTGCGGACTCGTGAAGGATGTAGTCGGCCGTACTCCCTTGTACCTGGAACGACTCCTGGCTAGGTTACCACTCTTAGTCTGTGAACGAGGTTCAGGCTCGAACAGTGAGGCCATGCTGCTCTGCTGTATATGTCCTCCCACTTTATTGGTCAAAAGCTTCTGCTGCGTTTGCGTCGATGTTTCGAGCGGCGCTGTTTACTTCTCGTAGAACGGGGATTTGTTTGTGGAGGCATGTGTAGTGTTGTGTTGCTGGGAAGTCGCTTCGCATTCCTGAAAGCTGCACGCGACTTCATAGGGCTGAAAGCGTCTCTAAACAATTTGATTTGAAAGCAACACCCTGCAAGCTGTCAAGATATTCTGGATGTTGGAAACACCTCAGAGCGCTAAAGTCATAGAGAACACCTACAGAGGAGTGAGAACTTGATAGCTTATGGGCTTGACGCCCAATACCGCGCTCGAATCGACGCCCTATACTGCCACCTGGTTTGGCATCTTGCCTGACATTTGTTTACACTTGATAGCTATTGCACTAAAGGGTCCCCGAAAAGGAAATTATAGCTGTAATATGTAAGTTAAATCAATCGATTGAATTTTTGCCATGTACGAGGATCTTTTGGTGGCGGATGTTGTTGCATTCATGTTCTATTGAGTAGGCAAGCAGTCCTTGCAAGATTCTATCTAATGTACTCAGTACCCAGCTCCTTTCAATTACAAGAACGAGATGGATAGGGTCCTCGACAGCGCGGTGGATCCCTGCCACATACAAAAGCGCATGTCGCTACAAGGGAGGCTAACAAGAAGCTAGGGTATTCATAGAGAGAAGGAAGGTCCTTCATCGCTGCTTTCTGGCGAAAGAAGTCTTGTTGCCAGCCCCTCCACCCGTTCTTCGGCGCTAGGCTCGTCGAATCTCATAGTCTCATCTGGGCCACGCTCCGGGATGTCTTGTGGCCTGCTTGATAATTAATTGACGGATTCTTATTCACTCATTCAACGTCTCGAAATCTCGAACTCACCTCAAGCTTAAAACACCAGACTCTTTCATCCTCTTGTGATCCCAGAAGACATAGCCTACGCGTCGCAATTCCGTTCGAAGACCGCTCGCCCAACCCAACGCTGGCTTGTAGTCATGGCCCCAGACCCATCCCTCGTTAGGCTCGTCCATGCGGTCCTCGGCAAAGGAGACGGTAACACCACCACTATGGTCAGTCATGTCCTGACGATCCGCTTCAGTATCCTGCTGTGGTTGATGAAGAGCCTTCGAAAGGAAGCGGGGTCCCGCCCGGCAACTGTTCGAGATTATCATGCCCTTGCGCTCTTCGCCGGTCGCTCGAAAAGCCTGGCGTAGGAATGGCAGGCCTAGTGACAGCATGTATTCCATGTAGGAATCGTGGTCCAACTTTTGAGAGGAAGAGAACCAACGGTCTTCCTCCTCCCAGCGGCCTAAAATAGACTCTGCCCTTACAGGAAGGTTTCCTGCAATTTCTTTCTCGACAAACTCGTCTTCCATGCTGTTGAAGACTTCGCACAGACGATTCATTAGATAATCTCTAACGCAGGCTATCTCTTCGACTTCCCATTTTGGAAATCTCTCGAGAAAGAGGTGCGCTTGCTCTGCGACTGTCATGTTTGGAACGCTCTCCGTCGTGCATCCAGCAAATAGATATCTGTAGACCTCAAATCGGCAGAAAGCTCGTTGCAGGCGACCAGTTTCTAACTCAGAGAGATTGGGCTTGGATGTTTCTTGAGCTCCAGTAACTGCCTGAAATTCGCGCTGCGCTGAAAAGTCGCTGCACTCAGTCATTATACTTAGAGCATGCTGTGCAAACTCCGCAACGAAAAAGCTGATGTTCTCGTGGAGCTGGCACAGCGCCACAGCCGTAGGTTCTGGAAGTAATGCGGTCGTGTGGACGTCGTATTGTTGTGGGAGACTCCCAAGGAATTCGAGGACTGAGTCGCGAGAGGGAGAGTCTCCGAGCTGTGATGCTTTGACTGTCGCGAGTGCATCAGGGAGCACGGCTGGGTGGAATTGTCGCATTGCCATGTTGGAGAGAATTTGCTGTTTTCGAGATGCGAATACCTGGAAGAGGCGTGGAGAGGCGTTAATGGAAGAATAGAGTGAGTCGAGCGTCGGGAAATAAGACAGGATCGCAGCTTGGAGCTCTGGAAGCAGCATTTCGAGTGTAGAGCCATCCATCTTGATCGCTGTGAAATGTGTTTGGTAGCAAAGTTTGTGCTAGAATCGAGAGGTAAGATTGGGAGAAATGTTCGAAACATCAAGAGACACGTTTTAGGGAGATTGTCGAAAATATGAAGAGGTGAGTGTTGGAAAGAGTGTTGTAAAGATTTAGAGGTAAGACGTCAAAGGTAGTATTAACCCTTGGTGCTACGATATCTGCAAGGTTGCACTTGGGGGCGTGTGATGTTCTTGTGAATGGCCTTCGGAAATATCGGGTGGGGTTTTCGTATTTTGCGCACGCAAGGTGGTTGTTGCACACAAGATAGGTTTTTGTATGTTGAAAGGTGTCTCAAGGTCGTTGCCAAAAGTACAACGGGCGCTAAAATCCAGGACACAAAAATAGCTTGGCACATGATCAGGCTGTGAAATGTGCAACAAGTCTTCCTATCTGGGCTACCACCCTAATTCCATGATACAACGGGGAATCCTGTACGACTTGCCAGCACGCATATATGGGCAACTTCTCCTCCATCTTTCAACCATCTTTCTTACCCAAAATTTCTCTTGCTCATACTAGCGGTAACAGACCGTCGAAAAACCAACAACCACGCTTCTACAAACATTCTCTCCAGCCTATCTAAAAAGTGTGTTACCCTTGCGTGATCCATAATTACGCTCCCATAGCCCATTAGCTGTACTCAAGAATAACACGATCGCCAAGTACCCAGCGCTGGCCATCTTCCCATCTAACATATATTATTACTAACGTATGAAACCTACCAGGTACTCAGCTCTTCCTACACCTCTTCGTGGCACTTACTGTGTCCAACAAACATTAATCTGGCAGGTACCCAGCTCTGTCCATACCTCGCTCTAACATATCTTAGCTCTCGCACGCGTTAATCTACCAGGTACCCAGCTCTACCGACATTCCATTCAAATACATATCAGCTCTAACACAAATTAATGTATTAGGTACATAAATCATCGACCAATTCTATCAGGCTTATGCTGGCTCTTACGCATTTTAAATCATTAGGTACCTAGCTCTTCCAAGGTTCCTTATTGACCCATACGAGCTTCAACACAAGTTAGAACGCCAGGTACGACCATCCTTTCAGACCTGTTCAACTAGCACTAATTAAGGTTCTAAGCACTGTACTTGTCATGTCTGGCTCTAAGTACACAAGCCGTGACCGTTTCACGGAGCGTTATGAAAAACCGTACGTACAATTCGAACTCCAATCTGTCCAAAAAGCACAAGTTTGAGACTGGTTTCTCCACAGAACATTGTCAGACCAAGAGCATCGACAGTTGCGCGCAGCGATATACGGCTCTCGTAGGGACAACGAATGGGCGAACGAACGGGCTCATTCGCTCCACGACAGTTATTCTAGCGCAACGGCAGACTCTGACGCCGCGCAACGTGAGTATCGGCGCTCATCAGGTCGTGCTGAAGCGTCAATAGGACGTCTACCAGCGGAGCAACAGCGTTATTATAAGTCTACAAGTGGGGGTTATACCCCTAGACAGCACGACGAGCTGCTCGGACCTGCTCAAAATTGGCATGGATCGTCTGGTCGGTGAGTGATTAATTCGTCATTTCCGAGGTAAATTCCCATACTGACGCACCAAACTTCAGAATGGCCGATGGTAGAGCGACCTGTTTTGATCAAGCTCCTCTAATGTATCCGTCAGGACCTGGACAACAAAAGCACTGGGAGTTCGCACGCGACGCTTATCAAACGCACGATGAGACAGGCGAGTTGGTGGATCTTCACGAGAGATACCGATCGTAAGCTCCACCCTTTTGAAGATTCTGCCATTCTACGCTCCAGATCATAGCTGACGTGCCTCGATAATAGGAATACTGGAACACCAGAGCGCGATTTGTTCGGGAAGGATCCCACTCATGGCTTCCAACCATATGACCTACCGTATCCTGGTCATACACCGCCATACGGTTTTTACTCCACGACCCACGGATCTGCTGCAGATTACCCCATTCAGCAGGGTAGAATGAGCCAGAAAGAGAGGAAGCGGGCGCGTCGTTGAGATCGTTTCCCGCCAAAGATGAGCACGGAGTGGTAGGAAGCCCAGGATTGCATGCGTTGGACTTGTTTGACCGAATATGCGAGCATGCGAAGAACGGCAGGAAACATGGGGATGGAAAACAAACAATGGCAAGGAGCCTGATGGTGCATGCATTCGAGTTGCGGGAAACATGGTAATGAGGAAGCAGTAATGGCAGTAGCAACAACATTATTGCATGCATTTGATCTTATTTGATTGAGCATGCTAGAGAATCACACTCATCTCGACCCTCTCACTATCTGCAACTTCCACACGCCTCCCCCTCTTTAAACCGCTCTGACATGAAGAAAGTAAGCGAATGTATCCGAAATGTTCTCGACGATCCGAAGAAAGAAGTGGAAGAGAAAAGGAAATGAAAGCAAGAATATGACCTGCCCACCAGTCTACTTTTTTTGTTCCCCACCAACACCGCCGCTCTGCCCATCCGCTATGCTTGACCAAGTAAAGATCTATTGCCCATGCTTTATCCTGAGTCGCGTCCGCATGGAAATCCCTTCCTTTCTTTTGAACATCCATTCCCCCTTAAAAGATACAATTGGCTCCTGCTCCTTTCCCATTCTTACAATGCTGCAGCCAGCATTTCCCAGTAGAAGCAAGCTCTGGTCCCAGTCCGTTAAGAGAAGGGTGATTATCTCGTTCATGCAGGTGATTTATTGGAATTTGCGCCATTTCTCCTTGAGTCGTCGTTCATTGACAGGCCTCCTAGTCCTGATGAGAGGAAAGCGAAAGGGTCCGAGTTGCCGTCCATGCCACCGCCGTAACCGCCGTAACCTGATGCTCCATTTGGTGCGCCAGTAGATGAGGGCGGACCGTTACCAGCAGACGAGAAAGCAGCTTCAGCAGCCCTGCTATCGAAAGGTCCGCCGGAATGACCTTGGCCATACCCGCTACCCATGGGAGGGTAAGCACCAGTTGGCGCGCCGAGCCCGGAAGGTAGAGCGTATTGACTAGGTGGTCCACCATATTGCTGACCTCCGAAACCCCCTGAACTGAATCCACCCGAGGCTCCGGCGAAAGGACCCGGCCCAGGGGTGCCTGCCATAGATGGAGGACCCATACCATAGCCTGAAGGTGGCTCAAGCGGGGATGGGAAGGCAGAGTCCGCTACAACGGCGGCTCCAGCACGACTCGCGCCACAACGAAGACAGCTGACGTTCTTGGCAAAGTTATGGTAGCCGCACCCTTCAGAGCCGCATTTCCAGTCACCAGCACGGAAAGGCACCATGCCTCCGCCACCACCACGTCCTCCATGTCCACCCATTCCGTGTCCACCATGGTGTCCCATATGATGATGAGGCATCATGTGCGGAGGCCCGTAGCCGTAATTGGTTAAGCCCATCGGATCACCGCCTGGTCCAGCAGCAGGGAAGGAGCAACGGAAACATGCGGTACGTCGCTGGAAGTTGGAGAATCCACAGGATGGGCATGTCCAATCTCCTGGTCGAGGACGGTTCTTGCTTGGAGGAAAGGGTGTCAAGATCTCGGCGGCACGGTCAAGCACACGGCTTGATGATGGCGACACCTCAATAGCCTTTTCGTTGAGAGCGCGCCCGTTCATGCATAGACTCTCTGCAGCCTGTAGTATGTTAGAATGTGCAATCAAGCGCGGAAATCGAGTCTGGGTGTTTCTTGCGTCGAGGCGCAAAACAACACATGTATAATAGAAAGGGCACATACCTCTTCGTGAGAAGAAAAGACAGCAAATCCAGATCCTGTCGGCTTGTGCTGATCAGGAGTACGAAGAGTCCAAAAGGCAATAGGACGGCCACCAAATTGGGTGAACCAACTCTCAAGCTCGGATTGGGTTGTGTCATGCGGTAGACCGCTCATATGTAGTACTTTGCTTCGCTCCGACAGAAAGGCGCGAACATCTGCCCTCGCATCCATGGGTCGACTTAGCACGTCAGGGTGCTCATGAGGCGGCTGAGACTTTCGAATCAGACCCCGGAGCACTCTAGCTAACGTCACAGCCTCTTCCATGGCCCGGCGCGGGGAAGCTGGCGCCAGTGCCTGGAGATGAAATGGTAGGTTGTGCTTGATAGGTGCAGACGACTGGACAGGCTCCACCTCCAACGCAGCACAAATGTTTGCCAGAGAGCTCGGCCCAAAAGGCAAAGACTCTGGGTGATGTTGTTGCCAGCGCTGGTATTCGGTTCGTAGATCAAAGGTACGAGAGTGTTGTAGGTATGGTGGGAGCACGACCGCCTTGTCTCGCGCCTCCCGGGGAAGCTGTACGCGCAAGTCCCATGAATCGAGAGTGACGAAGGCGAACTCGGAATTCTTTGGTATGAGGTGCTCTTGAGCAAAGCTATCGAAGCGGTTAATTGCATCGCGGAAAGTTCCAGCAGTACGAACGTGTTCCCACGTGAGGGTGGTCAAGCTCGCTAGGGACAAGTCAGCCGCAATGCAGATATAGGCCACCTCTTGGAGTGTCCTGAATGATGCTTACTGCATAGTGGAGTGATTGGGGTATTGACAGGCTTCACCAAGACGCTCTCTCGGTGGATCTGCAAATGTTCAATAAGCTTTACTTCCAGGCGCACGGTGTTTACATCAGCATACCTCCTCGCAGTTCTTCGCATCCAGTAGCAACCATCCGATCTCGATGACCTCGGCCGAGTCCTTTGTCACATATACCCCATGCTCATCACATGTTGTAGCCACATGAATAACCAAGTAACGGTCAATGTCCGCCTTCGGGGCTTGGTTTATTGACATGTCGACGATGCGGCTTTCGAAGTGCTTCGTGGGATAATTATTGGTCGTGGCAGCCTGAACCAGCAGAGCTTGGTAAGCCTTGATGGAGTCGTGGACTTGTGTGACCTAAGGGACGATAGCTGAGGAGTCAATATTTGGAGGGTTAGAACTTCTGCCGAACCGGCGAGCAGAGACCCGGACTTCTGTGTGGATATTGAAGGAGCGACTGGAGTAAGGACTGTAGGAATATTGAAGAAGAAGTGTGTCTAGTATGTAAAGGATTGGGATGATGGTCGGCAATGAAATGAACGGGTGATGTTTTTCCCTCGCCAATAAATTTGTCATGGAGGCCGCGCCAAGCGCTCGCGTTTCAAACGAAATCACCAACATCCTGTGAATCCCATCTAGAACAGTATGAGATAACTTCTACGGTTTTGCGGACTGCAATTTTTCGATATGCTTCTTCTCAAGGGACCTTTGGCAACAGCGTGTCATGTTTGCGATAGACTTCTGCTCGTCTTATTACGCATTCTACGCATTTCTATGGGCAATATAAGGTTCTCTAACTGTGATGCTACGAAGCTCGAGGATCATGCACACTGTTGCGAGTTCCCTTGGTGCAGGCCCCATCTGATAGCCTCTTCGGTACCTGCGTGACTAACAAGACATTGTCGAGCACAATGTCACAGTCACAGCATTATGATCGTTCGAAAGAAGATCCATTTTGGAGAATAGTCACTTCTATCTACGGAAATTTGTCGTTTTCGATACGTCTGAGATTGTTTGCATTTTATGTAGCAAGGGGCTAGCCTCTGAATCCTAAGGTATACAGATATTTGACGCTCTCTGGATGAAAGAAAATGGCTTAGTGTTGACTAGTTCGGTACGGTTCTCATCATCGGCAACCCGAGCCTCATCAGCCTCTATTACCGTGAGCCCGGTACCTGGCTGTCACAAAACATGGTGTCAAATGGCATGGAATTTGTTGCCTCGAACAGAGATTGATGGATCAAAGCTTAACAAAAGAAAATCAACTCAACCTCGTCATTCTCAACCATTTATTGACGGCTCTTCGCAGTATCATACTGCGTGAACAGTCCGCTCCTTCATTCGTTTATCCTGAGGCGACAGCAATACGCCATCACTGCCGATCTCCATTACTAAACCGTCCTTCCGATATTAGATGAACACCAGTCCTGTGAAGATGAAAACAGAAGGGAAGCTCCAGAGCGCGCTCTCGACGACCTGACCAACCTGTTGTTCGACATTGGAATTGAATTCGCAGATGATTGCGAGTGCCAGCTCATTTGCGGAGCGGATAACGAGAAAAGCAAGACAAGGTAGACTTGTTGCTTTCTCCTTCTGGTCTGCACCATGATGTATTCTCTTCTCCTGGACAACCAACTTACACTACTCTGCAGCTGCTGTTGCTTCGCCTTCCAGACAATAAAGATTGCACAGCCAACCATTTCAATCGCTACTAGTAAAATACACCCATCAATAGCAAGCCGCAACCGTCACCATTTTTGAACTGAGGTGGCCGTTGCTGGTTTTGATAAGCTCTGTTTGGGTGAAGCATACAACTTCGGCATAGATGTAGATAGCCGCGTCCGCTATGCCGACTGGAGTCAAGATAGAACTTGACGACGTTGTGGAATCGCTGCCCCCTTGGATAGCCTTCTCGTCACCCGTGATCCAGCGGTTACGAATCTTGATGATCCGGTAGACCGTCACTATCAAAGCGATATCTGCAGCGTTCTTCAGGATAGGCTTAAATGCCGGTAGGATGAGGTAGGCTTCGGAGACTGAAGGCTCGAATTCATGATAGATCATGTCTGCCAATTTTCGGGGAAATACACTAGCCGAGCCATCTCGTGAGGAAGGATTGGCTGCATAACAACACACGAAAACATCGAAAGGGTGACCAACGTCAGTATCACAAGGGGTAATGTCATCAGTGCTGCAAAAGCCTTTAGACTCCCCTTGATGTCGGCTTTCTTGAACCATGACGCGCACACGAGGACGAAGAAAGCTGCGGCGCCTATGGCTGAGACGGCGGTTGGTGCAACGAAAAGCGGGCTTGTGAAATGGCTCCCATTTGAAAGGACTTTGTTACCTGCGGCCAGCGAATTGGCCAGCGAATTGACCAGATAAGGCTGAAGTTGAACTAGATGAGTTCGAAGACATGACGGTAAGAATTTTTCTTTGCGCCTTTAGACAGATTGTACTGAGAGCGATGAATGCCGGCTGTACGAAAGCGCAATACGAGAGGAATTGGAGGAGCAAAACCAAGAGCGAACACGCATGATTATAGCTTGAGGATATCATCAAACACCATCAGGCTGAAGCGCTAAAACGTAGGTTTAGGACTATAATCGTGATTGCAGGTCCTCTGCATGAGCCAGCGTGTACCGCATTAGTATTTCCTGCACATATCAAACTTGGTCTCGAAAGTGCTGCAGGGGGTGCAGGTGCGTTGCCGAGCTGAAGCAGAAAACGCATGGTGCCGTAGGAGGGACAGCCTGATTCGATGCGCTCCATGGTGCTGAAGAGTGGTGGCGTTCTCAGCCGCTTGGCGAGAACATTCACGGCTAGAATCTAGAGTTGGTCCTTTGCGCCACCACCTGTCACTCTTGAGTTCCTCAAGTATAAGTCGCATGGGGGTCTTAGCATTCGTTGCTATTAACCTATCCATCCCCGTTCATGCCTCTATATTTGAGGACCTAGATGAATCCTTGCTCTAACCGACCTATCCCTCGACACCATTCTCTCTAGCACCCATTCAGCCTTGCCTGTCTGCGGGTGTCACGGCGCAAACATCTAAGATCCCTCCACACCAGAGCTACGTGTCTCACAGCCCCCAATCATCTCTCTAACCTGTAGCACGTCAGGCGGGGATACCTTCAAACGACCACCCTGAATTGAGCAACGAAAGTAGCTGCTAGCCCGATACTCAGCCGCATCGCCATAGAATTGTTCGAAGCGGTAGTGTTAGTTGTGTTAAACATCAGGTGATGATTCGAGAGCTTTGCAAGCAGGACCCGAAAGGAGACTGGCCCGACCGTGCCGACTCAATTTGCAAATATCAAAAATACCTAGGGCTTCCCTTCATTAACCATGCAGATCAATGATTATCTTCCAGCGAGACACAGGATAATGCTTTTCTCAACCCCGAAAGTCTTGTTTTTCATGGAAGCGAGTGAGACATGACTACGTTTATCCTCTTTCTTGGTCTGCTTCAGGATAAAGAAATATAACACTAATAATAGAAGGCTTTCGCGGCCATCGGTATCATGCAGACGCTGAGACAATGGCCAATTTTCGAATTGGATATTTTTTGAAGAAAGAATGGCAACAAATAGAGGGCCAATTGAATGTGATACAACTACTTATGCATGACTCGGGGAACGAACGGATGCAGCCTTTGTTTCTGTTCTTGTCAAACCAAGACCAATCTGATACGTTTGCGGAAAGTCTTAGATCCCATACAATTTTAGCAATATCTCTCTTAACAATTTCGCATGCTAATCAAATCCTCTTCTACGGAAAGCATTATTTAAGGCTCGAAAGTTCTGAGGTTTGGAAGCTCTTCAAAGTTTGAAGCGAGTGCTTTACCCCTGAGGCTGAAACTTTAGGCGCGGCCCAGGTTGCCACCCGAGCGGCAGTCCCGCAGACAGCTTTAGGTGGGGTAGACTCCGAAACAAACAGCTTTTCTTCCCCTCAGGACCTTGTCTTGAACATGGGTTTTCTCAAGCACATCCGATCACGATCACGGCTGAAGAGCGCCCACGATAACAAAACCTTCCCTCATTATGCGACCGTGAAAGAATCAACGCCTGGCTGGAAAAGCCCGAATCCAACCGCCCACTTCACCGCAGCATTGCTGGAGGAGCTCCTAAGTTGGGTTTGCCCACATGCCAGAGATGACACTTATGAGTCCTGCGAGGACTCCATGGTCGACGGAGGCTGCATGCTATGTGATATGAGAGATCTCTCGCAATGCGCCTTGGTCAATCGGCAATGGTCTGCAGCAGCTGAGAATCTTCTGTAAGTCCCTCATGCGACCTTGCGCTCTCAGGCCGGTTTGGGTTGACTGACTATTTCCACAGATACCGTAATGTACGGATAGACGCCGTTCACTACTGCGAACGCGAAGCAGAGCTAGCTCTAAAACGTAGACGCCCCTCCTTCATTGGTCGCAATGGGGACTACAAAGATCCCCCGCAGAAACGCCTGCAGCTCTTCTCCCGGACTGTCCGAGAGAACGGATTTGTAGCGAGCCGAGTCCAATACCTCAAGATTCCGTATATGACAAGAGAAGGTTGTATGCCAGATCTGGCTCGAACGGTCTCTGTGCTACGAAACCTTCGCTATGTCGATCTACCTGATGGAGTGTACAGCGACGATCCCTCTTCGAATACACTGAAACAAGAAGTCCAACAGTGTGCAGATATCAGGCAAATGAAGTACATGAGTGGGGCCGAAGGCAGCTTTCAAAAGCTGGGGCAATGGAGGCAATGGAGACATCTAGAGACGCTCGAATTGTTACACCTCGCAATTGAACCGACGACTTTAATAGAGGTTACTATTTCTCTTGCGTCTCTGCGTGAGGTCAGGCTGGTAGATCTTCAGCTGCTCGATGACAGTACCTTCATGCCAGACCCTGTCATTGGATCGTTCCCACCGATATCAAAACTTACTCTGCAAGACATCCCCAACATCTCTGCCCACGGGCTTGTTACCTGGCTCTCGCAACCAGAAGCAAGGGATACCCTCCACTCTATCGCCCTCACCAATACTGGAGTTTCGCCCTCCGACATACATCAAGTTCTTGCCGCAGCTCCCCGTCTCACCATGCTCCAAATCGCCGAGAGTGTATCTCGCGCCCTTCCGTCCTCCTTAATTTCCCCTTTGGCCTCTCGCTCGCTGCGAACCTTCTATTACGAAATTTCCAACGCAATCAGCTCACCTCCCGGTCTCCCAACGCCCGCAGATAGCTATTACGCGTACCTCTCCACCTCAATCCTCTCAGGCTCCCTTCCATCCCTCTCGAACCTCTACGCCCTCTCACCGTCTCTCCCGACACTATTGCTGGCACCCCCACGTCTGGATTTCATGGCACACACAGCAAGCAGAACCGGGGCCATACCATCAACATTGCTTCTCAATAGTTTCCCACCTCTCACCCTTTACACCAAGAGTATCAGCGAATTGGAATGGGAGTTGACCATCGTCACGCCTCCTAATGCAAATGATCGTAGAGGCAGCGTAACGCCTGTAGGGCCGGAGAGTCTGTACCGTGAGAGTTCGTCGAGTCCGCAGTGGAGGAAACAGGGAAGGGAGAGCGTGATGGTGGGGAATGGTTTTGGAGGTTTCTTGGCGGTGCCAAGTCATAGCGAGGATTTCAGGCCTGGAAGCCCAAGGGGAAGAAAGAAGAAGCGGGATTTAGATTCGTGGATGGGGTAATGTGATTGGAAGGGACGCGTTGATGCCGCGTTGGCAATAAGGCGTATGAAAGCAAAAGATTTGGAGACGCCATGTGTATGACCGGAAAACCGTGGTTGTTACGTGCTCCCTTGAAGGACGGTAGGTGTCAGTATTTGATTTGGGAGTAGCATCATGTACAGAGATACCCAGCACTTCTTCAGCCTGAACACGTCCACGGTTTCATTGCTTCTGGTCCTTTCGTTGCGCAACCAAATGAAAGAAAGTTCGGCGAAGTACCTAGATATGCTGGAATGTACTATGCTAAATGTAGGCGCTAACACTATATATATACCTTACTTTACTTGCCATTGACCAATTTGAATCGCTTGTGGGTATCGTTGCTTAGAGATGAAACAATAAATTCAGCAGTCACGACTCCCACGCTTCATGCAACGTCCAAAGGCTCCAAACGATGATCCAAAGATCCCTCTCGCATTACCACTGCGCTTCGTGCACATACAAGACGCCCCGAAAAGAGCCCACTCTGGTGAGTCCACCCTCACAGCGATCTCAAGCCTGGGCTTTGCTGTTGCTGATAATCTGCAAATTCTGCCACTGAAGGCTCGAGAACGCTATAATCGTATTAAATGCTTCGTCCCTCTCCTTCATCCCGTCAAAATGCAACTTGCTCCCATCAATACACTTGATCTCAAGCTGATCTGGAGACCGCGAGGTAAGTTTCGACACAGTCGATCCCTCCACCTTTCTCATCTCAGCCAATTCAAGGTAATCACAGCGCCACGTTTCTTTCTTTGGTGGCAGACTTCGAACGAAGCGGATGCCTTTCGAGAAAACGATAAGTCGACCAAGATTGCCAGAGTATTGCGCTCGGAAAGAGCGGATATCGCTGGCTTCGAGGACGCTGGTGGTTGAACTGGCGCTGTACCAGCCATCATCATCTTCGTCTGCCTCCTCGTCTTCTGATTGGCCATTCTCGACTCTGATCTTAGGCACTGTCGTCATCTGACCGCTGTATCCGTCGATGGCTGGGTTTGCGAGCTCACGGTAGTGGCCTTCTTCGACCCGTTGTTTGATCAGTTGCTCACGTGTGATCTGGGCTTGGCGTCTGAGATATTGGAACGACCATTCGGCTAGATGGGCACCGTCAGCACCGAAGAATCCTAGGGGCGCTGGGAGCTTACCGTCTGTAGGTATATCCCATAAAACCCATTTGAAAGGGCTAACCAAGTACCGATACTTGGGGTACATGCTCGAAATGGGCCAACAGAGGAAGAAGGCTCCACCGCAAATGAACCAGAAGATATGCATACAGAAATCCATGTCTGCGAGGAGAGTCACCATCAAACATGTTGCGAAGAATATGAGTGTTGCAGTCGTTTTCCGAGGGTATTTCCAGTGATAGAAACTGCTTCACGTATGAGTGCCATCTTGTACCTAGTGATTAGCGAATACAGATGTACTCACTTCGAGAAGACCTCAAGCATGTTTGCCATGTCATTCAGTTGAAGTTGGATAAAGGGACCCAGGTGCTCCATCACCGGTTCTAGCCAGTCATTACGTCCATGCTTGTCTATCAGCTCACCAAACTTCGAAGCTGTGCTTCTGCCGTCCAAGGCTTTTGCCACAGAATCTCGAAGTGATTCGACGGATGCAGGAGCATATCGACTTCTTAGCACAATAATAATGATGTAACAGTACTGCGAACTCCCGTCAGTGGTCAGTCGCATTGAGGGGTTGAGCCGTCTACCAAAAATCCCACCATATGATCACTGTACCAACCAAAGATATAAATAGCAAACCATTTGGTAGTAACTAGAGGCTTCTCCCATCGGTAGACTGCGCGCACATCCATAGCCCATGATTGCCAGGGAGCGCTAGCGATAACAAGTCGCTCAACGTAATGTCTGGTGCTGTCAACGTCGAACGGGAGCTCGTCAAAATCGTCGATGTATTGAGCGCTAAAATCCTGGGTGTAGTAGATGAGGTTCTATAAGACGCATCAGTGCCCTATCGAGCTCTACTCGCTAGGTTGTGACATACGTAGCCAAGCCAATAGAGCCAGTCGTAGCGTACGATCTCTCCTCGATCATTTCTTTCTATAAAAAAATCGTTGTCTGGAAAGTTAATATGCCTTTTTGGCACTACTCGGACTCTTCGCACGTGTCGACTTGTGACCCAAGCTGCTTTGAGACTTTCCCGATGCGCTTCCATTTCATTGATCTTATCTCGATGACTATCGACAATACCGTCAAGCTCGTCCCGCTCTTCATCAGACGTTCCTTGTCTCGACGAGGCACCGCATTCGGCTCGTTGAAGATTGTCATGCGCTTCCAGGAAGTCAAGGTCGGCCTTGCGTGAGAGATATGGGCGATCGACTTTGGAGAGCTGACCCGCAGTTGTCCTTGTAGCACCCCTCTTTATACCGTTTTTGGGGTGAATAACAGCTTTTCCTAGGGCCTGAACAGTGTCCAATGCTCTTCCTGCCTTCTTTCCTGGTTTGAATCTCTTCCGTTTTTCTAGCTTGGATGTAGCGAATGCAGGATCGTGCTCGAGTTCCTCCAGTACCCCATCCTCTTCTGGCTCAGAAGCGTTACCATCGGCGCTTTTTATCTTAAGAAGCTTTTTGGTTTTCGCTTTCGTCCTGCTTGTGAGACCTGAAAGCCGTTTCCGCTTCGACTGAGCGGGCATCTTGTCTAGGCTGCTATCGTCCGAGCTTCCACCATACTCAACTTGCTGGACTGGCTCTTCAGCGTGGGCATTGTGGTTCTGGGTCAGGGGAAGATTTCCCAAAATGGGGAGGTTGGGCTCCTGGAACGGCATTGGATAGACTCAAGACGTATGCAATGTCTCGATTCAGCCGGCCAGGCGATGCTGTGTTGCTGCTGGATTTAGTGCTCGGTCTGGTGAGATCGTCTGCAGAGATGAGATAAATGTGAGTCCTGTTGGGGACAGACTTTCTGTAGCGAAAGCCATACTGCGTATTGGTTTCGTCCTTCTTCAATATCCACTAAATTGGTTCAACTTGTCTAAGGCTATGACGCGAGGCCACAGCCCGGCCGAGACCTTGGCCCGTGCGTCGCGCGGCTACCGATCGAAACCTGGTTTGCGTGGCTCGTGCGCGCTTCCATACTTTAAGGGCCGCAGTATTACGAACGTCACACGGTATTAGGTCTACCTGGAAGAAGGGTAGAATAAATACCGGTGGCAAGACTACTCACTACGATCGGAGAGTAAGCAGGGTAAGTAAGTCGCTACTCACTATACTCACTAAGTGAGCAGGGTAAGTACGCTACTCTTAGTACAGTTTCCTTCTATTATATAGACAGCGTATTTCCTAATAGATAGGAGCTTCGTGTTTAATTTCCCTTAAGACTTTTAATTATAGATTCTAAATATAAACGTTTATTAAATTATTAATTTAATTTATTTAATTTATTTAATCTTATTTTATATTAATACGAAACCTATTATTCTTTAATCGTTAATATTTTTTTTAACGAGTATTAACCTAGGTTCTATTAATATTATATAAAAGTATTAAACGGAGAGCCTTAATACTTTAAATACTTTTAAAATAAATATTTTAAAATTAATAAAGGTCTTAACCCTAAATATTTTAAACAATATTAGAAAATATAATATTATAGAAGAAAGGGACCGTATTAAGATCGCCCGACTAGATTATTATTATAAAGAGCGCGAGAAACTTAACGATTAATTATTATAACTTTAACTATTCTTTATATTTAACGAGAATACTATATTAATTATTAAATAGATAATCTTTATAATAACCTATATAAGAGGTAATATATAGAAATAGGTTAAATTATTCCTAAAGTATTATATAAAAGTAGTATATAATATCGATAATTTATTAATAAAGCTTTAGATAGAGAATTTCTCTAAATTTAAAACCGAGATTCGTTATATATTTAAATTATCTAATGAAAGTAGTATAATAGTTCGCGTTATTTAATATTTAATATAACGAAGATCTATATCCGATTACTCGGCGTAATTCTAGCGTTATATAATATTAACGGACTAGGACGATATTATATTTATAATAATATATCGACGAGGACTAAAAAATAATATAAAAAACGAATTTATACAAGTAGGAGCCGTTATAAAGGACCTCGATATATTTATAAAATAAATAATTAAAATTAACGATAAGTTATATAAATATATAATAAAGAAATATTATAACGGAGGAATTAACGGATAAAGACGTTTAGGAGTTTATAATAATAAATATAATTCGGCTAGTTGTTACTATTATAAGAAATTTAACCCGTATAATTATATATTAATAAAACTCGATTTTATTAAGAAGGGACCTATAAAAGGATTTTAAAAAAGAAGTAAATAATAATAAAGAGGTAAAAAAGTAATAAATTATTATAATTATAATAAACCGGGCTATATCGCTAGGAACTATTATTCGAAAAATATAATAAATCGATAATAATTAAATATATTTAAGAAGAAGATACCGGATAATATAACTAGGTCCCCTAAGAATCTAGTATAAAATAATATTATACTTAACGATTTATTAGAGAAGTAAGAGAATATTAAAAAAGAGATCGCTTAAAGAATTCGAGAGCTCGAAGAATTAAATAATAATAATAATAAAACTCTAAAGGAAGACTTAAGGAAAGGATAAAAATAAAAATAAAATATAATAAGTTTTAAAGAATAATTTTAAATAATAAATTATCTCGATAACTCTAAAACCTAGTTTATTATATTAAAAAAGAAACCCGAAGAAAAGAAGAAAGAGAAAAAATAACCTACTAAAATTAACTATAGTTATAATAAATATTACCCACGATATAAAGAGATATACTAGTCGGTATATATAAACGAATACTATAAATATTATTACTATAACTTAAGAGAGCGAAAGTATATCGTAAAACTAGGATATAATTATAATTAATAGAATAACTACGTTAGAGATAATTATTTATAGTACCTAGTTAAGAAAAGAGAGAATTAAGTCTTCCTAGGTTATAATAAAGATTAATAATTATAATTACGGAACTAAATAAGATATAATAAGAAAACGAAATATTATAACTAGGACGAATAATATTATTATTTAATAGAAGATTATAAAAGATACTTCGAGTCTAAAGAGTATTATAAATTCTTATCTTCGTTAAGAAAAGACTAGTCCCTTATATTAAAAGGAAATATAAAGAGATTAACGTATTAACTCTAGAATAATATTCATATTTAACTTAATACGGTATATATATACGAATACCGGTAAAAGTCAACGGATATAAAGTCGTTATAATTTAGATTTAGGAGTAATTAATAACTTTATATCTCGAATAATAACTTAAGTAATTAACCTACTAACTCGAGAAAAGAAGAAATAATATAAACTTTAATTAACCGACGGGTCGAAGTTATTAATAAGAAGAATAAACGAGGAAATATTCCCGCTACTAATTATTATTTAATACTATTATAAGGAAATTACCTTCGATATAATAAAAATAACTATTTATTATATTATTCTAGGAATATCTTAATTAAAGAAATATAATCTAATAATCGATTAAAAGAGAGGAGTATTTATATTTCCGCGTATTAAAGACGTCGTTAATATAATATTTATATATTTATAAAGGATAGTTATAAATAAGAAGTCGAATTATAACCCGGTCGAAACTAGTAGTACTTTATCTTCGGATAAAAATAACTTTATATAAAAATCCGATTCGATACGTACCTACTAGAAAGGTTAATAGGGCGAATAAATTAAAATTTCTAAAAATAAAGACGAACCTCTTAATATCTTTAAAGAGTATTAATAATAAAAGTACCTCTTTTAGGAAAAGATAACTATAAAAGTATTATTTAAATATTAATTATAAAATTATAAAATCGAACTCGAATTTAGTAAATAATTAATATTTAAACCTATTTACACTTTATTAGAAAAGGAACTCGGAGTACTTCGCGGGTATATTAACGAGAATCTTAAAAAAGAATTTATTTAAAAATCTAAATTATTAATAAATTATCTAATCCTCTTTATAATAAAAAAGGATAAAAGTTTATAATTATATATAAACTACCGAAAATTAAATGATATTACGGTAAAGAATCGGTACCCTTTATTAAATATTAATAAATTATAAAATCGGCTTATAATAATAAAAATCTTTATATAATTAAATCTTCGAGGCGCGTATAATTTAATTCGAATAAAGAAAAACGAGGAGTAGAAGACTACCTTTAGAACTAGATACGGTTATTACGAATTTTTAATAATACCCTTCGGACTCACTAACGCACTAGTAATCTACTAAGTACTAATTAATAATATTATATAAATATACTTAAATATAATAATAATTCTATACCTCGATAATATCTTAATCTACTCTACTAATAAGGAAGAATATATTTAATATATATAAAATGTCCTAACTTATTTATTACTAGCTAGACTTCTCTTTAAACTAAAGAAATACGAGTTTTATAAGAAATTAATTAAATTCTTTAGATTTATAATTAATATTAAAGATATTTATATAAACCCTAAAAAGATTAGGAGTATTAAGGAATAACTTATATTATATAATATTAAAATAGTATAGATTTTCTTAGGATTTACGAACTTTAATAAAAGATTTATTAAAAATTATTCTAAGAAAGCCTTACCCTTAATAGATATTATAAAGAAAGATATCGCTTTTTAATAAAAAAAAGAATAATAATAATCTTTCGAGGTATTTAAAGAGGCCTATAAGAAGCCGCCGGTATTATATTCCTTTCGAAGTAACGAACTAGCTCGAATCGAAACCGACGCTTTAAATTTAATAATAAACGCTTATATACTTTAATAAAGGGACGATAAATAGTACCTTATTATATATTATTCTAGGAAAATATTATTAATAAAATAGAACTATAATATTTATAATAAAGAATTACTAGTAGTAGTATCCTTATTAAAATAATAAAGGGTATATATAGAAAACTATTTAAATCTTACTATCTTTATAAACTATAAAAATCTTCTTAACTTTATAACGATAAAGTAATTAAATCGAAGATAAATTAAATAATTAGAATTATTAGGATAATATAAATTCAAGATCTTCTATACTTTAGGAAAGAATAATAATCGCGCCGATATATTTAATAAACGAGGAGACTATATAAAGGAAAAGAACGTAGTTATATAACTAGTCCTTATTTAATAATAGGATAAATCGCTAGTCCTAGTACGATAACTAGTAGCGATACTATATATCTTTATTCCCGGAATTATTAATAGTATTTAAAAGAAATATAAAAACGATACCTTAACTAAAACGCTAAGAAGTTAATAACTATAAACTAAATTATTAAAATATAATAAAAAAACGTATCTTCTTAAGGGATACCTTAAGGAAATTATCCGAGATTATTATAATAATCCGGCCTAAAGATACCCTAGAGTTATTAAAACTATAGAACTTATCTATAAAAAATACGACGCGCTAGGACTAAGGTTATATATCGAGAAATATATTAAGAAATATATCGAATATTAATAGAATAAATCTACGAGATATATTAAATACGATTAAATTAAATTCGCCCTAGTACTAGAGATACTATAGGACGATATTATAATAGATTTCGTTATTAAATTATTAAAGTCGAAAGACTTTATTACGATAAAGGCCTTTAACTCTATTATAATAATTATAATAAATTTAGTAAATATACTATAATAATATTAATTAAGGAAATTTATAAAATAGAATAAATTACCTTCGTACTATTAAATCGATTAATTAAGGATTATAAGATACCTAAGTTAATTACTTCTAACCGAGATAAATAGTTTATATTTAACTATTAAAAGATACTAATTAATATTATTAAAACTAAATTACGAATATTAACCGTATATTGTCTATAGATTAATGAATAAATAGAGCGGATAAACTAGATAATAGAGATATATTTACGATATTACGTTAATAAGAAATAGAATAATTAAATAAGGCTTTTACCTATAACTTAACTAGTATTTAATAATAACTAGTTTAATATAATAAAGCTTATATTATTCTTCGCGAATTATAATAAATATATTAATATATTCCTCGAACCTAGAGAAGGACTAAACGCGTAGAAGGCCTTAGTTTATATAATTAATATAAAAGTATTATATAGAGATATATAAACCTAAATTAATTATATAAATACTCGAATAAAGAAAATAGTAAATAAATATTAAAAAGAGTATCCTTTATTAAAGGAGGGGGATAAAGTATACTTTTTAATAAAAAATATAAAGAGTAAAAGACTAAATAAAAAACTAAACTACGTTAAAATTAGATTATTTTCGATTAAGAAGATTAAAGAATTAGTTAATTATAAATTAAATCTTCTAGCCGACGTTAAAGTATATTTAATATTCTATATCTCCTTATTAAAGTTAGTAGATTTTAATATACTTTTATAAAATACCTTTTATTTCTAAATTAAAGAAGAAACGAAGTTCGAGGTAGAAAGGATTCTAGATAATAAAGGTTAGAACTACCTCGTTAAATAAAAAGAATATAACGAAATAAAAAATATTTAAGAGTTAAATACAAACTTTAAGAATTATTTAAATCTCCTATAAAAGTTTTATCTAAAACGAAGGGTACGGCCGATTAATCGAACTCGTCCTCGAGTTATAATTACTCTAAGGATATATTAAATAAGAAGTCGTTAGGCTTAAAATTAATATATTCGACTTCTTTATTCTTTTTTAATTTAATAATATTTTTTAATTTACCTTTAACGAGTTACTTTTCTTTTTTTTCTAGTAACTCGATTTTAATTTAAAGACGAGTTTATTTTATTAATATTATTTTAACTTCTTTTAATTTCTCCTCTTATAATCTTCGGAGACGAGTTTATTTAACGGGTGAAAAGAATACTAGGTTATATTCCTATTTAACGCGAATATACTTTATATATTTATCCGAACGAACTTTAATCTTATATTTCTCGGGGTATCGTTTCTTAATATACTATTAATAAAAATATATAACTAACTTTAAACTAAAAAGAGATTTACGGAGTTACTATTTATAATAATAAAATAATAAAAAAGTAAAGCTAGATATTTATTATAACCGATAATTTACTTTTAAAATAAAAGTTTTAAAAGGGGAACCTAATATTACGAATATTATATAATATTAAATCTATTTAAAAGAAGGGTAGAATAAATACCGGTAATAAAATTATTTACTATAATCGGAGAGTAAATAGGGTAAATAAATCGCTATTTATTATATTTACTAAATAAATAGGGTAAATATACTATTCTTAATATAGTTTTCTTTTATTATATAAATAACGTATTTCTTAATAAATAAGAGCTTTATATTTAACTTCCCTTAAAACTTTTAATTATAAATTTTAAATATAAACGTTTATTAAATTATTAATTAAATTTATTAAATTTATCTAGTTTTATTTTATATTAATACGAAGCCTATTATCCTTTAATCCTTAATACTCCTTTTAACGAGTATTAACCTAGGTCCTATCGACGTTATACGAAGGTATTAAACGGAGAGTTTTAATATATAGGGGGTTTTTCGTAAAAATCCCGGTAGTTAATAACGAGGTATATTATAAAATAATAATCGTAGTAGTCTCTCCTAGTAGTAAATAAATTTAGTAGAATACTATAGTCGTAATAATATTAAAGGATAATTAAATAGAGATAGAATATATAATACGATAAATAATCTTATTATTCTTATAGAGTATGAATTTTTTAATTAAACTAGAGAGCCCTAGCCTTAAGACCCCCTCGGATTATATAAATTATTATATTTTATTAGCGCAGGAAAGATATTAATTATAAAATCATTTATTTTATTTTATATTAAAACTCTTTTATAATAATAATAATTTAATTATAAAAACCCGCGTTATAAATATACTTCTATAGAGAGTAGGAGACTAAGAAGATCTTTAATATAAATTATCCTAATATAATACTAAATATATATTAATATATTTAATATTTAGAATATTTACTACGCGGGATCTTATCGATTAAAGACTTAATTAAGATTATTTAATAAATATATAGAGACTACGAGAAATTAGAATATAAAGTATCTCGGGTAGATAATTATTTATATATATAATAAAGTTAGGTAGATTCTTAATCTAAAATACTATAATTAAACGATAATTTTTAATAAAGAGAATAATAAGAGGCTTTATTTAATTAATATTATTAAGAAGTTTTCTAGTTTAAGACTTAAAAATTAAGTATTGTTTATATTAAAATCACCTCCTCTAAATTTAGTTAATCGATTAATTAATTAATAAATAAAGGAATAAAGGAATAAATAAATAGATAAGTTATTATATATAAAAAAACTAAGTTATTATACTCGTAGAGTCGATAACCGCCTCGCCGTAATAGTATAATAAAATTATTATATTCTTGGTAAAGGAAAGCGCTGATTCGATTAATTAAATCGCGTTATAAAGGCCGATATAGAGAGAAGAGGGTTAAAAAACTTTAATAAATTTATTTAACTTTATTATAAATACCGCTAGGTTCGTAGTTTTAAATTTATATATAACGTAATAATAACCTCGAATAAATCTATTTAGGATATATATATAAAATAGTTATAAATAATATTTAAGAGATTATAAAGATCTTATAATAATAGTAAATATTAAAGAGGATAAATAAAATTAACGAGATACTAGTTTTAATATATCGGCAACTTGGGAAACCCCGATTTTTGCGTATTTTACACCGAAATTGTATAAAATACTAGAAATACGTATCTACTTATGTCCCGTATTCTAAACACATTATGCACCGATTAAGTAGCGATATTGCACCGATTTAGCAACTTTTTTTTTTGACTTTAACTTTTAAGAGTATCTAGACTAGGGCCCCTATATAGGAATATAAATATCTTACTAAATCTATTTTTAGCCTAGATTCCGAATTTTTAATTAGATTTTTACTAGCGTTACCCTATAGGGCTATAAAGCTACTTTTAGGATTAAGTTTAGCGCTCCCGCGCAGACCTTAACTCTAACT
>JAABUS010000353.1_pt1 | contig 117397 bp, 47 predicted proteins | sample 5560161 | NCBI WGS metagenome assembly JAABUS01 (sample SAMN10711885, study PRJNA513376) | rock metagenome | isolation source: Antarctica rocks | place: Antarctica: Victoria Land, Trio Nunatak nord | collected 2016-01-04
TATGTAAATTAATATATTCGATTTTAGTATTTTATATAATTATATTTAAAAGAGCAAAAACAAAATATTTATTAAAATATATTTTTAGATATTTATATTATCTTTTTATTAATAAAGATCTACTTAATAGTAGATTAAATTTGTCTAATAAGATTAAATTATATAAAAAACTCTTTAATACAAAAATTAACAAATTAAATATATTAAAAAACAAAAAAAATAATAAAATTGTTAAATATTATATTTTATTAAAGCAACAATTAAAATTGTAAATTTTTTAACAAAATATATATATATATTTATATTTACAACTATTACTATTGTTGTACTTGTTATATTTAACTTATTAATAATAAATATTATTTATAATAATAAATAGTTTATTAAATATAAATATTAAAATATTCTTTGTAAAACTAACAAAAAGATATAATTTTTGCAAAAATATTAACAACAATAAAGACTTAAATTACTTTTTAAAAATATTTGTAAATTTCTACTTTATCTTAAAATAAAACAGTATTTAATATAGATAATTATTTTAATTTATTTAAATAATACAAATAACAAATTTTTAATAATATAATCTAATAAAGATAAAAATCTTGTAATTTATTATATCTATTATATATTAACAATAAAAAGAAATATTTTAATAAAATTTGTATTTTATTATTAAATACAAAATAAAATTAAAAATTATAAAAATATAAATATCGAAAATACAAAGCAAATTTAAAAAACTTTTTGTATTAAAAAAATCAATTATATCTATTGCAACAACAAAAAAAAATAACAATATATTTTATAATATTTATAATATTTTATCTACTATAAAAGATATTGTTCAAATAATAATACAAAATATTAAAAAATATAATAACAAAACTATTGAATTTAGACAAGAAATTTATTATAAAAGTATTTATTAATATTTTTAAATTAATAGAAATTATAGAAGCAAATATATATATATTATTTATTGTTATATTTTGTAATTAAAACATTTAAACAATAAAAGATTTTTTTGTTATTATTATTTGTTTTTGTGCAACAATCTTTTTTGTTATTGTTTTAACTTTAAGACAAAAAACAACAATCTTATTGTTTAAAGCAATATTTTATATATTGTTTTCGAATTATCTTTTTAAATTTCTAGACAATAATAATAATAAAAAACAAAAAAATTGTAAGAAATAAGAAAATTGTAAAGAAAAAAACAATAATCGACAATAATAAAAGATATTTCTAGATATTTGTTGCAATAAAATATTAGATTTTAATTTAAAACAAATATTTAATTGTATTTTAAAGACAAACTTTTTAATACAAAATATGCAACAACTATTAGATATTCTCTTACAAACAACAATATTAGCAATCTTGCTTTTATAAAATACTATATTGACAAAATACAACAATTAAGAGAGTAAAGTAAGAGATAAAGAAAATAATTGCAAGACAATAATAGAAAGAACTAATAACAAAATAGTAATAGAAAGACATAATTGCAAGACAATAATAGAAAGAAACAACTACAAAAACAATAATATATACAATAATTAAAAGATTAAAAGAGTTAAATGCAATAAGAAGAAAAGAAAAGAAAGAAATATAATAAACAATTGCTATACTAGATAGTATTATAACGAAATAGAGATAGAATTCTAGTTAGTAGACAACTATAACAACAAAGATTTATCGCAATATATACATAAATTGCACTATACAATTTAATAGTATATTAAGTAGCTAAGATTCTAAGATCTAAATAAGAGAGATCGTATATATATTGCAAATAGATTGCTAGTATTAATAACAAGCATTTCTAAGTTTATAGCTTAATATTATTTGATTATTTAACTATATATAACTCTCTCTCTTTTAGTAATTGTTTCTTAATTATTAAATCAAAAAAATTTTGTTTCTACTTGTACAAAAGTTGTAATAAGAAAATAAAAAAATTGCTCTTATTTTTCTTAGATTGTTAGATTAGATTTCTTGTTTCTCTTGTTATTTAAGTTAATTGCGTAAAAAATAAAATAAATCAATTTGTATAAAGTTTTTCTTAAGATCGAAAAAATTATTTAATCGAAATTAAGTACTTAATCAAGTTAATTATTGTAAATTTTGTTTACTCTTTAAAGATAATAACAATAATAATAAGCTTTTTTAACATAAATTTAAAAAATTAATTTAAAAAATAAGTAATAATAATAAAGTAAATTGTTGTTGTTATATTTGCGTTAAATTCTTTGAGACAAAAGATAAATATATAATTTTAGAAATTATTTCTAGTCTTAAAATACTTAATTTAGATTGCTAACTTAGTTTTGCTCTATAATATTTTTTCTTAATTTCGAATTAAAATAGCAAAATTTTTTCTTCTTTGTTAAAACAAATAATTGAAGACTTAAATCTTGTTATATTTCTATAATTAATTAAATAAAAATCTAAATTATTATTAATATTAGATTAATATATATTAAGTACTTTAAAGTTTTTAGACTTTATAAATTGTATTTACAAATATAATTTAAATACTTTTTTTTTTTTTAATCTTTTTTTATATTAATTTTATATAATGTATTGTATATTTTTAAATTTGCTTTATTAAACAATTAAATTTCTTTATATCTTTAAATAATATTTTTAACTTTATTATTATTTTTGTCGAATTTTAGAACGCATATTCTATAATAGCATTTCTAATATTAAATATCAAAAAAAAGTCGATAGCAACTTTAAAACAATAAGATATATTAATTAAAAATAAATTTAACAAAATTAAGTCTTAATAAATTGCAACAATATTACTTCTTATATTTATTTAAAAATTCTTTAAAGTTTCTTTATCTTTTAATAAAGTTACATAGATAAAAAATATCTTAATTTTTATATTAATTTTAATTTTTAATTTGCAATAAAAAATTTAAGATTATACAATTTGTATATTTTTAAATTAACAAAATATATTTGTTTAATATAATTTTTATTTTAGCAAATTCTTCTTTGTTAATTCAGTTTCTAGTATTTTTTTATTTTTTTATTCTTTTTTTATTGTTTTTTGCAATTATATATCGATCTAAATTTAAAAATTGTCTATTAAATATTTCTCGCAAAACAAATTATTTTATGCAACAAAAAAAAAAGTTAATTGCAATTGTTAAAACTCTTAATAAACATTCTAATTTACGTCGAAATTAAAATAATATTTCGATATTTAATTTTTATACTTTTTAAAAATTAACAAATGCAATATTGTTAACAATTTATACTTGTAATTGTTTTGTAAAAGTATATATATTATATAAGAATTTAAATTTATTTGCATTATTATTTGCAACATAGAGAACAAACAATTAAGAAATTACTTTTTTTGTTAATTATTGTTTTTTTGTTAATAATATAATATTATTTGTAATTTGCTCTAAAGTTGCGATTATATTTAGTACTTCGAATTAACAATTAAATAAGCAAATTAATTTTAATAAACAATTATTTTATACTAATTTTATTTTGTTAAATTAATACTATCTATTATTCGAAGTTAAATATTAATTTACTAAAAATTATTAGATAAAAAGATTAGTTTTTTTCTCTTATAAACGTATTGTCTTAAGAGATCTTTAAAAACAAATAAACAAATACTAAATTTAAAGTTCAATTTATTTTGTCTTAGAAATACTAGAAAATTGTTTTGTTTTTTGTAATACTAAATTATTTGTCTCTTAATTTAATTATTAAAAATTCGATTTATTTTTAATAGAAATTCTAACTTTTTTTAATAAGCTATATAGACAATCGATTTTAATATAATTGTAATTAGATTTTCTTTTTGCTTCTTTATTAATATAGTTAGTTTAACTAGTTAAAAGACTTTAATTAATATTATCGAACAATAATTAATTTAATATTGCAAATCTATATTTACTTTTATATATAAATAGTTTTTTGCATTGTTTTTTTTATTTGTCGAAATAAAAATAGCTATTGTTTTTAAAAAGATTTTTGCGATTTTAGTAATTAAAATGCCTAATTTTGTTATATTAACAACTTTAAATAATCTAAGATTTAAAAAAGACAATTTTAATATTAAATTTTGCAATTATAATAACAAAAAAAAAACTTTTTTAAAAGAATCGAATTTTTTTTTTCTTTTTTTTTGCTTTATTTTTTAAAGTTTTGTTATCTTTAGACTTCGATTTTAGCTTTATTTTTGAAGTTAACAATTTAGATTTTTTTTGTTTGTCGCTTTAAATTTGCGCTCTCTTTGTATTTTTTATAGAAAAAGACTAAATTTTTTAAATTTTTGTTTAACAAATTTTCTTTAGTTTTGCGTCTTAGATTCTTATTAAATTAAATTCTTAAAAATAATTTTTTATTTCAATTTTTAAAAACTCTTGTTCGATAAACGCTATTGTATTTTTAAACATTTTAGTATTTATTTTGTTATAATTGTTAATTATATAGTTAGCAATATATTTCGATTCTATAGTGCGAAATTTAAGTTTATCGTATATAGTTTAATTTAATTTTTTAAAATTTTTTGCAAATTTTAACGCTTCTTTGCTATTCGTAATATTGTTTTAATAATTAATTAATCTATATTTCTAAACAATATATTCGCAATCTTTGTCAATTATAATTTACGAAATTAAATTTAATTATTTTAAATTTGTAATCTTTTGTTTTAATTAATTTTTTATGTTGCGTTCTTTAATTTTTGTTATAATATATTACTTATTAGTATTTAAGCATTTTTATTAATTGTTTGTTACAAATCTTGCGTTTAATTCTTAATCATTTTTAAAATATTTAAAATTGTGTTTCGAAGATTTTTTAAATGTTCTCTTTTTCTATTGCTAGTAGTTTTATTATATTAAAGTAAAATGTTAATTACTTAAATATAGACGCAATTCTCGATAATTAAATTGTCTTTTATAGATCGAATAATTTTTTTTTGCAATTTAATTTAAGTTTAAGTTTAAGAAGTTTGACGCTATAATGTTTGTAATTATTGCGATAATATTTGTTAATCTTGTGCTTAAAATAATTTAGTCAAAAAAGTCGATTTTTAATTACAAAAAAATATGTCGATATTATTAAAATTTAATTTGTGTTTTGTTTAGCAAATATAAGTTGTCGCTCTTTATAAAAAAATTCTATTAACATAAATAATAATTCTTGTTCTTAATTTTGATTTTTTAATAAAGATTAAGAAGTTTCTTTCGCAAAAGATTGTTTATATTTAGTATTTTATAATTTTTGTTTTAAATTTGCTATAATACAAGCTTAATAAAAAAAGATTTATACAAAAATAATAAATTAAAAAAAAATTGTAAACAAAAAATTAAATTATTAAGTTGTTGTGCTTTAATAAATAAAGCAATAACTTGTTTTAAATATTTAACAAACATAAAACTTCAAATATAAAAGATCTTTACTTATAAACTTGATTGTTGTTTGCAATATTTATATTATTAATTACGCAAAAGAGATTATATTAATATTTATTCGTATATTAACTTGCAAACAAATATAAAGCTAATATAATTAACGTATAATATTATTATATTTATTGTCAAAAAATGCTTTGTAAAAGATAATCGAATCTTATTCTTTATAATTTAAAGATATTTTTGAACTTTTTAAAATATTAAATTAAAGCTTTTTATTAATATTTTTAAACAACTTTCTAATTGTTGATTTTAGTTAATTAAAATAAATAAACAAATGCTAGTGCTATTCGCTTACTTCTAATTAATCGAAATTGTTAGTATTTTGTCTTTTCGACTTTCTTATCTTTTATTTGTTTTGTTTAAATATTCGAAATAATAATATTTTTATTGGCAATTCTAGGAGAGAGACTTTATATAAGCTAATTCTGCTATCGATTCTCTATAGAGAAAACATTAGCATTTCTGCTCCTTTCTACTCGCGCTAACTTAATTAGGAAATTTAAATTATTTATATAAATTAGTATCATTTTATACTTAGTTCGAAATTTTTAGCTCAATCGGGCTAGTACTAGGGACGTAATAAATTATCGAAAATGGAATTTCTCGATTTTATTAATAGATTGGCGCTTATAGACGCGAATTTATTTATAGAATCGAAAAGTTCTAATTTTGATAATTTATTACATCTCTAATACTAGCTCGATTAGACTAAAAATTTCGAACTAAGTATAAAATAATACTAATTTATATAAATAGTTTAAATTTCCTAATTAGGTTAGCGCGAGCAGAAACGAGCAGAAATGTTGATGTTGTCTCTATAGAGAATCGATAGCAGGATTAGCTTATATAAAGTCTTTCTCCCGGAATTGCTAATATTGTAAATTACTTTGCGTAATTAAATTTCTTTTTAATACTTATAAATTAATAAACTCTATATTAAAATTCTTGCAAATAAAACAAATATAAAGATTGCAACTTTTCTTTTTTTAAAATTTTTTTTTTTATACTTCTATATAATTTAAATAATTTTAATAAGATAATAATAATATAATAATTACAAACAATCTTTTGTTGCTTTAATCAAACTAATTTTTTGTCTCTTGCATAAAATTATTTTTTATTTTTTTATTTTTGTCTTTTAACTTTGCAAAGACTTAAAGATTTTAATTTCTTTTTATATATTTTTTTAATTAATTTTCTAAATAAGTATTTTTAAGCTTTGTATTATTAACTTCTTTCAAAATATAAAAAAAAATTGTTTTATTTTCTTTTTTTATCTTAAAAAAATCTAATTATTAAAAGAATAGTTTTATATTATATTTTTTATTAAGTTTAATATTATATATTTAAATTAAATTTTTAGTTTAAAATAAACGCGTTTGTAATTAATAATTATTATTAAAAGATCTTTGTTCTTTTCTTTAAAACAACAAAAATACAAAGTTGCTTTTTAAATATTTTTATTTTTGTTTTCTAGTTGTTTTGTTTGCAATATTAGTAAATTTGTTGTTAAATAAACTTTCTCTTAGTTTATAATATATTAGATTAAATACTTTATTTCAATTAACAATATAATTTTGTATTTAAATTTAAGACAAAACCATATTTTTTTAATAAATTTTTAAATTGTTGTTCTATTTGTTTATAAAATTATATATAAATATTGTAATTAATTTGTAAAAACTCTTTTTGTTAGTTTAAACAAAATATTGTAACGAGATAGAGATAGAATTCTAGTTAGTAGACAACTATGATAACAAAGACTCATCGCGATGCGTGCATAAATCGCACTATACAATTTAATAATGTATTAAATAGCTAAGATTCTAAGATTTAAGTAAGAGAGATCGCATATATATTGCAAATAGATCGCTAATACTAGTAACAAACATTTCTAAATTCATAGTCTAATATTATTTAATTATTTAACTACATACGACTCTTTCTCTTTTAATGATCGTCTCTTAATTACTAAATTAAAAAACTTTTGTTCTTGTTTGTGCAAAAATTATAATAAAAAAATTAAAAAATTGCTCTCATTTTTTCAAGACTATCAAATTAGATTCTTTGTTTCTCTTGTTACTTAAATCGATTGCGTAAAAAACGTAATAAATCAATTCGCATAAAGTTTTTTCTAGAGTTAAAAAAATCATTTGATCGAAACTAAGTATTTAATAAAATTAATTATTGTAAGTTTTGCTTATTCTTTAAAGACAATAACAATAATAATAAGCTTTCTTAACGTAAATTTAGAAAATTAATTTAAGAAAAAAGTAATAATAATAAAGTAAATTGTCGTTGTTATGTTTGCGTTAAACTCTTTGAAACAAGAAATAAACGTATAATTTTAAAAGTTATTTCTAGTCTTAAGATACTTAATTTAGATTGCTAATTTAGTTTTAATTCATAACGTTTTTTTTTTAATTTTAAATCGAAATAACAAAATCTTCTCTTCTTTGTTAGAACAAACAATCGAAAACTTAAATTTCGTTTTTTTTTCATAATTAATTAAATAAGAATCTAAATCGTTTTAGATGTTAAGTTAATAAACATTAAGTATCTTAAAATTCTTAAGCGTTATAAATTGCATTTACGAATAAAATTCAAATATTTTATTCTTTATTTTTTAAATTTTCCTTTATATTAATTTCACATAACGTATTGCACGTTCTTAAGTTTGTTTCATTAAACAATTAAATTTCTTTGCATCTTTAAATAATATTTTTAATTTTTTTATTACTTTTGTCAAGTTTTAGAGCGTACGTTTTATAATAACATTTTTAATGTTAAATGTAAAAAAAAAGTCGATAGCAACTTTGAAACGATAAAATATGTCAATTAAAGATAAATTTAACGAAGTTAAATCTTGATAAACTACAACAATGCTACTTTTTGTACTTATTTAAAAAAAATTCGAAATTTCTTCATCTTTTAATAGAGTTACGTAGACAAAAAACATTTCAATTTTTGTATTAATTTTAATTCTTAATTTGCAATAAAAGATTTAAGATTGCGCAATTCGCATATTTTTAAATTAATAAAATATACTTATTTAATGCAATTCTTATTCTAGTAAATCTTTCTTCGTTAATTTAATTTTTAATATTTTTTTATTTTGTTATTTTTTTCTTATTGCTTTTTGCAATTATACGTCGATTTAATTATAAAAATTATTTAACAAATACTTTTCGCAAAATAAATTATTTTGTGCGACAAAAAAAACAATTAATTGCAATTGCTAAAACTCTTAATAAACGTTTTGATTTACATCGAAATCGAAGTAACGTTTCGACGTTTAATTTTTATGTTTTAAAAATTAACAAATAAGATATTGCTAACAATTTATGCTTGTAATCGTCTCGTAGAAGCACATATATTATGTAAAAATTTAAATTTATTTACATTATTATTTGCAACATAAAGAACAAACAATTAAGAAATTATTCTTTTTGTCGATCGTTATTTTTTCGTTAATAATATAATATTATTTGTAATTCGTTTTAAAGTTGCGATTATATTTAGTACTTCAAATTAACAATTAAATAAGCGAATTAATTTTGACAAACAATCATTTTATGTTAATTTCATTTCGTTAAATTAATACTATCTATTATTTAAAATTAAACATTAATTTATTAAAAATCGTTAAATGAAAAAGTTAATTTTTCTCTCTTATAAACGTATTGTCTTAAGAAATCTTTAAAAACGAGCAAACAAACGATAGATTTAAAGTTTAACTCATTCTATCTTATAAATGCTAAAAAATCATTTCGTTTCTTGTAACACTAAATTATTTATCTCTTAATTTAATTATTAAAAACTCGATTCATTTTTAACAAAAATTCTAGCTTTCTTTAATGAGCTATGTAGACGATCAATTTTAATATAATTATAATTAGATCTTCTTTTTATTTCTTTGTTAACATAGCTAGTTTAATTAGTTAAAAAACTTTAATTAATACTACTAAATAATAATTAATTCAATATTGCAAATCTATGTTTACTTTCACACATAAATAATTTTTCGCATTGTTTTTCTTATTTATTAAAATAAAAATAACTATTGTCTCTAAAAAGATTTTTGCGATTTTAATAATTAAAATACGTAGTTTTGTCGTATTAACAACTTTAAATAATTTAAAATTTAACAAAAATAATTTTAATGTCAAATCTCGCAATCGTAATAACGAAAAAAAAACTTCTTTAAAAAAATCTAAATTTTAGTTTTTTTTTTTTGCTTTGTCTTTTGTAAATTTTGTTATCTTTAAACTTTAACTTTAATTTTAACTAAAAAATTAATAATTTAAGTTTTTTCTATTTGTCGTTTTAAGTTCGCATTCTCTTTGCATTTTTTACAAAAAAAAAAAATATCGTTTAAACTTTTGTTCGACGAATTTTCTTCAATTTCGCGTTTAAAATTCTTATTAAATTATACTTTTAAAAATAATTTTTATTTCAACTTTTAAAAGCTCTTGTTCAATAAACGCTATTATATTTTTGAACTTTTTAACATTCATTTTGTTGTAATCGTTAATTATATAATTAGCAACGCGTTTTAATTTTATAGTGCGATATTTAAGTTAATCGCACACAATTTGATTTAATTTTTTCAAAATTCTTTGCAAATTCTAGCGTTTCTTTGTTATTCATAACATTGTTTTAATAATTAATTAATTTATATTTTTAAACAACACATTTGCAATCTTTAATAATTATAATCTACGAAGTTAAACTTAATTATTTTAAATTCGTAGTTTTTTGTTTTAATTAATTTCTTGTGTTGCGTTCTTGAATTTTTGTTATAATAAATCACTTATTAATATTTAGACGTTCTTATTAACTATTTGTTACAAATCTCGCGTTCAATTCTTAATTATTTTCAAAATATTTAAAATTGTGTTTCGAAAATTTTTTAAACGTTCTCTTTTTTTATTGCTAGTAGCTTTATTACACTAAAGTAGAATATTAATTACTTAAATATAAACGCGATTCTTAATAATTAAATTGTCTTTTATAAATTAAATAATTGTCTTTCGCAATTCGATTTAAGTTTAAATTTAAAAAGTTTGACGTTGCGACGTTCGTAATTGCTACAATAATGTTTGTTAATCTTGTGCTTAAAATAAATTAATTGAAGAAACTAATTTTTAACTACAAAAAGAATATATTAACGTTATTAAATTTTAATTTGTGTCTCGTTTAACAAGTGCAAGTTGCTACTTTTCACGAAATTTTTTTGTTAACGTAAATGATAATTCTTGTTTTTAATCTTAATTTTTTAATAAAAATTAAGAAGTTTTTTTCGCAAAAAATTGTTCACGTTTAAGGTTTTATAATTATTGTTCTAAATTTATTATAACACAAACTTAATAAAGAAAAATTTATACAAAAATAATAAATCGAAAAAAAGAATTTTGTAAACAAAGAATTAAATTATTAAGTTGCTATGTTTTTATAAATAAAACAATAATTTGTTTTAAATATTTAACAAATATAAAGTTTTAAATGCAAAGAACTTTTATTTATAGACTTAATCGTCGTTTGCAACATTTATATCATTAATTACGCAAAAAAATTATGTTAGCATTTATTTGTATATTAATTTGTAAACGAGTATAAAACTAATGTAATTAACGTGTGATTTTGCTATTTTTATCGTTAAGAAATGCTATGTGAAAAATAATTAAAACTCGTTCTTTATAATTTAAAAAAATTCTTAAAATTTTAAAATTTTGAATCAAAGTTTATTATTAATGCTTTTAAATCGCTTTCTAGTTGTTAATTTTAATCAATTAGAGTAAATAAACAAGCGTTAGTGTTGTTCGCTTGCTTCTAATTAATCGAAATTGTTAATATTTCGACTTTTTGATTTTCTTATCTTTTTATTTGTTTTTTTCGAATGTTTAAAATTATCATGTTTTGTGAATTACTTTACGTAATTAAATTACTTTTTAATGTTTATAAATTAATAAAATTTATATTAAAGTTCTTATAAATAAAACAAATATAAAAATCGCAACTTTTTTTTTTCTTAAAAAAATCTTACATTTTTATGTAATTCAAATAATCGTAATAAAATAACGATAACATAATAATTGCAAACAATCTTCTATTGCTTTAATTAAACTAATTCTTTGTCTTTTACATAAGATTATTTTTTATTTTCTTATTTTTGTCTTTTAATTTCGCAAAAATCTAAGAATTCTAATTTCTTGCTACGTATTTCTTTAATTAATTTTTTAAATAAATATTTTTAAGTTTCGTATTATTAACTTCTTTTAAAATATAAAAGTCTTTAATTTAATTTTCTTTTTTTATTTTAAAGAAATTTAATTATTAAAAAGATAATTTTACGTCGTATTTTTTATTAAACTTAATATTATATAATAAAATCAAATCTTTAATTTAAAATAAATGCGTTAACAACTAATAATTATTATTAAAGAAATTTTTGTTTATTTCTTTAAGATGACAAAGACGCAAAGTTGCTTTTTAAACATTTTTATTTTTTCTTTCTAGCTATTTTGTTCGCAACGTTAATAAATTTATTATTGAGCGAACTTTCTTTCAATTCATAATATGCTAGATTAAATACTTTATTTTAATTAATAATATAATTTCGTATTTAAACTCAAAACAAAACGACGTCTTTCTAATAAATTTTTAAATTGTTATTTTATTAATTTACAATATCGCGTACAAATGTCGTAATTAATTCGTAAAGACTCTTTTGATTAATTTGAACAAAGCATTAACAATAAGTTTATGCTCTCTTTTTATCATTTTATTTGCTTATAAATAATAAATCAACGTTGTTACTTTTTTGACGTTATATCTCTTTAAAAGTTTAATTGTTATGTTGACTTTATTTTTAAATTCGTTATTTATAATTATTTTCTTAACATATTTATGTCGACAAAAAATGTTCTTTTATAAAAATTTCATTATAACGAGTGCTTTAAGATCTAAAATTGCCTTAATTTTTATCTATTTTATTAAATTATTTCGAACAATTATTAGATTTACTTTAGCAAGTGTTTTTGCAATTAATATATAAATGCAATTTACGACAATCTTTTTTCAAAAATTAAAGATATAAATTAAGTACATAATTTTCTCTTGTTTATTAAAAGTTTTTCGCTAACATTTATCGCAACTTGTGACATATTTCTTAAAAAAATTAAATAAATTTTGTCATTAATATTAATTTGCAACGCGTCAATAAATGCTCTCTTTTTCTTTATAATTATTTTCGTTATGCAAGCTTTTTACAATTTAATTTTTATTTTCTATTTAATTTACTACTTTACGCAAAGATATATTTTTGTCTATCTTTTAAAACAAACGCTTTTCTTTTATTAAAAAAATAAAAAACATAATTCTTAAATTTGCGAAAGTCTTTTTAATTTATATTTAATCTTTGTAGCGAAATTAAATATCGAACGATTTGTTCGAATTTATTAAAATATTTATTTTCGAAAATGTTTTTGTTCTTTTTTAATGTTATTACTTGTGCGAGGCAAACGCAAACACAATTCAATTAGCTATTAATAAAATTATTAATGTTTTTCTTATTAATTTCGTCGATATCGTGGAACAATTCTTTTAATTTTTTTGAAAATTTATTAATTGTTGTATATTTTTAATCAAATATATGTTGTACATTAAAGTCGAAAAGACGAATTTAAATTAATTAGCGAATTATTAAAGCGTTGAGCAAGTTTATCGCAAAACGATTAAATTAAATCATTAAAATGTTTGCATTAATTTCCATTATAAATCGTATTTTATACAATTAAAATCGCACTTTCTTTAAGATTTTTATAAATTCTTAATATTTTCGCTTTTTAACGTCGTATTAAGATTCTTGTTCGCTTTAGAATTTACTCTTATATTGTGAAAAATGTTTTCTTTTCGTTATTGCATTAATTTGCATTAATACGATTTCTTAATCTTTTAAACTAGAATTTACAATTAAAATAATTTTGTTAATTAAAATAAAGTAGTTTAAGATGCGCATTATTGATGCATTTGTTAAAGCAATTTTTAGTTTATTTATAACGTTTTGTTGCTCAAAGTCTTAAATAAAAACATATCTTATTTTAAACAAACGATAAATCAATTTTACAACAATTATAAATTTTAGCACTTAAGTTTAATAGTAGACGTATACTTTTATAAATACTTGAATTTTAAAAACGTTTTTACACAATAATTATTTAACAATCTTAATAATTTTGATGCTATTAGAGAATTGTTCATTAAAATTATACACAAAATCGACAATTTTAATTTCTAACTTGCAAAATTAAGATTTTTCGTCAAATATAATACATTTAAACAATTTTACGTTTATTAATATTGCATTCAATCATTAAATGTATTTTAAAACAAACAATTTAATCTTTAAAATTGTCTTCTTATTGCTATAATTTAACTTAAATTCTTTCACATTTATGTCGTTCACAAATAAGCAACATTTGTCGAAAATCTTTTTAAGAATGCGTATTACAATTCTTACAAATTAAGCAATCGAATTAATCGCATTTTGTAACAAGCAAATCATTTTAAATAGTTTAAAAAAAATTATAAAAGCAATAAAATTGCGACTCTTTAATGCGAAATCTATTTAATTATATTTTGAAAAAAAATTAATCAATAACGCAATTATTATTTTAATAAACTCTTTTGCAAACTCTTTAACATTAAAAGACATATTAATATTTTAAATAATTATTTTGTTTATCTTTATAGTCGCATTAATTATGCGATATTTATTCTTTTTTTTTTTTATTAAAAATCAAGAATTTTAATTGAAATTATAACAATATTTTAACAAATTCGTTTAAAGACGTTTCTTTAACATTTTAATTATTATAAAATTTAATGCTTAAAAAATTAGAAATTTTAAGACTTATTATATTTTGTGCTTTATAGTGCGAATTTCTTAATTAAATGCGATTTTTAGTCTAATTTTATTTATTTTAGCAAAGCTTTATATTAAGACAATTTTACAATTAAAAAGCATTATAATTAAAAGTTCTTATTTTTGCAAAAAGAATTCCAATTTTATAATTAGCTTTTAAATGCGTTTCTTAATAAAACGAGAGTCGCACTTAATGCTTAAGAACTTAAGCATCAAAAAGAAATTATATCTTTCGTTAAATTTCTTTTAAAAATCTTCTATAATTAATAATTTAAACATTTTTTTTCAATTTGAATACTTGTTTAAAATAGAATTATTTAAATCGCTTATATTTATCGAATTCGTTTTCTAAATTTTTCGTTTATATATTGTATTTACTTAAACGAATAAGCGCAACGCAATAAAAATTTGACGAAGAATATCGAACTTTTTAAACAATTAAATAATAAAAGTCTCTTTTATAATGCATAATTAAAAAGTTCGAATCATTAATAATTCTAAAGATGTTTAAAAAATAATATTAATTTTAATATTTATTTAATTTTAATTAACTATATTAACAAACAAACAAACGCTAATATTGTTCGTCTACTTTAATTAATTAGAATTTTGTCGATTTTTTTCTTTAATCTTATTTTGCGACGTTATTATTCTAATAATTTTAATCTTTATTTTTAAAGATTTTTTACAATTAAATTTGCGAAATTGAGCAATTATATTAACTAGACAATTATTTAAAGATTTAAAGATTTCTTTAAGAACACAACATTTTTATTTTTGTTGCTAAAATAATTAACAAACATTTCTAAAATGTTGACGCGCTTTGCTTCCTTTCTAAAATAAATTGTTAATTTTAGAAAATCATCGTTTATATTTACAAAGCTCATTTAAGCACTTCGCTAAAAACATCGATTTAATAGAATTTTGTAATCGAATTAAGAAACAACAAAGATAAAAGTATAAATTATCATTTTCTTAATTGATATCTTTACATTTTTTATTATTTTTTCGAAACAAACACGTGCTTTTGTAATCTTTATTAATAAGATAAAAACATTTTGTTAAATAATTAAATTAATTTTATTCGCAAAACCCTTACTAATACAATTGATTTTCGCATTATTATTAAATATCGCTTTAATTTTTATATCTTTTAACTATATTTACGCAATTAAACAAACGACAAAATACAAAATTCTAAAAGATTTTACTCTCGCAACAATGTTTTTAAAATGAACGATCTTAATAAATTTAACGCTAATTAATTTTATAATAACAATCGTTTCTTTCTTTTTTTTTATAAGTTTTTAAGATTTTTTCTTTGTTATTATAGTATTAAACTTCTTATTAAAAAGAGAACGAAAAAATAAACGACTTAAATCAAAACAAAAATCTAAAAGATTTATCAATTTTATTTTTATTTTTAAGATAAAAATACTCTAAATTAAAACTTTGAAATTAACTTAATTTTTTATAGTTTGTAACATTTTCTTTAAACGTTTTGTTCGCTATGCATAGTTTGCAAAAGTCTTTTGCTTTTTTCTAAATTTATTTTTCTAATATTTGGTAACTCTTAAGTTAGAATTAATTATTGCGAAAACGTTCTTTATTGTAACGTTTTTTATTTTTGTTTTTATTATTCTTTTCTTTATGTATATTTTTTCGTCTAAGATTTTTATTATTTTTAAATAATTTTTAGATCTAACGTTCTTAGTCTTTAAGAATCTTTTTTTCTTTCTAATTCTTTTTTTAATTATTTTGATCAATTGTTTTATTAAAAGCTTTTAAAGCGTTTGTCGCTTAAAAGAATCTTATTTTGATTAAGCTTTTTAAATTTTTACTATTGTTTAATTTGATTTATTATTCTTTTCGTTTTTCGACGAAAAACTAGTATTTAATCTTATTGTTGTTATTGTAATCACAAAATTTTGAACACGATTTTGCGCTCTTTATTTAAAACAAATTTTTATAATCTTTTTCTTAGTCTTCGCATCATTAAGAGACAATTTTATTTTTTTATTTTTAAAATTATTAAATCTATAACAAATTTTGTTGCTTTTATTTATATAAATTTTTTTATTCGTTATTAAGATTACTAACTCTAAATAAATTTATTATCTATGTAAATTGTAACAAAACAAGCATTTATTTAATTTTAATTAAGATCAATTGTATCTAAGAACGAATGCAAATTCTTAATAAATATAAATCGTTTTTTAAGATAAACTTTAAACTATTATTTAGATTTAAGAAGATGCGACATGCGAAATTTCTTATAATTGCGTCGTTATTGCTTATTAAATTATTTAATAAATTTCGCTCTTTATTATTTCGCAAACACTATTAATTTTGAAATCTTCAAAAGCTCGTATTAAAATATTTAATGTCTTGTTAATTTTCGTATTTTCAATTGCGACTATTGACGATATTAAGAGAGCAAAGACTATCTTTGACGTAATTCTCTTTTTTATTAAATCTTGCTTCTTGCTTATTATATTTATTAATTTATTTATATTGATGTTCGCAACTCGCTAAGTAGTTTAATCGCTATTAATGTTTATTTCTCGCATAATCGTCTCATTTTTGATCAATTTTATAATTGTCTCGTATAACGATTTAAATATTATAATAATTGCGTTGTTTAAATTAATTTTATGCTTTCGCATTATCTTAGTGCAAATGTTACGAAAAAAATTCTTTAAATATTACAAGAATTTAGTGTATTTATCGACTTAATCAAGTTTAATAAGTTTCGAAAAAATAACTTTAAATTGTCGATTATATTTACGAATGTTATTTAACTTTGCTCTTAATACGGCTTTTAAAAACTTTAAAAAAGTACAAAAGTTAATTTTTTAATTTAAATTCTTATCTTTATATTTCTTTTTCAATTTATTTATTATTTCAAATTACTTTTTATCTATTTAGGCGACAATAAACTTAATGAAGTTTTCTATAAACTTGTCGCAATATCGAGACAACTTAATAATTTTATGCTAAAAAATAACTTTATGTTTATTATAAAAATTCAAAAATCGATTTAAAAAATTGATAACATTAAGTTTATTAAAGTGCGATGCTCTTAACGTTCTTAAAAAAGACATAAAAATTACGTAATAATAAAACTCTACAATTTTTATAAAATTATTAAATAAACTTGTTGTTAACGTAGATACGTTAAAAAAAAACTTTGCGATTTTTTTATTGTTTTAAGACATCGTTTTTAAAAGAATAGCTTAATAACAATTAATAAAAATAACAATTATTAAATTAAAAAAATTAACAATAATAATTGATTCAAAGAATAATGCTTTTAATTTGCAAATCTTTTTCTTTTCTTTGCAAAAACATCAAAAAAAGATTTTTTTTTTTTTTTAATTTTGCGCTATTTTTTCGTTTATCGTTTTTTTATCTTTTTGATCGTTTATAAGCAAGCGTTTTTGATTTATTGCTTCTTTTAATTAATTGTCGATTTACTATTAACGAATAACTTCGCATTGAAGATTTGCTTCAATCTTTATTAAAAAGAGAGTTTAAATAGCGTTTTCGTTTTTAAGCAAATAAATTAATTATGTTGCTAAGAAGCTTCTTTTAATAACGTTATTATAGTTAGCGAACAATTTACTATTTTAACAATAGATATTAATCGCAATTTTAATAAAGCGTTTTAATCTTTAAATTTACAACTTTTATCGCTATTTTTAATGCTTCAATTTTGTTTCTTTTTTTTTTGCTTTTTAATTTAATAATATTTTGATTTTTAAATCGTTAATTTTGTGTTTTTAATTTTTGAAATTTTTGATTCTAATAATTTGTTAAGATTAATTTGTTTTTTACACTCTTTTTTTTATGTTTTTAAGTTTTTAAATTTCTAAATTTTTAAGATTGTTTTTAAAGATACGTCGACAACTTGTTGTTTTAATGTTTGTTGTTATAATTAAATTTTCGCGTTAAACTTCAATGTAACAAAATAGAAATAAAATTCTAGTTAATAGACAACTATAATAATAGAGACTTATCGCAATGCGTGCATAAATCGCACTATATAATTTAATAATGTATTAAGTAGCTAAGATTCTAAGATTTAAGTAGAAGAGATCGCATATGTATTGCAAATAGGTCGCTAGTACTAGTAACAAGCATTCTTAAGTTTATAGCCTAATATCATCTAGTTATCTAGCTACAATATTAATTATAAATTTATATTTTCTTTTTATTATTTTATTTGATTGTAAATAATAAGTTAATATTGTTATTTTTTTAATACTATATCTCTTTAGAAGTTTAATTGTTATATTAACCTTATTTTTAAGTTTGTTGTTTATAATTATTTTCTTAATATATTTATATTAACAAAAAATATTCTTTTATAAAAATTTTATTATAATAAGTGCTTTAAAGTTTAGAATTATCTTAATTTTATTTATTTAATTAAATTGTTTTAAGCAACTATTAGATTTACTTTAATAAATAGTTTTGTAATTAATATATAAATATAATTTATAACAATTTTTTTTTACAAGTTAAAAATATAAATTAAATATATAATTTTCTTTTATTTATTAAAAGCTCTTTGCTAATATTTGTTGCAATTTGCAATATATTTCTTGCAAAAATTAAATAGATTTCGCTATTAATATTGATTTGCAATATATTAATAAATACTATTTTTCTCTTTATAATTATTTTTGTTATGCAAGCTTTTTACAATTCGATTTTTGTCTTTTGTTTAATTTATTACTCTACGCAAAAATATATTTTTGTTTGTTTTTTAAAACAAACGCTCTTCTTTTATTAAAAAATAAAAAGTATAATTCTTAAATTTGCGAAAATTCTTCTAATTTATATTTAATCTTTGTAGCAAAATTAAATATTAACCAATTTATTCGAATTTATTAAAATATTTGTCTTTAAAAATATTTTTGTTCTTCTTTAGTATTGTTATTTGTGCAAAACAAATATAAATATAATTTAACTAATTGTTAATAAAATTATTAATATTTTTCTTATTAATTTTGTCAATATTGTCGAACAATTCTTTTGATTTTTTTAAAAATTTCTTAGTTGTTGTATGCTTTTAACTAAATATATATTATATATCAAAATTAAAAAAACAAATTTAAGTTAATTAGCAAATTACTAAAGTGTTAAACAAATTTATTGCAAAGCAATTAAGTTAATAACTTTAATATTTTTTTTTAATTTAGATATTCGTCTAAAATAAAATTATTTAAATTGTTAATATTTATCGAATTTGTTTTTTAAGTCTTTCGCTTATATATTGTATTTATTCGAACAAATAAACGCAACGCAATAAAAGATTAACAAAAAATATCGAACTTTCTAAACAATTAAATAGTAAAAGTCTCTTTTATAATATATAATTGAAAAATTCGAATTATTAATAATCTTAAAGATGTTCGAAACATAACATTAATTTAAATATTTACTTAATTCGAATTAATTATATTAATAAACAAATAGACGCTAATATTGTTTGTTTACTTTAATTAATTAGAATTTTATTAATTTATTTTTTATTTTTTTTGCAATGTTGTTACTCTAATAATTTTAGTTTTTATTTTCGAAGATTTTTTGTAATTAAATTTGCGAAATTGAGCAATTGTATTAATTGAACAATTATTTAGAGATTTAAAGATTTCTTTAAGAACACAACGTTTTTATTTTTGTTGCTAAAATAATTAGTAAATATTTTTAAAATATTAATACGCTTTACTTTGTTTTTAAAATAAATTGTTAATTTTAAAAAGTTGTTGTTTATATTTACAAAGCTTATTTAAGCACTTTGTTAAAAAGATTAATTTAATAGAATTTTATAATTAAATCGAAAAACAATAAAGATAAAAATATAAATTATTACTTTCTTAATTAATATTTTTTTATTTTTTATTTTTTCTTTGAAACAAACACGTACTTTTGTAACTTTTACTAATAAAATAAAAATATTTTGTTAAATAACTAGATTAGTTTTGTTTATAAAGCTTTTACTAATACAATTAATTTTCGTATTATTATTAAATATTGTTTTAACTTTTATATTTTTTAATCGCATTTATATAATTAGACAAACAACAAAATATAAAGTTCTAAAAAATTTTACTCTTGCAATAATATTTTTAAAATAAACAATTTTAGTAAATTTAATACTAATTAATTTTATAATAACAATTATTTTTTTCTTTTTTTTCATAAGCTTTTAAGATTTTCTTTTTGTTATTATAGTATCAAATTTTTTATTAAAAAAAGAACAAAAAAAAGAACAACTTAAATTAGAACAAAAATCTAAAAAAAATTATTAATTTTATTTTTATTTTCGAGATAAAAATACTTTAAGTTAGAGTTTTAAAATCGACTTAATTCTTTATAATTTATAATATTCTCTTTAAATGTTTTGTTTGCTATATATAATTTATAGAAGTCTTTTGTTTTTTTTTAGATTTACTTTTTTAATATTTGATAATTCTTAAGTTAAAGTTAATTATTGCAAGAACGTTCTTTATTATAATATTCTCTACTTTTGTTTTTATTACTTTTTTCTTTATATATATTTCTTTATTTAAGACTTTTGTTATCTTTAGATAATTTCTAAATTTAACGTTTTTAATTTTCGAAAATCTTTTTTTTTAATCTTTTCTTTAATTATTTTAATTAATTATTTTATTAAAAATTTCTAGAGCGTTTGTTGCTTAAAAGAATTTTATTCTAATTAAGCTTCTTAAATCTTTATTATTGCTTAATTCGATTTATTATTCTTTTTATTTTTTGACAAAAAATTAGTATTTAATTTTATTGTTGCTATTGTAATTACAAGATTTCGAATACAATTTTGCGTTCTTTATTAAAGACAAATTTTTATAATCTTCTTTTTAATCTTTGTATTATTAAGAGACAATTTTATTTCTTTATTCTTAGAATTGTTAAACTTATAACAAATTTTGTTGCTTTTATTTATATAAATATTTTTATTTGTTATTAAGATTATTAACTTTAAATAAACTTATTCTTTATACAAATTATAACAAAACAAATATTTATTTAATTTTAGTTAAAATTAATTGTATTTAAAAACAAATACAAGTTCTTAATAGATATAAATTGTTTTTTAAGATAAACTCTAAATTTTAATTTAAATTTAAGAAAATACAATATATAAAAAAATTTATAATTGCGTTGTTATTGTTTGTTAAATTATTTAATAAATTTTGGTTTTTATTATTTTGCGAATATTGTTAATCTTAAAATATTTAGTATTTTGTTAATTTTCGTATTTTCGATTGCAACTATTAATAATATTAGAAAAGTAAAAATTGTTTTTAACGTAATTTTCTTCTTTATTAGATTTTGCTTCTTGCTTATTATATTTATTAATTTACTTATATTAATATTTGCAACTCGCTAAGTAATCTAATCGCTATTAATATTTATTTCTTGTATAATTGTCTTATTTTCGATTAATTTTATAATTATCTTGTATAACAATTTAAATATTATAATAATTGCGTTGTTTATTTTAACTTTATGCTTTTGCATTATCTTAGTACAAATACTACAAAAAAGATTCTTTAAATATTACAAAAATTTAATATATTTATTAATCTAATTAAATTTAATAAACTTCGAAGAAATAATTTTAAATTGTCGATTATATTTACAAATATTATTTGACTTTGCTTTTAATATATTTTTTAAAAACTTTAAAAAAGCACAAAAGTTAATTTTTTAATTTAATTCCTTATTTTTATTATAATTAGCAAGCAATTTATTATTTTAATAGTAAATACTAGTCGCAATTTTAATAAAATATTTTAATCTTTAAATTTACAACTTTTATTGCTATTTTTAATACTTTAACTTTGTCTCTTTTTTTTTGTTTTTTAATTTAATAATACTTTAATTTTTAAGTTGTTAATTTGTGTTTTTAATTTTTAAAGTTTTTGATTTTAATAATTCGTTAAAGTTAACTTGTTTTTTATACTCTTTTTCTTGTGTTTTTAAGTTTTTGAATTTCTAAATTTCTAAGATTGTTTTTAGAGATATATTAACAATCTGTTGTCTTAATATTTGTTATTATAACTAAATTTTCGCGTTAAGCTTTAATATAACAAAATAAAGATAAAATTTTAATTAGTAGTAGACTGACCGTTCGAGTCGGTTTTTCCCCAAAATCTATAACTCGACCCGAAAGTTATATCTAATTAGATTAAGTTTTAACCTAATATATTTAGTATTTTTATAATTTATGCAATTCGGTTCCAACTATTAGAATCGAACGATCAGTCTAATTAGTAGACAATTGTAACAATAGAGACTTATCGCAATGCATACATAAATCGCACTATATAATTTAATAGTATATTAAGTAGCTAAGATTCTAAGATTTAAGTGGGAGAGATCGCATATATATTGCAAATAGGTTGCTAATACTAATAGCAAGCATTCTTAAGTTTATAGTCTAATATTACCTAATTATTTGGCTACAGTATAACAAACGATTAAGCACTAATTTCTTAATCTTCCTTATTCCTAGCACTAGCTCTCCTATCCTGCAAAACTCTATAGTCTTTTACATTCTTAGCTAATATCAAAAGCTTACTTTTTTAGATAATCGAGATCTTATAGAGAGACATTTAGAGAGCTATTGCAAATTTTGGGAAATTTTTAGATCTCTTAGAATGCTTAAACAAATATATAAGTTTAGCGACTAAAGCTATTAGAAAAGACCAACTAGTGAACAAGTTTCTACGCGATAGAAAGAATTAATCGAGACTACTTGCGAAAACTTTTATCTTATTTCTTCTCTCTTTCTTTGCGATTGCGCCAACTTTCGAAAGTTGTAAGTAAATTTAACAGTTGTTGTAAGCAATTGTTCAAAATTTGCTCTACTTTGACAAATAAATCAAATAATTTAGCACCAATATTACAATATAGTTATTTAGAAGATTGTTCCTAGAAGCACTTCTAGAGAGAGATAGAATTACTTTAGCTAAGAATAGATAATTTTAATTAGAAGCAACAAAAACACAATCTTTATCGCTTCGCGAGCTACGAGCTAAACAATTACTCTTCTTTACTAGAATTAACTATCTTCTAGAAATCTTCTCTCAAAAACAAATTCTTGGCAAATTATTCTTTCTAAGAAATTACGCTCTCTTAGAAGTATTCTTCTCGAAGATTCTTTCTCGAAATTATTTCTTAGAACTTACTCTCTTCTAGAGACTACGTTTCTTCTAGCGTTTCTTAACATTTTTAATTCTTACTTGTATTAGCGTAAAGTGTTCTTTAAGTTAGCTTCTATTGCAATCGTAATTTGCTTACTTTACTATAATATACTCTTTTATCGCTTATAATCTACTATTTTATAGTCTACATTATTTCTATTCTAAGTTTTATCAAAAATCTTAATATATACTTATTGTTAACAACTCTTTACAATTGTCGCCTCTTTCGAGCAATACTTGTAATCTTTAATTTTGTACAATAATGTATCTACAATATTTCGATACTTCTTTTAGAGAAGAAACGTTCGATTTGTTTCTATAAAAAAAATCGATTCTACTTCAAATCGACTAATTGCGCATTTTCTTCCGACGTAAATCTTAGTCTTCTTCCTTGAGACTATAAAGCTTGCTTAGATATCCTAACATATTTTAAGATACTAGAAGTATCTATGGTTATTGCGAGAATCTTTATGTTGAAGCTAGATCGTTTTAATGTAACAACGCTTATTAATAAGAGAAGTTAACATTAAAGATATTAAAAATTAAAGTTCAAAGTGTAGAACTCTTTCGAGTCAATCTTCTTGCGTTTAAGTATGTCTCGAATTGACATTTTCTATCAATTAGTATTAGTAATTAATATTGCTACCAACGTCGCTTTATTAGTGTAAGAGAAGAAATCAACAAAAGAGATTGTTTTAACGTGTTAATCAAACTTCAAAAACAAAGTTCGCTTATTCTAACTTCTAGATAATACAATATTGTTCTAGTCTAACTTATTAATCGATGCAATCAATAAAGAGAAACAATAATATTGTTGAAGACAACGTGTGCGAAGACGCTTCAAAGATAAACTAGTGCGTAAAAAGATAGAAAGCTTTTATCGCTTCGCAAATTGTAAATTCTTATTATCTTTATTACTTTTATTATTATTGTTATTCTTCTTGTTCTTGTTCTTCTTATTGCTCTTATTTACAATATCAAGAATAGAATTGTAGTCTAAATTGCTAGAATTATTACAATCAAAGTAGATAAGACTTTATTTACCTATCTTATTGTGCGTCGACTCGCTAAAAGAGCATAAAGTAAAGTTGCTATAAAAAGAAGTAAATCTTCTTTGTATAGAGAACAATATTTACGCATTTTTCTCGTTATTCTTGTTGCGACTATTATTGTTAAATACTTCGAGATTGGAAAAAAGAAAAGAAAGTGTTAAATCGAATATAATGTTACGCTTTATTCTAGTCTCTAGAAAAAAGAAAGAAGCGATTTCGTTTATATCTACGTTTGTATTGTTAACGTTAAAAAGATTGCACTTAATCTTAATCCTAATATTGTTAGATTTGTCTAGCATAATCGATTTATTTAAATAAAGTTAGAAAAATATTTGTGTAATCAAATAAATTGATATATCTATTTTGATTGTTGTCTAGTCTAGACTTGCTATAGTTGATAAAATTGTTGTTTAGAGTTTGCTTGTTCAATCTCTTAAGCGTGCTCTCAAAACTTAGAGATACAATAATTGAAACTTTATTTCGCGTTATAGAAGAGAGAAGCTTCTTAATATTGTTCTTGTCTTTGTTAACTAAAAGAGTAAACTTAATATATTTGCAATCTTAATTATTGGAATTGCATACTTGTTTGTCGAATCTCGACAAAAGAAGATTGTAATAAAGCGAAGTAGAAGCGTTTAAAACAAAGTTTAGATTCTTCTCGTAAATCGCAATACAACTAAATAAACGAAATCTCTATTAGCATTATAATTATCGAGCAAAGAGTTTGAATCTTATTTAGCTTTTAGACTTGTTATACAAGTCGATTAAATTTTAGACACGTCTCGCTTCTTATCTAGTTGCTTAGCGCTCAAATTGTTACTTCTATAATTTATTACTAAGTTTATTTGTCGTCAATTATGTTCTTCTTCTTTAGCATAAATAGATTCTAAACTAACGTTAAACTTGTTATTATCGTTGTTGTTCTTATTTAATAAAATGGGATGATCTAAAAGTTATAAGCAAAAAATATTTAAATTGCAAAGATTATATTACTTATCTTAAGAATTGTGTAATCTTAAGTTAATAGAGTTTAACAACTTCTTCTATTTGTTATATCTATAAAGAGGAGCAAGCTTCGAAGAATATTTGAATTCGACAAGCTAGCGACGCATTTGCAAGAAGTCTAGTTGCTCTATATTGATTTCTCGCTCTATTGATTGCGTAGCAAGATCTATATTGTCTAGTATTATTATATTTACGAATTGCACGATGTCGAGAGCTTGCAAAGTTTCGTTCCAATTATAAAGTCTTGTAAAAATAGCATTGTTACTAACGAAAGAAGCTTAAGTATTTGTTTCTTCGATTTGTAGATCTTTGAAAGCAAGTGTTTTCGTTCGAGAAAATAACAATTGCTAGAATTTGATATTATTTATTACTTAATATTTACGAAAATTAAGATAGTTAATAATTTTCGAGAGAAAGAGAGAGAGAAAGACAATTTAAGTAAATCTTAAATTGTAGACTTTATTTAGAAGTCTCTTCTAATTTTAATCAAGAATCTCTCTCTTAACTAGTCGAGGAATAATTAATAATTAAGACAATAAATAATTTCGAGACGCCCAATATTAATATTATACTACATAAAAGTCTCGTCTCGATGCTACTTATTATCGACAAAATAGCTTCGCTTATTTTCAACTTCGTCTGCAGAAAGCATAGATTAGAATAATCTATTTATTAATTGCTATTATTTCTTGTTTTCTTCTTTGAAGCGTTTGACAATATCAAGCATTTGCTATTATTAATAGAGATAACAACTTGTAGAGCTAGAAGATTAGACATAACTTTAGTTGAATTATTTCTATTATATCGAATGTCGTATCTAGTTTGTTTTCTCTTAATAGTAATACGAAGTCCAAGTAGCTAAATATGCTTTTGCAAAGTTATTGTCAACTTAATTATCAATTAATACTAATCTCTCTTTCTCTTCTTGGAAAGATCTAGAGAATATAACTCTCTTACAATAATTCGTAAATCTAGAGCATCGAAACAATACAAAAAGACAATGTCTAAAACTCTTGTCGAAATATAATAATATTAACGTCAACATCTATTAGATTGTTGTTATTTAATTGGTAACTATTGTAGTTTGTTCAGCTATGCTATTGAATTGCTTCGTACAAAATATATTTCAAAGCTTTCTCCCAAGATGCAATATATCTCTATCAATAGAAGAATACGCTTCGTTACTTCGTTCTTATTGCTTGTACTACGCATCTTCTAACTTATATTAAATAGCATTATTATGCACGTTCTATTACATTGTCGTCAACATTATTCTTGTTGTCTTGCTACTACATTTGTAGCTTTGATCGTATTTAACTCTAGATAACAACATCAAATTACTATCTATTACTATATCGCTTTATTCTATTTAGAATCTTATAACTTTATTGAATTAATAAAATCTATCTTGTCTTAATTGCGCGAATCTCTTTCGTAATAGCTTGCAAGTTGTTATCTATATTGTTTAATTAAGTTACTATTAAAGCAAGAATGCACTTAACTTAATATTATAGACGTTAAGAGATAATAGTTAAGATAATGCACGTAGCGCAACGCATTCTAGCGCAAAGCACAAGATTTAATCTTGTTTTGTCAATTGTTTATATTTCACGAAAATCTAGAGTAATTGCGATATCGCACAAAGATAATAATTATAAAAGAAATACTACTTTTCGATACAAAAGATATCTAAATTCCACGAGAGAAGTTAAAGATTAAAATTATTTATCTATACTTTTGATTTATATATAACAAAAGATAAGATAAGCGAACTTAAAGATTATTTTAATCTAGTTTAAGTTAATAGCGAATACAAAAGAAGTTGCGTTATCTATTGCATTATCTTGCGTAATTAATACTTTGCAATTTCTCGATAAAAAACTTCTTCTAAGCTAGTATTGAGAGAAGACTTCTTAGTCTCTTACGTCTATAATTTGACAATCTTGATATATAATGCCAAATCGTTATTGAGATCGCGATCGCGCTAAAATCTAACAAAGACACAATATATCAAGTAGACGTTCAAGATAGATTGCTTGTTTAAAATAGATAATCTAGATTGTTAAGAATCAAAGTAATTAATATTCTCTTTTCTAAAAAAGAAAATTGTCGAGCAAAGTTAATAGCGAGACGTAGATTTAATATATTATGCAAACGTATGCGACAAAGTATACAACACAAATCGATAAAGATTAGAAGTTAACTAGTAAAGAAGTGTTAATATCTAAGAGCGAAGAACTCGATTGTTGCATTAAGAGATAATAATAAATTTAAGAAAGTTAAGATATATATCTCGTGCGAGCTAGGAAATCTAGATAGTTGCCAAGATAAAGAAGATTTAAAAAATAAAAGGAAGAAAGTATAATAAGACTAGCGAAAGAGAGAAAATAAAAGCTGTTTAAATAATCGAGAAGTAAGATCAAACTTAAGCGACAAGTTAACAAAGTGCAAACATAATTTCAAATAGACAACGCTAAACTACAACTAACAATCGCTAAGTTTAAAGTCGAAAACAAATACTCTTTTGTTGTTTAATACTTTATAAAATAAATACAAAACTATTGCTAACAAATTTCTACAGTTAGTATATTTTGTTGTTTAGATTTTCGCAATTTTTTCGACTTCTAATATATAGACATATTTTTAAATCGAAATATAGCTTTTTTTCTATAATAGAAACTTGTTATTACTATAAGAAATTTCTATTCGACAATTTTTAGAAATTATATACAAAATTGCTATTTTTATTTCGATTATAGTATTTTGTCTATTATTATTAAAAATTTTGTCAATTAAATTGTTTGTTTAAATCTCGATTATATTAAAACAAAAATTATTAAAAACTATATTTGCAATTTTTGTTCTATTTATATCGATAAAAACTATTTCGATTATACAATTTTTAATAGACTAATTGTTCGAATTAATGTTTTCCCAAAATCTATAACTTAATTTAAAAGTTATGTTTAATTAGATTAAGTTTTAATCTAATATAGTTAGTATTTTTATAATTTATGCAATTTGATTCTAACTATTAGAATTAAATAATTAGTCTAATTTTTAATAGTTTGTTTCTTTTTTGTATTATACGTAATATTAAATATTATTAGAGCAATAATATTTTTTATAAATACAAAACTATTATATAAAATATCTTATTAAATATTCTATCTATCTTTAATCTTATTATACAATTAGATACTATTTTTTACGTTGTTTTTTGTTTTGTTTTTGCAAATTTTCTACAAATAGACAAATTTATATAAAATATATATAATTTAATTAATATAAATTTTGTTAATTAATTTATAATTAAATTATCTATTAAATTTCTAATAGATAAATTCGAGTTTAATATTTTTGTTTTTAAAACAAATTTTTTTTGCAAAAATATTATTTTTAGAATTGCTATTGTCGACAATATTAATAATACAATAAGTTTTTTAAAAAGAATATTTTCTATAATATTTAATTACTTTAACAACATTTTATTTAATATTAACAAAAATATTTTTAACAAAAAAAATTTATTAAATTCTTTGTTAAAACCTTTGCTTTTTAGATTATAGTAATTACTATATTAGTTATTTTTTTTGTTGTAATACAATTATAGAAGTATGCAATTCTAATATATTAAAAACTATAATTATATTTTTAAATTATTAAAAATTTAATATATATTTTTGTTATATTAAGATTAATTTTGATCTAATTTTGCAAACTTTATATTATTATTAAAATTAATAGTTTTTATTATTTTTATTTTAACAATATTGTTTTAAAACTTAAAAAAAATTAATTAATTTTAAAATAATTTTAATAATTCTATTAATAACTTTATTTTATTAATAATCTTTTTTATATATATTTAAATAACAATAAGAAATTTTTCGAAATAACTAATATTTAAATATCTATATATAGAAAATAATATTTTGTTAAATTTTTTTTTGTTTTTTTTAAATTTTAAAAGTAGTAGCAAAGTTTTGCAAAACAAAGAGACTAATACTAAAAATAAAAAAATTAAAAAAATTAATACTTAATTGTCTACTATATTATTTAGTATAGCAATTGTCTATTATTTTTTTCTTTTTTTCTCTTTTTTTATTGTATTCGACTCTTTTAATTTGTTTTTCTACTTTTTTTGTTTTTGTTGTCTAAATAGAAAAGAGTTAGTCGACTTCGAAGCAATTCTAATAACTTTGTCGATAGTTTTATTTTATCGACGATCTCTTTCGCACGCATTTAGACAACAATAAAACACTTTTCGAAATAACTAGTATTCAAATATTTGTATATAGAAAATGATATCTTTGTCGTATCTTTTCTGGCATTTTGCCAGATCTTTTCTGCCTCTTTCGAGTCCCGAAAGCAGTAGCGCCAGTTCAAGCAAGCGCGCCTCTACAAAGAGAAAGTCTCTCCTAGTGCATGGCCGTCATCTCCATAGAATTTCTCATAGCTGTCTCTCGAGATATGGTATTCCCAATTGTTGTATTCCCAACAAGCGACCGAGCCAGATAATGCGGAAGATGGCCTTCTAGAAAATGAGAAAGGAGACGAATTCTTCCTCCACAAACCCAACGATTCAAAATTGCCTAGAAATAGACAACGGCGCAGCTGGTGGAGCTGGGTACTTCAGTTCGCCGTCTTCCTCTGCTCTTTGACGCTATTCATCCTCTCCCGATACAGCGAGCCCTCGGACGTTGCTTGTACACGGAAACTCTCCACTTACTGTTCGTCAACTCCTGAATCATCCCCAAAGAAAGAACGCGTTGGAAAAAATACGCATTCCTGAGCTAACTCGTCCCAGCACCGGCCCTCGAAGCAGTGGAATATCACCACACCACCTTCCAAGGCGCTTTTGACCAACCATCCATTTACCGGGGGGCCCCTACCCCAGAAGTCGACTGGCAATAGGAAGAGCTTATCGAAGGGAGCGCATTTAATCTTCCCAGTGATAAGTTGCATTTGCATTTGTTGAATATATCAGAGACCGATATTCCAAGGTGGCATCATACAGAGCCACGGTTTGGTGGAGGTGTGGCAGTGTCCGGATGGGGATTCCACCAGATTCATTGTTTAGTGAGTTCCCCTAAAGGTTTGAGAATATATACTGACGAAGGGGACACTGTAGAATGTGCTAAGGCAAATAAGCTATAAAGAGGAATATGCCAAGCAAGGGCGCCTGCCTCAGATTTTGCGGCAGTCGGTCAGCTACAGGCGGGATCATGTGGGTAAGTTGTTCCTTCCCATCACATACCTGTTCCCAAGAATCGAGATACTAAGGTTCAATAGATCACTGTATCGAGCTCATGCGGCAGGACCTAGTGTGTCAAGCAGACGTGACGCCATATTTCATACTCGATGCACCGCCGGGAGCACCAGAGGATGATCTGAAAGTCGATTTTTCGATACATAAGAAGTGCAGGGATTTCGAAAAAGTGAAGCGTTGGGTGAGGGGGCACACGACGATTGAGAGCTTCAAGGATAGTTTTGTGGAAGGGTTCGAGTTTAAATAGAGGTGAAGGACGGTGTTGGATCCCAGTATGTACGCCTGCTTAGGTTTATAGCACGAAAGCGACTTTCTTTAGTTGGCAAATAAATCTTCATCTTCTATTATTAGATAGCTGCCTTTGTTCTGAGGGGGACGTCGGGTACCTGGCTTTTTGAAAATTAGTAGATATTAAACAGACGAGCTATGGTTTTGAACGCCCTTTTGTTGCACGGAGTGGAATATTCTGCCGAAACTTGTCTTTCATCTTGCGCTTTCTTTTTACTACTGCGCTGCATTAATCAGAAGCCACCTTTCCCAACTGGCAAAAATGGTCTGACGAAATCCTCAGCCCCTAGTGCACGTAGAGCTGCAAGCAATTCTTCATCTTGCACACCAAAGACAGATGTATGAGACTCCCCAGCTCCTGGGAAGTATTCAGCATCGATGCCGCACCTAGATATCTATTTAGTGTCTTTTCAATTTTCAAGGAAAGGTATCCTACGTAGCACCCGCCTTCGGAAGCACTCCCTCATTGAAATACCGCCTTATGTGGTTCGCCGAACACAGCGAGGGCATACCAATACTGCAATGTCCGTACGATTTCTGCTCCACAAATCCGGCCCCTTCAAAGCTATCGTGTGCTTTTCTCGCTGACACTAAGGGGCAAACGGGATCATAGGTGGCTGAGACTACCAGTATGGGTTCTGCGGTCTTGACGCGTAGATATTTAGGGTGATATTTGGGGTGGAAGGAGTGTGTTGTAGGAATTGACCACGATGCTCGATCGAAGATATCGGAACCCTGGTACTTTGAGACTAGGTTCGATAGTGCCGGTCTATCGATAGTGTAGTTTCGAATGGGAAAGATGCCATGAGCTGGTGCATCCAGTCCTGTCCTCCAGTTGTCGTTCATAATTATAAAGGTTTCCGTGTCGTCTACACCAAAGAAGTGTGCGAGTAACGAATCGGAATATGCGTTGTACACGGGACCACTATGGCCATTCAGAAGGTCTGCAAGATTGCTCGCGAGAGATGGCCAATGGGCCGGTCTATACAAGGCCATGAAAATTCCGTTGGTCACAACTTTCCGCCTGGTAATGGAGCCGTAGTTCGAGTTGTTCAGATAGACGGGAATAGGCTCCTCCTCTAGGTTCTTTAAGAAACCATCAATATAGCTTTTGAGTTCACTTGCTGATGTGAAAGATATATCTCTGATGGAATTTAACGGGCACGCTTCCTGGGCTTTGAAGCATTCCTCGAGGAAGCCAGAAAAGATTCTGTCGGTGTCCGTGAAGGCTTCCTCGAAGAAGAAGGCATTGTACCATTCATCCAAATTGCTGACGCCATCGATGATCAAACGGGAGACACGGTCTGGGAACATCTGTGCGTACGTCTGGCCGAGAGTGGTGCCATCTGTGCTTGTCAATAGAGTAAGAATTCAGAAAGGCCAAGGGTGACGAACAACTAAATCCCCAGTAATACATCTTTTCCTGATCGATTGCATCCAAAATGGAGTTCATATCAGCAGCAGTTTGAGGCGTATTCACATACGCACCGTGCTCGCCCGCAGTCTCTTCGCAGGCCTTTGCCTTGTTCTCAGCTGAGGTGAACATCTCGCCAGCCTGAAACTCGAGATTCCATGGATTACTCAGAAATGCCTCTTTTCGTTGAGGGTCACTTGGGTAGCACCTGGCTCGTGGGATCGAGCCATTCACACCACGAGGATCGTAGCTAAGCAGGTGAAATTCTTCTCCAATTACTTTGATGAGAGACCCTCCTCCACCCCGGAGAGAAGTCACGCCGCTGGCTGTGAGAGAATGAGCATATGTCTCACGTGCGATGGGGTATTTCTTGACATGCCTCCAGGGCCTCCAAAATTGAAAATGACATGCCTGTCCCCAGTGGCCGAGGCGTTGGTGGCTAGCAATCGGATAAGAGGGATTGAGAAGGTCTTGTCAAATGAATTATTGAAGTGGTCCATCGGGACTTCAATTCGGGAGCCTTTTCTACGTCAACTTGACCGTTACTTGAACTTATTCCACGATAGTTGAGACGCTTACATTCTAGAGTGTGATTGCTAACCGCTCCACAGCCCTCCCAACGCAGCTTGAATACCGCATGGTTGTCAACATCAACATTCAGAGGTGCTTGAGATTCTTTTGCAGCGGCCACGGCCAGGGCTGAGCATATGAGAAGCACAGAAAGTGAGGCAGAGACCGCAGAGACAAAGCTATGACAGCTTTTTATCCTGCTATACATCGTGTAGTCAGAATGGGTGCACACGAACAAGATAGTTCAAAAAATCTCACCAGATCTGAGACTTTGAGGCTCACCCGCGTCGTCCGGAAATTTATCGCTCGGACCGTGCCCCTGGTTGCTTAATAATTGTCCATCACATGATTGTTATCGGCTGACTAAGCTTCCCCTGAAGCTAGCTGTTTTGAGGTTTTAAATTGCCTTTGAGGCGCTAGATAAAACTTCCTTATATAGTTGTTATCTTATATTATTTATCTTAATTTATATAAAACTTTGATATTAACTTTTCTTTTAATTATTAAATTATTTATTAACTTTATTAGACTGATCGTTGGGTCGGGTTTTGGTTCCAACTTTTGGAATCGACCCAACCCGACAATTCCAACATTAGGAATCGACTCGAATGTCGATTTTTTAAGAATTGAATCGAATCGAATTAACGCTAAAAAATACTAAAAATTGATTTAAATCGACTATTTTTAATATATTTTGAACTATTTTAGTTATTTATTATAATAACTACTAATATGCATTATATATATGTATTACTTTTGCCAAAATATTGCGTTTTTTAGAAATTACTATTTATATAATTCGGTTTTCGATTCTAATATTAGGAATCGACCCGACTCGATAATTTCAACATTAGGAATCGAATTAACTTTTCGATTTCAACTTTTGGAACTAACTCGATCCAATTTAGATCGAGTACTTAATTCAAACTTGGTAACCTAATCCAACGCAATCAATCTAAACTTTATTAACTTTAATATTAACTTTTCTTTTAATTATTAGATTATTTATATATTTATTAACTTTAATATATTTGTAACTTATTATTTTTCGAATTTGCTTCTAATTTTCTTTTAAAAAATTTATGTAAATTTAATATTATATTTCGAGAATCTAACTATATAGATATTAATAAATATAATATCTTTTCTTTATATTAATTATTTATTATAGATTTTCTTTTAATTTAATTAACAATCTTTTATTTGCTTAATTTTTCAAGAAGTAAAAAGAATTGTCGAAGAATTTTTTTTTGAAGAAATAGTAGAGACAAAAACTTATTATTTATTAATTAATATTTAAAGATATAACAAACAACGTAGTAGATTATTAGTGCTCTAGAAGATAATTATATATAAAGAGCAAAGATTATAGAATATATCGCAATTTCTAAGCTAGTCTTAATTAAGTCTAGCTTATCTAGATTAAATTAACTTAAATTTGAGCTAGTTTGCTAAGCAAATTAATTAAGATTAGACAAACAACTCTTCGAGTTGCTTATCTAATACTATCTCGACTTGCAAGCTTCAAATATATCGACGTTATATTGCGCAATACTTTTATTCAATAATAATATATCTATTAGCTTTTACTAATTTTTTGATTTATTAATTTAAGCTATTCGACAAAAATCTTAAATTTAGTTCTAAACAATAACTTTGTTAACTTGTTTATTATTATATTTGTGCTTCGAACAAAGTTAATAAAAATGCAATTGTTTTTGCAAAGATCTTTAATATAATAATAGATTATATTGATATACTTTAATCTTTTGTAAATATAAGCATTTTTAATAAATACTAAAGTTGCTTAATTGTCTTTTATTAGCTATATAAAAGATACAAATTTATATATTTTGTTTTTAACAATAACTATGCAATTCAATAAATCTTTAAGATATTTCGCATAACTAGTGTCTCTTAAAACTTGTATAATTTACAAACTTTTTCTAGCATATATAAATAAAGTTATGTACTTAGTTTTAGTAGTAAATATTGCAACTAACTTCTACTTATATAATATTTATACAACTAATTCTTTGCTTATTATAAATACGTATTTAAGAATTAATTTTTAATTTAATTTATTAAAGATATAGTTTAAATTAAAGTATGCTATTAATTGCAAACTTTTATTGCTATTATATATCAATTTTTTGTCAATAATAAAGCGAAGATATTAAAGTAATATTTTTAAAACTTAATTATAATGTTTTGCTAAATTAATAAGATATTAATTTAGATATTCTATTGCGAAAGCAATATCTAAACAAATGTAAATAGCTATATATATAATGCTTTCAATTATATATTAATAGTTTTTTAAATCAATTTGTTCGTCTTCTAGTTTAATAAATCGAAAAGTATTGTATTTATTTATAAGCAATTTTGTTAAACTACTTTTGTTAACAAGTATCTATAGTCTATTAAGTATTTTATTAACATAATAAGATTAATTTATACGTAAAATTTTGACTTTTCGATTGCAAATAATTTTAATATCAAAAAAAAAAAAAATTTAAATTTTTGATCTTAAATATTTTTTTAAACTTGTATTTAAACTAATTAACATTACTTATTAATTATATTGCAATAACAATATTGTTAATATAAAGTAAAAGTATAATATATTGCTTAAAATGCAACAAAAGACAAAGATTAATATTGTATTGTTTAAAGCTTAATTTAACAAATTTTTTAATATAATATTTGTATTAATTGCGAACAATTTATTTTAAATTATAAAAACTTCGAAGAATGCGCAAGTATTGTCTTAAAAATATATTTACTTTAAATAAAAATATTATATAGATCTTTTCTTTAAAAAAGAACTTAATAAAGATATTGTTAATATTTACTTAATAATACTTTAGATTTTTTAATATAACAATAACAAAAAATATTTATAAAGTATCGAATTTAATTATTAAAGCAAAAATATCTTTGTAGTTAATTTTAAAAGCTTGTATAAAGTCTTTTGTAATTAATTTTGCTTTAAACTTTTTTAATATTTTATTTATATATATTTTTGCTTTAAATACTTATTTGCTTATTACGATATTAGCGTTTCGAAAAAAAAATAACAATTTTTTATATATTATTAACAACAAAAGGAAGTAATTTTGTTTATATAATATTCTTTTATAGCTTTCTTTAGACAAGATTGTTTACAATCTAATTTTATATCTTTAATACAAATATAATAAATCTATTAATATTATTGTTTTTTTTGTTAATAACTACAAAGTCGTATTTTGTATTTATAATTTTGTTAATTATATTTTAAGTTATAAAGACTACTATAATGCAAACAATTTTACTTTAATATTCTTTTAAGTTACTTACATTATTATTAATTTGTTTTCTCTTTAAGATAACAACGTACAAAAATGTCTATATATAATATTTAAATATAACAAAATTATTTAATATTATTTAAGAAAGATTTAAATTAATTTAAGCAAAATCTAAATTAATCTTAATAAAATTTAAGATAATTTAAATAAAATTTAAGTTAATATAAGCAAAATTTAAATAAGCAAAATCTAAGTTAATTCAAGTTAGATCTAAATTAATTTAAACAAAATCTAAATTAATTTAAATAAAATCTAAATTAACTTAAGCAATATTTAAGTTAAATTTGTTTTTAATTATATTCTTGTAAAATCTATTTATTAATTGTCTTTTTAGCAATATATTAATAATCTTAATACGTATTTTAAAATTAATATATTCTTTATTTTTATTTTTGACATATTTAACAATATTGTATTTAATAATTTTATTTGAATTCGATACTTATATCTTAATAAATACAATTGTTTCTTCAATATATTTAAGAAACATTCTTATTTGTTCTTTATTTATAAGCTTATCTTTTCTATTTTTGGCAAAAAGAGATTTAAAGTTTATATAGAAATAGCATTTGTAATTCTATAGATATAAATAATTAATAAATATTTTAATATTAATAAATATTTTTATAAAAGTAATAAATTTATTATTAATAAGCAATTTGATTGCTATACAATTTTGCAAATATGCGTTTATTTGTGCAACTTCTAGTAAAAATTTAATAAAAAACTTAATTTTTTTAATTATAGTTCTTATTAAGTTTTCGATAATTTGTATATTTTGTTTAGCAACTTTATTTTAAAAAGAATTATATAATAAAATATAATAAAATATAATATTAAACAATAAATATTATTTATTAAATGCTAACTTAAGTTTTATATTGTTGTTGCTACAAATTGCAAGCATTTTAACTTTACTTTAAAGCTTTATTTTTATTTGTTATTAACGAAAAATATTAATAATTTGTTTTTGTTTAATTATTGTTAATACTTATATTTTATACAAATAATTGTCGACAATTTTAAAAAAATACTTGTATTTAAATCTTAAAACTAACAATAATTTGCAAATATTAATTGAAACAAGAGCTAAAATAATTGTTTTGCGCTTATTAATATAATAATTTTTTTTATTGCAAAGCTTAATTAATGCGTATACTTTATAAGAATTTTTTAGATTTTTAACAATAAAAACAAGTTTTGAAAGTATAGTAATTTTATACAACTTTCGCAACTTAATTGCGCTCAAATTAACAAATTAACAATATTAAAGACTATATAATTTTGCTTTAAAAATATTAATAATTGCTTTATTAATATTAAGTTATATTTAATTTTTTTAATTAAATATACTATTAATTGCTAAAAATGCTACAAGAGATTTTTATTATATAACAACAATAAAAGCAAATTTGTTAAAGCTTAATATTATTTTGCTTACAATATATATATCTCTTTGTTTATTTATAATAAAAACATATTGTTTTTGTTTATTTCGCATTTATATATTATGTTTGTCGAAATTTTTATAAAGATCTTTTTAATATATATGTTTGTTAAATAAAAAATTAATTTTAAAATCTAAAACAAAAAAAACTTTTATTAGATATACTTTGTTTTTGTTCTTTGTATATATTGTTGCTATTTTATACTAATTTAAAAACAATTTTCTTTCTTTAATTTTAACAATACATCTCAAAATTGTAATAAAAGAACTTCTAAAGTATTAAAACTAATTAATTATATATAAAAAAACACTAATATTAACAATTTATTTGTTGTCAAAAATTTTACTAATATTTTTTTTGAACAATGCGACAAGCTTTTTATTAATAATTTTCTTAATATTGAAGCTATTGCTATTTAATAAAGATTTGTTTAATAAATTGTTGTTTTTAATATTATAGACACGATGCTTTTTGTAAAACTTGCGTTTATTATTTTTAATATTTTTTGTTTTTTTTATATTTTTCTAAATATATTTGCGAATATTAATGCAAAAAGAATACTCTTTAATAAGATACTTAAAATTTTGACAAAAATAATAGCGACAAATATTTATATTAATTTTTTGATTAAAGAAGCTAGCTTTTCGATTGTATTAACAAAAATTAAAGTTCGATTCTAAAAAAAAACTTTAATATTAATATTAAAATCTTAAATAATTAGATTTGCGTTTAATTTACATTGCGATCTTGTTAATCTTAAATAATATCTTTTTTTATACAATTTTTGCAAAGTTATATTGACGTTAAAAGAATTTTAAGTATTAAAAATATTCTAAATTGCAATATATTTTAAGAACAAAAAAGTTAGCAATATTTAAATTAATTTATTATTACAATATAATTTTTTTATGTCTGATTAAGTTTTAACAATTTTTTGTTCAAACTTCTTAAAATGCGTTTATATTTTATTAATACTTTAATTAATAGATTTTTTATAATTTATATAATTTATTAAATGCTATCTTTTAATAATTTGAAGCTTCTCTTTGTACTTATATATCAAAAATCTTTATATCTTATATACAATAATAATAATAACAACGTTCTTTTTATTGTTTTTGTTCAAACAAAGTTATATATAAAGAGTAGCTTTAGTATTTGTCTTTACATCTTTTAATCAAAAAGTTATTAATAAAATTAAACTAGTTTTGCTTGTAAAAATAAAAAGTATAATAATATCTAAAAATTAAATTATATTTTAAAGATTTTTTGCTATTAAATAATTTTTTGTTTAACAAAATTATTATTTGTTTGTAATTTAACTAAGTATATTAATTGTTTTGCGTATATTGTTTCTTATAATATATAAAATATAAAAAATTAAATAGAGTAAAAATAATTAAAAAATTAGAAAGTAAATAAAGTAATACTTATTAAGTAATAATAAAGAAATTTGATATACTAATTTTTTATCGATTTAATGCGAAAATTGTAACTATATTGTTGTCTTAATAGTATTTTTTAATACTATGTTTACTCTTTTTAAAGCAATGTAATTTGCTCTCTTTTAAGCTATAACTAGTTTTCTTTTAAGCAATATAGTTTGCTCTCTTTAAAGCTATAACTAGCTTTTTTTTAAATATATAAATTAATCTCTTTTATTGTTGTTTGTTTTTCGTAGAATTTGTAATCGAACAAAATTAATTTGTTTGCGCAAAAATCTCTTGTGCAATTCGAAAATATATGTCGATTTCTATTTATTAATAGTAGTGTCTTTTGTTTTTTGTAGAATGCAATTAAAGTTGTTGCGATAATAGTATTAGAAATTGTCGAATTAAAAGTCTTCGCAAATTCGAACTTATAATCTATTTAAAAATATAACAAACAACATAGTAAATTATTAGTGCTTTAGAAAATAATTATATACAAAGAGCAAAAATTACAAGATATATTGTAGTCTCTAAGCTAGTTTTAATTGGATCTAGCTTATCTAGATCAAATTAATTTAAATTTGAGTCAACTTGCTAAGCAAATTAATCAAAATTAGGCGAGCAACTCTTCGAGTTGCCCATCTAATACTATCTTGGTCTATAGACTTCTAGTATGTCGACGTCGTATTGCGCAACAATTAATAAAATATTATAATTAATATTAATATTGTTCTTTATATTTATCTTTCTTTTTTATAAATTCTTTGTGTTGTTTATTTATTATATATTATTGTTTTTTCTCTTCTTTTTTGTAGATAATTACTAAAGGATTGCGAATTAAATATTAAGATTTTCTTTTATTTATAAGATAATTGTTATATATTTTCTAATTATTGCAAGAATAATAAAGATAGATATATTTGTTATAATAGTTGTTATACTTATCGCTACAAATAAGATTAAATATTTAGATTAAAAATATATAATTAATTGCTAAATATATTGCGAAAAGATATTAAGAGATAAAGAATAATAACAATAGAATACAATTAATCTATAAGACTTATATTTAGATAAGCAATTAGTGCAATTAAATTAGAAGATATATTAATTATATTATTGTTACAAAATTTGTAATAGTATTACAATTGCATCGTTAAGTTGTTAGATTTGCTTATCTCTTTAGGATAACGCTAACCCGATCGGGTAGTGCTTGTTACAATTAGAGCTGCGCAACCTGTCTGTTCCCTAGGATCTTGGGAAACAACCAAAAAAGATCCTGCTTTTCGGGAAGCAAGACTTCCTGTGGATCGGATTTCTCCCTCTTATAGTGCTCGCCGAGTGTAAGGTAACACGCGTTCGGGGCTAGATGCATGCATAGCTCGCAAGTACACGCGCTTGGTCACAAGTCAACTCTACGTTCTTACTATACGCACCTGCATCAATCGATCGTCGAATGGCTACCTTTATGAATATACTTCTACAATGACATTGCTCAAATTCTCAAAGGATAACAACGCTCAGCAACAAGCCCTTGGTGGCCGATCCATCAATTCGAACCGCATAATTATCAATTCGGGGCATCTCCAGGACCTCTCCTTCATTCTCGCGTCTGCAATTGGCACCTCGCCAGTGCATGTAAAAGAGAAGGATTTGGGGATATCGGCAAATCTAAGGCACCGAGATTAATCATATACCGCAGCCAATCACTTGAGCTTGTCCGTCAGCTTGCATCAGTTCCTCGGCAGCCACAATGTACGAGAGTGCATGATAGGCTATCTAATGCAGACATGAGGAGGATCAACGTCCCTGCGGGGTCCGTGTGCTGGCCATTCACTGCCACCATAAATACTGCATAAGTCAACCCACGAACAAGATTCACTACTCGCCAGCCAAAAACCATTTTGACATTTCATGACCGCTGCAGCGTAGGGTCTGCCGGCGGTCATAGTAGTCCCGATTGCCTTCGCGATCATTCCTGATCTCGATGAAGGCCCCTTTAAGTGCTATGCGCAGTTGCACAGAGTCGCCGCGGACTAGACGAATCAGGACAGTCGATTGTCTCTATAATCAAGTGTTCTAGAACGACACGGCCTCAGATTAGTTCCCGTCTCTTATGCACTTCCCACAGTGTACACATTCAGAATTTGTTATAGGATACAAGACTGATCACGGACAACAAGCCCCAGATACTTCTGTTCGCCATGGATACTTTCACCGCCTTTAGCCTTCCGTGTGGCGTGATACAAGTCGTAGACTTTAGTCTCAACGTTGTAGAAAAAGGCCGGGAAGTGTACAGAGATGGGACATCTACTGAATACTTGGGGCAAGTTTCTACTTCCATGGCCGAGATCGAATCTTTGAGTAATTCACATGATGTACCGCGTCTTCCTCGATTGGGTTGATTTTAGAGAACTGTACTGGAGGGAAGGTTAACGTAGGATGGCCCACGCGGAGATAATCCGTCTATGGGGACCAGGAGGCTCCTGGCTGCTATTGGAGCCTGCACGATGGCAAATTCGGTGAGCGCTCAAACTCTCAAGGACAATGATCAAAGGCTCCTGCATATATCTCAGAAAGCCTGTGAGATCGCTCAGGAGCTCACATCTGTGATCTTCGAAATCAGTATGCAGGGGCAATTTAGCAAATGAAAGGCTCTTGGCAAGACCTTCAAGGCTATCTGGAAAAAGACATCGATCGATGACATTCAAAAGAGACTCGAACAGTATCAAAGATTACTAGACACGCAGATGTTGACAAAATTGAGGTGAAAAACTTCTCTAGATTTGACTGGTGTCATGTGCGTCGACAACAAACACTAACACAGCCGAACGTTCTCTCCCAGGCACCGACTATTGCGCATATCTCATGATCATCGCCAAGGCTTTAGTGACCTAGGTGGTCAAGTACAAAGCCTCATCCTTGCTGTAGCTCGGGAACAGGACAATCTCAGGGATATTAGACAATTTATTTCATCTCAGGATGTCTCGACAAAGCAACATGTCACCAATGAATTCGAATTGCAACGGACACGACTAGTAGCAAAGGCATTTCGAGATCGTATTCTCGATGATCTCTTTTTCCCAACGTTAAAAGCTCAGTAGGAAGAGCTTAAAGAAGCCCACAAGCATACATTTCAATGAATATTTGACAGCACGGGGGCTGCTCTTCGACCATGAAGCAATTTCACAGAATGGCTCGAGGGCGACCAAGCCATAGATTGGATCAATGGAAAGGCGGGGTCGTGAAAATCAACATTGATGAATACAATTTTCTAGGATAGACGAATCGTCATTGCCTTGGAAGTCTGGTCGAAATCGAGACAACTTCTTATATCTACGTTTTTTTTCTAGAATATTGGCTCTAGGTTGCAAAAAACATATGTTGAACTATTGCGATCCCTCATATACTAGATCATAAGGGCAGCTCCAATCCTAACGAAACTCTCTAAGTTCATCGGAAGTATTTGGCCCAATGTCTCTCAACAACTTCTAGTATGGACTGAAAGAGGGTTGCGCACATTGTTGTTTCGTCTCCTTATGATTGATTTGATTTCCTCACAAATCTGCATTTTTGTGGATGAATTAGACCAGTTCACTGGCGATCACGACGCGTTGCTTTCTCTTATCCAAAGGCTTGAGCATTCTCGGAATATTAAGCTCTGTGTTTCGAGTAGACCGAACCCCAAGTACGAAGCTAATTTGAAGTCGTCAGCAATGCTGAGGCTGCAAGATCTAACTAAGGGGGATATTAATAGTTGTGCATCAGCTAGACTTGTTGTCGCTGCGCCCCGTTCTCCGCACGTGTCGCATATCTCGAATTGGGTTAGTTTTACCGCCTATAAGATTACAGAACGAGCGGAGAGCGTCTTCCTATGGGTCGAGCTAGCAGTCAACGATCAAATCCAAGGCTTGAATAACGACGACACGCCACAGCAGCTGCGACAAAGACTCGAACAATTTCCCAGTCAAATGGAGAGGGTATATACGCTCATGTTCCAAAACATCGATCCGATCCATCGGAAGGAAGTCGCACTTTACTTGAAGATGGCACTCTATATTGAGGGTCTGCTCCTACGCCACGTGGCGCTCGCCGCATACGATGGGCTTGATGCATTCCTCGAGCTCTTCCCAAATCAACCTGCACTCGACCTCCATGAGCATTGCCAGTCAACAAGTCGACGGGTTGCGGCAATCTGTAAGGGCTTCCTTGAGGTACAGGAGAATCCATACGATCTGCTGGAATCTTACGTCACGTTCGTACACCGAACAGCGGCGGAGTTTTTACTAGACAGAGAGGGCGCGCAAATAGTACTCAGCTCAGAGGCTTCGGTTGAAACTGATATACGCCTGTTGTATGTTAAGGTACGGATCGCGAATTTGATCCTGAACGATTTCGGCCAGCCTGACGAGTTTCATGACGGGAACCTCATTTGATTCGCACGGAGTATCATACGCGATTTGGCTCGGTGTGAGAAACCAACCGCGAAGACGTTCGTGGCTCTGACCGAGCTCTTAGATCGGGTTCTATTGTCACCACCCCGCTGGTACAGACCTTCACCCGTCCACTGGTCAGTTTTGGGTGGCCTAGCAGAGGATGAAAATTACGACTTGGCCAACGCTGCTCTAAGCTACCCCTGGATTTTCTCGGTAGTGCCGCTTACTCTAGTCTACGTTTGTACGTACTGCAGATTCTGGACTCAGAGCCCACCCTTCCGAAATCCTACCCCCTGAGAAACCTGTTGTACTGCGTGATTGGTCAACAATTTTCAGATGAGTTAGAAGTTCAACATCTAAGATTGATCTCTGCGCTGTTGGAACGAGGAGCACCCCCAAACAGCGTTAGCGGCATAACATCCGCATGGCATCGCTTTTTAGGATAATCATTTCAAATGATGGCTGATAGTAAGCAGTACTACGGGTACCAGTCTCAAAGTCATACGAAGACGATCTATGGGGACGTAGTCCTGGACTTCCTCGCCAGCGACGCCGACATACAAAGCACGTATCCGTACAACTTCAAGTTGCCGTTCATTTGGATTGACGCTTTGCAAGAGTCGGTTCCTGATTTCAAAGACATCAATTACGTAAAGCTATGGTTTGAGTTATCACCATTTACCATACTCAGGCATTGTTTGGTACGCACAGCCGATTGGCCCCGTGTGGAGCGTGCTCTTGATGCCCGTCAAGCAACGAAATCCTCGGTGTGCACAGATCTCACTTTCGAGGCCAGAGGCGGGAACAACCTCAGTCATACAATGTCGGCAACGCAATACAAACTTATGTTCGATGCTTGGGATCAATGCATGTTGACGCCCTTCAGCGAAGCAGGTTTGATGTTTCAAAAGCTGGGCCACGAACTTCTACGTTTAATCACGGAATTGTATGACAAAGCAGAGGATCAAGATCAAAAGCAACCAGAGCCGTCGGATGTCAGCAGCTTGGCATCTGAATCATCTGACGAAGCATCCTTCCACTCGGCAAACTCCTATACATCGGAAGCTCCATATGGCGGCATTAACGGATGCATGCATTCTTGGAGCTTCCTTTGCAGAACGGAATAGCGAGTTTTTGTTGGGCTGATGAGCGATGAAAACTCAAAGCCAAAGAGGCAATCCGTCAAGAATGCCTTGGAGAAAATCCGTAAGAAAGCATGGAAAACTACGCTAGCACGACTGACCCTTAAGGAGTGCACCATACCGGCCATTTGGATTTGGGCATGGGATGATGCGAGTTCTGGAAGATATCAGATAACAGAGATGCACCGACCAACCGAGCTTCCAGAGGAGTATTGCGTGTTCGACGCCTCCACGAACTTGAGATGGGGAACGCTATCCTCAACTGGCACATGAACGGCTCGTGCTATTTGTTTTTCCTCTCCTCTCTTTCAACTTATGCCCTTTCTTTGGCATTCTCATATAGCGTTGGGCCGGTTCAGTTTATGAGTCACGATATATATGATAAGCTTGGGGAACTATTACCGGTAAATGACTAAAGATATCAACAATCTGCGCTGTGGGTCACATATATGGACATACATTTACGGCACAGTTTTGATACATAGCGAGTCGGAACCATGAAAATAGAGAAGGAGGATTTCGTTTTGAACGTCGCACTGTCTTTATCGATCATTGATTATCTATAGCCATCTTGTCATTGCGAAGACTATATAGTAACCTCGGGTTCTACGAGACATGGTGTATGGGAATACGTCTGATCGGTTTTGTCTGTTGCGCAGCTCTAGCTGTGAGATGTATAATATCATTCTAGCATGGATTCAATACATTCGTTTACTTCAGCATAAAGCATGTTGTGCTGTGGATATATTCGCCAGGGCGTGATCTGAGGTCTTGAACATAGGACGGTCCTCGACAAATTATTGCATCTTCACTAGTATCTTGTTGTGCAATGAGCTTCAATGCGCACCCTGCCCGCGCTGTCAATGAACGACCGTCCACGATGACCGAGGCTCGCCATAGCCGGTTGTTCTGGTCTCTGTCATAGTGTTCTTGTACGACAGGCTACCCTGAAAGTTGTGGCTGCAAGAAGTGACCGTGTCGCTCTGTCTTGCAGGTCTAGTCTGCATGGCGTGCGCTACAAGGACAGCGCCGCAGCGACTCGACGATCATGTCTGGGATTGACAAGATGTGCCTTGGCTGCTCATTCCGGTCAGTGCTGTCTTATTTTCTGCGGGTAGCCTGTGCTGATATGTCTTATCACTTGCAGCCCTCATTGGTCACCTTGTAGACCTTACGCTCCTTGCTCTCGGCATTACTAGTTTTCATCGAGAGATTCAATCCTTACCTCGTCCTCACGCTCGATGCCGTAGCCTGGATTTCTCTGGCGGTGGCTGATGTGGTTCTTGCCTTCGGCGCCGTAGAGACGCTTCGGTGGGAGACCTTGCGATGTTATGATGATACAACGTCAGATCGAGAGTACGAGGTTGACCCGGACAAAGGCCAGCCAGGCCAGGTCAGGCTGATCAAAGTCCCGCCGCAGATGCGCTACAATGTCTTCGGAGTTTGAGGGTGAATGTGCAGCGCAGGGGTCGTCTACGTATAAGATACATCGGAGAGCAGGCGCGAGAATCGCTGGCTATGCGGTTGTATCGGTTGTGGTGTGTGTACGATATTGCAGTCATGTCACAAGGCGATTTGCGAACATGTGTGTTCAAGGGTGTTTTGCGCCGTGCTATGCGTATATAGCTGCATCGCGGTTCATGGATATAGAGAGGGGATCGCCAGCCTGAACAAGAGCCGCATGAGCACAATCGGCCTCTCTATCAAACCCCTAACTCTCCATCATTCAAGCGGCTGAGAAGCAGCGATATCTTTTTCACTCGTCCGGACTCTATATTATTCAGAGAGCCTCGACAGTTGTAGCTTTTACTTCGAACAGCCAAGGGTGCCAGCATTATTCTAAAGCAGACGATGATATCGACCAGGTTGGCCTGGTTCAGGCTGTCTTGATGCTATGGACAAGTGGGGAGAACCAACAACGCTCTTTGCTTCCTGGATCTTGCTAAGCTACCGGACACCATGTACAACAATCCGTCATTGGCGAACGGCGCGGACTCTGATCGGAATTATTGGGCCCAGATTCGGTCTCCACCATTTCATGACTCCAAAGGAACTTTGACTAGCGTGGCCCGATTGGGTTAGTCCGGGGTGGTTGCCTTGAGTGAAAGAGTTCATTCGGCACAGGAGCCTGAGTCGAACCTGTTTCGAAGCAGGCAGCCCTGCATCAGGATCCGACGTTATCTGCGTTGCTCGGAAATCCTGTTGGAAGTGGGGCTGGTAGTGGGTCAAGCTGCACTGGCATCCTTCGGCTTGTGGTCAAGCCAGGCAGCTACCCGCACTGTAGCCTGGTGGAACCAGAGAACAACAACAAGCTTTTCAATCATAAAAGGCCAGTCCTGTCACTCTTTCTCATACTTGAAGATAGGTCGCACCAAGCATCACTCAATCATTCCTATCACTCCACATATATTACCAAAGAGACGCAATGGCCATCGCGCAGATTGTCGAGTTCAATGGTATTGCCGTCGCATCTACTAGCAACGGCACTGTCAACGGCGAAACCCAAGTCTCGAAAGTAAAGACTGGGATGATTTCCGGAGTGAAGAACCTTTACCAAGGAAAGCCTGACAGTCGCGGCAAATCCACCTGGGTTGATAAATACCCTGATGACTTGGAAGAAGCTGCGGAGAATGCCGAATCAGCTCGGTATGCCTTGCTCATTCGGAACAAGAAGTGCTATGATGGCCGCAAGAAGCTAGAGATGGACTCCATCGTCGTTCAGAGCCCGTTACTAAAGAAGGCTCTTGGCTCTATCCTCAATGACTATCCTGGCGTCACCACCACACTGGATCGACTAACGTTCAAAGCTCCATTCAAGCCGTTCGTGCACCGGTGGGCGAACCTCGTTGCCGCACTCAAGAATGATGCAGAGCTAGAGACCAGGTCTCACCTCGATCTCTTCCACCGCATCATGGGAGAAGAGCTCAAAGACGACCTCAAGGCCAGAGATGACTACATCTTGAACAAGGTCATTACCTGGGACACGTGCTGGATGATCTTTGAGCCCGGCACTATTGTTTTCTCGGTCGAGGACAAAGAAAAGTGCGCTTTTCGATTGAAGAACGGATGTTATGTCGAAACCCGATGCGGTCCAGCATTTGCTCTTGACTGCGAAAAGGTCGATTGGGACGGTGAGAACTTCGGTCTTGGTCAAACTCGCCATCTCATCTATAGCTTTCCTGGAACAACCCCCATTCCGAAATTGACTGCTTTCCCACTGGAGTACCATGAGGCCATGGTCGAGGTCAAAAAGGAATTGATCGAGAGAGGCAGAGCGTTCGAGCGGCTTGCCGGGTTTCACTACAAGCATTACAAAGGAGTCGCTATCGGTTACTCAATGTATGGTCCGGTCAAGTACAATGTATGCCACTATACCTGCGATGACCGGCTGATTCACTGACATTTACCAGGTCGATGGTCGTATCATAATTGATACCTATGCATGGAACCGATTCAATCCAAATCGCCAAGTGTCTCTAAGTAATGTCAGCCCACCCCGTCCTCAGCAATCCGATGTGCGATTGGCTGCAGATGGCGACGATGGTAGTGAAGATGACTGTACAGACTACGGAGATGAAGATGTGGACGAGGAAATTATCGATGAGGCCAGCCAACCGGGTAAAGCCAGGCTACAAGCACTGACGAAGGATCAACTACTTCTGTGCAGCGCCACGTTGAAAGGTTACTCTCTAAAAAACAAAAAGTGGCGTAAGTAAAGACGATGGTTTTGTGCTACTTACAGAATCAGCTGATGTTTAGTGCAGTAACGTTCTATATCGGTTCGGTTGGTGATATGATGTGGAATGATGCAGCTTTTGAAAGCCTCGTTTTACCGAGCGACCACAAGGAGCTTATCCTTGCTCTCACCGAAAGTCAGGTCGCCAACAAGGAAACTTTCGATGATGTGATCCAAGGCAAGGGTATACCAATGTTTCAACTGCTACTCGGTTTGTATGCAACTCTGACGACTGCTGTTAGGAAAGGGCATGATAATGCTGCTGAGTGGACCACCTGGCGTGGGTAAGACATTGACGGCCGAGTCTGGTAAATCAAGCTCTTCATACCCACTTACCCTGCTTGGCTGACTTCCTTTGGTCGCCGAGAATATGCACGCACCACTGTACATGATGAGTGCAGGAGACCTTGGCCTCGAGTCTTCTGAGGTGGAGTCGTCGCTTTCCAATGTTCTTGAGATGACTAGCAAGTGGAACGCCGTGCTGCTGCTAGACGAAGCCGATGTGTTCCTGGAGCAACGAAGCGCTCATGACTTGGAACGAAATAAACTGGTATCCAGTAAGTGTCTGATCACCAATATCTCACAATGCATACTCACGATCCCGCAGTCTTCCTACGTATGCTCGAATACTACGAAGGGATTTTGTTTCTCACCACAAACCGCGTAGACAATATTGATGCGGCATTTCAATCTCGCATCCACATCTCAATGGAGTACGAGGAGCTCTCCACTTCTTCTCGTCGCCACGTCTGGTCGAACTTCCTATCTGCAGGGGCCACGAAGACGCACGGCTTCTTGGACACCGATCTTGATAAGTTGGCAGACTATCAGATGAACGGACGGGAGATTAAGAATGTATTGAAAACCTCGCAATTTTTGGCGGGCAAGAAGAAGGAAAGTCTAGGTGTCTCCCACGTTGAAAGTGTGCTGGCTATTGAGAAGCGTCATATCAACAACAAGCGGGAGAATAATGTGAAGATGGAGTAAGATTGGAGACGCAAGCGACAATTCATAATTTCTCACATTAGCTTGCTTTGGATTGCCTTTGGAGCAGCATCATTTACATTTTCAAACCACGTAGCTTCTTACGGTTACTTTGTGTCTACTCTCAGGATACCGCCTCTAGACCCTTGAATCATTACAGCAACGGCAGGATGACGACTATATATCAATCCTCTTCAATAATCTCCTCTTGCTTTCGTTCCGTCCTTATACTAGATGATTCCATACCTCTCAGGTACCGACACACTTAGGCACCAAGGATTATCCAGGGTAGTCAAGTCTTCTCTCCAGTCCTCATCACAGCCAAAAGCCACGCAGAATGAACCTGGCGTGCTCACTTCAATGTCGTAATTACCAGCCCCTCAAGCACCAGGTCTGACGGCTCTGATCAACTACTCCTTGAGCTTTGCGTATTGTCACGGTCACCTCAACGGCACTGGGAGGGAATCGTTGCACTTTAAGCGAGCATGTACAAACTTCCTTCTAGCGCAGACAATCATACTATAACCATACAAGAAGGATTGGGTGATATACCATTGCAGTAGGATGCTTCCGGGCAATCAACATTCGCCTCCTTTTTTTGAACGGTTCTGGGAAAATGGCATTAGTCTAAACATACATCAGTGACTCCAATTCAGCTCTTGTCGAAAGTTATTCGCGATCTTCTCCTTAGTACAACGTCCGCAGAACCATTGGAGCGCCATCACCAGAGTGATTGGCCTCCTCGAGATGTTATTTTTGCACACTCTCAGTTCTTAGCAAATATATATAAATACGATAGAACTCCGCTGTCTTTGTTGAGATCTTTGCAGGAATCTTCTATCACAATTGATATTTTGTTTATGCATGTCATAAACTCTTCATGCTTACTGTCTTTAGCGAGTTTCGAGACAGACAAGTGCAGACTTACTGAGCTACGGTGGTACGCCAGAGTGTCTGCAGCTCTCGGTATAGGCCACCTCGCATTGGATCAAGAGAAGCTTGGGGAGACCTTGTGAAGAGTTGAAGCTCTGACAAGGGATATACTATCTATATTGATTTGCAACGTGGTCGCTTCGAACGCGATAATCACTCCCAAATCACAACCCTATCATCACACTCGTCGTCACACTCATCATCACGATCAGCACCACATCATCATATCAGCCATCTTTCCCTTTGTGTTATTAATCCCCAGGGATCTCAATTCAGTCCATGGCATCATCAGTGGCACCAAGACCAGTGGTGTCGAAGGAGGACGGCGCAATTAGGCTCTTAGTAGCCAGCGAGAGGACCATTCTCCCCGTTGTATGCTCCATGATTATTGGTTGGGATGGATACATCAACCCCCGAAGCTAGATGCTTTGCACGTCGAGCAATGCCAGGTCGGGAATCCAACCTAGAGCTCGTTTGGGATCCGGATGGCGACCACGATGCGATACGCACTCGCATCATACCATCAATCCCGCCAACATGCTATTCGCCACCACTTGAAGCGATGGGCCACAAAAGCTTGTGACATTCCCGACAGTTCAGATACCTACAGCAGCTCTCGAAGCCTATTCCGTCTCGGATTAGAGCAACCCAGAATACATGCTCGATCGTCATATCAGACCCAGCAACTTATCCGAGACAAGGGGATGCTAGAATCACTCGTTGTTCCACTATCATGTGAGCATTAATTCTTGGAAAACAACTTCGCTTCGCTAATCTCGAAATCCTATTCAATCCTTGGCAAGATGTCGGACTTTCGACTAAGGGAGGCAAATCAAATCGAATTAAGGACGGCGGAACTTTTCAATGCCATGGCTTTGCGTCGCTGGAGGGTGATCCTGTGTTGCGCTTTGCGACCGTGCTAATGTTCTTTTCAAATGACAACTGTACAGCTGCTGCTCCAATGTACGCTTGAGGATTGTAAGTCAGCCTGTCATTTCGCAGGCTCGAAACGGAAATTGCCTCACGAAAGCGAAAGCCTACTTCATCTATTCCATTGGTCGAGTCTGGTAGACCTCGATGTCTTGGAGAATATCAGGAATGGAGCTCACAAGCACCAAGTCAGTCATTCCTCCCAACAAACGCACGGTATCACGTCAATCACAGCATGCAAAGGACCTCGTCTGACCAAGAGCCGCCCTGTCTCGACGATCCAAGATAGGATAATGAAGATACAGGCCCCTCGTCGAGAAATTAATCGACGACCAGAATGTTCAAAGGGAGTCTTCTGCATTAGAATCCTGGCAAGTGACCTTCGAGATAAACAAATCGGAAGACTGGTTCCAGGTTCTACCCTTCACAGCGCAGACACAAACGATCGTCTCAAAGCAGCCGGAACAGTCTGGAAGTGTCTGCGAGCATCTTTGTCCAAAATCGTTCGCATTGAATTCGAGGCGTAATTGTACACCATCAAAGTATTAGAGGGACATTTGGAATTCTACCCAACGTTCTCCGATCCCTGCTGATGCGATGGATTGAGGAAATTAACAGCAGAATTGGCGGAGACCACGACAAGAAGCCTCATAACGATCAGGTTGTGCCATATTTGTGCGCTGAGGCTGCCAGTCCCTACTCGGACAAACCTACTATAGCAAGGAGGAAAGTCCTCCGCCTCAATTTCTGAAGGATATCCGTAGATGGGAATGGCTGTCGAGGTCCTTGACGCGGACATTCTCAACATGGCACAGCATGGCTGCCCCCGGCGTCTTTAGGCGCGTCATCTGCGACGAGGCGCAAAAGCTGAAGCACCTCAACACCCTCGCCCACAAGAGTGTGAAGGATCTGGAGGCGCCTCTTACCAACCTGCTGACCGCCACCCCCATGCTCAACAAGCCGAACGATCTCGAAGGCCTGCTCGACTTGCTCTACGACGAGAACTGGGTTCGCTCTGACCTCGCGTGCGGAATCCTGGCCCTCGACGAGTACGAGACCGTTTTTCGCGAAATGCAGCGCACTCCGCTGAATGCGGCAAACCTGGCGGCCTATCGTTGGCTTCTCGATCCGCGGGCCTTCTACAAGCACGCAGCGCCGCGAATCCAGCGCTGATGAAACCTACACAGGGATCGATGAACACATACAAAGTGAAAGTCAATCCAAGTCGCTGCAAGGGGAAGAATCATGCTACAAGTCCTCGAAAGCGTGGATTTCAAGAACCATGTCCATCTCCTTCTCCCACCACGGTGCAGCGGCTTTGCCCTCCCGCGACCCCCTCAAACCAGATCAAAGCCAGAAGACCATATGGTCAGGAAGCAAGAACTGAGTTTTTATGAGAACAATATACCCTCTATTATCCCAATATGTTGTCTTCAGCTATCGCGGCGTGGTCACCACCTATTTCGATATAACGGGTCACAAAGAGAACTTCCGAAGGGAGAGACACTAAATCTGAAATGGCTTGTGTGACTGTGGAGAACGAGAGCGAACCCCTTGAGACAGAATTGGCGAACTGTAGTGCGTTCATGGAAGCCTTAAACAGACATTGAACCAGCGCTGGCAGCGAAAGCTGGAAGTTGTCTGGAGGCATCGAGCAAAAGTTCATACACTTATGTCTTGAAAGAGAAATTACGAGGATCCTGGCAAACTCTTAAAGTATTACATGCTCAGCACTAGCCTTTACGGAGGTGGTGTCTGGCTGCTGTTGGACATGCCCGAAGTACTAATTGGCAGAATCGAGTCACGACTACTATCTTCTCAGCCAACATCAAGCACGAGATGAACACCTCGTGCACAACCGTCTGTTGGCAGTTACCTGATGACCATTCTCTCACAACCTCCCGCGTTCCTTCCTGCAGCGAAGGGGCAGTACGCCGACATTCCATTCGGTACGGCTCACAGACTTCTCGATGCTATCATACACCTACAGTGGGGAACCCGCGACTTCTGGAGGTGGCGCGAACCGGATTACCTATAAATTAGGGTTGCATATAGAGAGTCTGCGAATAAGGTCGAACTGGAACACCTGGTTCATCAGATCTTGGGGCGCAAAATTGGTACTTTCGTCTTAATTTGAACGTTCTTTATGACCTGAGACTTCCCGTCACTTATACCTGGGTCTTTTATACTAACCTAATTATGTTAGCTGTGAAATTTTTCTCTGAAAGCTTGACTATTCGAGGTTCTATTTCTGCAAAATTTGGGACTGCGCTGACTTATGAGGAAGATCAATTCAACGGCCTCAGTAATCGCGAGTCCTGGAGGAGAATACCTCGAGAGACGTATGTGAGTATCCGAGGTAGTCTGGAAGATGTTCTGCAAGTTATACCGCAGCGAACCACGATTCACGCTTTGCTACCTACTTCTATAGATCTACCAGGGCGTGGTTTGAAGATCTTGTCAGACTCTAAATTATGGTCCTGTTTACACGCACATTCAGGATATTCAAAGCGTCAATTGTAACTAAAACAATAACGAAGGCGATGCTATCACAGTGACACATTCCTTACAAAGAGCACAACGACAGGTGTAGATTATTCCCAGCAAGCCATCACTGATCTCCAGCGAAAGCCTTAGGGGATAGCGAGCTTCGACAGATGCGAAATTATTCCTGCATGGTCGAGGTAGATTTGGATTATCACTGATCGTCGCCACGATGTTGTCAAATCATTCTTGTTGGGCACGTGATCGAAGGATGCTGGGTGTTGTCTGGCTTGCCTACTGCTTCAAAACTCTATCTTCTCTGCTGAGTTCGTGCCCATTTCCTTTCCGATTACGATTTGCGCAATGATCCTTTAATTCGCCGACAATAGATCTTGCTCATCGATGCAGAGACGCTTGTAGAATCGAGCTTCTTTACTCGACTAAAGAGGCAAAAAGTTCGCTACTTCTGAGAATAATTTCCCATCCTTCTAAGCCTGTTTTGCGCGTGTCGGCTTCGAACTTGAAGAAGTCACTCACGAGCAAGATGTAAAGGCCACTCGTGAAGTCTTAAAGGCACTCGCAGCAGATGATTCATCTTCAGTCCGGGATATAGTCGGATATATTAGCTATTATGTCTCTACGTCTGGTATAGCAGCTGGCGCTACTACTGCTGCAGCTGCAGCACAGCCGGTCAATAGAACAAACGCCACCCCATCTCCGGGAGCCGCGTCCACCTGAGCTTTACGATGTGCCAATTTCATTTCGGTTGGAGAGCCTCCGCTTGAACGAGTGAGACTATTTGTATAAACAAGCAATCGAATTGCGTCTGTCTTATGAAACGAGACTATGTCGATTATGCTAAGGTCAAGAAAATCGGAATAAAAATCAATTTCTTCCCGTGATATCGAGGATTTGAGAGATGCCATCTGATCAGTCTTAGCTAGATTATCACATGCCACGCCTATTACATCTTGGGTAATATACGCAGGTGACCACAGACAGCCGAGATTGACGAGACACTCTGTAGATGGCGAACTTCGGTAGAGGCTAACAGGTTTTTCCAACTTATAACTTCAGATTGGGCTTCCACGGAGGCAGTGGACATTATTTATAAGGCGTGCGAAGCCTTGGGATATCACATCGATCTGAAAATTCTTTTGGGAGAGCAACAATATCAGAGACGAAGAACAATACAAGCATCTCCAAATCGTCTTCCCAACCCTTCCTCGCTTCGTTTTCTCGATGAATCGAAGCATCCACGGAGCGGTCCCGGTTAGTCTACCGACGAAGAAGAAGATCTGGACCAAATTCGGTTTCCAGCTATCAGGCATAGCTTCCTAGCTTCCTAGCTTCCTAGCTTCGGATTTCATGCTTCATGCTTCGGATTTTAGGAGCTATAAGGGCATAGCTCCTTTTTCAGAGAGGGGGGGTTGTTGAGTGGCTCATTGCAACTGCTTCATTGAAGCTAAGCTACTCTTCCACTATCTGCATTTACCTTAGTGAAGCAGTAAAAAATTTAATCAGGAGAACCAGGAAATCTCTCGCGCTCAAGCTTTCAAGAATGCCGAAGTTGTAGCAAAGACCCAAGTCGAAATCGATGAAGAGAAAGCACGTCGAACCGCCATTGAGAAGGAACTTCGAAACCAGGTTGCAGCTACAGTTCGACAGAACGAACGACTCGTGGGGTGGGAGGCCGCATACCGGAAGCAATTTGATAGCATGGGTCTGCCTGCTTCAACTCCCTCACCGCCCTTTCCGGATGAGCTGAAGATAGCCCAGACTGAGGCCAACGTTCAGGCTGAGGCTAATGGAGGAGGCACTTTGTTCCCACCTATCAACCAGTCTAGCTGGAGGGCTAGGTCGGATTTGGTATAGCGTCAATCAAAATCGTCTACGAAGTAATTGTGCCCGCCTGGGAAAACTCTGATCAGCCGTTACCACGACTGCTCGATATTAGTCCTCTTACCTTCCTTACACAGTCCTTAATTCGGTTTCCTTGTGTCCCTTGCCTCGTATATTCGATATTATTGTGATTACCAACTATCAGCTCTCTCCCCTCCAATTGTTTTGTGATCTCGATCACAAATTTTCGGAATCTTTGGAGCCATGGGCGGAACTCAAGACAGACACTTGACCGCTTGGTGGGCGAATCTGCAAACATTCTTTTCGCAGCTGCCGGTCTGCTAGTGAACACAAATCCTGATGTGGCGAGACTACTAGTCGCAAAGATGGAGGTTCATTATGGGTTTACAGTTTTCCGACAGAATCTGGCAAAAATCCCAGAAAAAGCGCTGAAGACGGCACCCAAGCTCACAAGTACATGCTCTATGTCTGGTGGGCATGCTCAACAAAGTCGTGTCTCAGGATTACATCGATATTAGACGGCAGAGTCGTTGTTTCCTGCCAGTGTTTCTGAGCCCATGCGTCTCATATTCTATAACGTTCGAGTATCAGGCTCAACGTCACATAATATATTATAAGGATACACGAAGAGACTCAAGTATCATCGAAATCCTTTCGATGGGATTGCTGAATATGTGCAATAAAGTTTATCTCGTCTATCCTCAGGGCCCTAAATGGCAAGGAAAAACGCTGTTTTCTGGGCGATACGTCACTATGGATGTCAAGAGCGAATAATCAGTATTTGTCTTCCTTATCTCGACCACTTTGCTAGACCTTTGTTATTCCGGGCTCAAGGAACGATATTGCGATACCACGACACAGTTCTCTTCTTCTTCAAACTTCGTTCTGATTATTATTCATATTTGGGCGCACATCGACCAGGTCTGAGACCTGAATATGTGGCTCTTCTACGATTCCTGTGCGTTACCCTTCAGGCTACGATAGAAACTATCAAATTGGAATTCTCACGCGAAGAATTCTAATTTGAAGGGCCATAATATATATCACGACCATTCGAATTACCAGGTACCCATTCTTTCGGAAATATTGCGCCAGAAAAATCCTTAGACGGGAAGAGAGCTTCCGTCAATGCAGTACCTTCCAAAGGAATCGCATACCAGACGTTTCGGAATAGCCAAAACATGGAAAGCAATAAGGAGGAAGCTCTTTTCGGGCCACCATGGAGGTCAATGCGATGATCTCAATTGTGCAATGCTTCATTGTGCCATACCACTACGTAGGCCAATTGGTTCAGCCCTATCAGTAATGACTTCTTAACAAGCCCGGTTCTGTCAAAGTTGACGGACAACACGAAATTCCTCAATAAGTGCGAGCAGCAAGATCTTGGCTCGCAAACTGAAGCTATGGGCGTAGAGCAAAGCCAGAACCAATACTTGCAGTCTCCGTACGATTACTAGAGTGTGGAATCCACTCTATTGATAGAGAGTCATCTACATTCCCATAAGCACACTCTCCAGAACAGGGGCAGGTTGTTGATAGTACATTTATAGCACTCGCCTCGCTTGTGTTGGGCCTGTAAGTTCCTCTGGTGGCTCGAACGGCCCAGGGAGTCACAGGGACAGCTCCGCCGTCGAACGGGAGTATGGCCATTGCCGCACGACTGGGCCGATCACCTTGGAAGAGCTAGGTGGCTTATCTGCAACTCGGTTTGGAATGTCCTCTCTCGAGCCGCGTATAACCACGCAATTTCGACCAGCTCTGTTTGCTTGATCGCGCACTCCTCGTCCTCGGTCTCGTCTCACGCTTCTCGAGCACCATCTCTGGACAACCAGTAAGCGTCTCTGTCTTCGATCTCCTCCTCTTGGGAACCTCGTTCGCTGTTCTTGCCTGCTGCATTGCCCTGTCTGCGTTCTCCGATCAACCGAGCACCTCCCGTCCCTGTTCAGTCTGAGGTCGACCTCGCATCTTGTCAACCCACGCCACGTACCCTGGATCCCTTGATCATGACACATACAGGTCGAATTTCCTATCAACAATACTGGTTGTACCCAGAACACCTTAGAAGATCCTATACGTCGCGACTATCTTCGAATGAGAGCTTGAGACGAAGTTCTCTATTCCTTCTTTCTCGAAGTGTGCTGGAAATGAACGAAGAAGTCGATATAGAATTGCTCTAAGCTTTGTTCAGTGTTACAGCACATGGCTAGAATGACTTATTATATAGTACTAAGCCCTCGAGAGTAAATGCTAAAATCATTACCGAGAGATGGGGAGGGTTGATAGCGAAGAGCCGGTCTGGCATGGTTCGAGCACACCATCGGTGGTTGTCCAACATCAAACCAGAACACGAGGTCTTCAAGTCTGTCGTAAAGTAAGATGAAGAGGGCCGAAAAATATCTCTCAGTCTATTCATAATCGCAAGAGAACTGTGGCAGGACAAGCATGGAGCCTTGCTTCACTTGGCACACAAAATGCCAAGCTTCGATCTAGAGGATGCATTTCGCATTTGAAATGGGAGATGTCAACTTGGACAGGTGTCACTTGGTTCCCTACCCGACCAGACCCTTTCCCCATATACAGATTGATTGTCAGTCCAACGAACTAACTCTACGGACTGGTCTTGAAACCCTCTGTACTCTTTCTCGAGCCACTCTCTATCAACAGCGCAAAGCTTACGTTACAATCTCTACCTCCGAAGTTGACAAGCGGCTATGTGTGGTAGATCTATACATAAACCTGCAGTATCCAGGAATGCCCTCGAGATTGGAATGCCGTTTGGCCTATATCTACAACCTATGTCTACTCATCAAGAAAGTGGTCTGGGATCTTGTGGGCAACCTGCACACGAAGAACGTTCAATACAACATAACCCGCGTGCCTACTACACCCAAGGTGTAACTTCCTCTCAAGGACGTCACTGGCCAATTCCAATCAAATTCACAAGGAATACGTAGGAGCAGACTGGCTACCACTGTGGAGAAGCTCACGATTGATTGCTTGTGTTAGAGTCGTGCTGGATGCCCAGATCCGCGGACGGGATAATCACGCAAGGTACATATGTGCAGAAGGATCAGGTGACGCTCGAGAACGTGAAAGCTGCTTTAGCTTGGCTCTGCTTGTCGCATAGGACTGATCAAGTATTCAGAGGTATTCTAATCGCCTCGAAGGATCAGGCGCGATAGCGGGGCGGGCTTTTTCGACTCTATCAACTCTGAATAAATTCGAACGCAGCTCAATTATAGGCTTACAGACGAGGCAGATTATTTTGCAATGCTCCATTTCCGTTTATGTGCGCGTTCGCTAATTTGTTGCTCGTACGCATCATATCCACATATAATGGCAACGCTCTACATTCCGCAAATGTGTGTCGCAAGACATGCAGTCTGGCGCAAAGCAAGTTATCAGTGAACACTCTTGCCTATAGGACAACCACTTCCTCATTCATTAGACGTGTTGTATGCAGGCTTGAACAGACATCAACAAATAAACCATCGAAGGCTCATGATGGTGTTGGGAAAGCCAAGAAGCAGTTTTGATCAAAGACGAAAGATAGTGCGATTATATTACTCGCTGCTAATCTACAGACTCAAAGCTTTCCTAAATAATATTAGGATATTGGATTACTTCAGTCTCTCGTCTCGGCGGTTAACACCACAGCATATTAAACTGCTTTTGACGAAAGGAGTGTTATCCGAAACTTGAAATCTACCCGCGTCGTCCGCTCACGGTGATTTGTGTAATTAGAGACGCAAGCATACGTCGTGGGGTTTGGAGACTCTCAATCACAGACCAATAGTTGGCACAAGGTAAAGGAGCTGTACGAGAGCGAACCAGCCAACGCCAGCAAGTCATTCTCCATTCCTCGCCCCAAAAGGCCAAATTACGGAAGGGCGAGTCGCGCCAAACTGATGGAACTACCGAGCACCTACTATACGATTTTAGCTTCGAGGGAGCATGGAGGGAGGTCGAGTGGGTACAGGCGCAGGCTGTATCAGCTTTGCAAGAGGTGCTAGTCAAGAGGTGCTAGTGGCATTCGTGTCTGGGCTGTTCCGAAGTAAGCACACACAAGCCGGTCTCACCAAATGTGGTCATGAGGCTGACAATTATACTCGCGCTGGAGTTCCTACATCGCAGGGGCAAGTTTAAGCTCTGAGAATATCGTACCTCAGGGAACACACTCATATGTAACCGGCCTAATCAACCTGGCGTCGATACCAGCTAATAAGCCCATGATTTTGGGATTTGGAACGTCAATTGATCTAGATCAAGATAGTCTCTTGTCAAGATTCGGTGAGTCCTAGATGGAATAGTTCTTTTGTTCCTATTCTTTGTCGGTTGTTGCTGAGCTGATGCATTCGAGTCCATTATACAGCAATGACTCGTGCTCACAGCTATTTTACATCTTTCTCCTAGCGTTCCAAAACACCCTTGAGCTTACTCTCGCTGGCTACTTCTTCCAAAGGCGCTAGCAAATCTGGATCTCAACTTCAACATTGTGAGTTCTTGAGTCATGAGTCTCCAACCACTTCTCTAAAATTTAAAAAGCACCTTTTCTCTACTAAACTTACAGCCTCTACAGCCTCCACATCTGGTCCCTCATAGTACGTTATCGTTCTCCATACCAACGCACAATCGTAGCAATTCTACAGCATCAATCTTTGGACATCTAAGGCTTAATTCCTTGGGCTAGTGTCCTCTTCGGAAGTAAGCTATACGCGGAAGTGACTCGACTTTCGATCTCAATAAATTTCGCTATTTATCACACATAGAGCCACAAAGAGACTTCTTCATACCAATTGAGATGACAACCCCAAGAGCAGATCCTGGATAAAGAAATTCACTTCAGTAGTGGAGCCGAGCAAGCGAGAATTGAATCCCTTGACAGAACTGAACCTTGAAATCACGGCTTCGCTTCTACAGACTTGGTGGTATAGAAAGATGAAGGAGAACGACTGCATCGATTGAGATTGAGTCTGCATCAGTTGATGATGTCATCCCACAGACTCGGTGAGTCTGCTGGAGCGTTCATCGAGTTCAGAAGATTGTATCAACGCCATAATCAACCTTCAGTCAACTATCAATTACTTTGATCCGATGGAAGCCTGAGCCCGTATCAACTCAGACTGAAGCACGATATTGAGACTTGGGGCGGGCATCAGATCAAAGCAAGCTCAAGATATTCTCTTGCGTCACGGCCTTCAAGGAAACCGTGATGATGGGCTGGCTGGTGTATACCTTTTTCAGATATCCCCGTTCTTGTCTCAAATTTCTTATACTATCTATGAAGACACTGAATAATCCTCTCCAACGAACGTCGTCCCCCGTCTCTGCCCCGTGGACTTTTGCCATTCAAGCGCTATGAATCCAACAACAACAGCAACACAATGGCAAAATGACTGAGACCAACCCTCAGCTACAGAAGAAACTCGGCATCTTCTTTCGCCAATTCCATGCCATCAGGAAGCTTCTTCTCCAGAACATGCAAGGTGTGTCTGCATTCTACGGCCCTGACAATCAGGCTCTCATGAGGCCAATCGGCGAGGGACACTTCTGACACAACCTCCAATTCGCAACCTCCGAATATTATACTTCAACAGGAGCTGGAACTGAGTATAAAGCGCCATCATTCGCAGAGAAAATAGCGTTTTCAGCTCGTCAATGTTTGTATCCCTGCACGAAAGCAGCGCTCCCAGAACAGACACGATATCAAGAAGCTTTCGGCAAAATCAGTCAGCAACTAGATCTTCTCACTAGTCCTTCTCAATGGTTTGCCCGCGCTTGAGTGGCCCACGTACCGCCGACCTTGCCAGAATAAAAGCTGATCTCGGATCGGGCCAGCGTCGTGTCTAAGAACACGCCCGAAACAGTGCGAATCAGACTCACGAAGGACAATCAGGTCAAACAAGGTAGAGCCGCCGCCGGCGGAGTACCACGAGCCACCGGAAGAATCGTTATCTGACTTGGAATATGAAGAATGACTTGAGTCGAGCGTGATTTGCGAGAGCTTGGAAGAGGTTGGTCGAAGAAAGAGCTAACGATATCGAGGGGGTCCGACCACGAGAAAAGATGATCTTTTGGATCTTGGGCAAATAAGTACGTAGGGGGTTTCAAAGAAGCGGAGGCAGCTTACAGATTGGTGCAACTGCAGGCTGTCGATAAACGATGTTCTCACTGACCAGTGCTGGTAGTCGTTCTACCAAGAGGTTTCTCAATGCTCGGCTACTGGAGCAGCACAACACTGGACACGTTCCTGAGCACTATTCCGGACAGGTTGTCCGTCTACATCGCGTCGCCTGTCTAGCTCACTACGGAGGAGATATCAGGCTTGAGAATGTCACATCTCACCAATACTTGTACTGACCTCACCTTCTCGATGAATCTCAAAAACCAAAATACTTCTCGAACTTACTGCGAACGCATTTCTAGAGTGGATGAACTCGACCGCGGAGTCATCGATCTCTCCTCGTGCACGCCCAAGTGCCTGCTTTAGCCTAGATGGAATCTCAACTGTTGTTTAACAATGAAAGAGGAGTCTGCTCCCGTTCCTAAGCCGCGTCCCAGTCCCGCAACGGCGTTAAGCAGCGCTCAGCAATGCACAGACATCAAGGTCTCTGGATCTATTGCGGCGAGGAGATACCCCGAGTCCAGTGCCCGAAAAACGACTTTCTTCTGGAATGCAGTGAAGACCGAACACCAGTGCTCTGGACCTCGCATCCAGCACTTCGCGGAACATAGCTGCAAAAGAATACAATGGAGACACAAGGATCCTGAACGACAAAACTTCAAATTCTATCCATCATTAGATTCTGTATGCACCTGGATGCAAAGCTAAGAGCCATCTGTGACTCTAATCCATGCGCCGATCGATTTCATACATTGGATACTCTCAGGATTTCACAGAACGTATAAAGCCGCCTGCTATAGGACGTAGCGAGTCTTATACTATAGACCTGCTGATGGGTCCGCTAAGAATGATTGATGAGGACAACTATGCTTCGGTTGTTATGCTCCCTTGGCAGCTAGGTCAAGCCAGTCATTTGAGGTAGCGTGCACTCGGTGAGAGATGCGTGATGAAATTCTAGCCAGTAGTCGAACAGCTCGCCAAAGCGGGGGCTCACGAAGCACTGGAACAGGCTTCGCGGTATCCTCCTGTAGCACGCTGGAGACTAGCATGGCAGGCTGCATTGGAGTCGAGTACACAGAAACACTTAAAAAGATGGTCTATGATTCGGTTAGTGTTGATATCTTGGACTACGTTCTGCAAATGAAGACATCAAAGTTCGACGGCCCAGCTCAAGGAGAACACTCTCCCAATCATCAAATCTGGAGATGCCTTCTTGGAGATGGTGTGCCTGCAGTGAATTAACGTGATACCGCGACTTGTATGAGAAGATTGTCTATGACGTCGACAAAAGGAGCTCCGACATCGGTGAGTATAGCAACAGGTATGGCGCTATATTTCACCATTTCCTAGTGCAAGTTTCTCACGCTACTCGTCCTCTGCGATTCTCCTGCTTCGCGTCTACATTCTTAATCATACTTTTCGTAGCGGTCGAGAGTTCTCCAGACAATCACTTGGATCGATAGCCTGCGAGAGTAGCAAGCACACTAAGCTTACAACATAACACGCACGGAAGACCATACCAATTCCACCAAGTAAGACCAAGCAGAGCGAGACGCTGACGCTAATCTTCTGCCACTATATATTATACTATTCTAATCTCATGAAATTCCCGTGCGATAAAGCGAGGAGCTTCCGTTCGATAAGTGGTAAAGCTTCTCAGGAAGCCTGATGCAAGCCGACTCTTTCGACTAACCTCAAAGCTGGTGATCGGTACCAACCGAGCAGATCGCACCACTGGGTATGCACCATGGACCTTGCCACGAATTCCTACGAAGAGGAATGTCAGAGGCAGAAATTAAGAGTAGTCTTCGCGGTCTTTCGAAAGTGGCCACGACCCTTTACAAGAAACGATTGCACAAGGGGGATTTAAGAGTGACTTTAGAGAGGCTCCATGGGAGTCAGGGAAGCGTTGCGACGAGTTATTCTCGCATTCACTGAGCTCTGTCCGAGCAAAGAGAAAAGCTGGTCTGCATCCAGCCAGCTCGTCGATCGATTTCCTGCTCTTCAATAATCATGGCTGAGTCAGACGTCTTGTATCAGGGCAGATGACCCATTAGCCTGGTAGGGCTCTCGCTTTCAAATCTCAAGATATTGTCATTTTCGACGATTGTGCATTTCCAACCATAATTGACCATCGAGGTTTGTTGCAACATCATATCCCATCCTCCGAATCGAGCATGTCCTGCGATTGGGAGGGCTCGTCCGGTGTTTCGGAAATTAACGTCCAGCTGGTTTGCTGGACAGGTCAAGGGTCTGTGGATAGGTTGTTTCTCACTTTCTCCTCCTTGCTCTGGTTGTCTATGGAAGGCGGTACTACTACGAGATCTGGTCAAATGGGGGTACTTACTCGATGGACAGGTCAAGGATTCATGGATGGGTTGTTTTTTACTTTCTCGACCTTGCTCTGGTTGTCTGTTGGTAGACGTACCACTATAGGTCAGCTCGGCAGGCCTTTTACAAGGCTCTCTGTCGGCGAGCTTTTGTTGTCATTAATATCGGCGAGGGCGCCGCGTCCTTCTTTCGGAGAGGGGCATTCGTTGCACATTATCTAGCTAGCAGTTGCTCGGCGAACTTCACTCGGCGAGTAATTAGATGAATTCGCGCAGAGCTAGATAGTTTATCAATTCATCTATCTACCACAACTCGTCCAGTGCTCGCTTTGTGTTTCTTGCTTTGTTGTTTGTAACAAATGGTAGCACCAATTCATTGTTATAGTTGATAGACCCACATACCATACCGAACGATCACGCTGGGGTGCAGGGGGGATGGCTCCTATACCATTTCCAATACCCTGATGTATAGTTCGAACCACCACCAACAACCGAGCGTTCGTACAAGCTGTGAACGTCAACTCGAACATAGTTTACAAGAAGTGTGGAGCAGTGGCGAGCGTTCATCACCACAACCCTTGACTTGTTGGAACTCAGTCCATCATTCGGCATCGAGGGTGCACCAAAAAGATAATGTGCAAGTGACCTCGTTACATTAGGACATACCCAGGTGAAGCAAGGGACGGAATCCTCAACTCGCCACGCACTCGGAAGTTGAACAGCGTTCGATTGACGCTTCCACAGCCACAGATCACCATCAATCAATTCCTATTGTACTACACCAGCCTTGACAGATCGATATATCGAACAGTGAGCGAGCTCATTCTAAGGAGCTCAGGGGCAGAAATCGTCGAAACGCTACGCGATGTGGTAAGGTGCCCAAGAAGGCTGATTGTGTGAGAAGTGTGACCTGATCTATAGTGTTCGCTCGCTAGCGCTTTGGAAAATACGCTCCGGGAAAGGGCTGAAGCTAGATTGGGCGGCAGCTTCCGACATGTAACTCGCAGAGCGATGGTCCAAGAAACCACCAACGCGATAGCCCAACCTCAAAGATTGATACACTTTCAGCGGGGATATGAGCTGAAGATGGCGGACGATATGAATGTCGAAGAGGGATCAGCAGGTCATGATGCAAAGAAAAGAGCTCACCCAGCAGCTCGTCACCAAAATTCGTCAGTCCCGATACATGCGTGCCGAGGCAACCAGCGATAGACTTGGGTCAATGGAGGATGCTGACAATGCTGAGGATGATAGTTTTTTCGTAAGCTTTTGTGATAAGATCTTGGTCATGTTATCTAGGAGAGAAATGTATGATACTGATGAAGACTCAAATAATGAATTGAGAACATATATCCAATTCAGTGTATGAGAGCGGTGGTTTGAATCGGTTCCTTTTTCTGATATGCGCGTTTGGATGTTGGCTAGTTAGGGTTAGGAATGTCGAAGACAAACGTCCCACGCAGAGCAATGGCAAATGTTCCAGGACGTCGGCTGCGAAAGTAAGGAGGGTACGATTGCTAAGAGAATCTTAGGATCCTTTTAGCAGACACTCAAGATTCTAGGACTATGCTCTAGGATGCTTGGATGGGAGAGTGGATACCGGGGTTGTTTGAGATGTGGCTAACGCTGAGTCAAGCATATATATTGGGGTGAAATGGATATGATCGCTGCACTTATCGGTTCTATGGAGATTATAACTTGCTGTATTCCAACAAGCGCCTGTGCGTGTGCAAAGCGAGAATTGCAGGAGAGTGAGAACATGGAACTTGTTAAGGCATGGTGAGGCATAGATCGTGATGTTTGCTGGTAAGTGATATGTCGATATGAGAAGGATTTCAGGCCTTCGTTCAAGATAGGCGTTTTAGGCGCAATGATTCTGCTTTCTGAAAAGATTCCTACCATTGTTAGCAGATCCTTTCGACTGTACAGTAGTGACACACCGAAGATATGATGGCAATTCGTGTGATCCGAGTCCCCTCGTCAGCTTCGCCGCTCAGGCTTGAGCACTAGCCGGACGATTCTCTTGTTGCTCAACCGCGCATCAACCGACATAGTCATTACCACACTTCACCAACCCGATTCAGTGCATCTGTCCATCTTAGTTCCCAGAACAGCATCTCGAGGTCTTACGACCCATAAGTGGTACCCAGGCGGGACCCCCGTAATATCATCGACCCAGCGGCCACATCACTCTCGAACTTCGCGCCTTGAGACGTTACCCCAGCGATACCTCCAAACTATACCTTTGCCTCCTTTCGGCCTGGGGCGACGTGGAGGAGCACTATCGTACAGGCAATGAAGACGAAGCCACAGGCTCGAAGAGATGAAGGTCTGGACGTGATGATGTGGCGTAAGCACTGTAAAGGAGGATGGCTGGTGAGAAGGATGTTGAGATTAGAATGGGCCTGAATTCCTCCCGAACTTCGGCTCAACGCAATTCTTGAGGGATCATGCTACGAGGTAGCTCGGCCAGAGAAGGTCAACTCGACTTGAACAGTTGCTGGCTGCATTGCCAGATTCCCCTCTTGCTGGCCCAAGTTGATTAGATGTTGCGAAGGCGTCCACGTCTCGCGTGGTCCTAACCAGATGGTTTAATGAATGCTGCTTAGATCCGCTCGATGGAAGCTACGGCTTGGGTACCTATGCCGTAGCTATAAGCTTATCCTTTTCCCCACTTAAGTGAGCAATTCGCATTTCTTTGGCTCAAATATCGAATGTAGGCGCGAGGGACCTCTAGTGCTCATGATGGGCCCTCCCTACAGGATTCGTCATCTTTGAGCCGATTCCTGAGAACTTCAAGAATGAGTTCTTCTTCGCGAGCTAGCTGTAGATACTCCGGTATGATGATGTGATCGGCTGATAGCGTGATACGAGGGCCTCGACGCGGGCCCTCATGCGTCGAGTCCGCTCGCTGAGAGCTACCATCATTCGAAGGCAGCTTCTCAATGTCGTTTGCATCTTCTTTTCCCAAGTCGGCAGGCGTCCACCAGTAGAGCGGATAACGACGTTGAATATTGTTTATCAAAAGAGATGACACCAAAATCAATAAAGCGCTAAGGAATACGATGGGTAGGAAATACCATCCAAGAGCAGAGATGGTCGGATCTGTTGCTGCCAGCAGGGCGGTTGCTCCCGCTGGCGGGTATACAGCCTTGGCGAATACCATTGCCGCCGAAGCGAGCCCACAGGCCAGGGCCCCGGCAAGCCATCGTAGCTCTTCGAAGTTACTGTTGAGCATGAAGAGCTTAGTAATGCAAACGCCCACCAAGGCAGCTAGAACGTGTCCGAGCACGCTGTTTCGAGGTTGGGCAAGTGGCGACTCAATGAAGTTATACTCCAATACTGCCGCGGCACCCTACGATATTGCGTTAGTCCTTGGCTTGCATGGACCTGACGTTTGTCATACGAAACTAGCAACAGCTATGGGAACGCCGTGATTGTTTATCTCGGGGATCATTAACACCGCTTCGATGATTGCAACTCCAACAAAGGCTCCGAAGAAGGCCCACCACGCCACCAGCACGTTCCCAATCGGCCTCCGTTGTCCTTCGCCTAAGAAACGTGAAAGAGGAGAGGGCAACCTGTCAAGTCGGTTCCGAGGAATGTAATGATTGAGCCATCGGTCCACATCGAAATTCCAGCTGCGAGGGCTCAGATAGTGCATGGTGACGGTCGTTGTGTATAGATCATGATGAAGCAAAGAGAAGGAAATACATTTTCAATGCTACGGTCGAGATTGGCACGTGCATTGAGCCGCGGAGTTCCCGTTCTTCAGGATGAAGGGAAAGTGAATGACAAGAATGGGTCGGACATCCGCATGCCAGTGCCCAAACTAGCTGGTGCGGATGAAACCATGACAAACGGAATCGGATATAACGCAAGGCTTGAGCGTTGCATGGTGGGGTACGCAGAGCGATGCATATTGACCAATTATGAATGATACGACTGTGGATGGTAGACAGAATACAAGCACGCTGAACCATCAAACACTGTTACTACAAGAGATGAACTCACCTGCCTTCGACGTTGTTTGTGAAGCAAATGGTGAAGAACGGAGCTGGGAAGAGGATCGACGCCAAGCCTGGGGTACCAAGCCGCTAGTGGCTAAAGAGGCTTAGACGTCACTCCGTAGATGCCGCCCCTCTCATCTCTGGGGTAGATGTACGTCGGCTTATACGAAAATCGTAATGGCGATCGCGAGAAAGACAGCTTTGCATCGCCGAGAAGCTGATTTGGGACAGAACCAATGAATCACGGGTTCAGGGGCGAACATCTGACTTGCCCGAGCACCCATTCAACATATCATGAGCATGTCATGAGTGTGGCATACAGAGACTATCCTAAAGCCTGGTTCTTGGATGACCGCATCAACATTGCATAGCTGTGACACGCTTCTCATGGTTGCCACATTCAATACTGCAAACTGAGCGAACGGAGTTTTCGAGTAGTCTTCGGACGAGTGCTAGCACTCGCGAGCTGTGTTGTTTGTGCCCCTCTTCGAAAAAGCACCCCAGATGTAGCGAAACGGTTGAAGGGTTTGTGTAGGGCAACTTTGCTTCAATCCTATATTGATATATAGCCACCAACAAGACACGTAAGGCACATGGCATGGTCATTGAGCTTCTTAACTCTTGAGAGCTCAATCTCCCGAATCAATTGTCTCTAACGAGCATAAGTTCATTCAATGATGACAGCACAAGGATAACTCGGGATGTCCTCTGTCCTCGTACTGGTCTATTGACGGAACAAGCGCCTCGTCATCAAATGCTGATCCACAGAACCCTGGGCAATCGTGTCCCAATCATGGTTGAACTTGAGGAGCAAAGCTGATTGACGGCTCTGCCTGGTTGAACACCACGAAGAATGTAAGGAAGAAAGGCGCTGCGACGCTTCGTAGACTCGATACTCCTGCAATACCGGATGCTCCTTGTAGCGCGCCTCGACATATGCCTGCGGTAGCTGACGTCAGCAAGCCGCCATCAAGGCAAAAGAACTTCAAGAGTTTGAATGGAGCCTATGATGAGTCAGGCAAGGATGATGGGGCCTGCTTACCTTCCGTGCCTTTGACAGGACCAGCATTAAATGTGGTCCCTGCGATTGCATGGGACCCGGCTTTCGCAATACCTACCTGCAACTCCGGAATCTTGGAGTTACAAGGAAAAGTCCAGGACCCTGTCTTGTTGGAGGAGCCCGAGACTTGGCCCCAAAAACTGTTCACGAAAGTTGGGTCCACGAACATGGCATCGGCACCGCCGCTGTCTGTATGCTAGTCAGCCTTCATGCCTCCCAGACATTGCCTGGGATGCGAACCAAAGAGCATCTGCCGCGTAACGGTGGCCTTGCCAGCAGACAAGGTAAGACTGTCAACGATCCAAGCAGAGCGACTATTGTCTACGGAAGCCGTGATCAAGTCCCCTTGGTAGAGCGATTTGTCGATATATCCAAAGTTTAGAGTGCCGTGAGAGTTGGGCTTGAGACCGATTGTAAAAATGGGCTGCGAAAGTTTTTGTTGCACAGCCTCCATGAAGGTCGGTTGTTGTGTTGGTCGGACTGTATCCACGATCATCGGTCATGGCTTTGGTGAAATCCATGAATCTTGGGGGATTCACTCACCAGTATTCAGACCTTGAAAACCCAGCCCCATGAAGCCATCGAGAGGGTAGTTGAAACCTTCTTTGGTTGCAATCCCGACGCCGAAATTGGGGACACTCACATTCCCGAATCCTACTTCGGTCGCGACGACTGGCCCGATAGTGGGTGCGTCTGGTTTGGCGGCGTATGTTATGTCGAAATTCTGTTTCTGTCCATTGATTTGCATTAGAGGTGCTCCGCGCGTGTCTCCTCTAGGAGACGGCGCTTTCGTCCCTTGGAGCCAGCTGTGTCCAGTAAGTGACTATCTTTGTAAAAGGTTGAGATTTTATGGTCCCAACATCCACCAGACTTACAAGTCAGAGGAGCCAGTGTCAACCATGACTTTCACATCTTGGCCATTGACATTCGCAGTTACCCACCAGTACAGTCCACCCGTGAGCTTGGTAGTATGGACGTTAGCTGCTTGAGCTCCGGCTCGCGGGAGAATAACACTACCCGCAGGTTCCTGAGAAATCGGGTCGCCACCCATGGTAGGCAGAGCAGGACTATATGAAAACCATTGTAGACATGAGACGATGCTCCATCTTAGAGAAGACCGCATTATTAATTCAGAGTGAAGAAGGAAAGTAGCGCTCCAATGTGTAGACTACAAAGAGCGTATCGGGATAGAAGACGAGGAACAATATGAGATGATCCAGGAACCTCCTTCCTCCAGACCTTTATATCATTGATACCCGCAGAGTCGGACGATGCGTAGCCAACATAACATGGAAGTTGCTGATAATGGCATCGTTTTAGGCCCTAAATGGGATCAAGGTTCGCAATCGTTCAAACCGTGCGTTCTAGGCCTTAAACCAAACTGAACTGCTTGTCGTCGCCCTTAATCGTGCGTTTTATGCCTTAAACCAAACTGCACGATTTAAATTAATAATATGTGCTAGTTTATATCTTTAATAATGCAATAAAGACTTGATTTCGTAAATATATTGATCTCTTTATTGTCTTCTTATTATTTTGTTGTCGTGTATTTAATTATTTTTCTTTGTTATCTTTGCAACTATAACAACAATTAGATTTGCATTCGTATATAGATCTTGTTGTATTTAATATTTGACGCATTTTAAAACTTCTATTGTATAAGATTTTAATTGTACTTTTTTATTATTAAAAATATACTTTGTAGAAAAAAAAACGCATTTCGATTTAAATAATATTGTTAAAATAGAAAATATATTTATAGTTATTTATATAAGTATTAACAAATGTAATCTTTAATCTCTTTATTACTAAATAATATTAAGATTATCGATATAAATAAAAGACTTATTTAAATATTGTTTTAATTTATTTGTAATTATTGTCAATTATATAACATTTATTTATTGTAAAAACTCTAAAATCTTTATTGTTTTTGTAGTTGTTTTAAACAAAGATTTTGTTAATATAGAAATATTGTATATTTGTTACAATTGCAATAATTGTTGTCTAGTATTTTCTATTTAATTAAACTATTAATACGCAATAAAATAGAATATTTTTTTTGTAAAATCGAATACAATAGTAACAATGTAACGAGATAGGGATAGAATTCTAGTTAGTAGACAACTATAACAATAGAGACTTATCGCGATATATGCATAAATTGCACTATACAATCTAATAATATATTAAGCAACTAAGATTCTAAGATCTAAGTAAAAGAGATCGCATATATATTGCAAATAGATTGCTAATATTAATAGCAAACATTTCTAAATTTATAGCTTAATATTACTTGATTACTTAGCTACATACAACTCTCTCTCTTTTAGTAATTGTCTCTTAATTACTAAATCAAGAAACTTTTGTTTCTACTTATATAGAAATTGTAGTAAGAAAATAAAAAAATTGTTTTTATTTTTCTAAGATTGTTAGATTAGATCTCTTGTTTCTTTTGTTATTTAAGTCGATTGCGTAAAAAATGTAATAAATTAATTTGTATAAAATTTCTTTTAAGATCGAAAAAATTATTTGATCGAAATTAAGTACTTGATAAAGTTAATTATTATAAATCTTGTTTATCTTTTAGAGACAATAACGATAATAATAAGTTTTTTTAATATAAATTTAGAAGATTAATTTAAAAGAAAAGTAATAATAATAGAGTAAATTGTTGTTGTTGTATTTGCGTTAAATTCTTCGAAACAAAAGATAAATATATAATTTCAAAAGTTATTTTTAGCTTTAAAGTATTCAATTTAAATTGCTAATTTAGTTTTGATTTATAACGTTTTTTTTCGATTTCAAATTAAAATAGCAAAATTTTCTCTTCTTTGCTAGAACAAATAGTTAAAGACTTAAATCTTGTTTTCTCTTTATAATTAGTTAAATAAGAATCTAAATTGTTCTAAATATTAAATTAATAAATATTAAATGCTTTAAAATTCTTAAGCGTTATAAATTGTATTTATAAATAAGATTCAAATACTTTATTCTTTATTTTTTAAATCTCTCTTTATATTAATTTTACGTAACATGTTGTATATTTTTGAGTTTGCTTTATTAGACAATTAAATTTCTTTGTATCTTTAAATAGTATTCTTAATTTTTTTATTATTTTTGTCGAGTTCTAAAGTGTATATTTTATAATAATATTTTTAATATTAAATGTAAAAGAGAAGTTAATAACAACTTTAAAACAATAAGATATATTAATTAAAAATAAATTTAACAAAGTTAAGTTTTAATAAATTGTAACAATATTGTTTTTTATATTTATTCGAAAATACTTTAGAGTTTTTTTATCTTTTAATAGAATTATATAGATAAAAAATATCTTAATTTTTGTATTAATTTCAATTTCTAATTTGCAATAAAAGATTTAAGATTGCGCAATTCGTATATTTTTAAATTAATAAAATATATTTGTTTAATACAATTTTTATTCTAACAAACTCTTTTTTGTTAATTTAGTTTTTAATATTTTTTTGTTTTGTTATTTGTTTTTTATTTTTTTTTGCAATTATATATCGATCTAATTATAAAAACTATTTAGCAAATATTTCTTGCAAAACAAATTATTTTGTGCGATTAAAAAAATAATCGATTGCAATTGCTAAGACTCTTAATAAACGTTCTAATTTACGTCGAAATCGAAGTAATGTTTCGACGTTTAATTTTTATATTTTTTAAAGATTAACAAATAAAATATTGTTAATAATCTATACTTGTAATTGTTTTATAAAAGTATATATATTATATAAGAATTTAAATCTATTTGTATTATTATTTGTAATATAAAAAACAAACAATTAAGAAATTATTCTTTTTGTCGATTATTGTTTTTTCGTTAATAATATAATATTATTTGCAATTTGTTTTAAAGTTGCAACTATATTTAGTATTTCGAATTAACAATTAAATAAACAAATTAATTTTAACAAACAATTATTTTATATTAATTTTATTTTGTTAAATTAATATTATCTATTACTTGAAGTTAAATATTAGCTTATTAAAAATTGTTAAATAGAAAGATTAACTCTTCTTTTTTATAAATATATTGCTTTAAAGAATCTTTAAAAACAAGCAAACAAATACTAGATTTAAAGTTTAACTTATTTTGTTTTACAAATGCTAAAAAATTGTTTTGTTTTTTGTAATACTAAATTATTTGTCTTTTGATTTAATTATTAAAGATTCGATTTATTTTTAATAGAAATTTTAGCTTTTTCTAATAAGCTATACAAACAATTAATTTTAATATAATTATAACTAGATCTTCTTTTTGTTTCTTTGTCGATATAGCTAGTTTAATTAGTTGAAAGACTTTAATTAATATTGTTAAACAATAGTTAATTTAATATTGCAAATTTATACTTACTTTTATATATAAATAGTTTTTTGTATTATTTTTTTTATTTGTCGAAATAAAGATAGCTATTGTCTTTAAAAAGATTTTTGCAATTTTAATAATTAAAGTACGTAATTTTGTTGTATTAACAACTTTAAATAATTTAAAATTTAATAAAAATAATCTTAATATTAAATTTTGCAATTATAATAGCAAAAAAGAAACTTCTTTAAAAGAATTTAAATTTTAAATTTTTCTTTTGTTTTGTTTTTTGTAAATTTTGTTATTTTTAAATTTCGACTTTAATTTTAATTAAGAAGCTAATAATTTAGATTCTTTTTGTTTGTTATTTTAAGTTTGCGTTCTCTTTGTATCTTTTATAAGAGAAAATAAAATTATTTGAACTTTTGTTTAACAAATTTTCTTTAGTTTCGCGTCTAAGATTTTTATCAAATTATATTTTTAAAAATAATTTTTTATTTTAATTTTTAAAAGCTTTTGTTCAATAAACGCTATTGTATTTTTGAACTTTTTAACATTTATTTTGTTATAGTTGTTAATTATATAATTAACAATATGTTTCGATTTTGCAATACAATATTTAAGTTAATCGTATATAGTTCGATTTAATTTTTTTAAAATTCTTTGTAAATTTTGATACTTCTTTGCTATTTATAATATTGTTTTAATAATTAATTGATCTATATTTTTGAACAATATATTTGTAGTCTTTAATAATTATAGTTTGCAAAATTAAATTTAATTATTTTAAATTTGTAGTCTTTTATTTTAGTTAATTTTTTGTGTTATGTTTTTCAATTTTTGTTATAATAAATTACTTATTAATACTTGAGCGTTTTTATTAATTATTTGCTACAGATTTCGCGTTTAATTCTCAATTATTTTTAAGATATTTAGAACTATGTTTCGAAGATTTTTTAATTTTTTTTTTTTTTTATTGCTAGTAATTTTATTACATTAAAGCAAGATATTAGCTACTTAAATATAGACGCAATTTTTAATAATTAAATTGTTTCTTATAGATTAAATAATTGTTTTTCGCAATTCGATTTAAGTTTAAGTTTAAGAAGTTTAACGCTACAACGTTTGTAATTGTTGCAATAGTATTTGCTAACTTTATACTTAAAATAATTTAATCAAAAAAATTAATTTTTAATTACAAAAAAAATATATTAATATTATTAAATTTTGATTTGTATTTTGTTTAGCAAATACAAGTTGTTGTTTTTTACGAAATCTTTTCGTTAATATAAATAATAATTTTTGTTTTTAACTTTAATTTTTTAATAAAGATTAAGAAGTTTTTTTTGCAAAAAATTGTTTACGTTTAATATCTTGTAATTGTTGCTCTAGATTTGCTATAATATAAACTTAATAAAAAAAAATTTATACAAAAATAATAGATCGAAAAAAAGAATTTTGTAAACAAAAAATTAAATTATTAAGTTACTATATTTTTATAAATAAAGCAATAATTTGTTTTAAATATTTAACAAACATAAAGCTTTAAATGCAAAAATTTTTTACTTATAGATTTAATTGTTATCTGTAGCATTTATATTATCGATTATGCAAAAAAATTGTCTTAGTATTTATTTGTATATTAATTTGCAAACAAGTATAAAATTAATATAATTAATATATAATTTTGCTATCTTTATTGTTAAAAAATGTTGCGTAAAAAATAATTAAAATTTGTTCTCTATAATTTAAAGAAATTCTTAAAATTTTAGAATTTAAATCAAAATTTGTTATTAATATTTTTAGATTGCTTTTTAGTTGTTAATTTTAATCAATTAATGTAGACAAATAAATACTAGTATTGTTTGTCTACTTTTAATTGATCGAAATTGTTAATATTTTAAGTTTTTTATTTTTTTATTTTTCTATTTTTCTATTTGTTTTTTTCGAATATTTGAAATTATAATGTCTTGTAAATTACTTTGCGTAATTAAATTACTTTTTAATATTTATAAATTAATAAACTCTATATTAAAGTTTTTGCAAATAAAACAAATATAAAGATTGCAACTTTTCTCTCTTTTAAAAAAAAATCTTATATTTTTGTATAATTTAAATAATTGTAATAAGATAGCAATAATATAATAATTGCAAATAATCTTTTATTGCTTTAATTAAACTAATTTTTTATCTTTTGTATAAAATTATTTTTTATTTTTTTATTTTTATCTTTCGATTTTGCGAAGATTTAAAAATTTTGATTTTTTGTTATATATTTTTTTAATTGATTTTTTAAATAAATATTTTTGAGTTTTGTGCTATTGACTTTTTTTAAAATATAAAAGTTTTTAATTTTAATTTTAATTTTATTTTAGAGAAATCTAATTATTAAAAGAATAATTTTACGTTGTATCTTTTATTAAATTTGATATTATATAATAAAATTAAATTTTTAGTTTAAAATAAACGCGTTAACAATTAATAATTATTATCGAAAAAAAATTTGTTTGCTTTTTTAAGACAACAAAGACGCAAAGTTGCTTTCTAAATATTTTTATCTCTTTTTTCTAATTGTTTTGCTCGCAACGTTAATAGATTTGTTGTTAAACAAATTTTCTTTCAATTTATAATACATTAATTTAAATATTTTATTTCGATTAACAATATAATTTTGTATTTGAACTCAAAATAAAACAATATCTTTTTAATAGATTTTTAAATTGTTGTTCTATTAATTTACAATATTGCGTACAAATGTTGTAGTTAATTTGTAAAAACTTTCTTAATTAATTTGAACAAAGTATTAACAATAGATTTGTACTCTCTTTTTATTGTTTTATTTGTTTATAAATAATAAGTCGACGTTATTACTTTTTTGACGCTATATTTTTTTAAAAATTTAGTTGTTATATTAATTTTGTTTTTGAATTTGTTGTCTATAATTATTTTCTTAACATATTTATATTGACAAAAAATATTCTTTTATAGAAACTTTACTATAATAAATGTTTTAAGATTTAAAATTGCTTTAACTTTTATCTATTTTGTTAAATTATTTCGAACAACTATTAGATTTACTTTAATAGACGTTTTTGTAATTAATATATAAATATAGTTTACAACAATCTTTTTTTACAAATTAAAAATATAAGTTAAGTATATAATCTTCTTTTGCTTGTTAAAAACTCTTCGCTAATATTTATTGCAATTTGCAATATACTTTTTGCAAAAATTAAATAGATTTTGTTATTAATATTAATTTGCAACGCATCAATAAATATTCTCTCTCTTTTTATAGTTACTTTTGTTATATAAACTTTTTACAATTTAATTTTTGTCTTTTGTTTAATTTACTATTTTATATAGAAATATATTTTTGTTTATTTTTCGAAACAAATGCTCTTCTTTTATTAGAAAATAAAGAGTATAATTTTTGAATTTGCGAAAATTCTTTTAACTTATATTTGATTTTTGTAGCGAAATTAGATATTAAACAACTTGTTTAAATTTATTGAAATATTTGTTTTTAAAAATGTTTTTGTTCTTTTTTGATATTGTTATTTGTATAAAACAAATACAAACACAATTTAATTAATTGTTAATAAAATTATCAATATTTTTTTTATTAATTTTGTCGATATTGTTAAACAATTCTTTTGATTTTTTTGAAAATTTATTAGTTGTTATATATTTTTAACTAGATATATATTGTATATTAAAGTTGAAAAAATAAATTTAAATTAATTAACAAGTTATTAAAGTATCGAACAAGTTTGTTGCAAAGCAATTAAGTTAAGCTATTAAAATATTTGCATTAATTTTAATTATAAATCGAATCTTATATAATTAGAATTGTATTTTTTTTAAGATTTTTATAAATTAAGCAATCAAATTAGTTGTATTTTGCGATAGACAAGTTATTTTAAGTAGTTTAAGAAAAGTTATAAAAGCAATAAGATTGCGACTCTTTAATGCGAAATCTATTTAATTATATCTTAAAAAGAAATTAATTAGTAACGCAATTATTATTTTAACAAACTCTTTTGCAAATTTTCGACATTAGAAGATATATTAATATCTTAAATAGTTATTTTGTTTATTTTTATAGTTGCATTAATTATGCGATACTTGTTTTTCTTCTTTTTATTTATTAGAAATTAAGAATTTCGATAGAAACTATAATAGTATTTTAGCAAATTTGTTTAAAGACGTTTCTCTAGCATCTTAATTACAATAAAATTTAATATTTGAAGTACTAGAAATTTTAAGACTTGTTATATCTTGTGCTCTATAGTGCAAATTTTTTGATTAAGTGTAATCTTTAATTTAATTTTGTTTATCTTAGTAAAACTCTATGTTAAAACAATTTTACAATTAAAAAATATTGTAATTAAGAGTTTTTATTTTTGCAAAAAAAGTTTAAATTTTATAATTAGTTTTTAAATGCGTTTTTTAGTAAAACAAAAATTGTATTTGATACTTAAAAACTTAAGTATTAGAAAAAAATTGTATCTTTTGTTAAGTTTTTTTTGAAATTTTTTAATAATTAATAACTTTAGCATTTCTTTTTAGTTTAAATACTTATTTAAAATAGAATTATTTAAATTGTTTATATTTATTAAATTTGTTTTTTAAGCTTTTTGTTTATATATTGTATTTATTCGAACAAATAAGTGCGACGCAATAAAAGATTAACAAAGAATATCGAATTTTTTAGATAATTAAATAGCGAAAGTCTCTTTTATAATATATAATTAAAAAGTTCGAATTATTAATAATTTTTAAAATATTTAAAATATAATATTAATTCGAATATTTATTCGATTTTAATTAATTATATTGATAAACAAACAAACGCTAGTATTGTTTATCTACTCTAATTGATTAGAATTTTGTCGATTTTTTCTTTTAATTTTATTTTGCAACGTTGTTATTTTAATAGTTTTAATCTTTATTTTCGAAAATCTCTTGCAATTAAATTTGCGAAATCGAGCAATTGTATTAACTAAACAATTATCTAAAGATTTGAAAATTTCTTTAAGAATATAACGTTTTTATTTTTATTATTAAAATAATTAGTAGATATTCTTAAAATATTAATATGCTTTGTTTTGTTTCTAAAATAAATTGTTAATTTTAAAGAATTGTTGTCTATATTTACAAAGCTTATTTGAATACTTTGTTAAAAAGATCGATCTAATAGAATTTTGTAATTAAATTAAGAAACAACAAAAATATAAATATAAATTATTATTTTCTTAATTAATATCTTTGCATTTTCTATTATTTCTTTAAAACAAATACGTGCTTTTGTAACTTCTATTAATAAGATAGAAATATTTTGTTAAATAGCTAAACTAATTTTGTTTACAAAATTCTTGCTAATACAATTGATTTTTGCACTATTATTAAATATTGCTTTAACTTTTATATCTTTTAATTGTATTTATATAATTAAACAAGCAACAAAATATAAAGTTCTAAAAGATTTTACTCTTGTAATAGTGTTTTCAAAATAAACAATTTTAATAGATTTAGCGCTAATTGATTTTATAATAACAATTGTCTCTTTCTTTTTTTTAATAAATTTTTAAGATTTTTTCTTTGTTATTATAGTATCAAATTTCTTATTAAAAACAGAACAAAAAAAAAGCAACTTAAATTAGAACAAAGATTTAGAAAATTTATTATTTTTATTTTTATTCTTAAGATAAAAATACTTTAAGTTAGAGTTTTAAAATTGACTTAATTCTTTATAGTTTATAGTATTCTCTTTAAATATTTTGTTTGCTATATATAGTTTGTAAAAGTTTTTTGCTTTTTTTTAGATTTAATTTTTTAATACTTAATAATTCTTAAATTAAAATTAATTATTGCGAGAATATTTTTTATTATAACGTTCTCTACTTTTGTTTTTATTACTTTTTTCTTTATATATATTTTTTCTTTTGCGACTTTTGTTATCTTTAAATAATTTCTAGATTTAACGTTCTTAATCTTTAAGAATTTCTTTTTTTTTTTATTTTTTTTTTAATTATTTTGATTAATTGCTTTATTAAAAACTTTTAGAGTATTTATTGTTTAAAAAAATTTGTTTCAATTAAGTTTTTCGAACTTTTATTATTGCTTAATTCGATTTACTATTTTTTTTATTTTTTGACAAAAAATTAATATTTAATCTTATTGTTGCTATTGTAATTACAAGATTTCGAACACAATTTTACGCTCTTTATTAAAGACAAAATCTTATAGTCTCTTTTTTAATTTTTGCATTATTAAGAGACAACTTTATTTCTTTATTTTTAAAATTGTTAAACTTATAATAGATTTTGTTGCTTTTGTTTATATAAATCTTTTTATTTGCTATTAAAATTGTTAACTTTAAACAAATTTATTGTTTATGCAAATTGTAACAAAACAAATACTTATTTAATTTTAATTAAGATTAATTGTACTTAAAAACAAATATAAATTTTTAATAAATATAAATTGTTTTTTAAGATAGACTCTAAATTGTTATTTAAATTTAAAAAGATAAAATATGTAAAATCTTTTGTAGTTGTATTGTTATTGCTTGTTAAATTATTTAATAAATCTTACTCTTTATTATTTTGCAAATATTGTTAATTTTAAGATTTTTAAAAACTTGTATTAAGATATTTAGAGTTTTGTTAATTTTCGTATTTTCGATTGCAATTGTTAACAATACTAGAGAAACAAAGATTGTCTTTAACGTAATTTTCTTCTTTATAAGATTTTGTTTCTTGCTTATTATATTTATTAATTTATTTATATTAATATTTGCAACTCGCTAAGCAATTTAATTGCTATTAATACTTATTTCTTGCATAATTGTCTTATTTTTGATTAATTTTATAATTGTCTTATATAACGATTTAAATATTATAATAATTGCGTTGTTTAAATTAACTCTATGCTTTTACATTATTTTAGTGCAAATATTGCGAAAAAAATTCTTTAAATATTATAAGAATTTGATATATTTATTGACTTAATTAAATTTAATAAGCTTCGAGAAAATAACTTTAAATTGTTAATTATATTTACGAATATTATTCGACTTTGCTCTTGATATATCTTTTAAAAATTTTAGAAAAATATAAAAGTTAATTTTCTAATTTAAATTTTTATCTTTATATTTTTTTTTTAATTTATTTATTATTTTAAATTACTTTTTATTTGTTTAGACAACAATAGATTTAATAAAATCTTCTATAAGTTTGTTGCAATATTAAGACAACTTAATAATTTTGTGCTAAAAAATAACTTTATATTTATTACAAAAATTCAAAAATTAATTTAGAAAATTAATAATATTAAGTTTATTAAAGTGCGATGCTTTTAACGTTTCTAAAAAAAATATAAAGATTACGTAGTAATAGAGTTTTACAATTTTTTTAAAATTATAAAATAAACTTGTTGTTAACGTAGATATATTAAAAAAAAGTTTTGCAATTTTTTCATTGTTTTGAGATATCGTTTTTAAAAGAATAGCTTAACAACAAGTAGTAAAAGTAACAACTACTAAATTAAAAAAACTAGTAATAATAATTAATTCAAAAAATAATACTTTTAATTTGTAAATCTCTTTCTTTTTTTTACAAAAATATCGAAAAAAGATTTTTTTTTTTTTTTTTTTTTAGTTTTGCGTTGTTTTTTTGTTTATTATTTTATTATTTTTTTTATTGTTTATAAATAGACGTTTTTGATCTATTGTTTCTCTTAGTTAGTTGTCGATTTATTGTTAACAAATATTTTTGCGTTAAAGATTTACTTTAGTTTCTATTAAAAAAAGAATTTAAATAGTATTTTCGCTTTTAAGCAAATAGATTAATTATGTTGTTAAAAAGCTTCTTTTAATAATGTTACTATAATTAGCGAACAATTTATTGTTTTAACAATAAATACTAGTTGCAATTTTAATAAAATATTTTGATTATTAATTTATAACTTTTATTGCTATTTTTAATGCTTTAACTTTGTTTTTTCTTTTTTTGCTTTTTAATTTAATAATATTTTGATTTTTAAGTTGTTAATTTTGTATTTTTAAAACTTTGAAGTTTTTAATTCTAGTAGTTTGTCAAAATTAATTTGTCTTTTATACTTTTTTTCTTATATTTTTGAGTTTTTAAATTTCTAAATTTCTAAAATTGTTTTTAGAGATACGTCGACAACTTGTTGTTTTTATATTTGTTGTTATAATTAAATTTTCGCGTTAAGCTTTAATATAACGAGATAAAAATAGAATTCTAGTTAGTAGACAACTATAACAATAGAGACTTATCGCGATATATACAAAGATCGCACTATATAGTTTAATAGTATATTAAGCAACTAAGATTCTAAGATCTAAATAGAAGAGATCGCATATATATTGCAAATAGATTGCTAATACTAGTAACAAGCATTCCTAAGTCTATAGTCTAATATTACTTGGTTACTTGACTACAACAATATAAATAAAAATTAGATTAATATTCTTATTTTAGTATTTCTAAAGTTTTTTTTATTTAGTGTTGATCGATAGCTTTATAAAATTATCAATAATATACGAAAGAGCGTTAATTTCGTATCTATTAAGTAGAAAGTCTAATAACAAAAGAATTCTATTAATAGTAATATATTGCTTCTTAATATATTTAGTAATTTAAAAAAACAATTTTAAAAAATTTCTTATACTAATTAGTGTTCTTTAATTATTAACAATTAGAATATTATTAAATAGATTAGAATTATTATCAATAAAGAATTGCAAAAAGAACTTAATCTTATTAATAAATTAATTAAATATTATTAATTAGAAGTTTTATTAAATGCAATAATCTTTTTTTAATATTAAATTCTTACTTAATTATCTAAACTTCTAAATTGTTTGCAAACTTCGCATAATATAGATAATAATATTATATAACATGTTTTGCGACTTAAATCTACAATAGTCTTAAAGCTCTTTATTAGAAGAATTGTTATTATTGTTTTTATTGTAAGTTTTATAATTGTTTTCGATATTTAGATATCTATTAAATAGAAATATCTAAATAAATAGATTAATAATATAATTAATATAACAAAGACAATACTTAATTAAATTATAATAAATATTATTAATTGCTTAAAACTTTCTAGCGATAGTCTCTAATATAGTATTATTGTTAATAACATTATTTATAACAAAATATTCCAATCTATTGCGAATTGTATAAACGAACAAGATATTCAATATAATAACAATTATATTTGTATTGCTATATTTACTCTAAAGCTCTTTTAGTGCTAATAAAATAATTCGCAAGTTGCTTACTTTATTAATAAAGTATACAATACTATTTAGAAAGACAAAATTATTAGAGAAAATTTAAGTATCGCATATAATATAAACAAAGAATACTGCAAAATATAAAAGATATTGCAAACGCTTTTAATTTTTCTAAAATAATAGATAAACTCTAGATTTAATTATATTAGTGTAACCAGATAAGAATAGAATTCCAATTAGTAGACAATTACAACAATAGAGACTTATCGCGATATATATATAAATCGCACTATACAATCTAATAATATATTAAGTAGCTAAGATTCTAAGATCTAAGTAGAAGAGATTGCATATATATTGCAAATAGATTGCTAATACTAATAATAAGTATTTCTAAGTTTATAGTCTAATATTATCTAATTACTTAACTATATACAATTTTCTTTCTTTTAGTAGTTGTTTCTTAATTACTAAATTAAGAAACTTTTGTTTCTATCTATACAAAAGTTATAGTAAAAAAATAAGAAAATTGCTCTTGTCTTTTTAAGACAACAAGATTGTTAAGTTAGATTTTTTGTTCCTCTTGTTATTCGAGTCGATTGCGTAAAGAGTATAATAAATTAATTCGCATAGAACTTTTCTCAAAATCAAAAAAATTATTTAATCGAAATTGAGTACTTAATAAAGTTAATTGCTATAAATCTTGCTTATTTTCTAAAGACATAACAATAGTAATAAGTTTTCTTAACATAAATCTAAAAGATTAATCTAAGAAAAAAGTAACAATAATAGAGTAAATTGTTGTTGTTATGCTTGCGTTGAACTTTTTAAAGCAAAAGATAAATATATAATTCTAAAAGTAAGTTATTTCTAGTTTCAAACTACTTCTTAATTTCGAATTAAAATAGCAAAATCTTCTCTTCTTTGTTAAAACAAACAATTAAAGACTTAAATTCTATTATTTTTCTATTATTAATTAAATAAGAATCTAAATTGTTTTAGATATTAAATTAATAAATATTAAATACTTTAAAGTTCTTAAACGTTATAAATTATATCTACAAATATAGTTTAAATACTTTATTCTTTACTTTCTAAATCTCTCTTTATATTAATTTTATATAATATATTGTATATTTTTAAGTTTGCTTTACTAAACAATTAGATTTCTTTGCATTTTCAAATAGTATTCTTAATTTTTTTATTATTTTTGTTAAGTTTTAGAACGCATATTTTATAATAATATTTTTAATATTAAATATAAAAGAAAAATTAATAGTAGCTTTAAAACAATAAAATATATTAATTAAAAATAAATTTAACAAAGTTAAGTTTTAATAAATTGCAATAATACTATTTCTTATACTTATTTAAGAATTCTCTAAAGTTTCTTTATTTTTTAATAGAGTTATATAGACAAAAAATATTTTAATTTTTGTATTAATTTTGATTTCTAGTTTGCAACAAGAAATTTAAGATTGCACAATTTGTATATCTTTAAATTAACAAAATATACTTGTTTAATACAATTTTTATTTTGGCAAATTCTTCTTTATTAATTTAGTTTTTAATATTTTTTTGTTTTACTATTTTCTTTTTATTGTTTTTTGCAATTATATGTCGATTTAAATATAAAAATTATCTAACAAATATTTTTTGCAAAACAAATTATTTTATGCGACAAAAAACACAATCGATTGCAATTACTAAGACTCTTAATAAATATTCTAGTTTATATTAAGATTAAAATAATATTTTAATATTTAATTTTTATATTTTTTAAAAATAAACAAATGCAACATTGTTAACAATTTATACTTGTAATTGTCTTGTAAAATTATGTATATTATATAAGAATCTAAATCTATTTATACTATTATTTGCAATATAGAAAACAAACAATTAAGAAATTATTTTTCTTGTTAATTATTATTTTCTTGTTAATAATATAATATTATTTGCAATTTGCTCTAAAGTTGCAATTATATCTAATACTTCAAATTAACAATTAAATAAACAAATTAATTTTAACAAATAATTATTCTATATTAATTTTATTTTGCTAGATCAATATTGTTTATTATTCGAAGTTAAATATTAACTTACTAAAAATTGTTAGATAAAAAGATTAGCTTTTTCTCTTTATAAATATATTGCTTTAAAAAATCTTAAAAAAACAAATAAACAAATACTAAATTTAAAATTTATTTTATTTTATCTTACAAATACTAATAAATTGTTTTGTTTTTTATAATACTAAATTATTTGTCTCTTAATTTAATTATTAAAAACTCGATTTATTTTTAACAAAAATTCTAGCTTTCTTTAATAAGCTATATAGACAATTAATTTTAATATAATTATAACTAGATTTTTTTCTTGCTTCTTTATTAATATAGTTAGTTTAACTAGTTAAAAGACTTTAATTAATATTATTAAATAATAGTTAATTCGATATTGCAAGTCTATATTTACTTTTATATATAAATAGTTCTTTGCGTTGTTTTTCTTGTTTATTGAAATAAAAATAGCTATTATCTTTAAAAAGATTTTTGCAATTTTAATAATTAAAGTACGTAATTTTGTTGTATTAACAACTTTAAATAACTTAAAATTTAAAAAAAATAAACTTAATATTAAATCTCGCAATTGTAATAATAAATAGAAAACTTTTTTAAAAGAATCTAGATTCTAATTTTTTTTTTTTTTTTTTTTTTATAAATTTTGTTATTTTTAGATTTCGATTTCGACTTTAATCTTAAAATTAATAATTTAAGTTCTTTTTATTTGTTATTTTAAATTTGTGCTTTTATTGTATTTTTTGCAAAAAAAGATAAAATTATTTAAATTCTTGTTTAACAAGTCTTTTTTAACTTCGCGTCTAAAAATTTTATTAAATTAAATTTTCGAAAATAATTTTTTATTCTAACTTTTAAAAGCTTTTGTTTAATAGATACTATTATATTTTTAGATATTTTAATATTTGTTTTGTTGTAGTTGTTGATTGTATAGTTAATAATATATTTCGATTCTATAATATAAGATTTAAGTTAATCGTATATAGTTTAATTAAATTTTTTTTAAACTCTTTATAAATCTTGACGCTTCTTTGCTATTTGCAATATTGTTCTAATAATTAATTAATCTATATTTTTAAATAATATATTTGCAATTTTTGATAATTATAGTTTGCGAAATTAAATTTAATTATTTTAAATTTGTAGTCTCTTGTTTTAATTAATTTTTTGTATTGCGTTTTTCAATTCTTGTTATAATAAATTATTTATTAATATTTAAGCGTTTTTATTAACAATTTATTACAAATTTTGCGTTTAATTCTTAACTATTTTTAAGATATTTAAAACTATGTTTCGAAGATTTTTTAAATATTCTTTTCTTTTATTGTTAATAATTTTATTATATTAAAGTAAAATATTAATTACTTAAATATAGATACAATTTTTAATAATTAAATAGTCTTTTATAGATTAAATAATTGTTTTTTGCAATTTAATTTAAGTTTAAGTTTAAGAAGTTTAATATTACAATATTTGTAATTGCTAAAATAATGCTTGCTAATCTTATATTTAAAATAATTTAATCGAAGAAGTCGATTTTTAATTACAAAAAAAATATATTAATATTATTAAAATTTAATTTGTATTTTATTTAGCAAATACAAGTTGTTGCTCTTTACAAAATCTTTTTGTTAACGTAAATAATAACTCTTGTTTTTAATCTTAATTTTCTAGTAGAAGTTAAGAAGCTTTTCTTGTAAAAGATTGTTTACATTTAATATTTTATAATTGTTGCTCTAGATCTACTATTATACAAACTTAATAAAGAAAGATTTATACAAAAATAATAGATTAAAAAAGAGAATTTTGCAAACAAAGAATTAAGTTATTAAGTTGCTATATTTTAATAAATAAAACAATAACATGTTTTAAATATCTAACAGATATAGAGCTTTAAATACAAAAAATCTTTATTTATAGACTTGATTGTTGTTTGCAACATTTATATTGTTAATTATACAAAAAGATTGTGCTAATATTTATCTATATATTAACTTGCAAACAAGTATAAAGCTAGTATAACTTGTGTATAATATTATTATATTTACTATTAAGAAATACTTTGTAAAAGATAATCGAATCTTATTCTTTATAATTTATAGACATTTTTGAATTTCTTAAAACGTTGAGTTAAAGCTCTTTTTTAATATCTTTAAATAACTTTCTAATTGTTGGTTTTAATTAATTAAAGTAGACAAATAAACGCTAATATTGCTTGTTTGCTTCTAATTAATTGAAATTATTAATATCTCGATTTTTCGATTTTCTTATCTTTTACTTGCTGTCTTTTTGAGTGTTCGAAATTATAATATCTTATAAATTACTTTGCGTAATTAAATTTCTTTCTAATACTTATAAATCGATAAGTTCTATATTAAAAATTTTGCAAATAAAACAAGTATAAAGATTGCAACTTTTCTCTCTCTTAAAATTTTTTTTTTTTTTACTTCTATATAATTCAAATAATTGTAATAAGATAACAATAATATAATAATAACGATCAATCTTCTATTGTTCTAGATAAACTAATTTTTTGTCTCTTATATAGAATTGTTTTTTATTTTTTTATTTTTATTTTTCGACTTTGCAAAGATCTAAAGATTTTAATTTCTCTTTACATATTTCTTTAATTAATTTTCTAAATAGAAATTTTTGAGTTTTATATTATTAATTTTTTTTAAGATATAAAAGTCTTTAATTTTGTCTCCTTTTATATTTTAAAAAAATTTAATTATTAAAAGAATAGTTTTACATTATATTTTTTATCGAATTTAATATTATACAATAAAATTAAATCTTTAGTTTAAAATAAACGCGTTAATAATTAATAACTATTATCGAAAAAAAAATTGTTTTCTTCTCTAAAACAACAAAAATACAAAACTACTTTTTAAATATTTTTATTTCTTCTTTTTAATTGTTTTGTTTGCAATATTAATAAATTTATTATTGAGCAAACTTTCTCTTAATCTATAATATATTAAGTTAAATACTTTATTTCGATTAATAATACAATTTTGTATTTAAATTTAAAACAAAACAATATCTTTTTAATAAATTCTTAAATTGTTATTCTATTAATTTACAATATTGTGTGCAAATATCGTAATCAATTTGTAAAAACTCTTTTAATTAATTTAAACAAAATATTAACAATAGATTTGTACTCTCTTTTTATTATTTTATTTGCTTATAAATAATAAGTCGATATTGTTACTTTTTTAACGTTATATTTCTTTAAAAGTTTAATTATTATATCGACTTTATTTTTAAGTTTATTATCTATAATTATCTTTTTAGTATATCTATACTAGCAAAAAATATTCTTTTGCAAAAACTTTACTATAACAAGTACTTTAAAATTTAAAATTATCTTAATTTTTATCTATTTTATCAAATTGTTTTAAGTAACTATTAAACTTACTTTAGCAAATATTTTTGCAATTAATATATAGATGCAATTTACAATAATTTTTTTTCTAAATAAAAATATATATTAAATATATAATTTTCTTTTGTTTGTTAGAAGTTTTTTGCTAATATTTGTTGCAACTTGCAATATATTTTTTGCAAAAATCAAATAGATTTTGCTATTAATATTAATTTGTAATATATTAATAGATATTCTCTTTCTTTTTATAGCTATTCTTGTTATACAAGTTTTTTACAATATAATTTTTGTTTTTTGTCTAATTTATTATTCTACGCAAAAACATATTCTTATCTATTTTTCAAAATAAATATTCTTCTTTTATTAAGAAATAGAGAGTATAATTCTTAAATTTGCAAAAATTCTTCTAACTTATATTCGATCTTTATAACAAAATTAAATATCAAACAATTTGTTCAAATTTATCGAAATATCTATTTTTAAAAATATTTTGTTCTTCTTTAATACTATTATTTGTGCAAGACAAACGCAAATATAGTTTAATTAATTATTAATAAAATTATTAATATTTTTCTTATTAATTTTGTTAATATTGTCGAACAATTCTTTTAATCTTTTTAAAATTTTATTAATTGTTGTATACTTTTAATTAAATGTATATTGTATATTAAAGTCGAAAAAACAAATTTAAATTAACTAGCAAATTATTAAGTATTAGACAAGTTTGTTGCAAAATAATTAAGTTAAATTATTAAATTATTTGTATTAATCTTAATTGTAAATCGAATTTTATACAATTAAAATTATACTTTTTTTAAGATTTTTATAAGTTCTTAATATTTTTGCTTTTTAATATTGTATTAAAATTCTTATTTGTTTTAAAATTTACTCTTATATTGTAAAAAATATCTTCTCTTTATTATTATATTAATTTATATTAATACAATTTTTTAACTCTTTAAATTAAAATCTATAGTTAAAATAATTTTGTCAATTAAAATAAAGTAATTTAAAATATATATTATTAACATATTTGTTAAAGCAATCTTTAATTTGTTTATAACATCTTATTGTTCGAAATCTTAAACAAAAATATATTTTATTTTAAATAAACAATAGATCGACTTTGCAACAATTACAAACTTTAATATTTAAATTTAATAATAAATATATACTTCTATAAAAACTTTAGCTTTAAGAATATTTCTATACAATAATTATTTAACAATCTTAATAATTTTAATACTATTAAAGAATTGTTTATTAAAATTATATACAAAATCGATAATTTTAATTTTTTATTTGCAAACTTAAATTTTTTTGTCAAATATAATATATTTAAACAATATCATATTTAATAATATTGCATTTAATTACTAAATATATTTTAAAACAAATAGTCTAATTACAGAACTATCTTCTTGTTGTTGTAATTTAATTTAAATTTTTTTATATTTATATTATCTACAAATAAGTAGTATTTGTTAAGGAGATTCTTAAGAATATATATTACAATTTTTACAAATTAAGCAATCAAATTAGTAGCATTCTATAATAAATAAATTATTCTAAGTAGTTTAAAAGAAATTATAGAAACAATAAGATTGCAACTCTTTAATACAAAACTTATTTAATTATATTCTAAAAAGAAATTAATTAATAATATAATTATTATTTTGACAAACTCTTATATAAACTCTTTGACATTAGAAGATATATTAATATTTTAAACAATTATTTTATTTATTTTTATAGTTGCATTAATTATACAATATTTATTTTTCTTCTTTTTATCTATTAAAAATTAAAAATTGTGATAAAAATTATAATAGTATTTTAGCAAATTTGTTTAAAGATATTTCTCTAGCATCTTAATTATAATAGAATTTAATATTTAAAAAATCAAAAATCTTAAGACTTGCTATATTTTATACTTTATAATACAAATTTTCCAATTAAATATAATTTCTAATTTAATTTTGTTTATTTTAATAAAGCTTTATATTAAAACAATTTTACAATTAAAAAGTATTATAATTAAGAGTTCTTGTTTTTGCAAAAAGAATTCGAATTCTATAATTAGCTTTTAAATATATTTTTTAATAAAATAAAAGTTATATTTAATATTTAAGAACTTAAATATTAGAAAGAGATTGTATCTTTTATTAAATTTTCTTTAAAAATTCTCTATAATTAATAACTTTAATATTTCTTTTCAATTTAAATACTTATCTAAAATAGAATTATCTAAATTGTTTATATTTATTAAATTTATTTTTTAAGTCTTTTGCTTATATATTGTATTTACTTAAACAAATAAGCGCAATATAATAAAAAATTAACAAAGAATATTAAACTTTCTAAACAATTAAATAGTAAAAGTCTCTTTTATAATATATAGTCGAAAAGTTCGAATTATTAATAATTTTTAAAATATTCGAAATATAATATTAATTTAAATATTTATTCGATTCTAATTAACTATATTAACAAATAAACAAATATTAATATTGTTTGTTTACTTTAATTAATTAAAATTTTATCAATTTTTTCTTTTAATCTTATTTTGCAATACTATTATTTTAATAATTTTTATTTTTATTTTTAAAATTTTTTTGCAATTAGATTTGCAAAGTCGAGCAATTATATTAACTAAACAATTATCTAGAGATTTAAAGATTTCTTTAAAAATATAATATTTTTATTTTTATTGCTAAAATAATTAGTAAATATTCTTAAAATACTAATATACTTTGCTTTGTTTTTAAAATAAATTGTTAATTTTAAAAAGTTATTATTTATATTTATAAAGCTTATTTGAATACTTTGCTAAAAAAATCGATTTAATAGAATTTTGTAATTAAATTAAGAAACAACAAAAATAAAGATATAAATTACTACTTTTCTAATTAATATTTTTGTATTTTTTATTATTTTTTTAAAACAAATACGTGCTTCTATAATTTCTATTAATAAGATAAAAATATCTTGTTAAATAGCTAGATTAACTTTGTTTGCAAAACTCTTGCTAATATAGTTAATTTTTGCACTACTATTAAATACTGTTTTAACTTTTATATTTTTTAATTGTATTTACGCAATTAAGCAAACAACAAAATATAAAGTTCTAAAAGATTTTATTTTTGTAATAATATTTTTAAAATAAACAATTTTAATAAATTTAGCGCTAATTAATTTTATAATAATAATTGTCTTTTTCTCTTTTTTTGTAAGCTTCTAAGATTTTCTCTTTATTATTATAGTATTAAATTTTTTATTAAAAAAAAAATAAAAGAAAGAACAACTTAAATTAAAACAAGAATCTAAAAAATCTATTAATTTTATTTCTATTTTTAAAATAAAAATACTTTAAATTAAAGTTTTAAAGTCGACTTAATTTTTTACAATTTATAATATTTTTTTTGAATATTTTGTTTGCTATATATAGTCTACAAGAGTCTTTTACTTTTTTCTAAATTTGTTTTTTCATATTTAATAACTCTTAAATTAGAGTTAATTACTATAAAAACATTCTTTATTATAATATTCTTTATTTTTGTTTCTATTACTTTTTTCTTTATATATATTTTTTTGTTTAAGACTTTTGTTATTTTTAGATAATTTTTAAATCTAATATTCTTAGTCTTCGAGAATTTTTTTTTTTTTTTTTTCTTTAATTATTTTGATTAATTGCTCTATTAAAGACTTTTAAGATATTTGTTGCTTAAAAGAATCTTATTCTAATTAAACTTTCTAAATTTTTACTATTATTTAATTCGATTTATTATTCTTCTTATTTTTTAACAAAAAATTAGTATTTAATTTTATTGCTACTATTGTAATTATAAGATTTCGAATTTAATTTTGCATTCTTGATTAAAGACAAATTCTTACAATCTTTTTCTTAATTTTTATATTATTAAGAGACAACTTTATTTTTTTGTTCTTAAAATTGTTAGATTTATAGCAAATTTTGTTGCTTTTGTTTATATAAATCTTTTTATTTGCTATTAAAATTGTTAACTCTAAATTAACTTATTATTTATACAAATTATAGCAAAACAAGTATTTATTTAGTTTTAATTAAGATTAATTGTATTTAGAAACAAGTACAAATTCTTAATAAATATAAATTGTTTTTTAAGATAAACTTTAAACTATTATCTAGATTTAAGAAGATACAATACATAAAATCTCTTATAATTGCGTTGTTATTATTTGTTAAATTATTTAGTAAATCTTGTTTTTTATTATTTTGCAAATATTGTTAATCTTAAAGTCTTTAAAAACTTGTATTAAAATATTTAGTATTTTATTAATTTTTATATTTTTAATTGCAACTATTAACAATACTAAGAAAACAAAAATTATCTTTAATATAATTTTCTTCTTTACAAAATCTTGCTTCTTGCTTATTATATTTATTAATTTACTTATATTAATATTTGCAACTTGTTAAGCAATTTAATTGCTATTAATATTTATTTCTTATATAATTGTCTTATTTTCGATTAATTTTATAATTGTCTTATATAGCAATTTAAATATTATAATAATTGTATTATTTAAATTAACTCTATACTTTTACATTATCTTAGTGCAAATATTGCAAAAAAGATTCTTTAAATATTACAAAAATTTAATATATTTATTAACTTAATTAAGTCTAATAAGCTTCGAGAAAATAACTCTAAATTGTTAACTATATTTACAAATATTATTCGACTTTGCTCTTAATATATTTTTCAAATTTTTTAAAAAAGCACATGAATTAATTTTCTAATTTAAATTCTTATTTTTATATTTATTTTTTAATTTATTTATTATTCTAAATTACTCTTTATTTATTTAAACAACAATAAACTTAATAAAGTTTTCTATAAACTTGTTGCAATATTAAAACAATTTAATAATCTTATACTAAAAGATAACTTTATATTTATTACAAAAATTCAAAAGTTAATTTAAAAAGTTGATAATATTAAGTTTATTAAAGTGCGATACTTTTAATATTTTTAAAAAAGATATAGAAATTATATAGTAATAGAATTCTACAATTTTTATAAAATTATGAAGTAAACTTGTTGTTAATATAAATATATTAAAAAAAAATCTTACAATTTTTTTATTGTTTTAAGATATTATTTCTAAGAAAATAGCTTAATAACAAAAAGTAAAAGTATCAACTACTAAATTAAAAAAACTAATAATAATAATTAATTTAAAGAATAATATTTTTAATTTATAAATTTCTTTCTTTTTTTTGCAAAAATATTAAGAAAAGATTTTTTTTCTCTTTTCGACTTTATACTGTTTTTTTGTTTATTGCTTCTTTATTTTTTTAATTGTTTATAAATAAATATTTTTAATCTATTGTTTTTTTTAGTTAGTTGTCGATTTACTATTAACAAATATCTTTGTATTAAAAACTTACTTTAATCTCTATTAAGAAAAAAGTTTAAATAGTATTCTTGTTTCTAAACAAATAAATCAATTATATTGCTAAAAAGCTTTTTTTAATAATAGTATTATAGTTAGCAAATAATTTATTATTTTAACAATAAATATTAATTGCAATTTTAATAAAATATTTTAATCTTTAAATTTACAACTTTTATTGTTATTTTTAATACTTTAATTTTGTTTTTTTTTTCTTGCTTTTTAATCTAATAATATCTTAATTTTTAAATTATTAATTTTATATTTTTAATTTTTAAAGTTTTTAATTCTAGTAATTTGTTAAAATTAATTTGTCTCTTATATTCTTTTTTTTGTATTTTTAAGTTTTTGAATTTCTAAATTCTTAAGATTATTTCTAGAGATATATTAACAATTTATTGTTTTAATATTTGTTATTGTAATTAATTTCTTGCGTTAAACTTTAATATAACAAAATCAAAATAGAATTTCAATTAATAAACAACTATAACAACAAAGACTTATTGCAATATATATATAAATTGCACTATATAATCTAATAATATATTAAATAGCTAAGATTCTAAGATTTAAGTAGAAGAAATTATATATATATTGTAGATAGATTGTTAATACTAATAGTAGATATCTTTAAGTTTATACTCTAATATTATCTAATTATTTAACTATATTAGATACAAAAGAAAGCAATTTGTTTACAAATTAATTAATATAATATAAAAATATTCTAAAGTTTTTATTAAATATTTGTAAAAACTTTATATTTATTATAATAGTTTACTTTATATAAAGACATTTTAGATATTTTTTGTTAATCTTTTTAACTATATTAATATTTAATTGTCTATTCTTTTGTTTCTTTTTTTTTATTAGCAAATAAAGAAAAACTATTTTAATACTTTTGTTATAAAAAGTTGTAATAATAGTTTGTTAATTAGCAAAATTAATTTGATATTTCTTAGTTAAATAATTTCTAAAAATATAAATTTCGTTAATAAGTTTATAAATAATATAATAGTAGTTGTATTTTATATAATTGTTTTTTATTAATTTATAGTATTACTAGATATCTAAAATAAGATTTTAATCTTACTTAAATATATTATTAATAAAAAATAATTTAGAAATTTTTTATAATATCTTTTAAGAATTAATATATAAAAAAGAAGAATTAATTAAATTATTATTGTTTAAATTGTTAAACAACTTTTTATTCTTTTTGTTTTAAAATTGCTCTATATTTTTAATTTATATAGCTTTTATATTTTTTTCTTTGTATTTGTTCTAGTTTGTTGTCGCTTTATTATTAATTTAACTATTTTAAAATAATCGATTTTTTGTTTTAATATATCGAGTATTTTTGATTAAATTTAAGATTGTTGTATTGCTTGCAAAGAATTTAATATTAATAAATAAATTTTATAAATTTTTGTGCAAAGTAAGTAAAATAAAGAGAGTAATAAAAAACTTTAAATTAAATATTTTAAATAAAATTATAGAATATAAAATTGAAGAAAAATATTAAGATTTAGTTTTTTGTTGTTCGATAAACTCTAAGTCGATTATTAAATCTTCTAAATATTAAGTTGCTAATTAATCGATCTAGTAATAATAAAGTAAATAGTAATTTTTATTTGTTAATAGATTTAGTAGATATATTTTATTTAATTTTCTTATCAAAAATCTTTCTTCAAACAACACTAAATAGAAAATAGATATTTCGACAAAGTATTAAAATTTATTTTAGAATTCTATCTAGAACTAAACAAAATATTAAGATATTTATAAACTATCGATTTAAATTGTAATATAAATCTCCTAAACTAAATTGTACAATTTGTTAGATGTCTCAAATTAAACTGCACTAAACAGTTTAAACTAATAGTGCATCGATAGTGTGAAACGGTTTGCAAACGCTTGCGAACCTTGAATAGGATGTAGCACGATATGAAAATTTACGCGCAAGAAGCGAGCCGGATGAAACAACAGAAGCTAGACACCAATGGTTTAAGGAGAAGCTGGCTTACGACATGAACGTTGCCCTGAGCCCGAGATCTATCGGCACTGTCACCTTTCAGCCGTTGCGCGTCTCCAGCCCGCACGTCTCGACTTCAAGAGATCCACGAAAAGACCTGGCAACAAGGAGGTATGAGGACGGATCGGAAGTTTATGGGGGATATAGTCGCGCACAGGCGCGAGAATGAACTACGATGTTCTGCACTCGTGGCCCACGTTTCAAGTCTATTGTTCCTGTGAGATCAGACGAGAATAGCCAATTATCAAAATATTCGATCACTGGAACAGATCCTAACATTCATAACTCCACGGCCTCGGATTGCCTTGACCGTTCTTTGAGACCATGTTGATCCAGGGGCATGGCGGGCCAATTCTAAAATTGAGTATGCTCCATTTGGGACTAAATTTCCAGCTCCTTCAGTTCGCATCAGGTGTTGCTTTCAGAGCTCAGATCCATCCTGGCTTATGTGGGACGGTTGGTTAATAAGTATGTAGAAGGGTTTCTGAGATGGGATGCTGAAAATCTCTACGAAGTGACCCCACCAAACCGGCTTCCAGGCCGGGTATCCCTCCATCTCTTGGCACCCTGCCAAGCCGCGCTAAGCTTGTCCAAGCGAGCATCTCTCGATTCATTTTTTTCCTTCATGGCAACGTCAGTCAATTATGCTGTACCAATGATACCCCAAGATTCACGAACTCTACGCTCTTAACTGGCTTGGTGGCTTCCTTCTGTTAAGATGTCCAATTTGGATTTCGAGAAGGAGCGAGCCAGGCGGTCAGGACCAGTTGGACAATCATACAAAGATTCTTGTAATTGGCAGCATTTCTGACAAGTCAGACAACATCAGCCTGCAGGCACACAGAGCCAGAGAACCCCAACATTTAGCCCGCCAAAAGCCCTGGAAGCTGGATACAGTGAGCGAAGTCTTCTCATTGGAGTTTCTCTAAATTTCGAATATCTGCAGTCTTTCTTAGATTCAGTGAGCAAAGCCAATCAGAAGAGACAGCCCAGCTTTGGCATAACATTGACGCGTACTGCCGGGTTTATGCGATGATTTGCAACTGCAGAGAGAGAAAGTAAGCCCGTCTCAATCCGTTTTCTCAGCAGAGTCTAGCTGCATCTGCATTCATCTTATAATCAATGAGGCTGATATGGTTACAACATCTCTGCTGTCAGGCTCGATGAAGATATCATTAGCATCGAAGAACGATCATAGAGTCGCCCTTGAGAAGGAAGAAAAATTGACTGCAGCTGTTATTCACCAGCCTCCATATCCTAGCTTCTTCCTAATATCCTTTCAAGTCATCAACCAAGTTGTTAGCCGTTGCTAGTCTTGAGAGAGACTCTTTCTCCTCCCTTCCTGGTATCCCAGCTTTTATAATGGTTGTCTGATGGGTTTGTCCCACAGGAGTAACGTCCTATACAGAGACCATGATAGATGCAATAATTTGTAAACATATTGTCTTTCGCATATCTCGGGTTTCTCTGTGGAGGTCTTGCTGAGCCAGCTTTAGTTCTTGCGGACCAGCATCAAGGGCTCACTCAGCCTTAGAGCCTAAAGGTTCTACGTATTCTCTCTCGGTGTGATTGTTTCAGTTAGGAAGAAAGGTTTAATTTTCCTTATGAATCTTATCTTCAGGCTCAAAGTGGCATGACCCTTCTCTGACCTCATAAGGCGTTTAACAATTGGTACTTGGGCCACCTTAGCAGCAATACCGATATCAGCCAAGCCGAGCCATCTCCCAGATCGCCGGTATAGGTCCTCCATGTTTTTCCTAAGCAATCCCTGGATCCTAATTATCATTACAGACCGGCTTCGAAATCGCCCGCGTCTGGGGTTTCGGGGCCACCAACAGCGCCGCAACCAGATCGTACGTCTACTACGAAGTCCGCAAATCGAGCGGGCAATATTGCAACACTGATGCCAGGAACAGCATTGGCCGCCTTGACTTCGCCGTTTCCGCCGCCCGAACCTACAGCCTGAAATTCGTTCTCCCCATGCTTAATAAATTCGATGACCTAGGCGGGGATAAATACCTACATTATCGCCTACCGGCGGCACGCATGCCTTTCGTCAACCGGTACAAACCCTCGATTGTGATCTTTAGCTAGGAACACTGTTACGAACGACGCTGCTCCGCGTGCGCCAACTCCTTCATCACCAATTGGGCTACCGTAACCCCAGAATACATGAAGCCGCTCGACAGCAACCCCATGGTCTGCCCCAGCGACGAAGGCTGGCTCTCTCCCTCCTTCGCAAGCTGCGACGGCTCCTACGGCTACTCTGGCTACGAAGGCGTCGACTACGTCAGTAACCTCGCCGTCCCCACCTTTCGACTATGGCATCTTTCACCTGTACCCCGACTCCTAAGGCTATATGTACACGGGGGACCTCAGTCTAGTCATCGCCATTGGCAAAGTCGCCGGAAAGCATGCGGTATAGGAAGAGTATGCGGCATCGACGGCGGGGCCAAAGGAGCAATATATGCTGTTGTGGTAGCAGACGGCGCTAAGCCAGACGAGTATTGCAAGCGATTGCTTCCAGCAATTGGCGACGATATATGCCGATAGAAATGAATCCATGTGATGGGTATGCGATCTACTAGAATGCGAGGAGTGGCAGATGCTAGGATTAGACATTCGACAAGAATAAAAATGAAGGAATGAGCAACAGCAATGTAAACGAGCGCTCGGTCAATACGCAACATGGCGTTCGGTAGCGCAACAACCGCCCAAGAAGCTTTGCGGGTATATGTCACGTGAGATCTACTCATTCAGACCTCTCTACTCTCCCCATCCCCACGCCAGCGCAAAGAGAAGGTCTAGGACCCGAACTAACCTCGCGAATCTGCAAAATACCAGAATCGAGTCCGAAACGAAAAGTCGCACGAGCACCCAACTACCGAGATCCATCCCATGCATATCCATAGCCGCCACAAGCGACTGGAGCGCATAGTGCGCCAGAAGTCCAGCCTCGATCCCCGAACTCTCTACTGCAGGGCCTTGAAGCCAAATAGCATCTCCAGACACGCGGATCTCGGGTTTCAAAGAAGCTCACTGCTCCTTTTCCCTGCAGGGCATGTCCCCCAAAAGCATCTTCAGACCCTCAATGGAATCCTAGTTCATTACCCCTTACCCGCCGACCAGCCTGTTCCCATTCTTAGCTCTCCAGATCGGATTCCACGGATCTCGCAGCACTGACACTCTGCCAAGGATATACCCTAGGATGGCGTATCTGCGTGGCTCAGCCCTCACCCTCTCGCCTCCAACGCAGGTCCACGTCTCCTTTCTTTCCCCCCCCCCCACCCCCTCTCCCTCTCCCTCTCCCTATCCACTGCACAGAACCCCCATCCGTGTTAGCTCCCACACCGATCCCATAGATCTCGCACCCCCGAACCCATGCTAGGGTCCTATGGCTCTGACACTACACCAAGCATATCCTCCAGGCTATCCACTCCTAAATGCTGGCGTCTCTGGGCTCCAGACCTCAGCCCTCGGACCCCGCACTGGTGCTGAATAGCCGCCATAAGCTGCTGCGCGTCGTGCGTGTTTCGTGGCTGAGATTGCGAGGTGTGCGTTGAGGTTTAGGGAGGGTCGGTCGGGGGATGGATGGATTATGGAGTGAGCGCTGGGATTGGGGTTGATGGGGGGTGAAGGGGCGGGGGGTGGGGAAGGGGAAGGGGGTTGGATGTTGGGGTTCGGAAAAGCGGGGGGTGGGGTTTGAGGCAGAAACGGAAAGGGGGGTTTTTGATGGAGAGGGAGGATGAGGAAGGAGACGATGGGCGTTGGGAAGGTGAGATCACATCTGTGTTCTGGATATCGGTGTGAGGGGACGAAGGCCGAAGGGGTGTCGCTCGTAGAGGTCGCGCAAGGTTTTCTGATGGGATTAGTATAACATACCAGCAGGGTGTGAACCCCAAACACCCTCTATTCCTAGTCGTCACAAGCTGTCCCATAGCCATACCTGCAGCAGCCACCTCTCTAAAACGTACAACCGAGCAACGATCAAGCATAACTCCGTACATAACCCGGCGGCGGCCTATGCAGCGCAAACCCCTTCTCCCTACCCTCCTTCTCCATCTCCGAGCTCTGCACACTCAGCTCCGTACGCACCTGGATGCCCTTCGCCTCCTCGCCCCCCTTCCCATACCGACTCCCCTGCCGCGTGATACTCGGCGTGCTGTACGCCTCTGCCGCCGCACCCTTGTACTCCGTGCCGCTAAAGCCCCCTCCAGGGAGAGAACTGGGCGGATACTGCACGATATGCTCGTCACTGCCGTTGACCGTATCGTTGGGCATGCTGAGCGGGTGGCGGAAGCGCTTGGAGCGCTTGTTGCTGGACTCGCCACTGCGCCAGGAGGCGAGCTTGTAGGAATGGGAGTGGGAGGCGGGGGCGGCGGTGCGGCGGGTGAGGTATTGGAAGAGGGAGTAGAGCATTGGCATGTTGTTGACGAGGACGGCGACGAAGGATTCGCGGATGGACCATTCGCCGGCTTGTTCGGCGCCGTTGGCTCCGGACTGTGAGGGAAAGGGTGTTAGAGTGGGTGGGTGGTGGAGTTTGGAGGGGCTTACTTTGAGGATGAGGATGCAGCGGAGGAGCCCAAATATCATGACTAGGAGACCGCCGCTGAACATTATGGAAAGAGCCCACTTCTTTTTGGCCTGGAGGCGGGACTTCCAGATCATCTTCGAGGTGTCAGCGGATTTTAACGAAGGGATGATGATAGTGATTATGGTTCTTGTGCTTACGGGTAGGGGGATGGACATTAGGTAGAAATCGGTCGATATGTTAAGCGTGATCAGGACAGCCACCTGAAGCTTCGAGACTGCTGGTTGGCAGCGATCTGCGATTCTTGTAAGTATTCTGTCGTGGTTGACTTTCGGGCGTGAGTACGTACTCCCTGGATCCGGGTTGATTTGCCAGTGTTTCTTAACAGGATAACAGCCGAAGAGGATGGCAAAGAAAGTCGCCACAAAAGTAGTGGCTAGCAGGACAGCACCGATGCGAATGCGTATCTTCATGTGCGTGACGTTGTCGCTGAGCTTCTGATCAGCGGGATGGTTCTACCCAGAATGGGTGGATTTCATGGCTACTGACGTCAATCGGGAGAAAAATATGAGCATACACGTCTTCAGCGTCCAGAGAAGCACGGTGTAGACGAGCCACCCAAAAAGCTGATTCTGCGATCCTTTGACTCGCAGATGCCACTCCTGCCCAGCAGGATCGAGGGCTGCCCTCTGCTCCGGCGTCATGCTGTTGTTGGCGAGTCCATGCCAATAGGCCCCGACAACATAGGCGGCGACGGTTTCCGCGCTGTACAGACACTGTTCAGACAATCAGTCTTGGCTCTCTTAACGTTTATCAGCCAGACAAATGCCTACCCCAGCAATTATCATTAAGAAATCATCTGCCGCGAGATTCCGAAAGCCAACAGTAAGAACTCGGGAATAGAGACGGCAGGCAATGACAAGCAGACCGATAGCCAGCAAGCAGAAAGCTTCTGCAATGAAATTTTCGACCATCTTTACCTACGTCGAGGAGGACTCAAAGCAGTAGAAAAGCGACTGGTCAATCAATGACCGAAGGAGCGTAAGGGCAAGAGAAACACTTGGAGAAAGACAATATACTTCGCTTCAGACATGTCATCTCTTAGCGCAACACGGGGGGTCTCTCTGAGTCAATCGACCGTGCCACGTTGACAATTCAGATGCCGGATCTGTAAAGGAGACCGTAGTTCGTCCCCAAGGTCAAGGATTTCAATGGTAGCGAGCACGCGAAACGAACCAGGTGCGGCAAAGGGCGGAGGGCTGGCGGCTTGCGAACCGACCCATGCGTGTGCCGTTGCTCCAGCTCCAGACCCCATCGAAAAAAAGAGCTTCTTCTTCATTTCGTGCAGCCACAACATGGCCCCGCGCTGCCGATAGGACGGCAGGATTTGCCGCAATGCACTCAGAAGGCTAAAATGACGACTGACCGTGGGATGGTACCAGTACTTTGGAAAAGCCCCTGGCTATCTTTTCCTGAAGGTGTGACGACTGTGCCAGTGGTGCCAGTCTCGACGGGACACAAGAAGAAAGCGCAGTGTGGCCAGGGCCACTGGCGGACGGTCGCCTCTATGGTTAGCAGGACGGTCGAGGAGCTTCGACACACCCAGGACCCTGGCCATGGGGTAATGACCGGGATTTGACCCTCCGGTCCATGGGACGATGGGGATAAAATGCAGGAACAGTGATAGAGCTTCTTCCCTTGAGCCAGAGCACATGGAGCAGGGCATCGGGTGGGTCAGACCCAAGCTCGATGTTCCCCTGAGCAGCAGGCTCCACTCTGGACGTCTCGACAATTCGCCCGGCTGTAAGGACGAAGCTTGAACTACCGACTGTCGGTGCAATCATCATTCGCGACTTGGACCGGGACATGGGCCATCATGCGACGGCAATTGGACGGATGAAGACAGAGACCGGTGCTCAGGGCGACGGGCCGGTTCGTGAAGCGACAAGCAAGCAAAAGGAATATTAATGGCGAAAAGACGGTTTCCACACTCTTCGGGCCATGGTTAGGCCTAAATTGGCCTGGTTCCAAACTGCCTGTACTTATTTCTAGCACTTTTCGTACTTGTAGCTGCAGAACTTAGAAATCCCACCGTTCTGCCCCTCAACTAGTTCTACTTTACCGTTTCTGTCCAGCTACCATAGTGTGGGTTGCACCATGATTCGTGGGTTGGAAGACTAGAGGAAGCTTGAAACGGCCGGTCTCCTGGGACGGTCTTGCCTCGGCATCTTTGCCCAACTCGGCATTATCGATAACAATCCATGGATGACGATTCAGTGCAAGCGAGTGGTGGGGCAGCACGTGCGATACTCCGTACCAATAGCTCGACCGAGTGTCAGCCTGTCAGGCCACCTCAGGACATGGCAGGGATTGATTCTGCGTTAGCTTTGCATACTTCTCCTTCTCTCCCTTCCTTGGAACCACATAAGGTACGCCTTACGCACACTTCTCCGAGCTCGACCACCCTTGCACCTGCATTCTTCACCCACAACCTACATTATGTCAGGCTATACCGTTGTCAATCAGGTAGCCAATAGCGTGGACGGCCATGCACCCGGGATAGATTTCACCGTCAGTAGCACCACCGTTCGAGGCCAAAGATTCCTGTCAGGTTGACGATGCTCACAGACCTTTCACAATGTCATCAATAACAAATTAGCCTCCACCTCCAAAACCCGCCACAACATCAACCCTGCCACCGAGCAGCCCAACGCCGAGGTTCCAGTCTCCACACACGAAGATGTCGACCATGCAGTGTCTTGCGCACGGAAGGCCTTCAAGCCTTGGTCAGAGACGCCGCTTGAGAAGAGACGGGAGGCTCTCCTCGCGTTCGCTGATGCCATTTCCACCCACGAAAAGGACTTCGCTCATCTCTTGACTCTTGAGCAAGGCAAGCCTCTCTCGCAAGCCTCCCAAGAAGTTGGTATGGGAGTGACGTGGATCAAGGCTTTCTGTGCAATGAAACTGCCAGAAGAGATCTTGGAGGAGGACGAGGAGAAAAAGGTCATCAACCGCTACACACCTCTAGGCGTATGCTGTGCAATTGTGCCCTGGAATTATCCCGTCCTTCTTGCGCTCGGCAAGATCGGTCCGTGTCTGTATACCGGAAACACAATGATCGTCAAGCCGTCTCCATATACACCATACTGTGATATGAAACTCGTCGAGCTTGGTACGAAATACTTCCCACCAGGAGTGCTTCAGATTCTCAGCGGTGGTGATGACCTTGGTCCTATGCTCACGGCGCATCCGGACATTGACAAGATCAGCTTCACGGGTTCAAGCGCCACAGGCAAGAAGGTCATGGAGTCATGTGCGAAGACTTTGAAGCGGATCACGCTTGAGCTGGGCGGCAATGATCCGGCGATTGTCTGCGAGGATGTCGATATCCAGAAGGTCATCCCAAAGGTAAGCTTAGGAGTATTGAGTGACGCAGATGTTGATATGTCGGAGCTGACACCATGCGATGTAGATTGCCCTACTGTCCTTCCTGTGCTCGAGCCAGATCTGCATGATGATCAAGCGGCTATACGTGCACGAGAAAATATACCCGCAATTCCTCGAGGCGTTGATAGAGCACACCAAGACTCTCAAGTCCGGTAATGGTCTTGAGGACGACGTCTTCTTTGGACCTGTCCAGAACAGCATGCAGTATGATAAGGTCAAGACCCTCTTCGACGACATCCCCAAGCAGGGCTGGAAACCCGCTCTTGGCGGGAAACTGCGCGAGAACGAGAAAGGCTACTTCATCACTCCCACAATTATCGACAATCCGCCTGAGGACTCCCGCATCGTCACCGAAGAGCCATTTGGACCGATCCTTCCAATTCTGAAATGGAGCAACGAAGAGGATGTGATTGCGAGGGCTAACGACACGAAGATGGCGCTGGGTGCCTCCGTCTGGAGCTCCGATGTCGAACGGGCGACGAAGATGGCGAAACAAGTGGAGGCTGGGAGTGTCTGGGTCAACTCGCATTTCAACGTCGCGCCCGGTGTGCCGTTTGGCGGTCACAAATGGAGCGGCATTGGGACCGAATGGGGGACGAACGGGCTGAAAGCGTACTGCAACTCGCAGAGCTTGTGGATCTTCAAGCCCTAGTTGGAGCTTCTGTCTTCCAGGACTTTGGGAGTGGCTTTCTCAGATTCTAGACTGCGTCCGCGATCCTCATGTCTTGAATAGCTTCATGTATATCACGATGCTACACGAAGATGAAGCCTTAACTTTCACTTTTCTTGGAGGATTCCTGTGCGGTTGTCCAGCTTCGGACAAACAGATCCTCTCCGGCATAGCAGTACCAAGCCAGCCAACCAGCAGGTCTAGACTATGCATGTTTTGGGGTGCAATTAGTCTCGCGATTTCGAATCAAACGTGGTCATAAATTCAATTACGGATTGAGAGTGCCGAGTTTGTTTTGATCTTCAGTCAGGCACGTGACTCGGAGGAACACACGGCCCGAACGAGCGCGAATTCCTCCGTCGAGCAGTAACTTACAAGGCTGTTTCTAAAGTACATTCAACTTACGACACGGCGCTGGGGCTTCGGTCCGTGTTACTCGGTCTAGGATGAGAGTTGGGGTGTGTAAAGTAGCCACTAGGAGATGGGAGTTTGGAACCCAGAATGCCACTCGCATCGGTCCCCGCACTCAAGAACGACAACCCCCGTTAATGCTTGGAACAGCATATCGAGAAGAGCGGTTTCCATTTCTTGGACCTGCTGTTCGGCTTCTATGCTGGGGGGTTGAGGTCTTTGATAATTTGCTGAATATCGTACACGCTCGACATCTCCCCCATGTGTTTCATCCGTATCGTACCGAGCCCATCCAGGGATCCATCGCCGATGATGTTGGCACTACTAAATGGCCCCCTCTCACAGAGAGTATGGCGTGTTAGATGACGGGCTCAGTCGCCGCTACCGTCTCCCATGTCGTGTCCTGGTATGCTGAAACGATATCAGCATTCTCGCTCCAGCAAGGTATGGGAAGACGACTTACCTTCCATCCTCATCGTCATGGTCGAGGTCATCCAATGTAGCGACGTCACGCTTCTCCTTGGAAGGCGACGGCACGCATGTACACACACCGTGCTGCCGAACCGCATGTTGCATGTAGTCGCAGTTGATCTTAAAGCTGCAATTGACCTTCCGCTCTTCCAGCGCGTGTTCCTCCGTCGACTTCGTCATCTCCTCGGAAATGTCACGCTTCTTTTGAGATTGCGATAGGACGCATGTGCACTTGCCCTGCTGTTGAACAAGTTCTTCCCCCTTGGAACATTTCATCCCGTTACAGTTGTTTGTGGCTGCGTGCCGATTACGTTGTTCATGCTGTGGGCTCGCCGCAGTGCTACGCTTCTCCTTGGAGCCCAGAGGAACGCAGGTGCATACTCCGTTTTGGCGGACAGCGTGTTGCGTGTAGGAGCAGTTGATCTTGAAGGCGCAACTGACTTCGGGCCGATAAGGTTGTTCGTCAGGGATTGTGCTCTCCGCAGTGTCACGCTTTTCCTTGTTGGGTAGGGGTACACAGGCGCAGACTCCGTTCTGTCGAACAGCATGTTGCATGTAGCCGCATTCGATCTTGAAGGCGCAATTGACCTTCGGGGCTGCGGGCCGATGAGGTTGTTCATCAGGGATTGTACTCTCCGCAGTGTCACGCTTCCCATTAGAGCCCGGAGGAATGCAGAAGCATTTACCGTTTTGATGGACAGGCCAAGGGCAGTTGACTGGGCAGACGATGTTAAGAATACCACGCTCTTCAAAATCTTGCTGTCCATCAAGAGCCTCGGTGCCCTCGGCAGGTGCGTCACCCTTCTCTTCAGATTCATTCGAGAGGGGAATGTATGCAGGCCGGCCGGCTGGCAGAGGGGGACATTCGCATTTGCCGTTGGTGAGGACGCCCGCCTGACCGTTGGGACAGAAACAGCGAGGGCCCTTAGCTGGACAGTCATTAGTCTAGAGTCCATGGTCTAATCTCACTACACATCTCGTGAGGTACGGGGAGCTGGCGACGTACAGGAATTTGGGACAGCTGTGCCCTGCGGTGGCGGCGGCGACGCCTCACCTTTCATTACAGGAGGAAGAGGCTGGTGCCAGATGTCTTCATAATCTGTGGAGGAGCATCTGTCAGCCAGATTCATGCCATCGACAGATATAGACTTACCTCCGTGATTCTGGCGGACGGAAAGCTGGTTACCCTCATGCTTAGGCGCAGCGATGCCCAGAGCAGCAATCGAAGCTACTACGACAATAGCGAGTCCTTTTCGAAGCATCGTGAAAGCCGAGAAAGAGAAATGTGTCAAAGGTAGGGCTGGGGACGATCACTGCTCGGAGTGGACAGTGGATCTTGGAAGAATGATGGTCGTGCACGTAGTACTGATAAGCCACCGGTTTGGCTTGTGAGTACGGTAGGAGAAAGGAGTCTACAGGCCTTCAGGTCACATTAAATATAGGTGGGGGCCGAGGGCTTTGAGTGAAATTGCTGTGACCGAACGGATGAAGGAACGTTGTTTGGGAGAGGAAGCTCTTCCCAGTGATTATGCAATGATTGAACGAATGAAGCAAGTCGATACAGGAAAAGGAGGAAAGCTTGTGCCTTGTCGGGTGGGGCCGCCATACTGCTCTCAAATTTGCCTTTATATGGTATCTGCGGTGGTGAACGACATCCGTCTCCTTGAGTACAATACGCGTCGGTTCGAGGACAATTGGTTTGTGCCGACCGAAGTGCAAATCATTCTGTGCCGCCGATTGAAGTATTGGCAGTTCACTGCGCTCGGAATTGCTGTGATCTCGATGTGGAGTCTCCGCATTGAAGGACCTTGTTCACAAGCTGCATCATCTTCTCTCGACCCCTCCATCGAGCTGCAACACTCGCCATTCCATCTCTAGGCTCACGAATATTGCTCCGGGGGGATTGCCGAATTCCAGTAGCGTATATTCTTAATCTAATCTCTCAAGCATGGAACGTCCATGACAAGGTTGGAAAGTCAAGGAAGGAGGCTCTTGGTGAGTGGGCTTCTCGCCAATCGAACAACGGAAGAAGGAAGTCCCATTAGGGAGCAGGCCATAGGTTGGATGACAGCTGGACCACTGCCATTGGAACAGCCTTTCCCAATGAATATGACATGTGGGGCGTTGAAGAAATGAACACGAATGCAGATCCAAAACTTGACTTCACGACAAGCAAAACCTTGTCCTCTTATCTAGGATGTGTATCACTAACGTCGTATAAGACGTTGTGCAAAGATTTGTGTGCTCTGTAGATGGAGGAAATGATATTCACATTTCGAAGAAATTCATAAAAGATAACTCTTTGATAGCCTGTCTCAAGGAGAAGTATCACCTTTACCAGTACGCAACATAAACTGGAACAATAATCTACTCCATTGAAGCTAGTGTACGCAGAGAGCTGGTCGCAGACCTACGCACGCCCTTGGGATCTGACGCTACCCCGAGGCACGTTCTGGGTTGGTTGTTCCTCGAGCCGTGACAGATGAGTGGGACTATAATCGTACTCATTGAATTGTTTCTTAGGATCCACGCTCAAGAATGGAAAGCGCATTGCGGCGTCTATCAAATCGCCGGAAACTCCAAACGCCATGGCTACAGTAAGTCGTTGAACTTTCTCTTCGCCAAAGCAGTCGAACCTGATTCACCATCCGTCGGCTCCTCCAATCCACCCATTGGCGTCGGGCCAATCGACAATTTCAGCACCTTCTTCGGCCCCACGGCGACATAACCCGCGGAAACCCCATGTACTTTCCCCTTAACGCACTTCGTGTATAGAGCCCTGAACTCAGCCTCAATCTGGATCAGCGCGAACTGATCCTCCGCTGCTGGATCGTCTAAAATGTCGAGTTGAAGCATACAACCTGTGGGGGCGGCGGCATACGGTAAGAAGTTGTAGCCGGGTTCAGGCTGCATGTGTTGACTATTGAAGCGTTTCCAGTGCCATTGGAGGCGGGCAACCATCGGGGTTGGGAAGTTGAAGAAGTGGTTCGCCGTGTCGATGCATTCGCGGGGAAAGGTCTGGAGGATCTGCGGTGATGAGGTGGTTGAATTGCCTAGGTTCCCCGGAGTTGTGCAGACGGGTTCGGGAGTGACGGTCAAGGCGAGGTTAGGTCCTGGGCTGGCGGCAGCAGGGCCAAGTGGACTGGCAACGCAGGTCTGGATGTGCAGGGCTAGATTGATGGCAAAAGCGGTTTGTGCCAGTGTGAAGCGGTTGATGTACATGCTGAGAGCAGTCACAGGTTGTGAGACGTCCAAGAGCAGGAACAGCAGCTATCGCAGTGGTTGATTGGAAGGAGAAATCTCGGTCAGTCGGTCCTTGACATTGGGAGAAGGTAGTCGATGGATAGAAGGTACAGCTGACTCTTTAAGTATTCCGGCATGTGGTACATCTCGACATGCGTCTGGAGAACTTGCGATACCAAGCGACATCCGGGACGTATTGCCGCAGCACATGTGCGCAGTCGCGCAGCGGCGCGTTTGTTACAACGATGCTATTTCATATGATCGGGTATGCATTGCAAAGCGACTAATGTAAAAATAAGTGATGTCAAGCGAAGGTCGGGCGGTTGTGTTGTCGCATACTTACATGTAACATTCGAAGTGTGGACTATCTAATATTGGCTTTGGTCTTAGTCTCCCATGTTCGGGACCGGATTGCTCTCAAGGAAACACTTGCACAAGCAACAACGTAAGAGACCGAATCTGAAAATCCCTAGGATTGAGTTCGACATGGCTCAGCCAGAGAGATGGGGATACTTGGTCCCCTTGTTCACAACAGTGCTATCACTCACGCCCTCGAAGTTTGAGGCTGGAACGATCAAGCGTCATTCTCGATTGAGTCTGTGAGATCTTCAGAGCCCCAAGCTCTCTTACAACGTTGGCCTTCTTGCGTTTCTCGCGCGAGTGACACTCAAGTAAAGCAGCTTTAGAGACGGCAAACGGAGAGATCATGTGTGTAATTGAGTCGTTCAAGGTACTGCCAACTTAAGCAAGACTTCTCTCGGACAACAAGGATTAGGAGATGTATGAGACCGCCATAGTGAATCAGATTCAGCACATGAATGTACTCTACCGTAATCAGCATTACCTGCACGTCCGCCCATGGAGCAGAGGGAAATTGAATGAACTTATTGCCAAGGCGCTAACCACTCTGGGGTTTAGGACATTTCGTCGGATCCGGCACATATGAGCTGCTTTAGCTTCGGGAAACGAAGCTAGCTGCTTGTGCCAAGCCCAGCCCCTCTACATCATCAAGCTCTATATACATGTACAGTACATGAGGAGTGTTCAACCCATGATTGTAAGGAGTCTCCTTCCTCGACAGTCTCTTGATAACCTCCCCTCGCCATGCCACTTCGATTCCTTGACTTCCCACCCGAGATCCGCGAGCAAGTCTACCACGAAGTCCTCTGCAGTGCCCACTCATGCCATGACACCGGCTTGGGGGACGGCTCGTCCCACTATGATTTCCAGCTTAACATCCTCTCTGCCAACCGCCAGATCTACCATGAGGCCAAGAAAGTCTTCCAGGACAACGTCTTCGTCAAGATCACCACTCCTTGGCCCGAGGCTTTAGGGCACATCAGCTCCGAGGGCAAAGTGCCCATCGTTGCAGCTCGGCACAATGCAGCAAACTTCGTGGACTTCCATCTCTGGGTGCACATCGATGCGCCGCCCGGGATGGTCGACCTCGAAACTTACAGCATGCTCATTTGTCTTGAAGACGTCGAAGCATTCACACAAACTTGGCGATACTCGAACCTCAATCACCCAGGCTTGAACACCCGTCTGCGCCTCCAACTCACACTCCAAGATCCCCACGTTCCTGACCGCAAGATTCCCAAGCCTCTCCAATCCCGCCTTCTCCTCCCCTTCGGCGACGTCAAAGATCTGCAGAGCTTCACCGTGAAGGGTCAGAAGGTTCTGCCTTCCGTCAAAGAAGCCTTGGCCAAAGCCCAAGCCAGAAGCGAACCCTCCCTCGAGGAATGCCTCGAAGGCGCAACAAGGCTTAAGGACGAGGCAAACAGAGCTTTACAGGCCGGCGACTTTCGTGAAGCCCTCAGACGATACAATCATGCTTTCACCGCAATACACATCCGTGTCAATGGCCGTCACAGGCATATTTACGCTGACGGCTACTACATCCGTGAAGTTGAATCAGGAGTCTATAAAGGCGAGCGGGGCGACTACATCCGCATGGTCCTGCGCATCAAGCTCGTAGCGAACACCGTCCTCGCGTATCTGAAGCTGGAAGATTGGACGGAGGCTCTCTTTTGGGGGAAACGGAGTATTGTACTTTTCCGGCACGGCATCACAGGCTCATCAAGTCAAGATATTGAGGATGATATGGCGCCATTCTGGGCCGCGGAGGCTTTCATGATGAATATTCCCGCAAAAGCCGAGATGGGCAAGATATTCTATCGGACCGCCTTGGCGAGCAAGGCGTTGGGAAAATGGGCGGATGTGAGGACATTGATTAAGGCGGCGGCTATTTACCTTCCACATGACGAAGTGGTACAAGCGGAGAAAAGGGCGTTGAATGGTTGATGGATAGTGCCCTTGAACAGGGTCCCTTCGAAGTACGGCACACGACGGGCGATCGCTTTCCGGTCGCGAGCAGATGGAGAGAAGCAAGACAATGTGCTGATTGGCTCTTGGTCCGGCTCCTGTATCAGAGCGAGCCGAGCATTCATGATCTTGGGGGCCAGAGCAGCCGCGACTTTTCTAAAACGATTGAAACATGAAAGGAACAACATGCGGTGGAGCCTTCTCTTGTTAGAAAGCTTTGAGCGTGCTGTGAAATTGCAACAGTGGTCTCCAGACTTTTCTGAGCGCCGACTGCCTGTGACGGAAGCTCATAATCAATATGGTCGCCGTGCTTGTCGATATTTCAGGTGCCTATTCCCCGGTGTAGCCCTCAACGTCCGTCACTACCGACTGGCTTATCAAAGATTGAATTCTGTTTCTAGAGATATAAGGTGCACTCAACACATTTGGCGTCACTGGGATGCAGTTTGTTCGCTGGACAACGCCATCAACATGCAAGCCTCTGAGTCACGAGCTGTCTATACACCTTGAACTACTATCAACTCACAGTATTGTACATACCGTCGTAGCGTTGAGCTTGCCTCTGCAACCTCCGTTCCCGTCTGCACACTCGTCAACATCAAACCCTTATCAACCCATTTTCTGCATACGATCGCTAAAGAAACCCATCGAATACCGCTCAAGATATTGAGGGCCTTAGTAGCCACGAAGCTATACATCGTCGCTTTTGTCTGGTCGTTTGTCCAACTCCAAAGCACGAAGCTGTTGCTTCCGGACGTGATGCTGGGGCCAGGGCTGCCAATAACGCCAAGGCGCCTCTTACGGCGAGCCAGACAATGATCTCGTAGGGGTGGTAGCCGGAGGGGGTGTTGCATGTTGGGGCAAGGAAGGCGTCGTACTTCTAGAAGACGTCGCCCGAGATGCCTGCGCCGGCGGGGAGATTCTTGCTCTTACATCACTCTTTCTAAACATTCGTTTACCACCCAGAGACTCAATCCCATCTCTATTGAATGAAAAACGAGGAAGAATGTGGAAGAGATGAAGGAATGTCCAGCTTCTCTCAGCTCATTTTCAAGTCCCCAATTTATTCAAGCGCCTTGCAAGCCATGGTACCAGCTGCTCTGGCGTTGGTGTATGACTTGATGCTGTTGTCGCCATCTCAGCCAACGGTGCTGCTCTAGCCTAGATTGGTCCCGTCGTAGGTAGCTATCGATCGGTACCGACTGGGTTCAATAGCCGCCGGCGCTAGAGCCCGAGATGCTATTTTACCGACCTACTTGTGGTATTTGGTGGAAGCTGTTATAGACTTAGAATTAGGGAAAACTGTCAATCGAGTTTTGCGATCAAGATGTAATTCTTTGTGAGTTGATGTCTTGGGATTTGAGGGTCCTGGCATTCTGCGGAGCGCGTCTTTGCTACATCGTGGATATCAGCTCTCGAATTTGGGTTGGTTTCTCTGAAAGAAGCTATTTATTATTGACACCAAATCAGTACTCTCTCTACTGCCATTGGTGGCATTGCAGCTCATCCAAGCCTCCAAGGCCACACAGGCGATGATTTTGTGGCGAGTCGCGCTTAGGTTGCCCTGTCAGCTGCTACTTATGATTGGTGGCGCCGTAGGCTATCAGTTCCAGATCGGGATGGCTGCAGGCGAGCGGATCCAGACCTCAGCCTTGCTATGGCCGGGCGGTTTTCCTCGAATCCACCAAGTCGTTCCGGATAACAGTGTCCATGCTCCATTGAGACAAAGGAACGCAATGACTAGTCACCCTTGGGCCTGCATCGGTCGGGATGCCAACGTCAAGTCGTGTACCAGTTAAAGGATGATTGCTCGTCATGGCCTGACTGAGGTTCATGCACCGCGGGAGGGAACAGATACAACCGCACTGTACGTCAGGTTACCGCGCATCGACAGGCATCGACAGGGGCGATGCTCACTGTACTGTCCGACCTTTGGTAGTACTCAAGGCTGACCGTTGTCGACAATCTGTCCAGCATCATCTTCGTTCATGGCTTGTTCGGCCATCCTTACAAGACCTGGGCTTCGAAGCCCCAAAAGAGCCGTTCAAAGTCTCCTCGGAACCGCCCCACGAGCAGCAGAGATACTCCGCAGCCAGGAAATGATCAAAACCCTCACAGCTTCGACACTACCCGCGAGGATGGAGGCCATTTGGAGAACATCGCCATTTCTGGCACTTTTTGGCCACGAGATCTGCTCCCGAGGATAATCTCTGACGTGCGAGTATTTACGTGGGGTTACGATGCGGATATTGATGGTTTCGGGTCTCGGTCACAGAGCACTATCATTCAACACGCCGAAAGCTTGCTGTCGGACATTGCCAATCAACGCGAAGTTGATGACCACTATAAACGGCCAATTGCCTTTGTTGTCCACAGTCTCGGTGGGATCGTCGTAAAAGCTGCGCTCAATAGATCATCAACAATCCAGGGTACACGGCTTAAAGACATTGCGCCAGTCACTTTCGCGATCTGTTTCCTTGGAACACCGCACCGTGGGTCTGGAAGTGCATCAGTGGGGAAAGTGGCTTATCAAATAACTGTTGCCGCCACAAGGCGTCCGAATACAAGGCTTCTGCAGGGGCTTGAGAGGAACTCAGACACATTGGACCAGATCGGGGACGCATTTGCGCAGACCATACTCAAACCTGAAGCCAAGATCCATATCTATTCATTTCGGGAGGAGAAGGAAACGCGAAAATATTGGATCTTCAATACAATGGTCAGTCATCGTGTATAGGTGGTAATCGTTTTGTCTTATTGTGGATGACAGGTGGTTAAACCGGACTCCGCTAAGATAGGCGACGGCCACGAAGAAGTAGGAAGTATTCCTGCCAGCCACAGCGACATGACCAAATTCGAGAGTCTTTCTGATGTAGGTTTCAAGCGGGTCGTAGCTCAGCTGCGACGGTGGGTCCAAGAGCTTCGTTCCAGTGAAGACCTATCCGCTGCAGACATTGACGGTAGGTCTTCATAATTTGGCACATATAAAAGCCGTCTGCTTATAAGCAACCAAGATTGTTTAGCTAGTTTAAATACGTCTGAAACCAAAATACGTATCACCGAAGTGCGGGAAGCGTACGAGAAGACGTTCGACTGGTTGTACGACCCCAGTGTCGTATCGTTCAGCGATTGGCTACGCAACAGCAGTGACTCGATAGGACGGCTATACTGGATTCAAGGAAAGCCTGGGTCGGGCAAGAGCACACTCATGAAGTATGCCATGAAGGACCCGAGGACCCTAGAGCTTCTTGGCAAGGAGTCGCAGCCCCAATGGACCTTTGTAGCCTTTTTTTTCCACGATCGAGGCTCAACCATACAAAAATCACTTGTGGGAATGTTACAGGAGATTCTTGATTCGATACTCAAACAGCTCCCGAAGCTCCGGCCGTACGCCATCACCCAATACAAACAGCTCGTCAAAACGCAGAGGACAAGATCGCCTACCTGGAATCTCGAAGCACTTCGAGCGGCGATGACTGGCATCATTGAACAACGAGAGACACGTATCAAACTCCTGCTGTTCCTCGATGCTCTTGACGAGCATGACGAGCATGAAGGAGGTAACGATCAGCTTGTCCAAATGCTCAAAGATTGGGGCCAAAGGGCAGATGGGTATTACGTAAATCTTAAGATGTGTTTGGCTAGTCGTTCATGGAACGTGTTCGAGCACTACTTCGGCCATGGCCCTAATTTTGCGATTCACCGTCACACTAGAAAGGACATTCGTATCTACACATACTCCCGGCTCAAATCTTTGCTCGAAGGATCAGCAGCTCTATTAAGCCCGGAGAGCTTCGAAGCATTGACCGAGCAAATCACCACCAAAGCGCAAGGTGTGTTCATATGGGTTAGACTCGTCATGGATCAATTGACCAAGGATATCCTGGACGGTACTCCCCATCAGATACTCACGAGGAAGATTGCCGAGTTGCCTGAGGAGCTGAAAGACCTGTATGATCACACGCTCAGCAGGATCGAGCCGATATATGCAACCGAGACACATATAATGCTCCAATTAGTACTGAGTTCGTTCGAGCCTCTTCCACTTGAATCGCTGGTCAAGGCCACCGAGTACTGCTTGAATGTATGTGTTCATGACCAAAATCGGTCTGGCACAAGCACCGATATTCAACACGGGCTATTGATCCCTAAGTTACGCTGGCTGACGAGTCGCGGCGGGGGGTTGTTGGAAGCATCGCCGTCCTTTCCCGTCAAAGTAGACGCTGATGCTGCCGACCATTACGTGCAGTTTCTACACCAGACAGCCAAAGAATACGTGCAATCAAATCCATCAAATCGTCTGATGAAGCATGTGAAACCTCCTGTGGCTGAGAAGACAGGGTTCTACTTCCTGACTTTGTCGTCCCAATCGTCGTCCGGCTGGGTGGCTCCCATCAAAGTACACATGCTTCACTATGCGAAATTAGCTGAGAAACAGGGGCAGATTGATGCACGGATTGATTTTATTGACAGCTGGAAGCCCCGTGATGAGGATAGCTCCGGGCCTTGCAATTTCTCGTGGTGGCTTGAGTGCCAACAAGACACATTTTCCAAGCATTTTCTCGAACTCGTCGACAATGCACTCGCTACAAATGAACCATCTTGGAAAACCGAGTATTATCGTCTTGCGATTATTGTGGCTGCGAATCTGCTCTCCTTGATTGACAGTAGGAGATCACCTTTGTTTCGGGAGTACACTCGCGAATCATTCAGAGAAAACTGCCTCCTTCAGGTTGCTATAGGAGGGCCTGATGTCGTGCCAGTCAATCTTCAAGATCGCGCTGAGATGGTGCGCAAAGTGATTTCGTTCGGATACCCACCTGATCAGCCTGTGAAGCCGTGGTATTCACTCAATTCGAGTAAGCAGCGTGAATCGTCTGGCACAACCAAAGACTCGCGCTCAAGCGATAACAAGCTTGTGAGCGAAGACTGCGCTCAAGGCAGCATTCGTTCTGTGCCCTCGGTGAAGAATGGCCCAGACATCATTGATCACTCAGTTCCTATGACCCCGCTTAGCTTCTTAATTTCAGGCTGCGGCATTACCCAAATTAGCGAAGATACTCGCTTTGCCATAGCGAAAACATTGCTTGAGAGTGGTGCGAAATCGAACGAGCGCATCTTCCTGTCAAATCCAATGGCTCCTAACGGAAAAATAAATCTAAGTCTTCTCTCATTCTGCGCGGTGTACAGAAGCGCAGCATTTGTACGGCTCTTATTCCAGTACGGTGCACGCGACAATCTTGCCGATGTATCAGGCTGCATAGCTTACGACTATGCCATACTTCGCCAGGACAAAGCGGTTCTCGCAGCTTTTGAAGAATATGAGAAAAAACCTAACCGACGATTACCAGGTGTCGACGGAAATGACATAGAAGATAAAGGCGTGGCATCAACCCTTGTGCTGTGCAACAGAATCCTAGCTTCCGTTGGGCATCCCGGGCTAGCAATCATCACGTCTCGAGCCTGGCAAAGCAGAAGGAATGTAAACTCTGTAATTCGGAGCGAGGAGATAGCTGCAGCGGATATCCTAAAAAGGAGGGCAGAGGAACGCAGATTCATGCAAGAAGCTCACATGGAGTGATGTAAGCAGAAGAGGCTCAGGGTGACTCGAAGTGGAAGGCAAGCGCCATGGGCGGTGCGATGTGAGGGCGTTGAAGTGGGAACCTGACTGGGGAGGTAGATATGGTAACGACAAAGCTGATCTTCGACCCTAGCAAGTACACATGTCTCACTGTAGCTCACACCCTGCCCCTAAGAGCGCATATATCCTTCCACCTTGTCGGTAACTCCCATTATTAGTCCTTCTAATTTACAGCAAGTTTTCTACTTTGTTAACCCCCTTCTTCTATTCTTTGCAACCCTCAAACCCTCTCCCTCCTGTCTTTGCCTTTTATTCATCGTCCTCAAATTTCCCCCTCATCTCTCTCAAACCCCTCCCCTCTCCTCCCTTCGCACTCCCCCTCTGTCTTCCCAGATTCCCAAGAACCCATAACCGACCATCTAGTTCCTTCGTAGCCCGATCACCCACCCATCGCGATCACTTATCTCATTCCTCTTGCCTTCTTTCACTTAACCCTCACCCCAATGCTATAGACGACAAGCATCCCCTTCCTATCCCCAAAATACTTCATTAGCACAATCTGCACACTCCACGACCGTCTCTCTCCGTCACACCCAAAAACCTAAATCGTCATCCACTTCTACATCTAAACAACCAAAAAACATGTCGCAGCCCAAGAAACGATCACATCA